>Ga0265324_10000026_pt1 | contig 161746 bp, 141 predicted proteins | sample 41419metaG_FD_198634 | JGI IMG/M metagenome (GOLD analysis project Ga0265324, IMG submission 198634) | Rhizosphere microbial communities from Carex aquatilis grown in University of Washington, Seatle, WA, United States - 4-14-19 metaG | ecosystem: Host-associated > Plants > Roots >...
AAGGCGGCCCCTGACGCTCCCGCCCAAGCGGCGACGGCGGCTCCGGCCGCCAAATCGGGTCTTGCGCCCATCGAATTCTGGGTCAACTCCCAGACCGACGAGAAGTATTACCAGAACATGATCCAGGTCTATAAGGCCAAGGTCGATCCGACGTTCGATGCGCACGTCCGTTCCTACGGCTTTACCGAAATGCCGGACAAGTTGGCCATCGCGATCAAGACCGGGGTCAATCCGCCGGACATCGTGCAACTCGACGAGATCTATTTCAGCCTGTACCTGCGCGGGACCATCCCCTTCGCGGATTTGACCTCGCGCTTGGAGAAGTCCGAGCTGGCCGGGGGCATTTTGCCGCAACGCATGGGCCTGTTCCGCTGGAAGGACCATGTATACGGTATTCCGCAAAGCGTGAGCGGCGTGGTCCTCTACTATCGCGACGACGTTTTCAAGGAACTGGGGATCACGCCCAAGTCCATCGACACCTGGCCCAAGCTGGAAGCGGTGGCCAAAAAGCTCCATACCGAAACCCGCAGCATGCTGGTGCTGGACTGGTCCTATTTCGAGATCCTCATGCGCCAACGCGGATATGAATTGTTCGACGCGGCGGGAAATCCCCTGCCGGATTCCGCCGTGGCGGTTTCCACCCTCCGCAAGATCAAGGAATGGAAGGACAAGGGCATCGGGCTGGTGCCCGATCGCGGGTCCATGTTCGAGCCGGAGTTTTTCAATTCTTACGTCCAGAACAACGGGGTGCTGGCCATCATGGGGGCGGACTGGTACGGCCTGGATATGATCCAAGGTTTCGACGTCAAGCATACCGGGAAGTGGAAGGCCACGCCCCTGCCGGTATGGACCGATAGCCTGTCCCGTGGCCAAAGCCCGACTTCGAGCTTTTCGGGCCAGGGGCTGGTCATCTTCAAGAAAAGCAAGCAGCAGGATCGCGCCTGGAAATTCATCGACTGGGTCATGTCGGACGTGGACGCCAACGTGGAACGGTACTTGCAAGGAAATTGCTTCACCCCTTACCGTCCCGCTTGGACGGACCTTCGCTTCAACCGCGCCGATCCCTATTTCGCCGGACAGACCCTGGCGGGCCTGTTCATGGAATTGGCCCCGAAGGTGCCGAACGTGGTGCAATCGCCTTATCGGGCGGAGTTCGTCCAGCTTTTCCGGGAGAAATATTGGAGCGCGCTGATGCAGGGCGCCACCTCGCCGGACTCGGTGTATCACGCGATCAAGACCGAACTGCTCTCGAAAGGCGGGACCAAGCCCTGAAGACGCGGCGCAAGCCATTGCCGGTCTTCCTGCTCGTCCCCTTCTTCGCCGGGCTGGTGGCCTTCTGGCTCATCCCCATCGCCCAAGGCTTTTCCTTAAGCCTGCAATCGGATACCCTTTTCGATGAGCCCGAATTCGTCGGGCTCGCCCATTATCGCGATCTGCTCCACGACCCCCGCTTCTTCCACGCGCTCAGGAACACCCTGGCCTATGCGGCCATGTCCATCAGCGCGGTCACGTCTTTTTCCTTAGGGCTAGCGCACTTGCTGCGTCGCACCTACGCCCGCTCCCGAAGCGCCATCCTGTTCTGCCTGATGCTCCCGGGCCTCACCCCGCCCGCCGTCCTCGCGTTCCTTTATCTGCTCGTATTCAACGGGCCGCATGGCATGCTCAACGCCCTCGTCGCCGCGCCGCTGGGATTGCCCATGGTCGATTGGATCCGCGATCCGCGCGTGATCAAGTTCTCCCTCGTCTTGCTGGCGATATGGCGCTGGTCGGGCTTCACGACCTTGATCCTGCTTTCGGGATTGGACGGGATCCCGAAGGCCTATTACGATCTGGCCCGCGCCGAAGGCGCCGGCGCCTGGCATGCCTTCCGTTACGTCACCCTGCCGATGCTGTCGCACGTGCTGGCATTCACCGCGGTGTTCCTGTTCCTGGATGCTTGCGTTTTGTTCGAAGGGGCCTACATCCTGCTGGGCGGTTCGGGCGGAACCTTGGACGCTGGCCTGCTCCTGGTGTCCTATAATTACCTGACCGCCTTCACCCTGGGCCGCTTCGGATCCGCGGCGGCCATGGGCTTCTCCATGGTGCCCTTGTTGATGTTCGCCGTATGGCTCTTGCTCCTGCGCGGCCGAGGGCGCGCCGAACGATCGCGCCAGACGGTGGCCCTTCCCGGAAGCGTCCATGGCTGACCGCATCGCCCCGGCCCGTCCTCGCGGAATCGCTCCCGTCCTGGCCTTGGGGGTTTTGCTTTTCCTGTCCGCCCTTTTCGCCTTTCCCTTCCTGTGGATGGTGCTCGCCACCTTCAAGGCCAATCCCGAGATCTTCAACATCTTCCCCTTGCTCCCGGAAGAATTCCATCTCCGGCATTACCGCAGCCTGCTCTCCGGGGAATGGATCCCGTACCCGCGGCAGTTCTTGAATTCCCTCGTGATCACCGTCGCGCAAACGATCATCGCCTTGGCGCTTTCCGCCTCCGCTGGTTTCGTATTCGCCAAGCATACGTTCCGCGGCAAGCGCCTTCTCTTCGCGCTGGCGGTGCTGGTGGTGCTGATCCCGCGCCAGGTGATGGTTCTGCCGCTCTTCGTCTGGATGAACCGGCTGCGTCTCCTGGACGGCCCCTGGTCGGTGATTTGGCCCGGGGCCATCTCCGGGATCGGGGTGCTCTACTTCACGCAAGCCTGTAAGCGCCTGCCCGACGATTTGCTCGATATGGCGCGCAGCGAGGGGGCCTCGGAGTACCGCGTTTTCCTGGCCTGCCTGCCCTTGCTCCGCCCATCGTTGATCGCCTACGGGCTCATCCACTTCATCCTCGCCTGGCACGAGCATCTTATTCCCCTGGTGATGCTGACCGCGCCCGAGCATATGACGGCCGGTGTCGCGCTCAGTTCCCTGTACGGGAGCTCCCTGCGCATTCCCTACGGCCTGCTGATGGCCGGCTCGGCGATGACCTTGATCCCCACCGCGCTCCTGTACCTGTTGGTGCAACGGCATTTCAAATCCTCCTTGGCCGAATTGACCGTGCAATGAGCCCGCGCGCGAAATTGGCCATCGAGGGCCTTTGCAAAAGTTTCCCGGGCGGAGTGAAAGCCCTGGACGGCTTTTCCCTGGCGGTAGGCGAGCGCGAATTGGTCACCGTCGTGGGCCCTTCGGGATGTGGAAAGTCCACCTTGCTGCGCCTGATCGCGGGACTCGAAGAACCCGATGCCGGAACGGTGATCCTGGACGGCAGGGCTCTGGACGGACTGCCTCCGCGGGAGCGGGACATGGCCATCATGTTCCAGAATTACACCCTCTTCCCGCATATGACCGTGGCCGAGAACATGGCCTTCGGGCTGAAACTGCGGGGAACCCCCAAGGGGGAAATCGAAAAGCGCGTGCGGGAGATCGCGACCCTCCTCGGCATCGAGGGGTTACTTGGACGTTACCCGGGGGAAATGAGCGGCGGGCAGCGGCAGCGGGCAGCGCTGGGCCGGGCCATCCTGCGCAAGCCCAAGGTCTACCTGTTCGACGAGCCCTTGTCCAATCTGGACGCCATGATGCGCGCGCAATTGCGCGTGGAAATCGCGCGCCTCCATTTGGAATCCGAGGCGGCCATGCTTTTCGTGACCCACGATCAGGTGGAAGCGATGACCCTGGGCGATCGCGTGGTGGTTTTGCGGGACGGGGTGATCCAGCAATGCGCCGATCCCGATACCCTCTATCGGTTCCCGGCCAACGCTTTCACGGCTTCTTTCATCGGGACGCCGGGTATGAACCTGTTCCGGGGGGCGCTGGGGGAAGCCGGCGAAGAAACGTCTTTCCACTACCCGCTTTTTTCCTTCCGTCTCGATCCGGTGCGGAAAAAGGCCCTGGCGAAGTATGTGGGGAAGCCCATCGTATTCGGATTGCGCCCGGAGGACATCGGATCGGAGGAAGCCCGCGCGGGGGCTGGCCCCTCGATCGCCGCCCGCATCGCCGTGGTGGAAAGGCTGGGCGGCCAGGCATGCCTGTATCTGGAAGGGAGCGGAGGAGAAACCTTCGCCGCCCGGCCCAAGGATACGGCCGGATGCCGTCCCGGAGACAGGGTCGAATTGGCCTTGGGCCTCGCGCAAGGCCGCTTTTTCGATGCCGAATCCGGAGCAGCGCTGGATCCCTCCCCGTAAATCGATCCGGGTCCGTCCCTTAGGGTCCCTGACAGAATGCGGGTGAAGAGCGAAGCCGAGCGAGCGGCCCGCGGCCAAAGAGGACGAAGGAGCGATATTTGGAAAATATCGCGACTGAGTTCGATGCAGGCCCCGGGTCGCGCAGCCGGCTGCAGCCGAGCCCCCATTCTGTTAGGGACTCTTTTAGTCCCGTTCCGCAACGCTCTTATCCAAGCACCCGCTCCCCTGGAAAAGTATTTTCAGAATCGACAACCCCCTCCAAGGGTTCCAAAGGAGGCTCCATGCTGCGATCCGCCAAGAAGATGAAGGAATACTCGCTGGGAGCGTCGGATGGCCGCATAGGCCACATCGACGAGTTCTATTTCGACGATTCGTATTGGACCATTCGCTATGTGGTGGCCTTGGCCGGCAATTGGCTCACGGGCCGGATGGTATTGCTCTCCCCGCATCTGCTCGGCCGGCCCGACGAGGACGCCAAGTCCATAGCCGTGAGCCTGACGCGGGAGCAGGTTCGCAACAGCCCTTCGCCTGAATCCGAGCGCCCCGTGAACCGGCAATTCGAGGAGGCCTATTACCGTCACTTCGGCTGGCCGTATTACTGGGCCGGGCCTTACCTTTGGGGCCCCACCCCCTACCCCATTCCTCCCGCGGGCCCGATTGAACAATCGTTGCAGGCCAACGCCCAACCTGTCCCGCAGCCTTCCGGGGATCCGCATCTGCGGAGCACCAACGACGTCACGGGCTACCATTTGCGCGCCCGCGACGGCGAGATCGGCCATGTCGAGGATTTCCTTTACGACGATCGGGATTGGTCCATCCGCTATCTGGTGGCCGGCACGCGTAACTGGAGATCAGGAAAACAGGTGCTGGTGCCGCCGGCGTGGATCGGGGCCATCCACTGGGAAGATCGTACCGTGGACGTGGACGCCGGACGCGAGGACATACGCCTCGCTCCCGCATACGATCCCGCCCGAACGCTTACGCCCGAATATGCCGCAGAGTTGTCGAAATATTTTACCGAACAGATGCACCCAATCCCACATGGAGGACGGTGACAGAACTTCTTAAGGCTGGCCTGTAGAGAGGACTCAAAGAACGATACGCGCCGGGAAAGCGGCGCTAATCAAAGGCCTGCGCTTCTGATCCCACGCACAAAGCGTGCGTAGGGCCAATCCCAAGGGAGGGAATACGCTTGCCCGTTTCCGATAGCCATGGGAGAATAGAAGGTCGGGTCGGAGACGAGCTCCATGCGGCTAAATAATTTGCATCGCCTGCGCCAAGCAGCTATTCTCGCCGCGCTTACGGGCGTTTATTACTTAGCCGGGCGTTATGGCCTTTCCCTTGCCACCTTGAATTCCAGCGCTTCGCCCGTATGGCCGCCGACCGGCCTTGCCTTGGCGGCTATGCTGCTGATGGGCCGTTGGGTTTGGCCCTCGGTGCTTGTCGGCGCGTTCCTGGTCAACATGTCCGCCTCCGGGGATTGGGAGGCTTCGGTCCTCATCGCCGCGGGCAATTCCCTCGAGGCGCTGGCCGGCACGTGGATGGCTGAACGCTTTTGCGCGGGGCGGAACGCTTTCGATACCATTCCGAACATTTGCAAGTTCGCTTTCGCCCCGGGCATGATCGCACCGGCGCTGTCGGCGGGAGTAGGCACTGGGGTCCTGCTCTTGCGCGGTCTGGCGACATTCGACTTGGCCCCGCGGGTCTGGTTCACCTGGTGGATGGGCGATGCCATCAGCGCGTGGGTCTTGGCGCCGTTTATCATTTTGCTGGGACGCCATGGCTCGGTCCGTCTCAACCGGATTCGCCTGGCGGAAGGCGCCGTCTTGGCCGCCGGCCTATTCCTGACCGGCCAGGTTGCCTTCGGGGGATGGTTGCCGATAGGGCAACGAAACCTGCCTCTCGAATATACCAGCCTGCCTTTCCTGATTTGGGCTTGCTACCGCTTCGGCCAGCGGGGCGCCGCCGCGGCGGTGATGCTTCTAGGGGCGATGGCGGTTACCGGCACCTTGCACGGCTTCGGTCCCTTTGCCGTGCGCGATCAGAATACGTCTTTGCTGCTGTTGCAAGCCTTCCTGGGCACGGTTTCCCTCACCGGCCTGATCTTGGCGACGGCATTGTCGCTGAAGCGTTCCGCCCTTGGCCGGATGGCCGTATTGGTGGAGGAAGCCCATGCCGCCAGCGAAAAGTTGCGGCATGCCGAAGAGCATATCCGGCAAACGCAAAAGATGGAAGCGGTGGGGCGGCTGGCGGGCGGGGTAGCCCATGATTTCAACAACCTGCTGACCGCCATCAACGGCTACAGCGAGGTGGTCCTGGCGCGCCTATCCGCGGAGGATCCCAATCGCGCCTTCGTCGAGGAGATCCGCAAGGCCGGGGAGCGCGCGGCCCTGGTGACCCAACAGCTACTGGCCTTCAGCCGCAAGCAGGTGATCGTACCTTCCGTGCTGGATCTCAATGCCGTTATCCTTGATTTGGAGAAAATGCTTTCCCACCTGATAGACCCGAACATCGAATTCAAGGTGGAGTCCGGAGATATCGGCAAGGTCAAGGCGGATCCCGGCCAAGTGGCGCAGGTGGTCATGAACCTGGTCCTGAACGGAAGGGATGCCATGCCTTCGGGAGGGATCCTTTCCGTCGCCACCCGTAACGCGGAAGTGACGGGAGGCGAGGCGGACTTCCACCTCAAGCCCGCGCCGGGATCGTACGTCTGCGTGGAAGTCCGGGACTCCGGCGTAGGCATGGACATGGCGGTGAAGGATCGGCTGTTCGAACCCTTCTTCTCGACCAAGCAGAACGGCGCGGCCTCGGGGAAGGGTACGGGGCTGGGGCTATCCACGGTATACGGGATCATGGAACAGAGCAAGGGCGGGCTCAAGGTTATGAGCCAACAGGGGCGGGGCGCTTCCTTCATCGCTTATTTCCCGCGTTGCGACGAGGACTGGACCCGCCATGCGCCTGACAGGGTCGAAACCAAGGCTCCCAGGCGGCCTTCCGAGACCGTTCTGGTGGTGGAGGACGAGGATAACGTCCGCAACCTGGTGCGCCAGGTGCTGGAGGCCCAGGGATATATGGTGTTGGAGGCTAGCGGGGCCCGCGAGGCCCTGTACATGTATGAAAACCATACCGGGCACCTGGATTTGCTGCTCACCGATATCGTCTTGTCGGGCAAGAGCGGGCGCGAGCTGGCCAAGGAACTACGCGAACTGAGTCCCGGATTACGGGTGGTTTTCATGTCGGGCTACACCGACGATGAGGTGGTTCGCGGCGGGATAGGCACGCCTCAATCCCTATTCCTCGCCAAACCCTTCTCCCATAGCCAACTCACGCACACCGTGCGCGCCGCCCTGGAAGGGGCGAAGGCCCCCGCGACGGCCCCGGCCTAAGCCGTTCTTATCAGGGTGTCGATGGCCAATCCATTCACGCAGGCCAAACGACGTCCGCGGCCGCCGCATTGAGTTCGACTTGGGCGGGATCCTTCGCCCCAGGTATCACGGCGGTTACCTCCGGCCGGCGCAGGCACCAGGCCAGGGCCCAACGGGCCATGTCCATGCCCGCCGGAACCTCGGTGCGGCCGATTTCCAAGGCCTTCTCGATACGGGCGGCGGCTTTAGCCGCATTCTGGGAAGAACGCACGTCGTCGGCGGGGAAGACGTGCCCGGGCCGGTATTTACCCGACAGGTATCCGCTGGCCAGCGGCACGCGCGCCAAGGCCCCAAGCTTCAGGCGCGCGCAGGCAGGCAGTACGCGCGCTTCCGGCCCATCGTCCAGCCGGTTATAAACCAACTGCACGGCGCGGATGCCGAAACGCGGGGCGGCCTCGACTTGGGCCAGGTTCTCGGCTTGGGAACTGATGGAAACCCCCAGATGGCGGATCTTGACGGCGCGCACCTGGGCCTGCAGGGCCGCCCATAGCTCCTCCTGAAAGAAGTCCGCGTCCAAGCCGGAATGGAACTGATACAGATCGACGTAATCGGTGCGCAGGGCCCGTAGGGAAGCATCCAGTTGGGCCGCCACCTGGTCCACCGCCCAAGCCGTCTCGCGTTGGTTGTGGGCTGTGAAGCGATGACCAAATTTCGTGGCGATGATCCAATCCTCGCGGCGACCCGGGAGGGATTGGCCGATCAAGGATTCGGAGAGATGATCGGGCCCGTAGCACTCCGCCGTATCTATGAGGTTGATGCCCAGATCCCGCGCCCGTCCCAGGATGGCTCCCGCCTCCGCCGGACCGTAGGCGCGCCCCCACTCTCCGCCGAATTGCCACGTACCTAAGCCAATCACCGAAACCTTGAGGCCCGTGTCGCCGAGTTCACGATAGCGCATAGGATCGTCCTTTCCGGCTCAAGGGACGGGTAAAAGGGCGCCGGAGGCATCGATCAATCCGGTCTTCCCTGCCTTGGGAACCTGCCATAGACCGGCGCGCAGCCCGCCGTTCCGTATCCTTCCGGTCGGAATGGCCAGTCGTACGCCCGTTACGCCGGACCACTTCACGGCCGTCTGGCCATCCTTTTGGGTCGCATAGGCCAGCTTGAACCATTCCGCGCTGCGCGCCACCGAAGCGACGCGGACTTCATCCAGGGATCCGCTGAAATAACGCGTCACCCCCGTGGCGGTGGTGGTACCGATGGTAGCGAACTCCGCCCCGATGCGCCAGCCCCCCGTCGAAGGCATCGCCCCGGTATCGGATGCGAAGGAAGCCACCTTCTCGCCGTTGCGGTACAAGGTCCAGGCGGCGCCGTCGAACACGCCGCCCAAATGCACCCACACGCCGCTATCCGAGGGCGGCACTACCGAAGCAGCGTAATGATCCTTGCCGGTCCAGACTCCGGCCCGGTAATCGAGGGTCTCCCCGATGCGCAACACGGTTTCGGAGACGGCGGCGGGCTTGATGCCCCCGCCATGGCAAATGATGATGCGATGCTTGTCGCGGCGCGTCCACTTAACCCACGCTTCCAGGGTGATGACGCCCGTGATGTTCAGCGCCGCGGGGTTCCCGAGGGCCAGATACGCGCCTTTGGCAACGTAGGGATCGGGATTCGCGAAGGAGCGCGCGGCTCCGATGCGGCCGTCGGCGTCGGCCGCGGTGCCGCTATCCTGGGCGGTGATGCCGTTGGCCGAGGCGTCGGCGGTGGAGCCCATGTGCCATACGCCTTGGAAGCCGTCGGCCGTGCCGAAGACGGCGGGACCGGATGAGCTGTCGGCGGCGGAAGCTTTGCCCCAGTAGGCCCGTAGGTGAAGGATTTGGCCCGTCTTGACGGAGGGCAGGCGTACCCAGATGGCGGCCTTATGCCCGACTCCATCCCAGGACTCGATTTGGTAAGGAAGATGGGTCCCGTCCGCGGCGGCGAAGCGCAGATCGGAACCGTCCGGCTTGGCCCCTGTGAAAAGGTCCGCGGACTCCGCGCCTAAGGAAAGCGCCAAGGGAAAGCCCGCTAGATCGGCGGTCACGTTGGCGCCGGTGGGCGAAACGTCCAAAACCAAATCGCGGGAGGAGGCCCAGGAGGCATAATCCTCCCCGCCCCGGGCCAATGCCGCCAGGGTCAACACCAGGCCCGGAACCCATCGCGCAGTCAGTCGAATGCCACCCATGCGAACCCCTTTGCCCAATGCATTCCCGCGAACATAAGCATCCGGCCCCGTCTTTCCAAGCCGATCCCGAACCGGTGTAGCAAACTTCCGCGAATTTCCGACGAAGGGTGTTTCCTGGGCGACGGACAACGCGACTCCGCCTTTCGCCAGTTCCGTTTCCGATGGCAGATTCAGCCCAAATGGTTCCTTGTCCCAACATTCGGATGGCGCATACTGATTCCCGGCCCTATCTTGGAGCGCAAGCCGACTTATTCCGTATTCAAGTTCCGATCCATCAGAAGGTATCCGCTATGCGCAGGTTAACCACCGTTCTTGCCCTTCTCGCGAGCACCGCCGCGGTGCGGGTTTCGGCCCAAGTCGACATCTTCCCAAAACCATGGGCCAATCCGGCCCTTTGGTCGGTCGATACCTTATGGGTGGGCGCCTCGTTTACCCGTACCACTCTCCATCCGGTCACGGTCACCTTGAAAGGCAACGGAGCCGGCTGGACGGGGGACCTTTTCTTCATCGACCCCAAGACGGGAGTCGAAGATCGCCTTTTTTCCAATCATGATCCCGTGGGAACCACCGTGGTGCTCAGCGATCGGCACGACATCCCGATCGGCGATACCTTGTACTTCGTGTATCGCGTGACGCAACCGGAGGACGGGATCTACCCTTCGGCGGCCAGCATCCTGCCGAAGTACACGGGACCCAACATTCCCGGGCAAAGCCGGTATGTGTCCACTCCCACCAATCCGAAATACGGCCATCGTTGGTCCGTAGCGGGGCGCGCCAACGATAGCATCGTGGAGTTCGGTTTCGAAGACAACGTAGAACCGGCCAATTCGGATTACGATTTCGACGACATCGTTTTCCGCACCACCCTCTCCCTGCTCAACGATGAAGTGCCCGCCCACCTTTCCTTTACCGACAAGGCCGGAACCAAGCTGGAGGAAGGCGCATTCTATTCCCCCGCCAACGACTCCTTATACCTGGTCTACACCGACGACTACGTAAACGGCGACATCCGCAAGGAAGTGGTGGTGAAGATCAAGAACCGCCATGGGGCCGCCGCTTCGGACAGCGAAAGCGTGTTCGTTCTCCCGCTGACGCGCGACGGCAGTACCGGCACCTGGAAGGCCCGGCTGCCCATCGAAGAAGCCGGCGGCGTGCCGGGCGATGGGAAAGCGCAAGTGTATTGGCTGGGCGAGGTCACCGCCACGGTGAAGTCGCATAGCCGCCTGGGGCAACCGGATGGGGGAACCGCGACGGCCACCTTGAACGTCGCTTATCCCGACAAGCCGGCGACCTTAAACGTATATGCCTGCCCGGATACCTCCGCGACCATCGGCAATGCCACCGCATGCATTACCGTGAAGGTTACCGATCAGAGCTTCACGCGCGGCCTGGATACGGTCTGGGCCGAAGTCCGCTGCGGCCTATCCGGGGACGTCCTCCCCCGCGTGCCACTCTATGAGCAACCCGACGGCAGTTATAAGTCGGGCGATATCCCGAAGAACGGCGGACCGGCCGATGCCGCCGATAAGGCGCTTTCCTGCAAGACGTCGGACATTATCTCGGTAAGCTATACCGATGAAGTCTACGGGCCCACCATTACCAAGGAAATTAGTTGGAGCCTGAATCTGGCCCAAAGCGCCTACATCAAGGATAGCGATGGCGACGGCAGGGGCGATAAGGTATATGTCGTATTCGCGACCCCGTTGCTAGCGCTTCCCGCGACCGTGACCCCCATCTATTGGAACCAATTGCTGGACGATCCCCAGCACGCTTTCAAGGGAAAGCCCAATTCCATTACCGTCGACCCGGCGCGCCCAAGCGTCATGATCATCGATCTTTCCAATGCCCCCTTCCCCAAAGGCCTGACCGGCATCCCCGCCGGAGCCCTGCCCCCCGTCCTCGCTCTCCCTGCGGACAATGCCTTCGGCGGCCAGAAGCCTGTCATCGCCGACTCCATGGGGCCCATCATCACCAAGGCGGAAATCCATCCCTTCAACGGCCAGGCCATCGACAAGAATTCGCAGGCGCTGAACGTCGATACCCTTAAGGTGACGGTCTCCGAAAGGATCGCCACCCGCTCCGATTGGACGAACCTGGTTCGGATGGGCGCCGCCGCGAACGGTCAATGCTCCGATTACGCCGCTACCCTTCAGATCGCACCGTCCGCTCCGCCCACGGCGGATTCGACGGGTCTCACGTATACTCTTCTCCTCGGCGGCGATGCCGGACCACGGCCTATGGTCGGTGATTGCGTCTACCTGAACGTAAACGGGACTTACTCCGACCTGCCCGGCAACCTGCCTCCGATCCACGGGGAAATCCTAACGGGAACCCTTCCGCCCCGGCGCATCGAATTCCTGCAGGGCTATCCTCCCGTGGCCGGCCTGGATCCGAACCATCCGAGTTTCGCGGTCAGCAACGGCGATACCCATGCCAGCAGCCAGTTCACGACGCAAGCGGGATCGAATTGGGTAGTGGAATGGATCCCGCCCGCCGATTGGCCCCCGGGTTACGTACCGGGATCCTCGGTCTATTCCCCGGAGAAGCATGCCCCGGGCGACTCCGTTAAGCCGGGCCAGGACCCCGCCAAAAACGAAGGCATGCCCCAGGGGATCGGCACCGTGCAAGTGGTTTCCACCGCCGAATACGTCGCCGACGTTTCCATCTACAACAACCTGGGGAGTTGGATGAAGACCTTTTCGCAGGCATTCGGTTACCGGGGCGAGCTGGCGAACACGAAACGCAGGGCGAAGGATGGCAAGGGCCTGGTCAGTTTCCTGGTTTGGGACCTGAAGGACGCGCGCGGGCAAAAAGCCGCCAACGGGGTTTATATTTGGAAAATCCAATTCCGCTTCAAGACGGGTAAGCAAGTGGTACGTTACGTACGCACCGGAGTGGCGCGAAGCATATCGAAATGATTCCGCGGCTCCCATCCGCTCCCGCCCTCGTCTTGGCTTGCGCATTCGCATCCGCGACGGCATCGGTCGCGGTAGCGCAACCTTCCGGCAAGCCGCTGAAATGGGCTTGCATCGGCAACAGCATCACCGCTGGATATATCGTAGCCGCAACTGACGCCTACCCGGCCAAGCTGGCCAAACTGCTGGGGCCGGGTTTCACCTTCGAAAACGACGGAGTCGCGTCCACTACGCTCCTGAAGGCGGGCGATTATTCCTATTGGACGCACGGGAGGCTGGCGAACGTCTTCGCCTTCAAGCCGGATATCGTCACTATCAAGCTGGGGACCAACGATTCCAAGCCGATCAACTGGGATGCCCATAAGGGCGAGTTCGAGCGGGATTACCTGGCCTTGATCGATACCCTTTCCGGCATGGCCCAGAAACCCCGCATCATCCTCTGCCTTCCGGTTCCCGCCTTCGTCGAGCAAACGGGGAATACGGGGATCCGCGGCTCGATCGTCAAGAACGAGATTATCCCCGTCATCAAGAAGGTCGCCGACGAACGCGGCCTACCCTATATCGATCTCAACACGCCCATGGCGGGCCTCGCCAAGCTTTTCCCGGACAGCATCCATCCCAATTCGGTCGGCCAGGATTCCCTGGCGGCCCTTATCTACCGCGGCTACCTGGCCAAGTCCAACCGCCTCGCCTGCATCGGGAACAGCATCACCCAATACACCGCCCAAGCCAATACCGACCCGAAGGACGCTTATCCCGTCAAGCTGAACGAAATGCTGGGAGCGAACTGGTTTTCGATTAACGAAGGGTGGTCGGGCGCATACATGCAGAAGACCAGCCCGCAACCCTACTGGGGTTCGACGCGGCTCAAGGATGTCATCGACTTCAAGCCGACCATGGTCACCATCAAGCTGGGGACCAACGATTCCCGCCAAGCGGATTGGCACAGCGACAAGTTCATCGCCGACTACGAATCCATGATCGATAGCTTGAATACGATTTCGCCCAAGCCGAAGATCTGGTTGGTGACGCCTATTCCGTCCTGGATGATCAACGGGGCCTGGCCGTACAACGGAATCAGCAATGACATCATCAAGAACCAGACCCTGCCGGCATTGCAGCAAGTGGCCAAGGACAAGGGCCTCACCATCATCGACGTCAATACCCCTATGCAGGCCTTGCAAAGGCTCGTGCCGGACGGGGTGCATCCCGTCGCGGAAGGCCAGGATTCCTTGGCGCACTTTATCTACCGCGCCATCGCCTCCTCGCTCCCTACGGTCGCCCGCGCCGCGGCCCGTTCTTCGCTATGGCCCGAAATCGATCTCCGCAAAGGAACCGTGTCGGTCTCGCTTCCCGGTGTCGCGGAAGCCCGGGCGCGCCTCTTCTCGGCGGATGGCCGCGAGCTTGCCTCCACGCCATTGCGAAATGGGAGGTCCGCTTCCCTGGCCGTCTCCAGCTTCTCCCCGGGCCGATACTTCCTATCCGTCGAGGCGCCCTCCGCGGGCCTGCGGGCGGTCAAAGCCCTTTCCCTCTAAGCATCCGATCGGATCGAGATCCGAGTACAGATTGGAATCTGGCCGGCAAACAGGCGGGAGCGAGGGACGGAAGCCGGGAGCCCTGCCCTCTTTGAAGGAGGCGCGTTCCCGCGCCGAAAAGGAAGCCATCGCCGCCGCATTGGATCGCAGCGGAGGCAACGTGTCCCTGGCTGCCAAGCTCTTGGACCTGGATCGGAAATGGATGATGAAACTGATGGAGGAAGCCGGCCCCAGCGCCGACGCTTACCGCAAGGGGTAGGAACCGTTTCGAGGCCGGCCGGGAAACGCCTACATCGCTTCCGTGAAAAGGCCCGGGCGGTCCCGGCGCAATCGCGCCACGATCATGTTCCTGGCGCGGTGCAACCGTACCCGCACCAGAGTCGGGGTAATCCCGAGGGCTTCGGCCGCCTCTTCTCCGCTCATGCCCTCCACGTCCCGAAGGCGCCAGGCCTCCCGGTAAAGATCGGGGATGCCCTGGGCCGCAGCGCGAACCTGTTTGATCAAAAGCGTCTGATGCGCATGCTCGTCCGGCCAGGGATCCACGGCCTCTATGTCCCAACCGGATTCCGGGGCCTTCTCGACGCCGTAGCCCGGCCGGTATTTTTCCGAAAGGCGATCCATGATTTTATGATGCGCGAGAGAATACACCCAGGTAGTCAGACGGGACTTGCCTTCGAAACGCGGAAGGCTACGGTGGACGGCCAGGAAAGTCTCTTGCATGACGTCTTCGATCGCCTCCGGATCGCGAAGCCAACGGCCGATATACCGGACCAGGGGAAAGCGCATGTGTTGGGTCAGGTCCCGGAAAGCCCGATCCGCCACTGGAGGCCCATTCCGTAGGGCTTTCAGGAAAGCGGGAGAATTGATCTCCAAGGCGGGATCCCGCGGTCTCCCTGCCACCCGCACTTCGACCCGTATCCGGGTTTCCTCCAAAATCGCTAACATGTCTCGGTCCTCTTGGCCTTATTCCGGCCCGGTTGTACGCCTCAAGCGAAAACTACCCTTCCACCGCCCTGGGGTACCCCTCGGAGCGGACGTATTCGTATACATTTGTTAACGGCAAGTGGAGGAACGGGGAAACCCGGGCGGGCGCGCATCGCCTATACTAGTGCAGCCCTCCATCCTCGAACCGGTCGGCGAAAAAAACTATGAGCGACGCTAAGATCGAACCGGACGTGCTGCAATATTCGAATTACCGTACCTACCTCGCGGACTATTACGAATTCAAGAAGGCGCAATCGCCGATATTCTCCCACCGCTATTTCGCGCTGAAGGCGGGGCTGAGCAGCCCGAATTATTTGAAGCTGGTCATGGACGGAAAGCGCAACCTTACCAAGAAGTCCTCGATGAAATTCGCCACGGCGCTCGGGTTGAAAGGTTTGCGGGCGGATTTTTTCGAAAATCTCGTGTTTTTCAACCAGGCGGATGCGCTTACCGAGCGCAATGCTAATTATGAGAATATCTTACGGACACGAGCCAAGGCCGGGCTCAAGAAGTTGGACGAGGCGCAGTTCCGTCTTTTTTCCAACTGGCGCCATATCGCGGTACGCGAATTAGCGGCCACCAAGGGGTTCCGATTCGACGCGCGTTGGGTGGCGAAGAAGCTGGGCCAAAGCGTCACGGAGAAACAGGCGGAGGAGTCGTTGCAGTTATTGGCCACGCTTGGCCTGCTCAAGAAAACCGCCAACGGATTCATGCAAAGTGAAGTCAACATTACCACCTCGGACGAAGTGCGATCCCTGCTCGTGAAGAACTACCATCACGAAATGATCCGCCTCGCGGATAAGGCCCTTGACACCATGCCGGCGTCCCGCCGGGACATTTCCTCCATCACCATTCCCATCCTTGCCAAGGATTTCGGTAAGGTGAAGGAGCATATCCAGTTGATGCGCAAGGAGCTCCTGAACCTCGCCGCGGGACCCGGGTCCGGCGAGGACGTGGTCCAAGTCAATATCCAACTCTTCCCCCTCACCGAAACGGATTCCTGAAGAGATGCGTTTGCGGCCGTGGTTGTTTTTATCGGGATGGGCGATCCTGGCCTCGGCGGGCTGCGATGGCACCGAAGTGGGGAATCCGGAAGTGAAGGAGACGGTGATCGCCCGCTTCCTTAACTTCGACACTTCGGATTCGGTGGCGTTGGCCTCGATCTACTTCAAGGTCATGCGCATGGACTACGATTATTACTCCGCCCCGGACTCGGTACGGGATAGCGGAACCTGTTGGAACACGCCCTCGGGCACCTTGGCGAACTGGGGCGACGACGGCGGGGCGGGCCTCCGGGACACTTCCGTCCGCGCCGGGATGTGGATCCGATCGCAAATCGTCCTGCGCACGCCGGACGGTTCCGCGACGCTCCCCGACTCGTCCGATTTACGGACCTGGTCCAATCCGCGTTACGCCAAGTTCTACCTGGTCCAGAACGCCGATAGCCTGCCCGCCCTCTTCGAGATGCCCCAAGGGATGGAGATCCATCTCAAGTACGGCCAGGATGGGATGTCATATTGGACCTGGGACGATTCGATCTGGGTCACCGTGCCGTTCGATGCGGGGAAATGGATCGGTCCCGTGGGCGCCAGGGACTCCTGGACGATGCGGGAGGACGGGAAACACGCGCGTTACGTCCTGTTCTCGCCTACCGAGAATGCGCAGGCATGGAACGGGTTGAAGGAGCGGCTTCCGGGATCCTTCGTCTCCGATTCCATCCTGGTCCTCCCATAGGGAACGGCGGCTTCCCGGGCTGGCCCGTTCTCCTCTTTGCGGGAGAGATCAGCCGATACGGAGCGAGGTCATGGAGACCGAGCCGCCCATTACCTTGTCGTTGAACACCAACACCTCGTCGCCCTGCATCCGCAATGCCAAGGCGTACAGCAAAGGATAATAATGGTCGGGGGTTGGGATCGAAAGGCGGACGGCCTCTCCCAACGATGGGTAATCGATCAGGGCATCATGATCGCGCGCCAGGATCAGTTGGTTGAATTTGGCTTGGGCCTCCAAGGCCCAATCGAAGCCATAAGATTCGCCGATACGATCGAAGGCGAGGCGGCGCAAGTTGTGCACCATGTCCCCGCTGGCCAGGATCAATACGCCTTTCTCCCGCAAAGCCGCCAACTCACGCCCCAGATCGTAATGCCAGCGCGGCGGGCGATGGTAATCGATGCTGAGTTGCACGACGGGGACGTCGGCTTTGGGGTACATGCGCTTGATGACGCTCCAGGCGCCGTGATCTAAACCCCAGTCCTGATCGGCCAGGACTTGAGCGACTTTCACCATGAGCCGCGTTTGTTCCGCCAAGGCGGGATCCCCCGGGGCGGGATAGTCCACTGCGAAGAGTTCTTCCGGGAAGCCGCCGAAATCGTGGATGGTGGGAGGCTTTTCCATGGCAGTCACCAAGGTTCCCCGGGTGAGCCAATGCGCTGAAATGCATAGGATGGCTCGCGGTTTGGGCAGGGACGCGGCGATATGCTCCCAGGCCAAGGTGAATTCATTGTTCTCCAACGCATTCATGGGCGAACCGTGGCCCATGAACAGCACCGGCATCTTTTCCCCCGGGCTTAAATGAGCGGTGACATGTTTAAGATGGGCGAGTTCCATAGTCCTAATAATATACGTTACAACAATCATCCTTTCTACGATTAATATCCGCTAGCCCCCCAAACTCCGCAAATCCGAGCGTGATTAGGCATACGCTCCCTAGGGGGAGGCTCGCCGCCATGCCGATAATGGTGAGTAGGAACGGGAGAAGGGTACACTTGGTTCAGTGACTCACCAGCCTGAATGATTGGCCTTAAGCAAGAATCGGTTAGGCGATGGATGCGACGTTATGCCGCGGGAATCCGCCTATCCTGGGCATCCCTCCTATCGGCGTGCCTTTTATCAGCATGCCTTTTCGAGGTCCGTGATCCGAATGCGGGCGACCTCGGCTTCGCGAGCCTGGAGTTGCGCCTAAAACCCAACTCCAACGCCCTGCTCAAGCGAACGACGAATGCGGATACCGTCTTCCGTCTGGATACCTTGGTCATCCAACTGAGCGCGATCGGGGCGTCCACCCAGACCAACAAATACCCTATCAGCGGACGCGCCGATACGGGCAATATCGTCATCCCGGCGAAGACCTTCGCGCTCGCGCCCCTGCGCACCTGGAAGGCGGTCATCTACACCATCGATACCACGGCCAGCCCGGTCCGCATCGATACCGTGCATCGCGACTCGGTGACTTTTACCGTGAAACCGGGAGACACCACCTTCATCACCAAGACGGTGAATCCGGTGTATGCCATCCTGCGCGCCAGGCTGGTCTCCAATAGCCCGGCCAGCCTGACCAACCCCGTGAAATACGTCCGCATCCGCGTGGACGGGGTCACCCGCGATTCCATGCCGGTGGGGCCGACCCTCCGTTCGGTCGATATTCCCAACAGCAATACGGGGATCGCGGTGGGGGATTCGGGTACCATCCTTCGCACCACCAACGGGGGATTGAATTGGATCGCGGCGACCAGCGGGACCACGGCCAACCTATATGGCGTGAACATGCCGGGGACCAATACCGGCTTCGCGGTCGGGGCCGGAGGCGTGGTGGTGAAGACCACCACCGGCACCTCTTGGTCGGCGGTGACGAGCGGGACTTCGGCGAATCTCTACGCCACTTATTGGAGCAGTAACACCAACGGATGGGTGCTGGGGGCGGGCGGGGTCATCCTAAAGAGTACCAACGGAACTTCTTTTACGGCCCAAACCAGCGGCACGACCCAGGATCTGAATGCCGCTTTCTTCAGCAGCGCGAACAACGGCAATGCGGCCGGAAATAACGGCGTCATCTTGCGCACCGTAAACGGGGGCACGAATTGGACCGCGCAAACCAGCGGCACCACCCAGAAGCTGAATGCGATGTACTTCCCCGCAGCCGCGACGGGCTTCGTGGTCGGGAACGGCGGGGTTATCCTCAAGACGACAAATAGCGGAACCAATTGGACGGCGCTGACCAGCGGGACCACGGCGGATTTGACCGGGGTTTACATGACCGCTACGACCACCGGAACGGTGGTCGGAAAGGGGGGCGTGATCCTGACCACCGCGGACGGGACCAGCTGGACCCTGCGTAGCAGCGGTACGGCCTTGGATTTAAATAGCGTGGGTTGGACCAGCAACGGCAATTCCGCGGTGGCTATCGGAGCGTATAGCGCCATTTGCTATACGACCAACAATACTTCCTTCGCCTTCCAGCCCTTCGGCACCAAGTCCTTCGACGTGCTCTTGGCGTACAAATACTTTACGCCCAACACGTCCCATACCCTGCTGATGGATGCCATCGATACCTTGTCCGGGACCTTGCGCGGTTACCAGGCGTCCAAAACCGTTCTGCTTTCCCCCGGCAAAGACACCACCATCACCCCCAATTCGAGCTTGTCCAAATGCGGCTATAGCGGCCTTTCCGCTTGCACGCCATAGTGACAGGCGGCGCCATATCGCATGGCCTCCGCCAATCTGGCACAACTCCTTTGCGGCCCGGAGCCGAGGGATTTCCTAAACTGAAAGGAAGATTTTGCAAACCCGGAGGTCCCCCACGACCCCGCCCGATACCGTTCAGCCGACATCCGAAATCCAGACGCCCAATCTACCTCGCTCCATCCTGCGCCCGAAAATCCTCACGGCCTTCCGCGGATACGATCGACACGCCCTTTGGAACGACGTGTTGGCGGGCCTTATCGTCGGCATCGTCGCCTTGCCTCTGGCCATCGCTTTCGCCATCGCTTCCGGAGTCTCGCCCGAGAAAGGCCTGATCACGGCGGTGGTGGGGGGATTCCTCATCTCTGCCCTCTCGGGAAGCCGGGTACAGATAGGCGGGCCTACGGGCGCTTTCGTGGTCATCGTATTCGGCATCGTCCAGAAGTACGGCTTGGACGGGTTGATGGTCTCCACCATGATGGCGGGGGCGTTCATGATCGGCATGGGGTTCGCCGGTCTCGGATCCCTCATCCGCTTCATCCCCTATCCGCTCACGGTGGGCTTCACCAGCGGCATCGCCGCCCTCATCGCCAGTTCCCAGGTGCGGGATTTCTTCGGACTGCACATGGAAAAGGTACCCGCCGATTTCTTCCCCAAATGGTCCGCCTACTTCCACGCCGCATCAACGATCAACCCGTGGGCGGCGGGAATGTCCCTGGTAAGCGTCGCCATCATAGCGCTCTGGCCGCGGGTAACCTCCAAGCTACCCGGATCGCTGATTGCCCTCCTGCTGGCAACCGCGGCGACGCAATTATTCCATTTGCCGGTGGAAACCATCGCCTCGCGCTTCGGCGCCATTCCCTCATCGCTGCCGATGCCGGCTCTGCCGCACCTGGATTGGAGCGCCATGCAGGGCCTGGTCCGGCCCGCCATGACCATCGCCCTGCTGGCGAGCATCGAGAGCCTGCTGTGCGCGACGGTCGCGGACGGGATGATCGGGGGCCGGCATCGGCCCAATATGGAGTTGATCGCCCAGGGGGTTGCGAACCTGGCCTCGCCCCTGTTCGGCGGCATTCCCGCCACCGGCGCCATCGCCCGCACCGCCACCAACGTCAAGAACGGCGGGCGCACCCCGATAGCCGGGATCGTGCATGCCCTGGTGCTCTTGTTCATCATGTTGGCCTGCGGCCGTTGGGCCGGCCTCATCCCCCTGCCTGTCCTAGCGGCCATACTGGCCGTGGTGGCCTATAACATGAGCGAATGGCGTACGTTCCGGGAGCTGCTTCGCAGTCCCCGCTCGGATGTCGCCATCCTGCTCACAACCTTCGTGCTTACGGTCGTGGTAGATCTTACCGTGGCCCTTGAGGCGGGCATGCTGGTTTCGCTACTCGCCTTCCTGCGCCAGATGTCCGAGTCGGTGCGCATCGAGGCGCGCGCATCCGCGCCGGGCGATAGCGAGGATTGGAGCGCCGTCCCGCTGCCCAAAGGCGTGGAAGTGTTCGACGTGCACGGCCCCTTGTTCTTCGGGGCGGCCCAACGCTTCGAGGAATCCATCAAGGAAACCGGGCGCAAACCCTCGGCCATCATCGTCCGGCTCAGGGACGCGGGCCATATCGATGCCACGGGTCTACATGCCATCCGGCAATTGGCCGCCCATTGCCGCCATCACCGCATGCGCTTGCTGCTCGCCGGATTGCAGCCACAACCGCGCCAAGCCCTGGAAGACGCGGGCATGCTGGCCTCCATCGGGGCCGACAACCTGGTCCCGTCCGTGGCCGAAGCGGCGCGCGTCCTCGCGGCCGCATAGCCGGGCGGTTGCCTCAGCGGACGACCATAGGACGATCCTCAAGCCGGGTCTAAGAACCCGGATTCGTCTGCGGTTGGTCGAGGACCAACTGCTTGATCCAGACGTTGCGGAACCTCACGTCGCGCCCTTCGCTCTGGAGCTTAAGGCCGTAGATGGCCGGATCGGAATGCTCCTCGCCGCTATGGTTCGATAGCCCAGCGGCCGCGCCCGTCAGTTTCCGGTTATCGTGCACCAACACCCCGTTCCACCACACCGACATGTAGGGCGCTTCGGTCATCACGGAATCCTTGAAGCGCGCCCCGCGGAAAGTGATGTCGTAGGCCTGCCAAACGCCGTTGGCCCGATTGAGGTTGGCGATGGGGGCGTAATCGTCGACGATGGCGCCCATATCGTGGAGGCCCGGAATCTTGGCGGCGGAAAGGTCCCAGGATTGGATTTGGACTTCGTAACGGCTGGCCGCATATACTCCGCTGTTGATGTACCCCGGTTCGCCGGGAGCGGAGGGATCCGATGAGTTGGGATTGGGCGCCGCAATGTCGTATGGGTCGTCGTACTCGCCCATGCCGATCCATTCCACGTGGATCCGGCAATCCTGGAATAGACCGATTTTCGCCTGGATATCATCGTAGCCCCACACCGTGTTGCAACAGCTTTGCAAGGCCACCCGGCCGGTATCGTCCGGGAATTCCGGATCGCGGACGATGCGGAACTGGATATCCGAAGGCGTGAAGCGGGGCCAATCCTGCCAATTGGCTTGCAGCTCGGCCGCGGCGGCGGTCCGGCCGTGGGAACCGTCGAAAAGCATGACGGCCCCGTCGATGGGCGGCGCTCCCACGTCCCGGGCCGGATCCGGAACATGCCCTTTCAGATCGGCGATCCGATCGGTGCAAGAATTTATGAGGAGGATGATCGAAACCAGAGGGATCAATCGGAGCGGGATCAATAGCAACCTAGGTATAAGCCGAAATCGCATCGAGCCCACGCATATCCCGGCAGACTTCCGATTCGGGCCTGGGGATGCTTATAAAGTAGCCCGCTTCGCGCGCCCGGGGGAGAACTTTCGGCGCGCGATTCAGCCGCAGACGGTTCAGGGAATGGCGCCATGAGCGTACCCGCGGCGAAGATGCATGATGGTCCAGGCGAATGCGCAAAAGGCCGCGCAGACCCAGTACACGCTCCGGTAACCGAACGCGGACCCCAAGGCCCCGAAGAGCAAGTAGCCGGCGGTGGATCCGATACGGGCCGCGGCGGAATATACGTTGGTGGCGGCGCCGGCTTGCCCCGGCATGAAGTCCTGGAAGAAGGTAATTGCCAATCCGCCGTTGACGGCGACCATGGCCGCGCTGAGGACTTGCAGGCAAAGGACCTGCCAAGGGGCTTGCGCCAGCCCCAAGCCCGCATAGTAAAGGACGGCCAGCACGGCCGCCCAGCGGATAAGCCGCGCCGTGGGAATGCGCGTCGCCAACACGCCGGCATAATACATGAAGGGCAGTTCGAAGATCGGGGCCAGGCTATAGGCCGCGCCCACCTGGCCTTCGGTGCCGCGCAACACGTTCAAGATGAGCAATGTAAGGTTCATCATTCCCATGGTCGAACAGGACAAAATGAGGACGAAGGCGGCGAAATGGGCCAGGAAGCCGGGCAGCCGGAAAGCCTTGGACAAAGGCAGGGCGGCGGCGGCGGCTTTCGACTTCTCCGAAGGCGGCAAACGCTCGACCCCACAGGCGACGATGAGGGTGAAGACGACGAACAGGCCGGCGGCGGCGAAGTAGGTCCCGCCGAAGGACCATCGCGCCAACAGGCGCGCGCCGATAGCCGGTCCTATCGTCCAGGCCAAAGCATAGCAGAGCCGGAATATGTTGATGAAGAAGGGCATCTCCCCGGCAGGTACGCCTCGCCGCGAAAGCAAGTCCCGGGCCAGGGCGAAGGTCTGCGAAAAGGCGACGGACGAGATCCCCAACACCAGGCAGCTGATCGGGAGCAGGACCCAAGGATCGCGGATCAGGCCATAGGCGACATACCCTACGGCCCCCGCCGTACCGCCTAGTAGCAAGACCGTCTTTCGGGAAAAACGCGTATCCGACCAACCGGACAGCCGGATGGAAATGCCGATGCCGACCAAGGCGTTGGCGGTCATGAACAGGCCGAAGGCCATGGGGCTTAGGCCTAAGGCCCGGGTTCCGTACAGGGACGCGAAAGGAAGCACCAAGGAGTAGGCCATTCCCAAGACCACGTTGGCGGCGATCAGGATCCCGAATTCGGGATGCCGGGCCAGCAAGCTGAGTTTATTCATTTTCGTTTGTCGATCGCGCGGGATTCGGGAAATGATGCAGTGCTAAGGAGACATGATATTCTATCCGCCCTGATTCGTCAAAATCGGGAATCGACAATGTTGGCGCCTGCCTCGGCTGCAAACGTATCTTAGGGAAAAGGCCCGAGTGCTCATGCATTTCAACCCGAAAACAGCTTTTGCCCTCGCGAAGGATACCGCCAAGTCTTGGAGCGAGGACAAGGCCTCGCGCTTGGCCGCCGCCCTTTCCTATTACACCATCTTTTCCATCGCCCCCTTGCTGGTCCTGGCGATCGCGGTGGCGGGCCTGGTTTTCGGCCGGGATGCGGCCAGCAACCAGCTCTTCGGGGAAATCCGGGGATTGGTCGGGGACCAAGGTGCGCAGGCCATCCAGGCCATGGTGCAAAGCATGAACCAGAAGGGCGGAGGCATCCTGGCCACCATCATCGGGATCGCCACCCTGTTGATTGGCGCCTCAGGAGCCTTCGGGCAATTGCAGGACGCCCTCAACACCATCTGGCAAGTCCAACCAAAGCCCGGCTTGGGGATCAAGGGTTTCCTGCGGACCCGGTTCCTCTCCTTTTCGATGGTGCTGGTGATCGGCTTCTTGTTGCTGGTGACCCTCGTGATCAGCGCGGTCCTCTCGGCCCTGGGCCAATACCTGGAAGGCATCTTGCCGATTCCTCCCGCCGTTATGCAGCTGCTTAACTTCGCCATCTCCTTCGGAGTCACCGCCCTGCTTTTCACGCTTATCTACAAGGTGCTTCCGGACGTCACCGTACGCTGGCGGGACGTGTGGATCGGCGGATTCGTAACCGCCTTCCTTTTCTCCATCGGCCGCTACCTTATCGGCCTGTACCTGGGGCGCGGCAGCGTGAGTTCCGCCTACGGGGCCGCGGGTTCGCTCGTGCTAATCCTTATCTGGATTTACTACTCGGCCCAGATTCTTTTCTTCGGAGCCGAATTCACGAAGGTCTTCGCCAAACGCTATGGATCCCCTATCCAACCTTCGCCTTACGCGGTACCCATCTCCGAACAGTCCCGTCGCGAGCAAGGCTTGCCCAAGCCCGCGAGCGTCAATCCGGTATTGGTTGGCCCAGTCCCTCCGGCCCGGCGAAAAGCGGTTGCGCTGGTCCGATCTGGTTTCCATCGCCTCCGGCGCGGCCTGGGTGATTAACCGCTGGCGCAAGCGTTCCGAGCCTTCCTCGAATTCCGTCTGCTCATGACTCTCGACCGGCGCGTCATCGCTTACTGGAAGGATGTCACCCGCGTCTTGACCAAAGCCTTGTGCGGATTCGATCGCACCGTAAAAAACGCCTCGGCGGCAAAGCTGTTGGCGGCCTTAGGTCGCGAAGGCCGCTATGACGCGGCCTGGGCCCTGGACGCGGCCTTGGAGCAGAAACGGGATCCCGAACCCCCGCCCCTCGATCCCGATCGTTCCTAAGCCTCCCGCAGGATTTTGATCGCCAGGTTGCGTTCGCGCGTCGAGAACTCCGCCGGGAAATCCTCCTCGCAAAGGTGGACGCTTTCGAGGAAAGCCAGGATATCCGCTTGATGCTTGGCGGGACGCCCGGTGTCCAACCGCACGAAAACGTAATCGGTCCAAAGCAGGGCCTTCAGGCGCGCGCCGTTCACGTTATGCATTTGGCTTTCCACCATGGCGCCCTGGTCGGTATATCGCCGCAAGCTCGTCTTGATCAAGACTTCTTCCCCGCAGTTGGCCGGCGCCAGATAGGCGATCTGGTGGCGGGCGACCACCCAACTGCATCCCGATTCCCGACCCTTGGCGAAGAGATCGAATCCGTAGGCGAGCTTGAGGTGATCCTCGCGGGCGTTAATGAAATACTCGAGATACTTGGCGTTGTTGAGATGGCCGAAGGGGTCGCAATCCTGGAAGCGGATGGCGACCCGGCTCGCGGGTTGTTTTTCGATGGGTTCCGGCATTTGGGACCAAAAGGTAGTCACCGCCCCAGGCGACCTGCCAATCCGGCAAGGATAATCCAACCCCTTCCTGCGCTTCCGAACCAACGCATTGTACTTTACCCCGAAACCTTTCCAGGAGAACCTATGCGCATTCCTTTCCGCACCCGATCCGCCTTCCCTGCCGGTTCCGCCTTGCTGTTGGCCGTGGGTCTTGGCGCCGCCCTGGCCGCCGGGTCCAAATCCCCCTCGCCTACCGATTCGGCCGCCATCGTTCCCGCCGGTATGCATGCCCATATGGACTGCATGGCGGACTCGGCTGAGATGGGCAAGCTTCGACAGGCCGTGCAGGAGGCCTTGAAGTCGGGGGACAAGGCTAAAATGAAGGGCGCCTTGGAGAAGGTGGACGCCCATTTCGCCAAAATGCAGGACATGATGGAGCATTGCAAGGCGGAGATGAAAAAAGGGGGCGGCGCCATGATGGATCACGAGGGCGGAATGATGTGCGGAAAGGAACATGAAGGGGCCTCGAAAAGCGCAAATCCCAAATAGGGAGATAAATCCGGCTCTCATGCGAACCTCCGCTTGTTTTGCCTTTTGCTTCGGGGTAAATTTTCCTGTCTGAGGGTGACGCACCCCTGGGTGCGTGGTTACGTTTCCCGGCGCCCGCACTTTAAATTCCAGTTATCGCGGCTCAGGCCCGGGCATTTCGCCGGGCAGGGGGATTAGCGTAGGAGCATCTTATGACCCGAACCGACCTGTTGCCCGCCGTGGCCCGTATCGCATCTTCGGTGATCGGCGAAGGGGATCTCGACATCACGGCGGAAACGGCCTTTGCCTCGGTGGAAGGCTGGGATTCCCTGAACCATCTCCACATCGTGGTCGGATTGGAAAAAGCCTTCGGGATCCGCTTCGCCGATTCCACGCGCCTGCAAAGCGCCACCACCGTCGGTGATCTCCTGGACCTGATCGCGTCCACGCGCGGAAACTGATCGCACATGGATTTCCTATCCGTCCCCTTCCTCGGGCTGCAAGCGATACTGCTGACGATCTACTGGTTCGCGCCGGATCGGCAATGGCAAAACCGCGTCTTATTGGGCGGCACCGTGTTTTTCCTCTTTGCCCTGGGCCGCGCCACGGCTTGCCTCCTCATCGCATCGACCGTGCTGGAATGGGCCATCGCCTTGCGCCTGGAGAAGGCCGCTTCGCCCCGGGGCCGCCGGGCCTGGTTATGGGCCAGCGTGGTCCTGAACATCGGCGCGCTCGCCGCCTGCAAATTCGGGCGCTTCCTCCCGACCGAATTCGGCCTCCGGCACATACCCACCGCATGGCTCATGACGCTCGTGCCCGTGGGCCTTTCCTTCTGGACCTTACAGAAAATGTCGCTGACCCTGGACGTATATTTCCGCCGGCGCCCGGCCGAGAGGGATCTGACCGCCTGCCTGCTCTTCGCCGGGTTCTTCCCCACCGTGCTTTCCGGGCCCATCGAAGCATCCCGCAACTTCCTCCCGCAGTTGGAAAAGAAACGGGTCTGGGACGTGCGCCGCTTTTCGGAAGCCATCTGGCTCGTCGCCCAAGGGGCATTCTTAAAGGCCGTCATCGCCGATAACCTGGCCCCGGTGTCGGAAAACCTGCTCGGGACAGGCGCCCACGGCATATCCATAGTGCTGGGAGGCTACGCTTACGCCCTGCAATTGTTCGGAGACTTCGCGGGATACTCCTACATGGCGCGCGGCATCGCGCGCGCCTACGGCATCGATATCACCCAGAACTTCGTCGCCCCCTTCCTTACGCGCAACCTTTCCGATTTCTGGAAGAACTGGCACGCGTCCCTCACCGCGTTCCTCAACGAAAACGTTTTCGCCCCGGTTTCCTTGCGCCTCCGAAGCCAGGGCACTACGGGCATCGTGATCGCCATCTGGGCCACCTTCCTCGCCAGCGGAATCTGGCACGGTACCGGCTGGCTCTACGTCGTCTACGGGGGCATCCACGCGCTCGGCATCTCCTTCCTCGCGATGACGCGGAACTGGCGCAAAAAAATGGTCTCGCGATTCGGGAAGGATGGCTGGTACGCGACCGCATGCATCCTGCTTACCTTCCATTACGTGGTCATGAGTTTCCTTGTGTTCCGCTCTCCGGATCTGCATTCCGCAGTGGCCCAGCTGGGGGCCGTCTTCCGCGGCGGCTGGAGCCTATCCGGCTTGGACGTCGATTGGGCCACCTTGCTGCTTTCCGGCCTCGCCGTATTCTGGCTACAAGGCCGCATCCATACCTCTCGCGACGTCTTCTGGATCTTCGCGCGCCCGGTCTGGTTCCGCGTGGCCTTCTACCTGCTTCTGGGCTTCCTGCTGACGCGATACTTCGCGCCGTCCGACCGCTTCATCTACTTCCAATTCTGACGGCATGAAATTCCCTGCTTGGCTCGGCTTTCCTTTGCGCGCTTTCCCGGCGGCCGTCCGCGCCGGCGCCATAGGGGTGGCGGCGACCGTGTTCACCTGGATCGGGGTACGGGTCTGGCATCACGATCCCCGCCCGCGGATCTTTTTGCTCGGGGACTCCTTTATCGGCAACTACCGATATGCGCCGGGAACCCGCCTGGAAGACGATCTCGCCAGGCTGGAACCGGATTGCCGCGTCGACAATTGGGCCCAATCCGGGGCCGAGCCGCTGGATTTCCTGCTGCAAATGTACCGGGGACGGATGCTCGCGGGGAAGCCGCGGACGGTTATCATTGCGTTATCGGCCGACAAGTTCCTCGCCCACGAGCGTCGTCCGCGCGCCTGCGCACGCGGCATCAATCTGGGTTGGCTCCCCTGGGACCGGGTGGGCTGGAGACTGGTCCGATCCATGCCGGCCCGGGAACAGGGCATCGCCTTGGTGCAAAAGGCGGCCTTATGCTTCTTCGGCATGGCCGATGCCATCAATGCCGTGTGGCGCGAACGCGTGGATTGGAACCAAAATCGCCGGCGGATGCGCCAGGCCTCGGGGAGCCGCCATAGGCAAATCCTGGAAAGGGCTAAGGAAAAGTTGGCCTTTCTGGACAGCATGAAAGTCCCCTCGCAACAGGCCTACGCCGGACTACCCTTCGCCCGCGACGCGGCATTCATGCTGCACGGGCTGCGCGAGGAAGGCATCGATACGCGCGTGGTGCTGCTGCCCTGGGGCAACCCGGAAGTATACGCGCGCGTCTGCACCGCCAAGGCCCTGGCGGCGCGGGATTCCGTCACCGAACGGATGCGCGCCTGGCTGCGCGATCAAAACGTTCCCGTCCTCGATCTGACTTCGCCCGCGGAGTTGGCCCATTTCCCCGGCCGGGCCTGGGATGATGCGAACCATCCAAAGGATGCGGCGGTCTTCGAATACATGTCCCATCGCATCGCGGAAACCTGGCCCCGGCCCGGAGAGGGGCCGGCGGGAGCGGTGGCCGCTTTCGAATCGGACGACGCCGAGCCGGCCAACGGGGCTTGGGAACCTGGAGAGACGGATGGCACCTAATCTGGCGCGGCACTTTTACTCGGCGGCCGCGCGGGCGCCCGGGCACGCCGCCGTCCTTTATGAAGGCGGCAGCCTGGACTATGCGGGCTTGCGCGATCTCGCCGAAAGCCTGCGGGCCGGCCTGGCCGACGATGAACGGCCCTTCGCCGCCGTGCTTTCGCAAAGAACCCCTTTCGCCTACGCAGCGGTACAAGCCATCCTGGCGGAAGGCAAAGCCTATGTCCCGCTGAATCCGAAATTCCCCGCCGAGCGCAATGCCTATATCCTGGAAAAGGCGGAGATCAGCACCCTCCTGGTGGGATGGGAATGCCTCGAAAACTTGGCCGCCCTGGCGCCGCTGCTCCAAAGGCCTGTACGCGTCTTGCTCCTGGATAGGCAGGACCCGCCGGCTCCGCCGACCGTGGCCGGGCTGGAAGGCCTGGAAATCCTGCGCTTACCGCTGCGTGCCGACCGCGAGCCGGCTCCGTTAAGGGCCGCGGAATCAGGCGGAGGCTACGTGCTTTTCACCTCGGGCAGCACGGGCAAACCGAAAGGGGTCCGTGTCACCGGCGCCAACGTGGACTCTTATTTGCGTTCCTTCCAAGCCGCCTATCCCCTCTTTCCCGAGGACCGGGTTTCGCAATTGTTCGACCTCACCTTCGATTTGGCCGCCCACGATCAGTTCTCGACCTGGGCCGCGGGCGCGACCCTGGTCGCCTTCCCCGAGAAGGCGCTGCTGGCCCCGATCCCTTTCGCCCGTAACCGCGGTGTTACGGTATGGTTCTCCGTGCCGGCCCTGCCCGCCTTCCTCGAAAGCGCCCGCCAAGCGGCGGACGGAGCGCTGCCGGACGTGCGTTTGAGCCTTTTCGCGGGTGAGAAGCTCACCCTCAATACCTGCGCGCTTTGGCGTCGGATCGCGCCCCATTCCCGCATCGCCAATCTGTACGGCCCGACCGAAGCCACCATCGCCATCACCCATTTCGAGTTGCTTCCGGAGTTCCCTCCCGAAAGGGCCCTGCACGGCGGCGTCCCCATCGGGAAAACCTTTCCGGGACAGGAAGGGGAGGTGCTTCGCGAAGACGGAAGCCGTTGCGCATCCGGGGAGATCGGGAGCCTATGGCTGGCGGGCGATCAAGTGGCCGAAGGCTACGTGGGCGATGCGGCCAAGACCGCGGAGCGCTTCCAGGCCCGCGGAGGGAAGATCTGGTATCGCACGGGGGACCTGGTCGCCCAAGATGACGAAGGTTATCTGCATTACCTGGGTCGCGAGGATTTCCAGGTCAAGGTCATGGGCTACCGCATCGAGCTGGGGGAGATCGAACATGCGCTCCTGGCCGCCTCCGGGGCGGCCATCGCCCTATCCGACGTCGCGCCCCTGCGCAACGGTTTGGAAGAAATCTACGGCGTGCTCCCGGCGGCCTGCGCCCCCCGGCGGAAGGCCATCCTGGCGGGATTGAAGGAACGGCTGCCCGCTTATATGGTCCCGCGCCGCGTTTTCTTCCGCGACGATATCCCCGTGAATTCCAATGGCAAAATGGATCGGCAGGCCTTAAAGGCGATTCTATTAGCCGAAGCGGCAGCGGTGCCAGAATCGCTGCCCGTATAGGCTTGGGTCGGACGCGGTCCCATAGCCGGTCCCAAGCCGCGCGATCAGAGGAATTCCCGCAGGCGCCGCGCGCGTACGGGATGGCGCAAGCGATCCAAAGCCCTGTTCTTGATCTGGCGCACGCGTTCGCGCGACAGGTTGAAGCGTGAGCCGATTTCCTCCAAGGTCTGCTCGCAGCCTTTGCCGATGCCGAAGAACGACTTAACGATGGCCTCTTCGCGGGCTTCCAGGGTGCCCAACACGTTGCGGATTTCCCGGTTCGCCGACTCCTCTTCCATGCCGCGCTCGGGGCTATCGACTCCGTGATCGACGAGCCAGGCCTCGATTTTGCCCCCTTCGCCGCCGTGGGGGGCTTCGAGGGACAACGGCTGCACGCCCATGGAATGGTATTCCGCCAGATCGGTTTCGTTCAAGGCCAGCCGGTCGGCGACCTCGGCCAAATCCACGGTCCGGCCCAGCTCCTGCTCAAGGCGCGCCGCGGCCCGCGTCATACGCTGAAAGGCCCCGACGCGGCTCAAAGGGATCGGGATGGTGCGCGATTTTTCGGCCAAGGATTGCAGGATGGCTTGGCGGATCCACCACACCGCATAGGAAATGAACTTGCACTTCCGGCTCTCATCGAAACGCTCTGCCGCCCTGATCAGCCCCAGGTTGCCCTCATTGATGAGATCGGTCATCGGCAAACCGTAATGCCGGTAATTGCGGCATACCGAAACCACGAACTTGAGGTTGGCGGTAACCAGATCGTTCATGGCTTGGGGTTCCCCCGCGCGGATGCCCCGCGCCAACACGGCCTCTTCCGCCAGGCTCAAGGTCCGCGTTTTCCCGATTTCCCTTAAGTACAATGTCAATCCGGTTTCCTCACCGAGGAAACGAAGGCGAGACTCAACCTCGAACCGCCTGGGCTTGATCGCCTGAGCGCTGGATTTTCCCATAAGCCATCCGATTGCTTGGGTTATCGGGTCTGCCCGATCCGAGCCTTTAAAATGGTCTTCGGCGTCGCGAGGATCAAGAGGAAATACGGCGTTGCCAGCTTGGCAAAAAATCCATCCGTAACCGGCGCCGGAATTAAACCGGATGTGAATTACGCGACGATTTTTAATTCCTAATCCAACAGGATCAGGCGCGATTCGGGTCGCCCTTCCCAGCGCACGCAGACGAGATACATACCCGGTACCATGCCGCGCGTTTCCAAGCGCAGGTCGGATCCGTTTTTGCTTTCACCCGAAGCGACAATGGAGCCGCGAAGATCGGTGATGCGCGCCTGATAATCGCCTGCATGCGAGACGACCAGAACGCCCCCCGCGTAATGCAAGGCGAGCCGTCCCTCCGGCTGTCCGCCTAGGTTGCCCCTACGCGGATCGCGAGCGGCATCCGTCCCAGCAGCGACCTTCCCGAACGAATCCATAGGGAAATTCTTGAACCCGATGGCCAGGCATGGGGAACCGGCTTTGACCGTATAGTCTCCCTTAGGCTCGTATCCGGTCCATTGCTTGTTCACATCGTTGAACTGGGGATCGGCGAAGACCGAATGCACGTCGAGGCCCGCCGTGCTCCATTGCGGGAAAGTGTAATTCCCGTCGCTGCTGGTGATATGCCCGTTGGCGGCGATGCAATTCGAATCGATGATCTTCACGCTGCCCCGGACGCTCTGGGGCGTATTGGCGCCGGTCGCATAGAAGCCGATGTTGTAGGGCGTCGTGGAGGTGAAGATATTGTGGGTCATCACGTCCTGGGAACCCGTCCAGATCCCATGCATCTGCACCACGGCTTGCCCCACCAGGATGTTATTGGTGTAGATGTTGTAACGATGCCATTGCATCTTGAGGCCGCCGCCGAAGAGCAGGTTATTGTATTGCAGGTAATTGGACGATTGATCGTCCAGGTCGATGCCGTAATTGCCGGCCTTGGTCTCGAAGCGATTGTCATGGATGACGGTTTGCTTCCAGGCGTCCAGGGTGGTGGCCGAAGTATCGTCCTGGAAGGTGAGGTTGCGATCGCGCCCCCAGGAATTGAAGGGGCCGTGATCGGACGTTTCCAGGACCGAGTTATAAATCCAGTTATGCGCGATCTCATGGCCGCCGAAGCATCCGGTGTTGATGTTGATGCCCGCGCGCGGGCAATCGTGGATGGTATTGTGCCGCACGCTATCTTCTTCGGTGATGCCGAGATTGACCGCCGCGCATTGCTTCTCGAACCGGCCGAAATGGTCCATCAGGTTGTTATCGATCGTGATCTTGGCCCCGTAGTCCTGGGTAAGCGGGCCGGGGGTGCGATCGGTGCAAGTAGCCGTGGAACCCTTGATATTCGGGCACCGGACCGCACTGATCAGGCCGATGACGTTTACGCAAGTGGCGCCCCCGTCCAGGAAGGAATTCCCGGACACGACGTTGTTCCGGTTGTACCCATTCATGAAAACGCCATTCCCGCCGATCTGATCGAAGGTGCACCCCTGCATGCGGATGCGTTCCGTGTTCAGCATATACACGGCCCCCGCGCGGACGATATGCCAATCGCTGTGCAGGAGCACCTCGTAGGTTCCGCTGAATAAAGTCCGATAGGTGTGCGTGAAGATCAGATTCTTGAACGTGATATCGGTAACCCGGTTCTGTCCATCCCCCACCAGCCGGATCAATTCGTCCTGGGAAGCCATTTCGAGGCGGGCTTTCGCCAAAATGGTTCCCGCCGGCGGATAGAAGAAAAGCTGGCCCGTGGCTTTGCGGTAGAACCATTCCCCGGGCGCGTCCAGCTCCTCGAAGATGTTCTCCACCATGCGGTAGGTCGCGTGCATGGTGTTGGCCTGGTTATTATCATTCACGTATTGAAGCGTCGGCGTGCCGTCGGCGTTCTTGCCGGTGATGATGTAGTCCAGGCCGCCCCACAGATTGACATGCAGGGCGCGCACGTATCCCGGCCCCTCCTCGGGCTTGGCCCAGCGGGCGGCCCGCGTCGCGCCGATGGCATCGGCGGCGTACCCTTGCAATTGCTTGGTGGAATCGAAGTTCGGGTAACGGCACATGATCTGGCGTTTGCCGTCCAGGAAGAGTTGATCCACCTTAAGCCCCGCGCCGATGTTGGCCACCATGATGGAACCGGAACTGGCTTTCCAGGTCAGGGTGTCCGGCAATTTGATGCCTCCGCTGATGACGGGTCTTTCCTCCCCGTACGCGGCATAGATGATGGATGCGGAAGCGCTGCCCGAATTGGCGGGGCCAATGAGCAGCGGCGCGGGAAGGTAGTAGGTGCCGCCGTGAAGGTAGATGGTGACGGGGCCCGCGGCCTTCGCAAGGTCGGCCTTGTCCCTTGCGGCCGCCAAGGTCGCCAGGGGAGCGTCCGCGGTGCCGGCCGCGGCATCATTGCCCGTAGGCGAGACATGGATTTCCGCGGCTTGGATCCAAGCCGAGGCGAGAAAGAGGATGCCCAAGAAGTGCCGGAACCGTTTCATCATCAGCGCCCCGCTTCCAGACCGTCGGGCCTGGCAAGGCTCAATATAGGGCCGCACGAAAAACCGGCACCCGGGATTCCCGGTCATTTTCAGGCGGAATCGGATGCTAAAGCGCCATTCCGGCCACCTGGCGGTTGCTGGAAGCGGGCTCTCCCTTCTTCCAGTTCTTCGCGCGGGAGATTCCCTTGCATGAGTTGCTCATCGCTAAGCGCGTCCATGCGTGCATAGAACAGGCGCCCTTCCTGCTCGATGCCGGAAAATCCGGAGGCCTGCAAACGGAAAAGGGCATCTTCGGCTTTGCCGAATCGCCCTTGGCTTTCCTCGTATCGGAACAGCTTCCGCAACAAATCCGGGGGCAATTCCCAATCCGCCAGCTTCGCCGCCAACGCCGCCAGATCGGTTTCGGCCCATTCCGGGAAATCGTCTCCCTCCTTCGCGGCCGCCTCCGTCAAAAGCCCGAAGGCGAGCAAATATTTCACCCTCGCGATCGGCATACCGGCAGCTTGCCCGGCCTCGGTCCGGTCTAAAAGCTCCGCGTCGATCATGAGGACCTTGGCGAGATTGAGCCCCTTGGCCGCATCGAAACTCCCGCCCTGGCTCAATCGGGCGATGAGATCGCGATCGGAAAAAGTATGCAACAAGCCGGCATCGTGGGACAGCATATCGCGATAGAAGGTCTCTATCTCCTTGCGGGCTTCCTTGATCTCCCCGCGCTGGATGCGGGACATGAGCTTCCCCACGAAGGTCACGAACTCCTCGATCATCCGCATGATATAATCCTGGCCCTGCCCGCCGCCGCCCATGGGTATGAAGGATTGCCGATCCATCCGCTATTCTCCTTCTCTTCCGCGGGATTTCCCGCCGCTCATCATGGCCCTGTGCTCCGGCCGCGAACGTCGTGAAATCCGGGTCCCCCGGGTCCGAAGAAAAGCATTTGCCCTTGCCCATACCGCCCCGGATCCGATGACGGAACCATGCCGCTCCCGTCCGCAGACGTACCTGCGCGCCACGCATCCCCCGCACGGGCCAGGGAAGTGACGGATCCGATCAGATCGGCGGCCACCACGCGTTCATAAAGCAATCTATGACCATGATTATTGGTATGGATTCCGTCACCGGAATTGAAGGCCTGGATATAGTTCCCCTGGGCATCGCCCAGGCTGTCGTAAAAATTCAGGGCCCGGGGCGCGTATCGGGTAATGATTCGATCGCGAAGGGCGAGGATTTTATCGCGACCAGTGGTATCGAGCGCGCGAGGAAGCGGCGTGGTAATCCAAAGCGGAATGCCGGCGCGCTCGGCCAGGGCATGCAAGGTGTCATAATTGGCTTCATACTCCGAAGCGGGATAACCGTTGGCGATGTCGTTGGTTCCCATGCAAAGCAGCAGAACGCGGGGATGGAGGGCGAGGGCCTTGGTGATGTTATGCGCGGGGTCCGGCTGCGACCGTCCCGAAGGGGAAATGTAACCGGTTGGCATCAATTGAAAGGTGGTGTACCCGCTCACCGCCAGATTGGTCAAGGTCCAGGCGGGACTCTGGCTTTGCAGGTAATGGGCATAGCGCCCGGCGAAGGAACTATCGTAGGTGGTGGCGCCGGTACCGGACGCCGTGGAAGCCCCCAAGAGGACGATGGTCCGATCCTGGGCGAACGCGCCTTCATAGCACGCTACCAGTATTCCGAAGACGAGAGCCGCTTTTCGCATGGATTATCCTCCTGAGGAAATTTAACCCACTCCGGCGTTCACGTGCTGAACATTTCGGTCGATGGCAACCAGCCTAGAGAGCGGCGAGTGAAGCGTCCCTTTCGATTACTTTGGGAATCCAATAGTTTGGGATTAGAACTATTAGCGATATATGATGGTATTAATCTTCCCATTTCCGGTTGCAACGAGATGTAATGCTCCCTCTGCAAATAAAGGCCTAAAATCCGCTTATTGATCCCGCGGGATAGGCCATTGCGGGATTCCCGGACGGGTTTTCTGCTAATCCACGCGAATACGGTCCCGCAGAGAAGTATTCCTGTTCCCCCATCCCCTACTAAAGTTATCTTGGAGGCCTCCGACTAGAAGCTCGTCATATCGGTCCGCTTCGGAACGGACTAAGGATTCTGAATGTTACAAGCCCCCTTGGAATCCGGATCCCAGCCTCGCCACGCCTTTCCCACTTTCCCAATCGTCGGCGTCGGCGCCTCCGCCGGCGGACTGGAGGCGTTTACCCAACTGCTATCCGCCCTTCCGGAACATTCGGGAATGGCCTTCGTTCTGGTGCAGCACTTGGAACCCAACCATGACAGCCTCCTCACGAACATCCTGGCCAAGGCCACCCGGATGGCGGTGGTCGAAGTGGAAGACGGCATGGTGGTCGCCGCCGACCACGTCTATGTCATTCCCCCGAATGCCAATATGGCGTTAGCGCAAGGGGTCCTCAAGCTTTCGCCCCGCGTCGAGTCCCATGGCGCGCATCTCTCCATCGATTATTTCCTGAGTTCCCTCGCGCATGACCGGGGGAGGCATGCCATCGGGGTGGTGCTCTCGGGAACCGGTTCCGACGGCACCTTAGGGCTGGCGGAAGTCAAGGCGGCAGGCGGCATAACCTTCGCCCAAGACGGCCAGTCCGCCAAGTTTCCCGGCATGCCCTTGAGCGCCGTGGCCGCTGGTTTCGTCGACATCGTTCTGCCTCCCCGGGAGATCGCCGGAGAACTCTCGCGTATCGGGACGCATCCGTATCTTAGCAACGGGGCTAGCGAGGGTTCCGAACAGGCTTTCGCGGACCCGGAAGGCGACTTCCCCCTGATCATCAAGCTGCTGCGCGCTTCTTCCGGCGTCGATTTCACCCATTACCGGGACTCCACCCTCAAGCGTCGCATTCTGCGCAGGATGGTCCTCGGGAAAAGGAATACGCTGGCCGAGTACGTACGCCGGCTCGAGGGGGACCCGGCGGAGCTCAAGGCGCTCTACCAGGACATCCTCATCCATGTCACCCGCTTCTTCCGCGACCCGGAGGCTTTCCGGGCCATCGAAGAATCCGTTCTGCCGGAGATCATAAAGTCCAAGTCCCCCAAAGACAGCCTCCGCGTCTGGGTCGCCGGATGCGCGACGGGGGAGGAGGCCTATTCCCTGGCCATCGTGATCACCGAATTCCAGGACGCCCAGAAGGAGCGTCGTGAGCTCCGCATCTTCGCGAGCGACGTCTGCGAATCCCCGGCGCTGGAAAGGGCGAGGGCGGGAATCTATCCCGAGAACATCGAACAGGACGTCTCTCCGGAGCGGTTGCGGCGCTTTTTCACGAAGGAGGCGGCAGGATACCGGATCAATAAAGAGCTCCGGGAAATGATCCTTTTCGCCAAGCACGACATCACCACCGATCCGCCTTTCGCGCGCATCGATCTCATCAGTTGCCGGAACGTGCTCATCTACCTTTCGAATCCCCTCCAGAGGCGGATCATCCCATCATTCCATTATGCCCTGAACCCCGGCGGCTATCTGCTCCTGGGGAATTCCGAAACCGTAGGCAAGGACACCGATCTGTTCAGCGCGGTCAATGCCCGTCTCCGGATTTACGTCAAAAAGACGACCTCCCTCCGCTTGCCGAATCTCGTGGCCAAGGGCAAGGCTCCCGCCGATCCCGGGAATAAGAAAGGGCGTATCCGCGTCCCGGCCGTCGTCCTCGATTACCAGCAGGCGGCCGATCGCCTGGTCCTCCGCACCTTCGTGCCCCCCGGCGTGCTCGTCAACAAGGATATGGACGTGCTCCAGTTCCGCGGTCGCACCAGCCCCTTCCTGGAACCTCCGCAGGGGGGAGTAGGCATGAACATCGCCGTCATGGCGCAGGAAAGCCTATCTCTGGAAATCCACAAGGCCATCGAAGAAAGCCTCGAAAAGGGTTCGCCGATCCGGAAGACGGGAATCGGCATCCTGGACGGCCCGCAGGTCCTGCGGGTGAACCTCAGCATCCTGCCCATCCACCTCCCCGATGCCACTGAGTCCTGCTTTCTAGTCCTCTTCGAAAACGCCGATGAGCCGGCATTCCCGCCGGCGGCCCCCGCGCACCGGGCCGCGACCGGGCCGGCCGTGGATGAAGAGATGGCCATGCTCCGCATCGGCCTCGCCGCCTCCCGCGAATACGTGCAGACCATCCGGGAGCAATGCGAAGCGGTATACGAAGAATTGAAGACTGCCAACGAAGAGTTGGAATCCAGCAACGAAGAGCTGCAAAGCTCCAACGAGGAATTGGAGACCGCCAAGGAAGAACTCCAAAGCGCCAATGAGGAGCTGGCCACCACGAACGAGGAACTGCGGACCCGGAACGGGGAGTTGGTCCAGGTAAACGACGACCTGACCAATCTTCTCGGCAGCGTGCAAATCCCCATCATCATGCTGGGCGGCGATCTGCGCGTCCGGAGATTCACCCCTACCGCCGCGAAGGCCCTACATCTGGGCGGCCCGGATATCGGGCGCCCGATCGGCAATATCCGGTTCATCATCCCCGATTTCGATTTCGAGCAACAAGTCAAAGACGTGATCGCCTCCCAGGAGCCCGTGGCCCGGGAAGTCCTGGACCAATCGGGTTGCTGGCGTTCGGTTCGGATCCACCCGTACCGCTCCTCCGACGGGAGCGTGGACGGGGCGGTGGTGGTCCTCCTCGATATCGACGCCATCAAGCGCGCCCAGCAGCGTCTCCAGGAGAGCGGCGATTATGCCCGCGCCATCGTGAACACCGTGCGCAAGCCGCTCCTCATCTTGGACGGGGAATTGCGCATCCAGTCGGCGAATACATCCTTCTACCGCCTGTTCGGCGTCGAGCCGGAATACACCGTAGGGCGGCCCTTGCATCAGGTGGATGGCGCCAGCCAATGGCAGACCCCGGAAATACTTTCCCTTCTCAGGATACCCCCGGAATCGGGAGGGATCTTCGAGGATGTCGAAGCGACCTTGGACTTGCCCGCGGGACGCAGGAGCTTGCTGCTGAGCGCGCGTCGCCTTCTGCAGGAAGACGGCCGCACCCGGATGACCCTCCTGGCCATAGATGACATCACCGAGCGGAAGCTCGCGGAACGGGACCTCCGGCTGCATAAGTTCTTTTCCGATCAGAGCCCCGATCCGTATTACCTGGCGGACCGGGCCGGCAAGCTCATCTACGTGAACCGGAGCGCCTGCGAGCGGCTCGGTTATACCGGTCCGGAAATGCTGGACTTAGGGCTCATCGACGTCGAGCCGGCCTGCACGACGGAGGTATTCGCCGAGCTATTCGAGAGGGTCCGAAACTCGCGGGCGCCCAGCTTTGAAACCGAGCACGTCGCCAAGAACGGGTCCCGCTTTGCCGTGGAGTGTTCGGTGACCGGGGTGGATTTCGAGGGCGAAGCCATGGTGCTGGTGGTCGCGCGCGACATCAGCGAACGCAAACGCGCAGAAGAGGCCCTGCATCAGGCCGAAGAGAGGCTCCGCCAGGCCCAACGCATGGAGGCGATCGGGAAACTGGCTGGCGGCGTCGCCCATGACTTCAACAATCTCTTGACGGCCATCAACGGATACAGCGCTTTGGGGCTGGCCCAGACCGCTCCCGAAAGCGGCCTCCACGGGTTCCTGGAGGAGATCAACAAGGCCGGCGAGCGGGCGGCTTCCCTGACGCGGCAGCTCCTGGCCTACAGCCGCAAGCAGATTCTGACCTCCAAGGTCTTGGATCTGAATTTCACCGTTGCGAATACCCACAAGATGCTGTCCCGTCTGGTCGGCAATCATATCCATCTGGCGCTTTCCTTGGACGAGTCGTTAGGGATGGTCAGGGCCGACGAGGGGCAGATGGAGCAAGTGTTGGTAAACCTGGTCGTTAATTCCCGGGACGCGATGCCGAACGGGGGTGAAATAACCCTGAAGACCTGGAACGCGGATCTGGACGCGGAAGAGGGTGCGGAATCCACGCTCCCCGCCCCTCGGGGGCGCTACGTGGTGGTCTCCGTGCGGGACAACGGAATCGGCATGGACGCCGAGCTGCAGAAGCGCATCTTCGAACCTTTTTACACCACCAAGGGTGTCGGCAAAGGGACCGGCCTCGGCCTGTCCGTGGTCCAGGGCATCGTCACCCAGAGCGGAGGCTACATCTCGGTGGAAAGTTCGCCGGGAAAAGGGTCCGAGTTCTCCATCTACTTGCCCAGGGATGCGGCCACCGCCATGCCTTCCATCTATCCGGACCGGGGCCTGGGCGCCAGCCCACGGGGTACCGAAACCGTGCTCCTGGTGGAGGACGAGGAGACGGTGCGGAACTTCACGCGGAAGATCCTGGAGATGCAGGGATACCGGGTTCTGGAAGCCCATAACGGCGAGAGCGCCCAACTCGTCAACGAGCAATACAAGGATCTGGAAATCCATCTCCTGCTAACGGACATGGTGATGCCCGGCATCGGAGGTCTCGAAGTCGCCCGCCGCTTTCTGTCCACGCGCCCGGATAGCCGCGTACTGTTCATGTCCGGCCATACCGAGGATTCCGTGTTCGGCCCGGAGGGGGCGCCGCAAGGAGGCGCGCGTTTCATCCATAAGCCCTTCACCCCGGCCGGCCTCGCCCACGCTGTGCGGATTGCGTTCGACGCCCCTACGGTTCCGATTCCCTGAATGCGCGTGCTCCCCTATTGGGGCTTGGGACGCAAGGCGAGAGAAGGTTAAATGGAGGACATCCAGGATTCCAGGCCCCGGCGCGAACCAGCGGATGCGCTGCTGGCATCCCCGCGGAAAGCGGTTTTCGTCCTGGAAAACCTGAAAGACCACGCCATCTTCCTGCTCGATTCGGATGGGATGATCTGCAGTTGGAATCCCGGTTCGGAACGCGTGTTCGGATTCAAGGATACGGAGGTGATGGGGAATACCTTCGCCACCATCTTCACCCCGGAGGACGTCCTGGCCGGGATCCCGGAGCGGGAGCTGGCGACCGCCAAATCCGAAGGCAAGGCCGAGGACGAGAGATGGCATCAGCGCAAGGACGGATCCCGGTTCTGGGCTTCCGGCGCGGTGATGCCGGTGGCGGGGGAAAACGGGGAAGAGCAATACATCAAGGTGGTGCGGGACGCGACGGATCGGAAACGGGCCGAGGACGCCGACCGGATGGAATCCATCGGCAGGCTGGCGGGCGGGATGGCCCACGATTACAACAACATGTTGACTTCCATCTTGGGATATGGCGAGCTGCTGGCGTCCTCGCTTCCCGAGCATGGACACCAACAAACTTGGTTGTCCGAAATCCTGACCGTGGCGAACCGGGCCGCCGCCTTGACCCAGGATCTCCTCGCCTTCAGCCGGAGGCAGATGATCGCCCCCCGGCCGATGAACCTGAATGATACGGTTCGGAAACTGCAGGGGCGTTTACGACTGATCCTGGGCGATCGGGTCCAGGTTTTTGCCCGCCTGGATCCGGATCTGGAAATGGCCCTGTTGGACCAGGAACAAATCGAGCAGGTTCTCATCAACCTCGCTCTCAACGCCCGCGAGGCCATGCCCGAGGGCGGGGTGGTCGAGATCAGCACCTGTAGCGCGAAAGCCACCGCGAAGGCCGGGGTGGGCGCGTCGGTAGCGGAAGCGGCGACCGCGGCAAGCTCGGCGGACGCCTTGAATGCCGCCAGCGCCGCCAGCGGCCGTGAGATCCAGCCTGGCCCCTCCGGCGATGCCCCCGAGGCGGAGTCCCGCTCTTACATAACCCTGGTCTTCAAGGATAACGGCAAGGGCATGGATGCGGAAACTTCCGCCCACGCCTTCGATCCCTTCTTCTCCACCAAACCCAAAACCACCGGCTCGGTAGGCTTAGGCCTTTCGACCGGGTATGGCATCATCCAGCAAAGCGGCGGGACCATCTCCCTCAGGAGCGTGTTGGGCAGCGGAACCGAATTCGAAATCCACCTACCGGTCCACGGGGAGAACGCGAAGGCATCGGGACCCGAAGCGGCCTCGGATGACCAGGTCTCGGCTTCCCTGCCGGGCGGAGAAGGTGAACGGAAGGAGACCGTTCTGCTTGTGGAAGACGAAATCTCGGTAAGGAACCTGGTCTCCCATATATTGCGGAGCAGCGGCTTCGAAGTCCTGGAAGCCGCGGATGGCGAAGAAGGGTTGGCGATTTTCCACGCGCATTCCCAGGCTATCGAAATGGTGGTAACGGACGTGGTGATGCCTAAGCTGAACGGGTTGGAGATGGCCCGGCATATCCTTTCCCGCAAGCCGGATGCCCGCATCCTCTTCCTCTCGGGGTACTCCGATGATCCCATGCCATCCATGAAAATGCCCCACGAGAATTGCGCCTTTCTGCACAAACCGTTCACGGTCGCCAACTTACTGCAGAAGATCGGCGAAGCCATCCCATCCAAGCCCAGGGCAGAGCGGGGATAGCTCCTTTCGTCTGGTGTCCAAATCCGCTCCCGCCCGATCGTCATTAGGCAGGCTAGCCAAGCCTGACCGGCAAAACCGGCCTAAATTTCATTAAGTGGAGTTCTTATGAAAGAGTACATGCTCCTGTTCCGCGGCCGCCACAATGAGCACAATGAAGTGCTGGATACACCGGAGAAGTGGCAAGCGCATATGCGGAAATGGGCGGCCTGGATGGGCGAACTAGCCAAGCAGGGCAAGCTCGTCTCCGCCCAGCCGTTGGAGACCGATTCCGGCAGACTGGTCCCCCACGGTGGCCGGCCGGCCACAGATGGTCCCTACATCGAGGGCAAGGATATGATCGTGGGCGGCTACCTCATCTGCAAGGCCGGGAGCTATGAGGAGGCCGTGGCCATCTCCCGGAACTGCCCCTCGCTCCAGGACTTCAAGTCCTCAATCGTGGAGGTGCGGGTGGTCCAGGAAATGAAACCCTGATGGAACACCCGGAGGCCGCCCGGCTCTTCCGCCAGGAGGCGGGGAGAATAGTGGCCATCCTGACCCGCATCCTGGGCACCCAGAACCTGGAAATCGCCGAGGATGCGGTACAGGAAACCCTGCTGCAAGCCATGGAGACTTGGGTTACGGGCGGGCTTCCCGACAATCCTCCCGCCTGGATGTATCGCGTGGCCAGGAACAAGGCCATCGACGTCCTCCGCCGGAGGCGGCACTCGGTCGCTTTCGATTTCAGCGACGGCGATCGCATCCTCCTCAATTCCGAGTACACGCTGACGACCACCCTGGATACCCTATGGGCCGAAAGTTCGGTCGAGGACGATATGCTGGGAATGATGTTCGCCTGTTGCCATCCGGGCCTGGGCGAGGAAAGCACCATGGCCCTGATCCTCAAGACCCTCTGCGGTTTCAGCACCGCCGAGATCGCCCAAGCCTTCCTCGTCCCCGAGGACACCGTAAGCAAGCGCTTGTACCGCGCGAAGGAGTTCTTCCGCAAGGAGAAGATACGCCCCGTCCTCCCGGCCGACCACGAATTGAAGCAACGGTTGGGCGCGGTGCTCCACTCCATCTACCTGCTTTTCAATGAGGGTTATTTCTCCACCAGCCACGATCATCCCATCCGGAAGGATCTGCTTGCCGAAGCCATGGGGCTGGGAAAGTTGCTGGTCGACAATCCGCATACCACGGATCCGCGCGCTTGCGCCCTCATGGCCTTGATGTGCTTCCATGCTTCGCGCAGCGCCAGCCGCGTGACGCCGGAAGGCGACTTAGTGCTCCTGCCTCGCCAAGACCGCTCCCGGTGGGACGCCCGCCTCATCGCCGAGGGCTGCGCCTACCTGGATCGATCCGCCACCGGCGACGCCATGACCGCTTATCATCTGGAGGCGGCCATCGCCTACGAGCATTGCCGGGCGCCTTCCTTCGCGGCCACCGATTGGGTTCGCATCCTTAACTATTACCAGTGGCTCTGCCGCATCGCCCCATCCCCGATGGCCGAACTCAACCGCGTCGCCGTCCTTTTGCAGGCCGAGGGCGCGGCCGAAGCCTTGCGGGAGCTCGAAGGGGTTTCCGACCAAACGGACTTGCGCAAACTGCCTCTCTACCATGCCCTGCTCGGGGAGATCCATCTGGGCCTCGGGGATGGGGACCGGGCGCGGATGGGCTTCGAGACGGCGGCGGGAATGACCCAGAGCGAAGCGGGGCGCAAGGTCCTGCGGGAAAAGGCGCAATCGGCCAGTCGTATGGGTTAGGACTCCGGCCGAATGATGAATCTGGCGACTTGGGCCGCAAGTTCGGTTGCCGCGGGCCAATCCAAGGTAGGCTTATTGATTTGCAGGGAGATAATCCCATGTATACCTGTCCAAAGCAGGAGAGCCAGACGGTGAGGATCTTCCGCTAACCCCTTTGAACCTTTTTTTCTTACGATCTCGGAAATCAGCTCTACCGTATGGTCTTGCATGGGGCGGCCGAAAGTGGCCGCCCTAGGGTCATGCAAACGAAGGATCACGCGGCCTTCGTACATGACCTTGTAGTGGCCGGGCCTTTCGAGTCCGAACCGAACGAGCGCCAACGACCCGGCCAGCAGCCTTTCCCAAGCGCCGCCACCGGCTTTCGCCGCTTCTTCATCGGCGCGATTCCGAAGCTCGATTTGCTCGGCAAAAAGCCTTTCGAGCACGGCGAGACGCAACTCATTGAGGTCGGAAAAATGGAGGTAGATCGAGGGAGCCGCAACCCTCGCTTCTTTAGCGACCGCCCTTAGCGAAAATTGCCCGCTGGGCTCATTATTGGCGAGAATCCGAATCGCGGCCTCGATGAGATCGCTACGCAACTGATCGCCCTGGCCACGGGCATATTTCTGTCTCGGCTTTTGCTTTGGTTTCACGTCTTAGTCAGTCATCCCCTGCGAATAGGACATCGTTCCCCTGCCCGGAAATATACTTGCAGCCATAGCCTAACATATGTATACTTACGGTTGTTAGGCTATGGGGCCGCCACGAACCAGGGGAAAAGCGATGGGAGCCGAAGCTAAGCTGGGCGGAAAGTTCACCTTCAAGGGAACTTCGAAGACGGTGAATCGAATCGGGTACGGCAGCATATCGCTGGCCGGCCCTATGGCCTTTGGCCCTTCCAAGGACAAAGTCTCCGTCTTGGGCGTCTTGAAGGAGGCCATGAGGCTGGGGGTAAACCACCTTGATAGCAGTGATTACTACGGCCCGCACATCGCGAATCAAACCATAAAGGAAGCGCTCTACCCGTATCCCGAAAACCTGGTCATCACCACCAAAGTAGGGGTCAAAAGAACGCCCGATAGGGATTGGCCGCAAGCGCTTTCCGAAAGCGATCTTACCCGGGCTATTGAAGACAACCTCCGTAACTTGAATCGCGGATCCATGGACATCGTCAATTTGCGCGTCGGCGAAGCCTTGGGCACGAACAAAGCTTCCATCGCCGAACCCCTACGCATCCTCGTGAAGATCCAAAAAGATGGGCTTATCAAGAACATCGGGTTGAGCAACATCAGCCGCGAGCAATACGCGGAATCGAAGGGTATAACGGAAATCGTGTGCGTCCAGAACCACTACAATATGGCCCGGAGAAACGATGACGCCATGGTAGATGAACTCAACTCGGCGGGGATCGCATTCGTTCCGTTTTTCCCGCTCGGCGGATTTCGCCCTCTGCAGTCGCAGACGTTGGCTAAAGTGGCGGCCTCGCTTGGCGCGACGCCTCAACAAGTGGCGCTCGCTTGGCTGCTTCAGCGCTCTCCGAACATCCTGTTAATCCCGGGTACTTCATCGGTTGAGCACTTGAGGGAGAACGCCAAGGCCGGATCATTGAAACTTTCCGCGGATGTGGTGGAAGAACTTAACCAAGTCAGCAAGCGGTAAGGGGAACCTGGAAATTTACCGGGTTCAATAAATAAAACCGGAAGGGGTAGTATGTTGCCATTCGAAATGAACACGGATAAACCAACCATCGTCTTGATCCATGGGGCCTGGGCTGATGGGTCTTGCTGGCAGGAGGTGATCCCCATCCTCCAAAAGTCGGGTTTCAAGGTCGTTGCCGCGCAGCTGCCCCTCGCGAATTTTGCCGAGGACGTTGCTTTCGCGAAACGGGTCATCGAGGGCCAAAAAGGCATCGTGGTTGTGGTTGGCCATTCCTACGGCGGAGCCATCATGACGGAAGCGGCTGCGAATAACCCCAAGGTAAAAGCCCTGGTCTTCATCGCCGCTTTTTCCCCCGACGTCGGAGAATCCCTCAAATCCCTGCAGGAAGGTTTCGCCCCGATGCCTATTGGCGATGCCATAGTTCCGGCTGCGGCAGGCTTCCTATATCTCGATCCGGCGAAGTTCCATTCCGTCATGGCGCATGACCTTCCCGAGAGCCGAGCGGCGGTCCTGGCAGCGGTGCAAACACCGCTTTTCGGGGCGTCTTTCGTAACGCCCATCAAAGAGGCGGCCTGGAAGACCATCCCTTGTTGGTTCCTAATCTCGACTGAAGATCACGCCATCGACCCCAATCAGCAACGGTTCGGAGCCAAACGGATGGGCGCGCGCGTCATCGAGATCAACGCCAGCCACCTTCCCATGCTATCCAAGCCCAAGGAGGTGGCCGAAATCATCGCGGCTGCGGCGAACTAGGATAGGGATGCGGGATGATCCAGGCCCTGCGGGCCTTGGGTATTCCGTAACCTGTCCGTTACCCTGTCAGGGGTCCATGTACCAGAGTTCGGTGGCGCTTCTCAATTGGCCGTTGCCGCCCATCATCCATAGCTTGCCCTTCCAAGAAACGACGCAGGGATTCGTGCGGCCCTGGAAAGGGGCGTGTCCATTGATCATCGTCCAATTCGCGCCGTCTTCGGAGCTCCAGACGTCGGCGAGGGCTGCGGTATTGCTGCCGGAATACTCTACCGGGGCCGCCGCCCACTGCCCACAATTTGCCGGCGTGGACCGTGGCGCCGTGGTTCCAGCGGGGCAACCGCCCTTTAGCCGCGGGATGCGCGGTCCACTCGGTCGCGGAGGCCGAGGTGAGCACGGAGGTGTTCGGCCGGCGCTTCTGGGCACATAAGGGATATTTCGATCTCGCAGAAACCGAATAATCTTCGCGCCCACAATAACAGAAAGCCCCCGGTCCTAAGACCGGGGGCTTTCTGGTGGAGCTACGTAGACTCTTTTAGAACTTTCCTAACCACCTCTCCCAGCGATATCCCGCTCATTTTGAACAATTTCAAAGAATTGGCATTGGACCGAACCTAACGGTCTGACCTATACCTCATCGGATTTTCAAAAATCCTGGGTTAAACCCGGTTTCTTTACTATATTTATCCTATAGATATTATATGTTTTAATAAGCGAGTATCCGCCGACCGTACATAACGGAGGCCCGCCCGCTTTCAACTTCGAATCAAATTGGAACCTGACCGGAACACCGGATGGTCCCGCGCAAAGGCGGCCACCGATGAGTATTGCCATCCAAAACCTCAGCAAGCGTTTCGGCCAGTTCCAGGCATTGAACGCGATCAACCTAGACGTCAACGATGGAGAACTGGTCGCGCTGCTCGGCCCGTCGGGCTGCGGCAAGACGACGCTGCTCCGTATCATCGCGGGTCTGGAATCGGCGGACTCCGGGAGCATTCGCATCAACGGCGAGGATACGACCCATAAGGGCGTCCAAGAGCGTGAAATGGGATTCGTCTTCCAGCATTACGCGCTTTTCAAACACATGACGATTTTCGAAAACATCGCGTTCGGCCCACGGGTGCGGGCCGGTAAGGGCAAGCTTTCCAAGTCCGAAATCGACAAGAAGGTGCGCGAGCTCCTGCAGTTGATACAGCTAGACTGGATTGCCGATCGGTACCCCTCGCAACTTTCCGGGGGCCAGCGCCAGCGCGTCGCCCTCGCGCGCGCGCTGGCCGTCGATCCCAAAGTCCTACTGCTCGACGAACCGTTCGGGGCCCTCGATTATAAGGTACGGAAGGAATTGCGCCGCTGGCTCCGCCGCTTCCACCACGAGATCCGGATCACCAGCATATTCGTGACCCACGATCAGGAAGAGGCCCTGGAGGTCGCGGACAAGGTTGTGATCATGAATAAGGGGCGCATCGAGCAGATCGGCAGCTCCGACGAGGTTTATAACCATCCCGCCAATTCCTTCGTCTTCGATTTCCTGGGCGACACGAATCGCTTCCCTGGCCTCATCCGCAACGGCCAGGCCGACGTGGCCGGACTCACCTTCCAATCTCCCGCGAAGGGGGCGACCGAAAACGCGCCCTTGACCGCCTACGTTCGCCCGCATGAAGTGGAAATCAACCGGCTGCAAGAGGATTCCAGCATCAAAGTGCAAGTCCTGTCGGTGAATGCCCAGGGTCAGTGGGTACGCGTGGAACTGCGGCGCCTCGATGATCATACCTTGGTGGAAGCCCAGTTGGTGCGCAGCCGGCAGCAGGAACTCAATCTGCGCACTGGCGAAGACGTGTTCATCAAATTGGATCGACCGAGGATTTTCCTCGATACGAAAGGATAAACCATGAGCGGCATTTACAATGACAACAGCCTTTCCATCGGCAATACGCCCCTCATCCGTCTGAATCGGATAAAAGGGGATGCGCAAGCTACCGTGCTGGCCAAGGTAGAGGGGCGAAACCCGGCCTATTCGGTCAAGTGCCGCATCGGCGCCGCGATGATCAAGGACGCCGAAGCGCGCGGCCTCCTGGGACCCGGGAAAACCATCATCGAACCGACCAGCGGGAATACCGGCATTGCCCTGGCCTTCGTGGCCGCGGCGCGCGGATATCCTCTGGTGTTGACCATGCCCGATACCATGAGCGTGGAGCGCCGCCGCGTCCTCGCCGCTTTCGGAGCCAAGTTGATCCTGACCCCCGGTAGCGAAGGCATGCGCGGGGCGATCAGGAAGGCGGAGGAAATCGCGGCCGCTTCGCCTGACGAATATTTCATCCCCCAACAGTTCCGCAATCCCGCCAATCCCGCCATCCACGAAGCCACCACGGGCCCGGAAATCTGGAGGGACACGGAAGGGAAAGTCGACGTGCTGGTATCCGGCGTGGGCACCGGCGGAACCATCACCGGGGTTTCGCGCTACCTGAAAAAAACGAAAGGCCTGAAGCTCGAATCGGTCGCCGTCGAACCCAAGGAAAGCCCTGTCATCACCCAAAAGCGCGCGGGGCAGGATCTGAAACCGGGGCCGCACAAGATCCAAGGCATTGGAGCCGGGTTCGTTCCGGAAAACCTCGACTTATCCCTGGTGGACAAGGTCGAGCAAGTGGACAGCGCCGAGGCGGTGGAATTCGGCCGCCGTCTCGCGCGGGAAGAAGGAATCCTTTCGGGAATCTCTTCGGGAGCCGCCGTAGCCGCGGCCGTAAGGCTGGCGAAACAGGATGCCTACCGGGGCAAGACCATCGTAGTCATCCTGCCCGATGGCGGGGAACGCTACCTTTCCACCGTGCTCTTCGAGGGTTTGGAAGGCTGAACCGCACCGGCCGAATCAGGGACGCAGGAGGTAAACATGTCCGCATCCATTCTCGATCCTTGGCCCTGGTACGTGGCAGGGCCTTTGATTGGCTTAACCGTCCCGTTGCTGTTGCTGGTAGGGGGCAAAAACCTCGGGGTCAGCTCCAGCTTCCGGCATATTTGCGCGGCCGTGCTGCCGGGTTCCCGGTTGGAATATCTGCGCGCGGACAAATGGCGGAGCCATGCCTGGAACCTGTTTTTCGTAGGCGGTCTCGCTGCGGGAGGATTCATCGCCACGCGCTGGCTATCCTCCGGCCGATACGCCTTTCTACCGCCAGGGTACCATAGCGCCCTGGGCGCCTTGCAACTACTGGCTGGGGGATTCCTGGTCGGCTTCGGAACGCGCTATGCGGCCGGCTGCACCTCGGGTCATAGCATCATGGGCATTTCGAACCTGCAGAAGGCCAGCCTGGTGGCCACCCTTGCCTTCTTCGCGGGGGGGCTGACCGCGGCCTTCGCGCATCGTCTGCTGGGACTGGGAGGTTGAGATGGGAAACCTGAAATTCCTTTTCCTGGGCGCCTATTTCGGAATCGTCTTGACCAAGGCCCAGGTCATTTCCTGGTACAAGATCCGGAATATGTTCTTCTTCCGCGAACCCGATCTCTATCTCATCATCGGTTCTGCCGTGGCGGTAGGCCTTGTCTCCATCCAGCTCATCAAAAAAATCCACCCGAAAACAATCGGGGGCAAGCCGCTGGCAATCGAAGGCAAAAGCTTGACTGCCGGCACCGTGATCGGGGGTTTTATATTCGGCCTGGGCTGGTTCATCACCGGCACCTGCCCGGGCCCCATCTATGCCCAATTGGGAACGGGGGAATTCTGGGCCCTGTTCACGCTGGCGGGCGCATTGGCGGGCGCCTACGCGTTCGCTTGGCTAAAACCCAAATTGCCTTGAGCTAGCCTTTCCGTTTCCGCGATAAGCCCGAGATCACCTTGATGAATACGTCCACTTCTTCGCAGGTGTTATAGAACGCCAGCGAAGGGCGAACGGTCGCTTCCAACCCGAACCGCCGCAGGATCGGTTGCGCGCAATGATGTCCAGAGCGGACCGCGATGCCTTCATGGTTCAAAGCCTCGCCCACCTCTTCGGTCTTGTAGCCGTCGAGCACGAAAGAAAGCACGCTTGCCTTCTCCCGGGCCGTACCCACCAGGCGAACGCCGGGGATGACTTGCAGCCTGTGGGTCGCGTATTCCAGAAGGAAGTGCTCGTATTGGGAGATCCGCTCCAGGCCGATCTTCTGCACGTAGTCGAGCGCAGCGCCTAATCCCACCGCATCCGCGATATTGCCGGTGCCTGCCTCGAAGCGGCCCGGCGGGGGATTGTAAATCGTCTGCTCGAAGGTGACGTCCGCGATCATGTTTCCGCCGCCTTGCCAGGGAGGCATGCGCTCGAGCAATTCCCGCTTCCCGTACACCACTCCGATTCCAGTCGGGGCGAAGACCTTGTGCCCCGAGAAAACGAAGAAATCCGCGTCCAGGGCCTGGACATTCACGCGCATATGGGAGACCGATTGGGCCCCGTCCACAAGCACCTTGGCTCCCGCCGCATGCGCCATAGCCGTGATCTCCGCGATCGGAGTAACGGTACCTAAGGCATTGGAAACCTGGGTCACGGCCACGAGTTTGGTGCGGGGGCCGAGCAATTTGCGATACTCGTCCAGGCGGATCTGCCCCGAATCGTCGACGGGAATCACCCGCAGGCGCGCCCGTTTGTTCTCCGCCAGCATCTGCCACGGCACGATGTTGGCGTGATGCTCGAGATGGGAAACGATGATCTCGTCGCCTTCGCCGATTTCCTGGCGGCCGTAGGTGCGAGCGACCAGGTTGATGGCCTCGGTAGCGCCACGCACGAAGATGATCTCGCCCGGGCTCTTGGCGCCGATATAATCCGCGACCTTCTGGCGCGCCGATTCGTAGGCATCCGTGGCGCGCGCCGCGAGTTCATGCGCCGCCCTATGGATGTTGGAATTCTCATGCGCGTAGAAATGCGCCAAGCGATCGATCACCGCCTGGGGTTTTTGGGTCGTCGCCGCGTTGTCGAACCAGATCAGCGGCTTTCCGTTGACGCGCTCCGAGAGGATGGGGAAGTCTTTCCGAACCGCATGGACGTCGAGAAGCCCCGCCGTGGCCGGGGAAACCGGCAGTTGGGAGGTATTGGGCGCGAGGGCGGCGGATTCGAGAAAACCGAAGCGAGGTTCTATGGAGGGTGCCGGCGACCCGCCCGGAGCGGCCTGTTGACGGCCTTCCGAAGGGATCAATTTGACAAGCCCATCCTGACCCGGCATCGCGAAAGGCTGAACCGTGACCTGGTCGAGTCCCAGGCCCTGCCGGGCCAAGCCATTAAGGAAGGCGTCGCCGGAAGGATCCGATGGCTTCGTGAGGAAGTAATAGGGAGCGTGATCGCCGGTAGCGGCCGTGGTACCCTGCTCGGGAACCCCGCTGGCTGGCTGAGCGGGCCTGGGCGATGCGGGAGCGGAAACGGACGGCAAGGCGGGAGCATAGCCAACCGGCACGCCAGGCACCGGAGCCGAAAGGGCCGAGGTTTCCCAGGGCGCGGAAAACGGCGAAGCCCCGGCGCCAGGAGCGGATTGTCCGTATAAGCCGGAGGCACCGCCTGCCGCGGGTGAAGAGCCTGCCGATGACGGCCCGGATCCACCCGGGGATGGCGCAGAAACCACGGGAAGCGCGGCGGCGTAGGCCTCGGGCACGTTTTGGGCCAAACCCGAAGTCGCGGCCGATTCCCGGGGCGCCGAGACCGGGGCATAGCTGGAAGGCGGCGTGGTGGGCGCGCCTTGGGCAAGCAGAACGGACCCTGCGGGCGTCACGTTCGACGCAGGTGCGGAGGGATAAGAAACGCCCGGTGAGGGACGATGCGACGCGCCCGGATCGGAATGCCCGCCCGGCGCGGCCTGGAAGAATTCCGTCGCCATGCGCTGCAAAAGCCCCAAATCGAGCTGCGGCAGGGCCCCCGCACCGGCATCCGGAATTCCGAATGCCGTGGGAGGTTGGAAGGATTGCGCGTCCGGCGGCGCGGCGGGGCTATTTGTAGGTGTCGGGATAGTCATGGTACTTTCCGACATCCACTTCGTCCAACACCGCCAACGCGTCCTCGGTCAATACGGCCAGGGAGCAATACAACGATATCAGGTACGAAGAAACGGCGTTGCGGTTGATGCCCATGAAGCGAACGGAAAGGCCCGGGCTCTGCTCGCCGGCCAGGCCGGGTTGGAACAATCCGACCACGCCCTGGCGCTTCTCGCCCACGCGCAGGAGCAGGACCTTAGTCTTGCCTTCGACGATGGGAACCTTGTCGGAGGGGATCAAAGGCAAGCCGCGCCAAGTGACGAATTGCGAACCGAACAAGCTGACGGTGGGCGGTGGCGTTCCGCGGCGCGTGCACTCGCGGCCGAAGGCGGCAATGGCGAGGGGATGGGTGAGGAAAAATCCCGGTTCCTTCCAGACCTTGGCGATCAGCTCATCGAGATCATCGGGGGTGGGAGCACCAGTCAAAGTGGTGATGCGCTGGGTGCTGTCCACGCTGGCCAAAAGGCCGTACTCGGCATTGTTGATCAGCTCGCTTTCCTGGCGCTCCTTGATGGCCTCGATGGTGAGGCGGAGTTGCTCCTTGATTTGATCATAGGGGCTGCTATATAAATCGGAGATGCGCGTATGCACGTCCAGGATGGTGGATACGGAGTTGAGGAAATACTCGCGGGGATTCTCTTCGTAATCGACGAAGGTCTGCGGCAGCTCGGCGCTGTCCCGCTTTTGGCAGGCGACTTTCACTTCGCCGGGGTTCTTAACCTTATTGAGCCGGTAGATGCCCGCTTCCACGGGAAGCCATTGCAACAAATGGGTAAGCCAACGAGGCGAAATGATCGAAAACTGGGGCGCGGTCTTGGTTGCGTTCGCGAGTTGGCGCGCGGCCTTGTCCCCTAAAGCTAACTGAGGCTGGGTATTGTCTGCCATAATCCTTCCCGTCTGGAATGGTACGATTCGGTGCTGGGGGTCGCGTTGACGCGTTATTCCAGGAGAGTATCGGATTGCATTTGTCGCTTAAGCGGCGGAGAGACGCTTAAGCGGGGCCGGGCTCGCGTTGTCGCGTCGTCCGGTCCAGTATTGGCATGAAGGTTAGATTATGCGCCGTCGTCTTTCAAGCCGACCGCATTCCCGCTCAATCCAGCGTGTACCGATAGGACTTATAGGCGCGGTAGAAGATGCGAGATCACTCAGATTCCGAGGCCATCGGCCATCAGCTCTTGCTTCGCGCCTGCTTGGGTGATCGCTCCCCCGGGCGCGACGTCGTGGGTAAGCCAGACGTTACCTCCGACCACGGAACCCTTTCCGATGGTGATCCGCCCGAGCACCGTGGCGCCCGCGTAGATAACCACGTCATCCTCGACGATGGGGTGCCGGCGCAATCCCTTTTTCAGGGAACCGTCCTCGGCCTTTGGGAAACTCTTAGCACCAAGCGTTACAGCCTGGTACAGACGCACGCGTTCGCCGATGATCGCGGTCTCCCCGATCACGACTCCGGTACCGTGGTCGATGAAAAAGGAACCGCCGATGGTGGCGCCCGGATGGATATCGATTCCGGTTTCGGCATGCGCGATTTCGGAGATGATACGCGCGATCAGGGGCAGCCCCAACCGCAACAGCCGATGGGCGATACGATAATGGAGAATGGCCCTGATACCGGGATAGCAAAGCAGGATTTCGTCCACGCTGCGCGCGGCGGGATCACCCAGATAGGCGGCTTCGACATCGGTGTCCAACAGACGCCGGAGTTCGGGAAGGGACTCGGCGAATAGGCTAGTCCATCGCCGCGCCACGCGGGCGAGGGCATCCCGATCGGCCGACTCATCCCCGGTACGCAGTTCCAGATGTACCTGGTGCTCCAGCGCTCCCAGGGCCTCCGCCAAAGTGTGCCCCACGTAGTAGTCGGTCGACTCCTCACGTAAGTCGTGGGGGCCCAGGCGCATGGGAAACAGCACGCCGCTCAGCTTTTGCGTCACATCCCGTAGAACGTCACGGGACGGCAGGATGCGCGAGCCATGTTCGCTTTTACCCCGCCGCTTACGCCAATCCAAGCGGGCCTGTCGTAAACCGCTCACGATGGCATCAAGGTTCCATCGCGCGCCTTCAGCTTCAGATGATTCCGGCAAGCGAGCGGCCCGCTCTTCCGGCTGTTTGGATAGTCTCCCCGTCTCCGTCATACTCATCTCAATCCTGCACCCAAGGCAAACCTTGGCGGCGCCAACCGCCGGCCTCCCCCCGATGCTGACTTTCGTCCTTTTCGCCCTCGAAACCTTCCCGCACGCTGAAGACGTTCAGGAACCCGGCCTTGGAGGCGGCCTCGGCGGCGGCGGCGGAACGCTTCCCGCTCCGGCAGAGGAGTAGGACGTTGCTTGCCTTGGAGGCATGATGCTCCAGCTCCCTTAGAAAGCGGGGATTTTTGATCAGGGCGGTACCGGTTTGCCAAGCGACGTGGCGGCTATCGGGAACATGGCCCACGAACTTCAACTCCTCGGCCGTGCGGACGTCGACCAGCACCGCATCGCCCCGGTTGAAAACGGTCCAGGCTTCCACCGGCGATAGGCTACCCGCAAACAGGTTCCCGGCATCGCGGGCCGCCGCGCGGGCGCGATCGAGGATTTCGGAAGTGCTCAATGCGGTGAGAGCGTTTGCGGAAAGGGTTGCACTAGCTTCGCTCTTGAATTCAACAGTCATATTTTCCGACTCCTCGTTGAACTGCATCGCGGATCCCTCCAGAAGGGACCTCGGGTGCGTTAAATGCGCTTTTTCAATTCCCACATTGAATATACTACAAATTCTATCGGTTTACTATATTCAAATTCTAAATGTTACATAACTTATTGTATTACAGTAGCTTACGAAACTATTTTTTGCACCCGGAATTCCTGCCGTAGATGTTTTCCGAGCTTTCGCCTTTGGGCGCCGGTGCCGCTTTGGCGGCCGCTTTCACGGCGGGTTGCATCGATGCGATCGCCGGTGGAGGAGGCCTGGTCACTACACCCACGTTACTCTTACTGCTCCCGGAAGTAACCATCTCTGGGGTTTTGGCCACGACCAAATGCGTGTCACTAGCGGGAACCGCGGCGGCCGCGACGGCGTATTCCCGGAAGGTGAATTCGCCTTCGCGGCTTTTGCTTCCGGCCGTCACTGCTGCGTTACCTGCCGCATGGCTGGGAGCGCGTTCCGTTACGGCGCTGGATGCGCGAATGATCCGACCTGCGATTCTGATTGTGCTGATCGCGATGGCCGCTTATACATGGTTGCGTCCGGACCTGGGAGCGATACGAGGAGCCGGGCTCCCGGCAAAGTGGAGAATCCCGGCCGCCTGGGCGCTGGGCGCGGCCTTGGGGTTTTACGATGGAATGCTCGGGCCCGGCACGGGCAGCCTTTTGGTGCTCCTAATCGTCGCGGTTTTCGGATGCGAATTCCTGGAGGCATCGGCGCTGGCGAAGTGGATCAATGGCGCCTCCAACCTCGGGGCTTTGCTTTGGTTCGCACCCGCGGGATCGGTCCTCTGGGGCTTGGCCTTGCCGATGGCGGCGGCCAACCTAGCCGGCGGTTTGGCAGGCAGCCGCTTGGCCATGCGCGGCGGGAATCGGTGGATACGAAAGGTTTTCCTCGCGGTGGCGACGGTTCTTATCGGACGCCTGGCGTGGGGATTGTTCTTCAGCTGACAGCGGTCGGCACGCGGCGCTGGGCGGTACGGGCTGCACCGGCATATTGGAGAATACGGGTGGCGCCTTTGGCGGATACCTTCACGATGCTGTGCGAGCCCGGAGGGATTGGGGGATTTACCCAAAGTGCTCCGAGGCTGCGGCCGTCGCAGCGTCCCAGGAAGGCCCGTAGCGCGAAGGCATGGGAAACAACCAGCACCTCCTCCCCCGCGTGCATCAAGGCCAATTTCCGTATGCATTCCCAAACCCGTTTCTCCAGCTGCCGGAAACTTTCTCCGCCCGTAACGCTGAAACGGTCCGGTCGCTGCTGGAAAGTCCGGAACAGCTCCGAATCCGCTTGGGAAAGCTCGGATAACGCGCATCCTTCCCATTCCCCCAAATGGATTTCCTTGATTTCCTCGTGGGTGCGGAACGGCAAGGGCCGGCCCGCGGTAAGTATCCCCGCGGTCTGGATGGCGGAAGGGCTCGGGCTTGCGTAAACGGCGCTCAGGGGAAGAGGCCACAATTCCACGGCCAGTAGGGAGGCGGCATATCGCCCCTTGGGAGTCAACGGGGAATCCTGCCAGCCCTGCATGCGACCTTGCTCGTTCCAGACGGTCTCGCCGTGATTGATAAGGTGGAGGATGGCCGAAGACGGCATGCGTTCGACCCCCCTACTTTCCCGAACCGGAGAAAATCGCTTGCAAGGCAGTGATGTCTTCCGCATCCAAACTCCATTCCGCCGCCTTCGCGTTGGCCTGCAACTGTTCGGGGGTGGAAGCCCCGGCGATGATGCTCGCGACGAAATCGTGGGACGCGAGCCACGCGAAGGCAAGGTCGGCCAAGGATCGGCCGCGGGCTTTCGCGAAAGACTCCAGCCTCTCCGCCAAATCGAAATTCCCTGGCGTCAAGTAGCGCTCCGCGAGGCCCTTCGCCTTCGCCAGGCGCGCGCCCTCGGGCGGCGCCGAACCGCGGCGGTACTTTCCCGTCAATAGGCCGCTGGCCAAAGGGAAATAGGGCAAGAGGGACAGGCCGTAGCGGCGCAGCACCTCGGCCCGCTCCCCCGCCGCGTCCCGTTTGACCAGGCTGAATTCATCCTGGGATGCGATGAAGGAAGTCGCGCCGATTTCCCTCGCGACTCGCTGGGCTTCGACGATCTGCCAGGGCGCATAATTGGAAAGCCCGACATAGCGGACCTTACCCTGCGCCACCAAATCATGCAAGGCCGAAACGGTTTCCTCGATGGGCGTCGCGGGATCGGGCCTGTGGACGATATAGAGATCGATCCAATCGGTCTTGAGGCGCTTCAAGCTCGCTTCGGCGGCGAGGAAAACGTACCGCCGCGACGCCCCCGTGAAACCGGCGGCCTCGTCGATGGGATTGCCGAACTTGGTCGCCAGGATCACTTCCGATCGGCGCGGGCCCAGCACCTCGCCGATGATGGATTCCGATCCGCCCTTGTTCCCGTAGGTGTCGGCGGTATCGAAGAAGGTCGCGCCCAGATCGAGGGCTTTGTGGATGACGCGGCGCGAAGCCTCCAGATCGAGCCTGCCGCCGAAATTATTGGTCCCTAGGCCCGCCAGGGGCACGGCGAGGCCGGAGTTGCCGAGTTTACGATAGGTGGTCATTGCGTATCCGGGGTTGAGGTTAGCGAACGGAATCGCCTTGCCGGTATCCGGCGGTGATGTCGTCGAAGCGTTGTTTCAGGGCCGGATCGAGCTTAAGCTCAACGGCGGCGAGACTGGCCTGGAGCTGGCCGGCGCTGCTAGCTCCGATGATGGGCGCGGTGACCGTGGGATGCGCAAGCACCCAAGCGATGGCCGACGTAGCGAGCGGAACCCCCGCCTCCGCGGCGGCCTTTTCCAGGGCCTGCACAGTCGCGAATTCCCTTTCGTGCCAGTAACGTTCCTGGTACCTGGGCCCGGCCGTCCCCAGGGTAAAACGGCTGCCCTCGGTGGGGGCCCCCGGCTTGTGCTTGCCCGTGAGCAGGCCGCCGGCCAAGGGATTGTAGGGGATGACGGCCAAGCCCGCCTCACGGGCGAGGGGAAGGATTTCGCGCTCGGTTTCACGGTACAAAAGATTGTACCTGGGTTGTACCGACACGTAACGATGCAAGCGGCGCGCTTCCTGCTTGCCGAGAGTGAGCGCCAAGCGATAGGCGAGGATGTTCGACACGCCGACGTAGCGAACCTTGCCGGAGCGCACGATCAGGTCCAGGGTCTCGGCGGCTTCGTCCAATGGGGTTTCCGCATCATCGGAATGGAGCTGATATAAGTCGATGTAATCGGTTCCCAATCGGCGCAGGGAGTGATCGATCGCCTCCACGAGATGCTTACGAGACGCGCCTTGATCCCACGGCCGTGGACCCACCTTCCCCACCGCCTTGGTCGCGAGGATGAACCGGTCGCGCTTTCCCTTGAGCCAACGGCCGACGATGGATTCCGTCGCCCCGGCGGTAGAAAGACCGCCCCCCAAGGGATAAACATCCGCGGTATCGATGAGGTTGACGCCGGCCTCGGCCGCGCGATCGAGGATGCGCACGGATTCCGCCTCACCGGTCTGGAGCCCGAAGGTCATGGTGCCCAGGGCCAGCCGGGAGGTCCGCAAGCCCGTGTTTCCGAAGCGAACATATTGCATGGATTTTCCTTTCAGGACGCCGAAGCCGAGCCGGCATGCGCCAGTTCGGCCTCGGGGGGGAATGCCGCCGCGCCGGCCGCGAGCCACGCTTGCAGCGGACCGGAGCCGTAAACCTCGTCGGCGATGAAATGGTCCCCATCCGCGATGAGGCTGAGCCGTGAAGGGATGCCAATCTTTTGCAGCAGCCCGTACGCCGCCACCGCTTGGTCCGGGGGCGCCTTGTCGTCCCGGCCGCCATGGAAAATCCAGGTGGGCACGTCGCGCAATATGGCCAGGGCCACCGGCGTGGCCTCCTCCGGCAATCGCCCGGACACGATTGCCAGACCGGCGACCCTTTCAGGATGCTTCAAGGCGATGAGCCAAGCGCCGGCGGATCCCAGGCTGAACCCGGCGAGCACGGCTTTGGCGGCCCCGTGCTCGGGTTGCAGAACGTCGATCAGCGCGAACAACTCTTCCTGCCATTGCGGCCAGGTGGCGCCCTCAGGTATTTGCAATGCCAGCCAATGGTAAGGCAGGTCGTCCGCCGCTTCCACGAATTTCGGAAAGCCCCAGGACAACAGCTTGCCGGGATCGTTCCCGCGATCCTTAGCCCCGTGCAGGAACACGACCAGAGGCGCGGCGGGCCCATGGGATGAGCGCTTGAAGAGGTATGGCAAGATGCCACGGGGGGTTTGTAATTGGGCTCGGCGCAGGGACATGTTAGGCTCCTTTTGGAATTGGGTTACCCAAGCTCAGGTATAAGGTCATACCAGGGCGGGATCGGGTTTCGGGTTCGCGGCTTCGACTTCGTCGCTCGGGAGGTTCGTTTCAGCGGGATCCGACGCCGCCCCGGTTCCCTCGGCGGCCTCGAAGCCGGGCTTACCGAGATCCCGGGAGTCGCCTTGGCCCTCGGCCGGGAGGAACCCATGGGATTGTTGCCGCCACAGCCGCCAGTAGGCGCCGCGCTGCGCAAGCAGTTCCTGGTGGCCGCCGTCTTCGACGATGCGGCCCTGATCGAATACCAGGATGCGATCCAGATTTGCGATGGTCGAGAGCCGGTGCGCGATGACCAGCACGGTCTTGCCGCGCATGGCCTCGTCCAGGGTTTCCTGAATCGCCTTCTCGGTGATGGAATCCAGGCTCGAGGTCGCCTCGTCCAAGATCAAAATAGGCGCGTTCTTGAGGATGACGCGGGCGATGGCGATCCGCTGGCGCTGCCCGCCGGAAAGCTTCACGCCCCTTTCCCCGACCATGGCCCCATAGCCTTCGCGTAAGCGGGAAATGAACTCATCGGCATGCGCCTGTCGCGCCGCGGCTTCGACATCGGCATCGGCAGCCTCGATGCGGCCATAGCGGATGTTTTCGCGCAAGCTGCGGTGGAACAAGGTCGGATCCTGGGGGATAAGCCCGATCTGCGCATGCAGCGCATCCTGTTTGACGAAGCGGATATCATGCCCATCGATCAGGATGCGGCCCGCCGTCAAATCGTACAAGCGCAAAAGGATGCTTACGAAGGTCGACTTTCCCGAACCGGAAAAACCCACCAGCCCTACCCTCTGCCCGGCCGGGATCTCGAGAGTCACTCCGTCGAACACCGGGCGGTCCGGGGCGTAAGCGAACCGCACATCCTCGAAACGGATTTCCCCCTTCCGGAATACCGGCTCCGTGGCCTCGGGAACATCGATCAGCTCATGCGGGCGCACGATGGTGGACACGCCATTGGCCACGTTGCCGATGAATTCGAAAAACTCGAGGAAGCGCCGGCTGAGGTTTCGGGCTTCGTTGATGATCAAGAGGGAAAGGCTTACGGCCATCACGAAATCGGCTACGCCGATGGCGCCTTTGCCCCACAGGGACAGGGCGAAATAGAGTACGCCGACCTTGAGCACGGCCGCGGCGGAGAATTGGAACCAGCGCACGCGCTCGGTATACCGGTTGGATTGCCGAACCGCCTTGAGCTCCCGGCTCAAGGTCTCGTCGAGCAGATCCCGTTCCAATCCAAGGCGGGCGAACAGTTTGGTGCTGACCAGGTTGGTGACCGTGTCCACGATCTGCCCGGTGGTTTCGCTGCGCGCCGCCGAGGCCTTCCAAGCGAGGGATTGCGCCCTCCGCGCCAGGAGGTAGGAAAGGGATATGAACAGCACCGCCCAGATGGCCACGAATCCCGCCAGTAAATGATGCGCCCGGGACAAAAGCCCGATGGAAACGGACAAGGTGATGGCTATCGGCCAGAAATCGGTGATGATGGCCCATAGGGTCTGGCTCACGCCCATCGAGGTTTCGCCGATGCGATGGGCCAAGGATCCGGAAAAGTTGTCGGTCAGGAAACGATGCGAATGGGCCTGCAAGTATCGGTAGAGTTGGCGGGTCACGTTTTGCCGCTGCTTGGGGCCGAACCGGAATTGCAGCCCGCCTGCCGTGCGGCTGAATACCACCTCGCCCACGGCGAATGCGAAGAACAGGAGCAACGGGCCGCGCAATCCGTCGACCATCGCCTGGGAATGTCCCTGGGTGCCCGTCACCGTTTTGATGATTTTGGAAAGGGCGTAAGGGACGAGGATCCCGCAGACGGCGGTCAACGTTTCGAAGAGGAACATGGCCGAATACCACCAAAGGAATTGGTTCACGAAATACAGTATGAACCGGAAAGGGGTGGGCGGCAGCGGCGGCGTACCCAGCGCGCGCGCGGATCCCTCCTCCGGTACCGCCTGGGACCGGCTTACCACGCGAAACTCCAAGTGGCGGCGGGGGCCGCCTCCCGGGGCGCGACGGGAGCGGCTTCCTCGCTAGGCTCGAATGCGGAAAGCTCCGCCAGCACCTCCTCTTTCAGGGAGGCGAACGCCCCCGAAGCGCGGTCCCGCGGACGCGGGAGATCGACTTCGACGATGTTCCGGATCCGGCCCGGCCGGGGTTCCATGACGACCACCCGGTCCCCCAGGTAGATGGCCTCCTCGACATCGTGGGTCACGAGGATGGCGGTGATGCCTTCGGCTTCCCAGATGCGTTGCAATTCCTTCTGCAGGTGCGCCCGGGTGAGCGCATCCAGGGCGCCGAAGGGTTCATCCAGCAACAGCACTTCGGGCCGGTTGACCAGGGCGCGGGCGATGGCCACCCGTTGCGACATGCCGCCGGAAAGCTGGTGGGGATACGACTTCTCGAAACCTTCCAGCCCCACCAGGGCGATATGCTCCCTCACGGTCTTGCGCTTTTCGGCTTTCCCGATATCCGAATTAAGCAAACTGATGGCGATGTTCTGCTCCACGTTGAGCCAGGGGAAAAGGCGATGCTCCTGGAATACGATGCCACGGTCCAGGCTCGTTCCCTTTACCGGCGCGCCGTCCAGGCGTATCTCGCCCCGGTAGTCGCTTTCCAACCCGATGACCATGCGCAGCAAGGTCGATTTCCCGCATCCGCTGGGGCCGACGATGCTCAGGAATTCCCCCGGTTGGATGGAGAGCGAGACGTCCTCCAAGACGTGCAGGGAACCCCCTTCCTGAAGGGCGTATTCCTTGGTGAGGGATTGGATTTCGAGAGTACCTGCTTTTGCCATGATTTCTTCTACCTCGTGATACGGATGACCGACTGCCGATGGGTAACCTGGACGTGTCCCTGGCCGCTCAATAGCGTCCCGCGGATGTGCCGCGCCAACGCAGGAAATGGGATTCGATACGGCCGGAAAGGAAATTGAGGCCAAGCCCTACGGCCCCGACTAAGAATAGCCCGAACAAGACCTGCTCCATGCGGCCATGTTCGCGTCCTTCGATCAATATGGTTCCGATCCCCACCGAAGAGGTGAGCAGGTACTCGGCGCCCAACGTTGCGACCCAGGAATAGATGATGGCCAAGGTGATCCCGGTGAAGATGGAAGGCAACGCCGCCGGCAAAACCACATGGAACAGGATCTGGGTGCGCGTAAACGCGAACACCTTGGCGGCCTCAAGATGCTCCCGTGAAACGCCACGTACGCCTTCGAAGGTGTTGATGAGCATCGGGAAGAAGGCGGAGTAGGAGAGCACGGCGATTTTGGAACTCTCGCCCAGCCCGAACCACATGGCGATCAGCGGAATCCATGCGAACAAGGAAACTTGCCTGAAAGCGTGGAAGGTGGGCGCGAAAATCCGCTCCGCGGCCCGGGAAGTCCCGAAAGCGGTTCCCACGGCGACACCGAGCAGGGAACCGATGATGAAGCCCGTAACCAGGCGCGCCAGGCTCGACCCCAAAGCGATCCAAAGCTGGCCCGTCCGCGCCAAAGCCAAACCCGCATCGATCACGTCCCGGGGCGAAACCCACGCCCCTCCGCGCCCACGCGAGGCGGACGCCCAAATCGCGAACGCGAGCGCGGGTAGGATCCAACCCCGTAACGCGGGAGGTACGGAAAGGCGCGGCCGGCCCGGAGGTTTCGGGATTGCTACGGACGGTGCGTGGATTGCCATATCGGTACGCCTCAGAACGCCGCCCGGCGCCACCTTAACAGACGTTCTTCCGAAATTGAGAGGAGCTTGTCCAGGCTCCACCCGATGGATCCCACCACGATCACCGCTGCCAGTACAGTATCCAATTGGAACAATTGGCGGCCATAAACAATGAGAAAGCCCAGGCCCTCGCTGGATGCGAGCAACTCGACTACCACCAAGGCCAGCCAACCATGTGTCAATCCGTACCTGACTCCCGCCCAGATCTGCGGGAAGGCCGCGCGCAAGACGACCTTCCGGATCATCTGCGCGCGCGTAAAACGATAGACCTTGGCCACTTCGATCAGCGCCGAGGGGACATCCTGCATGCCTTTGCAGGTGTTAAGCGCGATAGGCAGGCAAACGGCCTTGGCGATGATGATGATCTTGAGCGCTTCATCTATACCGACCAGCATCATCAGGAGCGGGATCCATCCCAAGATGGGGACTTGCGCCACGACCTTGAATCCCGGCAACAAGTAGTCGCGGGCCGGGGACCACATCCCCATCGCCAGTCCCAAGGGAAACCCGATGCCGCTACCCGCGAGAAAGCCCCAGGCCAGGCGCACTGAACTCACTTTGAGGTGCATGGCCAGGTCTCCGGACGAGAAGAGATCGGCGAGATTGCGGTAGACGAGCGGCGGCGGAGGCAGGATCTGTTCCGGGACCCATCCGCGCGCCGATGCCAGCCACCACAACGCGAAGATCGTCAGGGGGAACGGCCAGCCCCAGGCCGCGCGCGCCGTGCGGCCGGCGAAGGAACGGAGGATGCGGGGAATCGGCGACTTGAAAGTCCGCGCCTCTGCCCGCGCTGTTGCGGGGGAATGGGGAACCGTTCGTACGGGAAGAGCGGGCTCCTTTCGCTTCCCTCCTAGGACAGGCTTTTCCCTGGGCCAAGAAACGATATCCGCGACACGAGATTCGGCCAACACGCTTCCGTAAGTTTCGGAGAACTCTACCTTAGTCATGGTTTGATCCGCCGGAGCCGAACCCGGGCGCTTGCGCGGGCGTCCACTTTTCCAATTTGCGTACTGCCAGGTTCAGGATCCATCCGATCAGTCCGATCACGAGCATCCCGAAGATAACGATGTCTACCCGGAACGCCCCCCTGCCTTGGTTTATGGTGTCCCCCAAGCCCGCCGAATTGTAGATCGGCAACAGGAATTCGGCGCCGATAGTCGCGATCCAGGCATAGATGAGCGCCAGATTCAGTCCGGACAAGATGGCGGGCGACGCCGCGGGAAGGATCACGCGGGCGAGCTGTTGCAGCCGCCCGAACCCCAGAACCTTTCCCACTTCGACATGGTTGAGGGCGACGCCGCGGACGCCGTCGAAGGTCGCCAAGGCTACCGGATAGAACACCGAAAGGGAGACCACGAATACCCTCGCCGTGTTGGTGTACCCGATCCAAATCGAGATCAATGGAATCCACGCGAACAACGCGATTTGGCGCAGCACATGGAAAGCTGGAGAAAACAAACGTTGCGCCAGTACCGACGCCCCCAAGAGGGATCCGAACGCGAGCCCGGCTATCGACCCCGCGGTGAATCCGGCAAGATCACGCAACAAGCTCGCCCCGATGGCCATGGGAAAGGTCGGCTTGGAAACGAGCTTTATCGCCGTCTGGAAGACGACCCAAGGGGTCGGGATCAGAGAGGTGTGTCCCAAGCCCGAACGCGAGATGAATTGCCAAAGACCGATCAGGGCGATGGGGAAAACCCAGGGACGCCAATCGGGAGCCGAAAAACCATGCCGACGCATGACATTATCCCCGTTCCGGTTCAAGTCCAAGCCCTCCGCCAGTACAGCAAGCGCTTTTCAATGCAGGTCAACAGAACTTCTATTCCGAATCCGATCGCGCCGATTACGATCATGCCGACCACGACCAGGTCCATCTGCAACAGTTGGCGGCCCCAAACCATGAGGTAGCCGATGCCCTCACTGGAAGCCAACAGTTCGACGAACACCAGCGACAACCACGCTTGCATGATTCCCTGCCGCAGCCCGGTGAATAGCGACGGGAGCGCTGCGGGCAGTACGATCCGAAAAAAAACCTGGCCGCGCTTAAAACGGTAAACGCGGCCGACTTCGATCAGGGAAGCCGGGACCTGGGACATGCCTCTCGCGGTATTCACGGCGAACGGTACGACTACCGCGATGGTGATGGCGGAAATCTTCAACGCTTCGCCGATCCCGAGCAAGATGATGAGGAGCGGGATCCAAGCCAAAATGGGGAACTGGGAAACAACCAGGAAAGTAGGTTGGATATAGACGCGAAGGATCCGGGACAAGCCCATGGAGAAGCCCAGCGCCAACCCCGCGACGGAGCCGATCAATAGACTCCACCCGATGCGCTGAAGGCTGATCAGGAGGTTGGTCTGCAAATCTCCGGATTGCCAGAGATCCCGGAGGGATTGGAGGACCAAGGTAGGAGGCGGCAGCAGTTGTTCAGCTACCCATCCGCGCATGACGGCGATTTGCCAGAGCAGCAGAACGAGGCCCGGTACGATAAGTCCGAGCAGGACGCGGCTCGATACCCTCGCCGCGCCTTGGAAAAATCCCCTCCAAGCCGCATCCGGATGCGTTACCGGAACGTTTTCGCGCCGCAAAGGGAGAGACCGGGAATCGATACGGATCATGACTACTGGCCCTCCGCCAGTGCCAGGCGGGCGCTTCCGCGACCCAGGGTGATTCCGCGGCGGAGCGCGAGGGCAGCGAACACCGGGACCATGAAAAGGAAAAAGGTTTGCAAAGTGAAAATCCGGCCCACCAGGCCGCCAATGAGGCTTCCAGCCAGCCCGCCGAGTGGGGCGATGAAGGTAATGAACCCGGCTACGCCCCCCCGCCCCAGGCGTTGACCCGCCTTAGCGAAGCGCGCGATATTCAAGGTTTGCAACATGCCGAGCGCCAACCCTAAGAGGATGGCACCGCTCCACAGGGAGAGGGCCCGGTGGGAGGTGCCCAAAAGGCCGAGGGCCACGGCTACGCAAGTGAATCCCAGCAGGTAGAATCGGTGCTCGCCAATCGCCACCGCGAGGTGGCCGAGGCTGAACAGCGCCAAAACGTAGCCCGCCCCTTGGGCCGTAACGAGGCCGGCGGCGGTGCCGGCCGCGAATCCGAAGGCCTGCACGGCGATGATGACGATGAAAAAGACGTAGAACTGGTTCACGGCCTGGCAGCAGAACTCGATGGCTCCGATTCGGCGGAGTTCCGGGTCGCCGATCCAGATCCGCAGTTGCCTTCCTAGTTCGAAAAAGGTCAGGCGGCGGTCGCCCTGGGTCAGGGGACGATCATAATGCCGCATGACCACCGGCGCCAAGGCGGTGGAGGCGAAGAAGCTGAGGGCGATGATTGCATAAGCTCCGCTGAATCGCAAAGCAGCGACCAAGGAAACCGCGATCCCCGGGCCGAGCAAAAAGAATCCGATCATATGGGAACCGCGCAGCCATCCGGCCTTGGCATGTCCAATGCGCCCCAATTGCTGCATGAAGACCGCGTTCATCGCTACGAAGCGACCCGGCAGGCAGAAACTGGCGCAGGCGATGACTACAGCCAGCAAAAGGGGCTGGGTAACCCAGGGCGTCATCAGGAAGAACGAGCCTGCCAACGCGGATCCCGTTACGAACAGACGCAAAGGGCCGAATTGGTCCAGGAGCACTCCTAAGGGCAAGCTCATGCAGAGAACGCCGACGCTTTGCGCGGCGGCGGTCAGGCTCAGCTCCAGTTGGCTGGGGCGCAACTGAAGGCTGTACAGCGAGGTCGCCACCTTCGCCAATCCGACGCTGGTGCCGGCCAAGGCGTTGAGCGTCACGAAGGCGGGGAGGAAACCACGCGGGTCGGCAGACCGAGTCATCCTTGCATCAATCCTTGGCCGGGGCTTCCGCGAGGCCGACTTTGGATTTCAAGTTGCCCTCTGCGTCATCCTCATCCCAGAAATTCTCCAGGTGAAGATCGGCTAATGCTTTCTTCAGGTATTTGGGCTCCAGCCAACCATCGATGGAAACCGGACGCCGCACCAACTTAAAGGCCTGGGCCTCGTTGATGGCGCGCTGCAAAGTCGCGGAGTAATATTCGTCGAGCAAGGGGCTGTTGCGCTCACGCAAGGTATAGCCGTCCCAGGTCTTGACCCAATCGGTATAGGGCGTGCTGCCCGAAGCCGACCAGTATTGGAAAAGCTGGGTCCGGTTCTTTTCGTCGGAGGCGTACTGCCCCACCTTGACCAGGGCCGTCACCACCCGTTGGGTGATGTCCGGGTACTTCTTCTCGAAATCCTCGGTGACCCAGAAAGTGCCCACGCTGGTGACCTTAGGCGCCCGCGGCAGGGAGAAAAGCACCTTGGCGATGCCGCGCGCCTGAAGATCGAAAGGCGCGATGATGGCCCCATCGATGTCCCCCGTAGCCAAGGCCGCCTTGGTGTTGTCCGAGTTCATGTTGATGACCTTGAAGTCCCTCTCGGTGAATCCGAAACGGGCGAATACGCGGTTAAGCGTAAGTTGTCCGGCCGTGCCTTTGAACACGGCTATGCGCTTGCCTTTCAGGTCCGCCAGGCTCTTCGCGTTCGACTCAGTGGGGACGACGAAGTAGGTATTGCCGAAGCGGCCCAACGACAATAGGATCTTATGCTTGAGGCCGGTGGAGCGTCCCACGATCAGCGGGAGATCGCCGTGGTAAGCGAAATCCACCAAACCGTTGGCGAGGGCTTCGTTGGTGGCGGGCCCGGCGCCGGGATAGAAGTTCCACTCGATCTTGATATTATCATCCTTGAACTCCTTTTCCAGGGCTCCCAGTTGGTTGGCTAGGGACAAGATGTTTCCGGATCCGAGCGGGCGGCCGCCCGTACCGGCTCCGGAAAAGGCGATGCGGATGACGGCGGGCTTGTCCGCGGCCGCCGCGCCGGCCATCAAGCCGAAGGCCAGCAAGGCGGAAGAAAGTCTCAGGTATTTCATGGTGTGTTCCTATGGTTGATGATGTGTCTTGGCTTCAGAAGCCGAATTGGAATTGGCCCAGGAATTCCTTCACCTTGCTCTTAGCGGGATCCTGGTAGTCGTAATAGTTGTAGTTGAGCTGGAGCTTGGTGGTTTGGGCGAAGAACCAGTTGAATCCGCCGGTGTAGATGGTCGTGCGGTTATGCGCGATGGTCTGGTTGGGATTCCATTCGTCAAAGCGGGCAAAGAATTGGTAGGACTTGGGCCAGAAGTCGTTGTACTTGCCCTTCGTTTTCGACGACGAGAACCATTGTTCGCCGAAGGTGAAGAATGCCGTCACCACGTTTCCCTCCGCGCTCGTGGTCTGTTCGCTCGCGGGGGCCTTGGCGCTGGTGGTCCAATTCTGGGCGTCGCGGCCGTAGACGTATTCATACGTAATGCCGAACGGAGCGTGGTTAAAATAGACATCGAAGCCGTAACGCTCGTTGGTTCCGTTCTCGTCGCCGACCGTAGTGGTGCTGGTCGCCGCCACGGCGGCCACGGCCGGGGTCGTCGCCGTGGCCGCCTTGGCCGGAACGGCGGGGGTGGTCACGGTTTCGTTCACGTTCTTACCGCCATGGTAATATGAAGCGCCGACCTTCAGCTGCCTGAACCAGCTGTTATAGTCCACCGGCAAAGTGAGGGCGGCGCGAGCCACGAAATCCTTCTCATCGTTGTCGTCGCTTTTGTTGGGACCAGCGCCCGTCACCAAGCCGACGGCGTATTCAAGGACGGGAGCCCGGTAATTGAATCCGTAATCGACCTGCGGCAGCAAGTCGCCGCGCACGATCAGCCCAACCTGGCGTTTGGAAAGGCCTGTCGACGCCAGGAACTGCGCGTTGTTGATCACGGGACGCAACTCTTCCGTGGTCTGCACTTCGAGGCCGAAGGGGAGCTGTTGCTGACCGAACGTCACGTTCAGGACCGGCACTTCCTGGCTATTGGTCGCCAAGACGTTGTAACGCAAGTAGGCGTCGGTCAGATTCAAGATGCTGTTATCGCTGGTCGGCGCGCTACGGGCATAGGCGAGCTGCAAGCGGTAGTCGAGGTTCCGTCCCTCGTTGTAATCCTTGTAGAGGCTGCCGGTGAAGTTGACCGAGGCGCTGGGGATGTCATAGCTGGAACTGCGCGGGGAAGCAGTGGCCGTGGCCCCGCTGATGGCGGCCGCCCCGGGCTTGGTTTCGGGGGTGAGGGTGTTGGCGCGCGCCTGGATGGTGCCGCCGATGGTCGTTCCGCGTGCGGTCTGGGCGACGTTCCGCTCCAGCAGGCGCGCCTGTTCGTATTTGTAATTCTCGAGATCGGTACGCAGCCCTTCGATATCGCTTTTGGTCGCGGTCTGCTTCTCCGGCGCGGTGTCGGCGGGGGCGGAAGCCGAATTCTGCGGGAGCCCATTGTCCGGTACGGTGGCTTCGGCCACCACTACCCCGCCCGTCAGATCGGAGGAAGCGCGCGCCGCCGCAGGGCCGGCGGATGCCGGGCCGGCTTGGGCCAGGCGCTGCAGAGAAGCGAGGCGGGCTTCCAGCGAATCGATTTTCTGCGATAGCGCCGTCGCGTCTTCCGCGGCAAAGGCGGTGCCTACCAGTGCGGCCAGGGTCGGCATCCAAAAGATCTTGTTCATCGTCAGGGCTCCTGAATTGATCCGTTTTCGGCGGATCAAGGGGTTCGGGGTTATCGGGCGACCGGGGTTCCGGCTTGCAATTTTTCCTCCACCGCGGTCCCTTTAAAGAAGTCGGGGTTGTTCGCGGTGTAGAAGCGGTAGGGATTGTCGAAAACGAGGGACTTGAAATCCGCCTCGGTGATTACGCCTTCTTGCACCAGGTCCCAGGTTTCGGCCAAGGTCTCGCGCAGATCGGGCACATCCCAATGGCCGGTGTCCGAGGACCAATAGGCGTTGATCTTCGCGCCGAGGGGGTTGACCTTGGCATTGAAGGCCGCCGCCACCGTGCGATCGTCGGCTTCGTTGCCGACGTAGAAGTTGTTTACGAAGCGATCGCGGATATCTTCGGTACGGGTGATGCCCGCGAGCGCGAAATCGTCGATTTCCGACGGCTTCTGGGGCTGGATGCGGCTGGAACTGGTTACGCCGAAGGCGAAGCCGAGGATTTCGTCCTTGCTATAGGTTTTCCCGCCGAATAACTCGCTGCCGTGCTCCAGGTACAGTTGGTACAACGCTTCTCCGTCGAGCAGCGAGGGGTTGTAATTATGAACGCTTTCGCGACCTCGCTTCTGATAGCGATCTACCAGGTGCGTGTATACGTTCGAGGCCCAGGCTCCCCCGCCCTCAAGCATTCCCACGCGCAACTTGGGAAACCTGCGGGTTACCCCTCCGAAGAACAGGGACTTCGCCAGGGCTTCGTTGGCGTCGGCGAAATGCCCGATGTGGTTGTTCATGTAGTTGCTGATGGAAGCCCGCGAATGCCACCCCTGGCTTCCCGAATGGGTGGTGGGGTTCACGCCCAGTTCGATGACCTTGGCCCAGAAAGGATCGTAGTCGTGCTCGCTGTCCAGGCCGTAGAAGTCGAGCCATTGCGCATGGTGGCCGACTTCGGGATGGAACTTGAAAGGGTACTTTGCGGCCACGGATTTCACGGGGCGGCGGATGGCCCCGGGAATGATGATGGTGTTGAAACCGAGCTGCTTGACGGCGAATTCGACTTCCTCGATGCCTTCTTGCGGGTTATGCAAGGGAATGGTGGCCACGGGCGACAGCCGATCCCGATACTTACGATAGATGTCCGCATGATAATGGTTGATGGCGCGGGTCAGGGCGCGGCGCAAATCCTCGCGTCCTGAATTGTGCGGGAACAAGGCGATATTGGGATAGAGCACGGCGTAGTCGGTTCCCTGCTCTTCCAGCCGCTCGGCCAACAGGGAAGGGATGGAGACCGTCGCGAGGTCCAAGGTGTTCTTGGTCGGCAGGATCCAGAATGCGGGACGGTGGAAGCGTTTTTCCTGACGTTCTTCGGGAGACAAGGTGTACCAAGCCCCGTTGGTATAGCTGAGTCCGGAGGAAAGGTGCTTGCGGAACTCATCGACTATTTTCGTGCCGCCGTATTTCTCCACGTACTCGAACAGGATGGGGCCGAACTCCACCGTGTGCACGTCGCTGTCGATGACGGGATAGTCCAAGCGGGCCTTGACGTCGGCGGAGCGCGATTCGCGCTTGACGGGCGCTTCCGGAATTCTTGCGATCATGGCATGTATCCTGGTTGAAGTTGGCGTTTCATTTTCCAGTTCGGAGTCGGGTAAAGCAGGATGCATGCCAATGCGCTCCGGATGGATTTCCAGGCCTCGGCGGGACCGCGACTGTTGCGCTTGCAACATCCCGGGGCAGCCTTTGGGGAATTTCCAGCATGCCCGCTGCTGCGAATCCAACCCGTAACGCCGCGGAAACCTGCGAGGGGCCCGCAAAAAACGGCGGTAGGCGATCCTGCTAGGTCCGGCATGAAGCATGCTTGGATTATCCGCATGTCCAATCCAACGCAAGCCCCGGCTGCCGGTTTCGCCGCCGCCACGCAACCCATCGCCGTCTCGACCCGAATCCATACCGACACCCAAGGCATTCACGCGGGTTGGGCGGAAATCCCTCTGCCGGATCCGGAGTTCCCCCGCCTTCAGGCATACCGCGCCGCGCCGATCGCGCAAGCCCACCATCCCGTCATCCTGGTGGTGCAGGAGATCTTCGGCGTGCATGAGCATATCCAGGACGTGGTCCGGCGGCTCGCGAAGCTCGGCTACTACGCCATCGCGCCGGAACTGTTCCATCGCCAAGGGGACGTTTCGGGACTTCCCCTGGAAGCGGTGCGCGCCCTTGTCCCGAAGGTCGCCGACTCGGAAGTCCTCGCCGATCTGGATTCCACGCTGGCCTTCGCGTCAGGGGAGGGCGGCGATGCGTCCCGCGCCGGTCTGACCGGTTTCTGCTGGGGCGGCCGCATCGCCTGGTTATACGCGGCCCATCAGCCCCGATTGAAAGCCGCCGTGGCGTGGTACGGCCGCCTCCAAGGGGAAGCGACCGCCAACCAGCCGCGTTTTCCGGTGGACGTGGCCGCCCGGATCAAGACTCCCGTGTTGGGTTTATACGGCGGGGCCGATGCCGGCATCCCGCTGATATCGATCAACGACATCGATATCCGGCTTAAAGCGGCCGAATCGCCTTCGCAGATCCACGTCTACCCGGACGCGCCGCACGCATTCTTCGCCGACTACCGACCCAGCTACCGCGCCGAAGCGGCGGAGGACGGTTGGCACCGATTAAAAGACTGGTTCCGGATCCATCTGGGAGCGCCCGCGGAATCCTGATCCTTCCTACCTGGAACATCATTCCACTACTTACCGGGAAATCAACCATGAGCCAAAGAAAACTCCGTTTAGGCGCCTTCATCCAAGCCACCGGCCACCATATCGCGGGCTGGCGGCACCCCGGGTCGCAGGCCGACTCCGGGATCAACATCGACCATTACCAGGACGTCGCGCAGACCGCGGAACGCGGGCTTTTCGACATGGTCTTCGTCGCCGACAGCCCCGGTGGCTACGAGGCCGAGGGACCCGCCAAGGGCCGCCTGGGCCGGACCGCGGTCTTCGAACCGGTGACGTTGTGGGCGGCCCTTTCGGCGCGCACCTCCCGCATCGGTTTCGTGGCCACGGCCTCCACGACCTACGAAGACCCCTATACCCTGGCCAGAAAATTCGCGTCGTTGGACCACATCTCCAAGGGCCGCGCCGCCTGGAACGTGGTGACCACGGGTTCGGAATCGGTAGCGGGGAATTTCGGGCTTGACAGCCATCCGGACCATGATCTGCGCTATGAACGCGCGGAAGAATTCGTCGACGTCGTCAAGGGGCTGTGGGACAGCTACGACGACGACGCCTTCCTGCGGAACAAGGAATCCGGGATCTACTTCGATCCGGACAAGCAGCATACGCTCAACCATAAGGGCCGGTTCTTGACCGTGCGCGGCCCCCTCAATATCGCCAGGCCCCCGCAAGGCTACCCCGTGGTGGTCCAGGCCGGGGCCAGCGAACCCGGCCGGGAGCTCGCGGCGCGCACGGCCGAGGTCATCTTCACGGCCTGGCAGAGCCTGGAGGAGGCGCAAGCATTCTACCGGGACATCAAGTCGAGGCTCGCGAAATTCGGCCGCCATCCGGAGGAATTGCTGGTCATGCCCGGGATTTCGCCCATCATCGGCCGCACCCAGGCCGAGGCGGAGGCCAAGCAGCGGCAATTGGAGGATCTGATCCATCCAGAAGTCGGCTACCAAATCCTGAAGCGGTATTTCCCCGGCGTCGACTTGCGCGAATATGATTTGGACGGGCCTCCGCCCGCGTTCAACGCCAAGACCAACGGTAACCAAAGCCGACTGTCCCTGGTTACCGAGCTTGCCCATCGGGAGAAGCTCACCTTGCGCCAGCTTTATAAGCGCTTGGCCGGAGCGCGCGGGCATCGCGTGGTGGTGGGCACGCCGGAAAAGGTCGCGGACGAAATCGAAAACTGGTTCCACAACGAGGGCGCGGACGGGTTCAATGTGATGCCCCCGGTGCTACCGGAATCGTTGCGCGATTTCGTGGACCTGGTGATCCCCGTACTGCAGAAGCGCGGTCTGTTCCGGACGGCCTACGAGGGCAATACGCTACGGGAAAACCTGGGGTTGAAGCGTCCGCCCAGCCGCTACGCGCGGGCCGTAGCCGCGGCCCCCGCCCAGGAAGCGGTGCCCGTCGGATAATGGCCGAATCCCACCTACCCGATACCCCGTTCCGCTTCATCTGGCAGGTGGCGACGGGGCGTTATCGACATTGGCTGATGGCGCTGGGCGCTGCCGAAACGGCCAATGCCCTTTGCGGCATCATGGTCCCCTACGCCTTGTCGAAGATCATCGGCAAGGTGACAACGAATCATGGCGATGCGACGGCAGTATTTTCATCGCTCCGCGGGCCGTTGATCCTGTTTGCCGCGCTTTGCCTGGGGGAATTGGCGTTCAGCCGCACCAGCGGGGCCATCCAGGCCCGCATCGCGCCGCGGCAACGCCAGGGAGCGGCTCGGAAATTATTCCGGCATCTGCAGTTGCATTCGCATCGGTATCTCACGGAAAACTTCGCGGGCGCCCTCGCGAACCGGATCGGCGAAGCGTCCCATGGCGTGAATCAGGTGCTTTGGTCCTTGCTTACCGAGTTCTGGCCCATTACCATCACCTTGGTGGTGGCCAACATCCTGCTGATGCGAACGCATGCGCTGTTAGGTAGCTTCGCCGCCGCTTGGTCCGTCTCCTTCATTTCGCTTTCGCTTTACCTATCGAAAAAGGTGCAGCCCCTGGCCGCGAAAGCCTCCAGCGCGCGGAGCAAAACCGTCGGACAGGTGGTGGATGCCGTAAGCAACCATGCCACCGTACGACTTTTCGCGAAGGTGGACTACGAATGCGAACGGCTCGATCGGCGTTACCAGGAAGAGTTGCGACCTATATTGACGGCCAACCTTTCCATGGAGCGGGTGCGGATCTTCCAATTCACCGCGTCAGCCTTGCTCAAGGCCGGCACCCTGTTCGTTGCCGTCTATCTGTGGAGCCGGGGAGAGATCCAAGTGGGCCAGTTCGTCATGACGGTCAGCCTGACCTTGCTCATTCTCTCGGAAGTCCGCAACCTGAGCCGCCGCTTCCTGGAATTTTTCGAATACATCGGCAATGTCGCCAGCGGCGTAAAGGCCATCGCGCAGCCCCACGAATTGACCGATGCGGAAGGTGCCCGGGCTTTGCCCATCGAAAGGGGTCAGGTCGTTTTCCGGAACGTGGATTTCGCCTATGTGCACGGCACGCCCATCTTCCGGGGACTTTCGGTGGCCATCCCCGCGGGGCAACGGGTCGGGTTGGTGGGGCTCTCGGGCTCGGGCAAATCGACCTTCACGAGCCTGCTGCTCCGGCTGTACGATCCGCAGGGAGGCTCCGTAGCCATCGACGGGCACGATTTGAAAAGCCTGACGCAAGCCTCCCTGCACGCCCAGGTCGGGCTCATCCCCCATGATCCGACCCTGTTCCACCGGAGCTTGCGCGAGAACATCCGCTATGGCCGCGTCGAGGCCACCGATGCCGAGGTGGAGGAAGCCGCCCGGCGCGCCTACGCGGACGAATTCATCCGCGAGGCGCCGGGAGGGTACGACGCCCTGGTCGGGGAACGCGGCATCAAACTGTCCGGCGGACAGCGTCAGCGGATCGCCATCGCCCGCGTCATCCTCAAGGATGCGCCCATCCTGATCCTGGACGAAGCCACGTCCAGCCTCGATTCCCTCACCGAGCATGCCATCCAGAAGGCCTTGGATGAAATCATGATCGGCAAGACCGTGATCGTGATCGCCCATCGCCTCTCCACGATAGCGCATCTCGATCGGATCCTGGTCTTCTCGGAAGGGCGCATCGTCGAAGACGGAAACCATGCCGAGCTCCTGGCGATACGGGGGGACTACCATGCCTTATGGCTGCGGCAATCGGGCGGATTGCTTCCGGAGAGCGTACGGAAAACGGAAACCGCCGCCCCGGAAAACCGCCTCGCGGCCGCGGATAGCCGGCTCGTCGCGCACCCCGGAACGCGGTAAGGAATTAGTTTCGGGGAAGTAAGTTCCCGGTCGCGAAACTCTCCCTCCGGTTGCTGCTGGTCCTGGTTTGGGTGGCCATGTGCACCGGCATCGAGCGGGGCTGACCGCCTTCAGCCTGGCGGGCGCGCTGGCCGCGTTGGCGAAGGTTTCGACCAACGCGCCTGGAACCCTTCAGCGCAGTGCGAACCCCAAGCGGCGGAGTATTTCCTTGAGCCGGTCGCGTCCGCGCAAGGCTTCCACCGAGGCCACTCGCTTCGCGGAATGAAGGGACCAGTCCCCGGGCACATCGAGATTCTGGCCGGCGTAGAACCGCCGCATGGCCGCGTCATATAGCTTCACGTTTTCCTTCCTGCGCGCGGTCGAATAGGACTCCCTATGCAATACTTCTTCCAGAGGCAGGCGGGGTTTGATGGCCGCGGCGTTTTCGGCCGCGGGCACGCCCACGGCCAAACCGAAAACGACATAGGCAGTGGGTGGCAGCCCGAGGAATTCCGCGAACTCCACCGGCTTGTTGCGCGCCGCGCCCACGTAACAGATGCCCAACCCCAAGGCTTCCGCGGCCACTACGGCATTCTGGGCCGCCAAGGCCGCGTCCAAGGACGCCATCAGGAACATCTCCTGGTAATCCAAGCCGGCGCCGGGCAGCCCCGACTTATCGCTGACGAACCGTAGCCGGGACAGATCGGCGATGAAGGCCAAGAATAGTGGCGCCTGGCGGATGAACGGCTGGTTAGAGGCGAGTTCCGCGGCTTTCGATTTTCGATCTTCGTCTTCGACGGCAACGACGCTCCAGGTTTGCAGGTTCGATGAAGTCGCGGCGCTTTGAGCGGCGGCCACGATCCATTCTAAAGTGCCCTCGGGCAAAGGTTCGGGACTAAAGCTGCGGACGGACCGGTGCGACAGCAAGCCTGCCAGCTTGGCCGCGGCCTCGGTCGTAGCTGGAGTCGCCCACGTCCCCGACGGGGATTCCCCGTAACGTGCGTGTAACAGGTGATTTAAAGTGGAGCTTTGCAAAACGGGCGCGGGTGCGAGGGTCGCGGGCATGGGAAGGGTCTCCAAGGTGGAAGGAGGATTTTCAAAGTTCCGTTGCCGCGGCGAGTTCGATTTCCTCCAGGATTTCCGAAATCTCCTCGGATCGTTCCGTATCGGCTGCGTACCGTTCGGCTACGAGCTTACGGGACTCCGGATAAAAGCCGGACGCCTTTCCGCGCGCGACCAGTCGCCGCGCGCCCCGGGACATGGGCCCCCAGTTCCCGGTCTCGACGAACCGATCGCTCAGGAATATGAATTTGGGAATGGCCTCGCCGCCATTGGTCAGATAGCGTTGGAATACGTCCAAGGCGTTCCCGCGCGCGATGAATCGGACCTCGATCCGGTCGGTCGCGTCCGCCAGCCGCTGCAAGGCCGGGGCGTGCCGGCGCACGTCCCCGCACCAGGTTTCCGCGATGGCGAGCACATGAACCTTTTTTCCAATCTTCGCGAGCCGGTTCCGGGCGGCTTCGCTTAGGGGCAGCTTGTGGCGGGCTTCGCCCAGTATTTCCCGGTGTTCGGGTTTTTCCGCCGCCTCCAGCCAGGCTTCCCAAGACAAGGCGGTGGCGAAAAGGGCGGGCCAATCGATAGCGGCAAGTAGAGGGGGTCTGGGCATCGCCATCAACCTGGTTCAGAGGCCGGGAACTTCATGAGGACGCCGGGCGATCAAGGCATGGCCTTCCACGATTTCCTCGATGGTCCCGTCCGGGCGCGCAAACTCATGGAGGGCCTGCCGAATCTCGATGGCAAGATCATCGAGCCGGGATCCCGGCTTGCCGTGCCAGGTCTTTCCGTAGGAAAGAGCGCGGTTTACGAAATGCGCGAGCGGGGTGAAGCGCCTTTCGAGGACGGCGACACGCTCCAGGTGGCTGAAGGCAGATGCCAACAGGTGGGATTCGTTGGCGCCATCGGTGCGCAGATCCGCGCGGGCCGGATCATTCTCCTCATAACTGTCCACGATCGATTTAAAGCGGGCGCGCCAGGCGTTTTCGGGTAGTTCCGGGAATTTATCCCCGAACAGGGCCACGGCCCCGCCCGACTCGATCAAACCATCCAGGACTTTAAGCGTCGCTTTCCGATCGGTCCAGTGGAACGAGCGGCCGAAGGTGGCGAGCTTATGCTTGCCGAACTGGGCGCTCAAATCGTACGAGCTGCCATGGATGAAATCCACCTGCACTTCGGCCTTGGCCGCGTTGTCTTCGGCGATCGCGAGCATGTCCTTGGACGGATCCAACGCGATGACCTTGGTGGCGTAGGCCGCGAAATCGATGGCCAGGAAGCCCGGCCCAGTGCCGATGTCGAGTACCTTCCCGTTCCGGTTCAGCCTGATCAGCTCGGCAACACGCTGACTGAGCAGCTTGGGATAATATGGCCGGCCATGGGTATAGTATCCCGCCGCGGTTTGGAATCGGTCCGGGAAAAAGAGTTCGCGGTCGGTAGCCATGGAAATCCTGCCCTGCTTGTTGAAGGTGTCCGACCTATCGATGCATACATCGTGCCAATCGCCCGCACGAACGAAGGCCTCGGGAATGCTGCGATCCCAACAGGCACGCGGACACGCTGTTGCGGATCGTTCAAGCCAAGCTCAGAATTCAGCAACGGCTTTGAAGGATGGCAAGGCGGCATCCGCGGCAAGAGCGCTTGCGGACCGCGTAACATCCGGCTCCCAAGACAAAAGCTCATGGCACAATTGGTGCTAAAACGGATATACCCCAACTGGAGACCGTTCATGGGCCGTCGACAAATCCGCCTCGGAGCCTTCTTACCCGGCGTCGGACATCACGCCGCCGCCTGGCGCCACCCCAAGGCCCAAGCCGACGGAGGCGTCAACTTCAAGCACTATGTACGTCTGGCGCAAACGGCGGAACGAGCCAAGCTCGACGCGGTCTTCCTGGCCGACGGCCTGGCCTCGCGTTTCTCATCCTATGCCGCCGCCGTAGGCAAACAGGGCCACGGCGGGAACTTCGAACCCGTGACCCTCTTTTCCGCCCTCTCGGCGTTGACAAGCCATATCGGATTCATCGCCACCGGTTCCACCACCTATGAGGATCCCTACCTTCTGGCCCGCAAATTCGCCTCCCTCGATCTCATTAGCGGCGGACGGGGCGGATGGAACATCGTCACGACAGGCAGCGGCGAAGCCGCGGGGAATTTCGGTTTGGACCAGCACCCCGATCATGCCGATCGCTACGATCGCGCCCATGAATTCCACGACGTGGTGGTCGGCTTGTGGGACTCCTGGGAGGATGACGCCTTCCTGCGCGACAAAGCCAGTGGCAGATTTTTCGATCCCGAGAAGTCGCATGCATTGAATCATAAAGGCAAATACTTCAAGGTGCGCGGCCCCCTCAACGTGGCCCGTTCCCCCCAGGGCCGGCCAGTGATCGTGCAAGCGGGGGCATCCGAGGCCGGCCGCGGTTTCGCCGCCCGCACGGCGGAGGTCATCTTCACCGCGCAGCAGACCCTTGAGGACGCGCAGTCGTTCTACCGGGATATCAAGGGACGCATGCCCGGGTTCGGACGTCATCCCGACCAGTTAAAGGTGATGCCCGGCATTTTCCCCGTTATCGGGCGCACCGAAAGCGAGGCCAAGGCCAAGTTCGAGGAGTTGCAGGAATTGATCCTCCCCGAGGTCGGGCTGTCCTTGCTCTCCGGCCTCATCGGTGGCTTCGATTTGACCCGCTACCCTATCGACGGGGCTCTGCCCGAACTGCCCGAAACCAACAATATGAAGAGCCGCCAGGCCTTGATGTACGACATCGCGCGCAAACGCAATTTCACCATCCGTGATTTGTACTTGTGGGTGGCTGGCGCGCGCGGGCATTGGACCGTCATCGGCACCGCCGCACAGATCGCGGACCAGATGCAAGCCTGGTTCGAAAACGAAGCCGCGGACGGCTTCAACCTGATGCCGCCGGTTTTGCCTACCGGCCTCGACGATATCGTGGAACACCTGGTGCCTGAATTGCGCCGGCGCGGATTGTTCCGGACGGAGTACGAGGGAACCACCCTGCGCGAGAACCTGGGATTGGCGCGGCCGGAGAACCGCTTCGCGTTAACGAAGAACCGGGCTAGCGAAACGGAAGCCGCGACCATCCCCGCGACCGGCCTCGTGGCGGTTTAAGGGAGCGCAGCGGGTGCCGGGAATGTTCTTATCGACGGTTCAAGGCGCCGCCCTCGCGTAGTTCTGTGTGTTCCCGCACAACGAAATCCTTATTTCATCAAGAGGCGGAGGCGGAACCCTTGGACAATCTCGCCATCCTGCGCGCCCGGATCGATGCCTTGGACGAGAGTTGGGTGGAAATCCTGGCGCAGCGATTTCGCGTGACTGAGGAAATAGGAAACCTAAAGAAAGCCGGGAACCTACCCCCCGTTGACCAGAAGCGTGAAGCCGGCCAGATGGAACGAGTGCGGCAAGCGGCCCGCCGGCATGGACTCCGGGAAGAGGTCGCAGTCAAGGTATTGAGGACTCTGATCGATGAAGTTGTCATGAACCATAAGCGGTTATGAAAGGCCGATTGCCAACCATGGAAACCCCCGGATCGGAATGGCACTGGCTTGCCTGGGCCAGGAGGTTGCAAGCCATCTCCCAAACTGGTATCGCCTTTTCGAATGACCCCTACCATCTGGAGCGTTTCGAGGCGGTCCGGGATCTCGCCGCCGAGATTATGGCCACGGGAACGGGCGTAGACTTCAAGCATGCGCTCGACCTCTTCTCGGGTCAATCCGGATACGCGACACCCAAGGTCGATACCCGCGGGGTGGTCTTCCGCGACGGCAGTATCCTGATGGTAAAGGAAAAATCCGATCAGCGCTGGACCTTGCCCGGCGGCTGGGCCGATGTGGGCGAGTCGCCTTCCGAAGCGGTGATCAAGGAAATCCGGGAGGAAGCCGGCCTGATCTGCAAAGCCGTGAAACTGCTAGCCGTATTGGACGGCAACAAGGGAAGCGTAGACCCGCGCCACCCTTTCCACGTCTACAAGCTGTTCATCCTTTGCGAAATCGTTTCCGGCAAAGCGAAACCGGGAATCGAAACCGACGCGGTCGGCTTTTTCGAGGATGCCGCCTTGCCTGAACTTTCCACGGCGCGCGCTTCGGCAGCCCAAATCCACAGGATGTTCGAGCACGTCCGGAACCCCGCCTGGCCCGCGGATTTCGATTGAACCGTCGCTGATTTCCAGTTACGGTCGGAAGGGGCATCGTCAGGTAAAAACCGGTATCAATTGGGAAAGGCGCGTTACGCGAACCACGCCTTTCGGCAATTCCCCATCGTAGCCATCAGGCAAGTAAGCGTATACGCGCATGCCCGCGGCAATCCCGGCAAGTATACCGGGAAGACTGTCCTCGACTACGACGCATTCCCGGGGAACAACCCCCAGGGACGCCGCGGCTACCAGGAATAGTTTGGGATCGGGCTTCCACGCCCCTACCTCATGGGCGCTGAAAATCCGTCCCGGAAAATACCCGAGCATGCCGGTCGCTGCCAGCTTGCCTTCCGCCCATTGGCGTTGGCCGTTGGTGGCCAATGCCATAGGGATGCGGATGGATCCCAGCAAATCCAAGGCGCCAGGCACCGCCCGGAGGCGCGTAGCCAAGGCCTCGCGGTACCGCCTGCGCAATTCGGGGACGAAGGATTCCGGAAGGGGGGCGCAGGATATCGCTTCCAGACGGGACACGTAATCCGTAAGCCTGCCACCCCGGAAACCGGACCGGATCTCCGATGGCCCGAGGGGGATGCCGTGCTCACGGACCAGTTCCAGGAGGATTTCATTGCCTAAATCCTCGCTGTCGATCAAGGTTCCGTCGCAATCGAACAAGATGGCGCGGATGGGCCTGTCGGGTTTCGGCAGTGAATTTTCCATTTCAGGGTTCATGGATTTCGGTATCCGTAGTGATGGGAAAATCCTCCGTTCGCCTCCCATGCGCGCCTCAACTTTGGAAAAGCGTCGTGTCCAAATCCGCGTTCTGCCAAGACTCGTCGGCGGCCATTTCCTCGAAGCCCATTGCCGCGTCCGATTCGGCCACCGGGCCGCCAATCAACCCGTAACGCTTGAGCAAGGTCCGCATCACGTTGCGGGTGACCCCGAGAACGGCTGCGGCATGCACTTGATTGCGGCCGGCATGGTTGAACGCTTCCTGCACGATCAAACCCTCCACGCGATCGAAAAGCCTCGGAACGGATTGGCCGAACAGTTGGCGAACGTGCTCCCCCAGGCCCGCGAGGATCCGATCCTGGGCACTCGTAGCGTTGCTTCCGGGCACGGCATCTTCTTCGCGGGTCTGTGGCGCCGCATGGGCGATCGGCTCGGCCGGAGGGGACGCGAAAGTGATCTTCAAATGCTCGGGATGGATTTCCCCATCGGGCGCGATCAAAAGCGCGAAGTGGATCACGTTTTCCAGTTCGCGGATATTGCCCTGCCAGGGATATTGCAACAGGATCTGCTCGGCCGCCGCGGACAATGCGGGCGGCGCGATACCCATCTTCTGCGCGTAAAGCCCGATGAAATGCCGGGCCAACGGGATGATTTCGTTTCGCCGTTCCCGCAGCGGCGGCAATTTCACTTGCGCGATGTTGAGGCGGTAATGCAGATCGCGCCGGAACCGCCCCGCCGCCACCGCTTGATCCAAATCGACATTGGTCGCCGTGATGAGGCGGACATCCACGGGCAATGGCTTGCGTGCGCCCACGCGAACGACTTCGCGCTCCTGCAGTACGCGCAAAAGCTTGACCTGGATGGGAAGGGGGAGGTCGCCGATCTCATCGAGGAAGAGGGTGCCGCCATTCGCGGACTCGAACCATCCCTCGCGCCGTCCCGCCGCGCCCGTGAAGGATCCGGCCTCGTGCCCGAATAGTTCGCTCTCAGCCAGGTTTTCGCTGATGGCGCCGCAGTTCACGGCCAGGAACGGGCCCTTGCGGCCGCTGACCTGGTGGATATGCCTGGCCACGAGCTCCTTGCCCGTGCCGGTCTCTCCGTTGATGAGGACCGGCGCCTCGCTCGGCGCCAGGCGTTCTATGTATTCCAGCAATTTCCGGGAAGCGGGGTCCGAAAAGACCAACACCCTCGCTCGGATGGATAACGGTTGCGGAGCGCCACTTTCGAAGGACAGAAAGACCGGGGATTTACCCTGTTGTTCCATGCAATCCAATCCTTTGGCAACGGGTCGCGTTGCCGGTTCGATGTCTGAGGCTGCCTCCTGGATTCAGGTCGGCGACCGGATTGTTTTGGGTTTGAAGCCTCTATTCGCCAGTACTTAGGCGAGAGGATTTTTACAGCGTACAGATAAACATACAATATCTATAGACATACTAGATATTAACTCCCGATCGAACGTTTGTCAAGCCCTTGCCGACTGACCGAAACCAATCTTCAAAACGCTACCGATTCCTAATCGCCCCGTGAGGATGGGCGCGATGCGATTCCAACAGGCCTGGTGACATTGCAGCAGATGCCGGGAGGATAAAGTCGAGATCGCAGCAATGATCCGGATGGGCAAGGCCTTGGATCCTTAAAGGTCCGCGTCGAAGTCCGCAATGGGGCGCTTTTTCCGCTTGGCATAGCCGATGCTTAATCGGGCAGCACTTGCAAAGGACAATCGCATGGCCGGCCGCCAACTCCGCCTGGGCGCATTCATCATGGCCACGGGCCACCACATCGCCGCATGGCGGCATAAAGGTTCCGTCGCCGACTCCGGAACCAATATCGATCATTACATCCAAGTCGCACGCACCGCGGAACGCGGGAAATTCGATCAGGTTTTCCTGGCAGACAGCCCGGGGATTTGGGAACGCGGAAATGCCGACTCCTTCAGCCGCCAGGGGCGCATCTCCCACTTCGAGCCCGTTACCTTGTTCGCGGCCCTCTCGGCGGTCACCCGGCATATCGGGTTCGTAGCGACCGCATCCACCACCTACGAGGACCCGTACCTCCTCGCGCGCAAGTTCGCTTCGCTCGATCACCTTTCCAAGGGTCGCGCCGCCTGGAACGTGGTGACGACCGGTTCGGAAACCGTGTACGGGAATTTCGGGCTGGACAAACACCCCGATCCGGAAATCCGCTACGAACGGGCCCATGAATTCATCGACGTGGTCACCGGACTGTGGGACAGCTTCGAGGATGATGCCTTCGTGCGCGATAAGGAATCGGGCGTCTACTTCGATCCGAAAAAGCTTCACGCCCTCAATCACGTGGGGAAATACCTCAAGGTAAGAGGACCCTTGAACATCCATCGGACGCCGCAGGGACGCCCGGTGATCGTGCAGGCCGGCGCCTCGGAACCCGGCCGGGAACTGGCCGCCGCCACGGCTGAAGTGATCTTCACCGCATGGCAGACCCTCGAAGAGGCCCAAGCCTTCTATCGCGACGTGAAGGGCCGCCTGGCCAAGTACGGCCGCCGTCCCGAGCAATTGAAAATCATGCCGGGCATCTCTCCCGTCATCGGGCGGACGCAGGCGGAAGCCGAAGCCAAATGGCGCGACCTGCAAGAGCTGATCCATCCCTCGGTGGGCTTGGGGATCCTCGAAGCCTTCTTTCCCGGGCAAGACCTTTCGAAATGGGACTTGGACGCGCCGCCGCCGGCATGGCCGGAGCTGCCCCAAGGCCGCAAAAGCCGCTTGCATCTCGTGATCGAATTGGCGCGCCGTGAAAAGCTCACCCTGCGCCAGCTTTATCAGAACCTGGCCGGCGCCCGCGGCCATTGGGTCGTGGTGGGAACCCCGGCCAAAATCGCCGACGAAATCCAAAGGTGGTTCGAAAACGGCGGCGCGGACGGATTCAACGTGATGCCGCCGATCCTGCCCGAGTCCCTGGACGATTTCGTGGATTTGGTCATCCCCGAGTTGCAACGTCGGGGACTATTCCGCACCGAATACGAAGGGAATACCCTGCGGGAAAACCTGGGGCTGGAACGTCCCGCCAACCGTTTCACCGCCCTCCGGAACGACCGCGCCGCAGAGGCGGTGCTTGCGGACCCGGGAGTACAGGCCGAAGCGACGGGCGGATGGGTCGCGGCGCGATGAAAACATTGAGCTCCGGGCCGGAACAATCGGAAGCGTCTGAAGGCAAGCCCCAGTGGCAACGCCGCGTCGAAGCGGGGGCGGCCGCCCTCCGGGCGGGAAACGGAGTCGTGATCACCGACGCCGAGGATCGCGAGAACGAGGGCGATCTCGTCTTCGCGGCGGAATCAATCACCCAATCCCAGATGGCCTTGCTTATCCGGGAATGCAGCGGCATCGTGTGCTTGATCCTGACCCCGGAAAAATCGGCGGCGTTGGAACTGCCGCAAATGGTCAAGACCAATAAAAGCCGGTACGGGACGGCCTTCACGGTTTCCATCGAAGCCGCCCGGGGGGTGACCACCGGCGTTTCGGCGGCCGATCGGGTGACTACGATCCGGACCGCGATCGCCGGGAACGCGAAGCCGGAGGATCTGAACCGGCCCGGGCATGTCTTCCCTATCCGCGCCCGGCCCGGCGGGGTATTGGAACGGCAAGGCCATACGGAAGCGACGGTCGACCTGCTGCGGATTGCCGGCCTAGCCCCCTTCGGCGTGCTCTGCGAGTTGACCAATCCGAATGGTACCATGGCCCGCCTGCCCGAGGCGCAAGCCTTCGGTTCAGCCCACGGCTTTCCTTGGCTCACCGTTGCCGACATCGTGAAATGGCGGAGAGCGCTGGAAAGCACCCCCGAACCACCCGAGCGTTTATCGGACGAAGCCAGCTTCCTGGACCGGATCTTCGATTCGGAAACGACTTTCGTCGTCCCCAATTAGCCCGCGCTGAACAAGGATCCGGGAAACCAGAGATGACCACGACAACCCAAGCAACGCTTCCGCCCTCGGCCCAAGATACCAAGGCCACTTCCCCGATTATCCCCGCCGAAGCCGCCGCCGCCGCCCCGGTCCTTTCGCCGTCCGGCCTGATCGCGATCCAGGCGCGCCGCTACTCCACCAAGAAGTTCGATAACAACAGGGATATCCCCGCCGGCCACTGGGACGCCTTGGAACAATCCTTGATCCTCTCCCCGTCTTCCAATGGATTCCAACCCTGGCGCTTTCTGGTCCTCCCGGACCGGGCACGCCGGGAAAGCCTGGTCCCGCATGCGCGCGGACAGCGCCAGGTGGCTGACGCTTCGCATCTGGTGGTATTCCTGGCACGCACCGAAGTGGCCGTCTCCGATATCGATCGCTGGGTGCGGCGCTTGGGTGAGGTGCGCGGCACGCCCTCCGAAGCCCTTGCGGCCCAACGCGAAAGGTTGGTCGGGGCGTGGATCACCTCGCCTCAGCCCGGTTTCAATGGCGGGGAATTCGCCCGCAACCAGGTATATATCGCCTTGGGGAACTTCCTGACTTCGGCGGCCTTGCTGGGAATCGATACCTGCCCGATGGGGGGATTCGATCCCGACGCCTTCGATCGCGAACTCGGCGTATCCGGCACGGGCTACCGCAGCTTGGTCCTGGCCGCAGCCGGGTACCGTTCTGTCGAGGATCAAAATGCGCACGCGCCCAAAGTCCGCTTCCCCCACCCGGAAGTCATCCGCCGCCCTTAGCGCGACCTATCCCTTCTCCCGGAGAAAACCATGTCCACCATTCTTGCAGCAAAGCCCCGCCCCGCTTCCGCGCCTACCTCAGGCCCGGAGGAATCGATTGAAATCCTGCCTTTGACCCCGGTGATCGGCGCCGAAATCCGCGGCCTGGATTTGCGCCGCCCGCTCGCGCCGACCGCCATCGCCCGCCTGCGCGCGGCCATCGCTGAATGGCGGGTGATTTTTTTCCGCGATCAGGAAATTACCGATGAGCAGCAACTCGCGTTCGGCCGGGCTTTCGGCCCTTTGACGCCGGCGCACCCCATCGCGGAAGGCCTGGAGAGCCACCCGGAGATTTGGGAGCGTAAGGCGGCGGAATACACCGAGCGTTATAACAAGGACAAGGCGGGACCCATCGTACAGCCCCCGCGCGACTACAAGGGCTGGCATATCGACATCACTTTCGTCGCCAACCCCAACAAGTTCTCGATTCTGCGGGGGGTGCAAATCCCTCCTTATGGCGGCGATACCTTGTTCAGCAATCTCGCCCTCGCCTACCAGAGCCTATCCCCTAAGATCAAGGACCTCATCGACGATCTCAAGGCCGTGCATAAGACCAGCTCCTACGAATCCGCCCGTAAGCCCCGCCGGGACGGCCGCCAACCCGGACCCTTCGCCTCCCTACACCCCCTGGTGCGCATCCATCCCGATACGGGCGAGAAGATCCTGTTCGTCAATCCGGGCACCATCAGCCATATCGTCGGGCTGCGTGAAAGGGAAAGCAGCGCCTTGCTGGATCTGCTTTTCGACGAGGTCACCCGCCCCGAATACCAGGTGCGCTTCCATTGGACGCAGAACGCCATCGCCCTGTGGGACAACCAGGCCGTGGCTCATAACGGCCCCATCGATTACAAGCATTTCGATCTCCCCCGGGTGGTTCGCCGCATCACCGTAGCGGGTGAGCTGCCGAAGGGTCCGGATGGATTCGTCTCCCGACCCTTGGAAGGCGAATTGTTCAACGTCCTCGGATGAGGCTGCCCCTACCCCGCCGATTTCCCTGACTCTACTCCTTTATCCATCCCCTTCACCCCAACCCAGGATCATCCTATGACTACCGCAACCCAGGATCCCAAGGCGGCGCCGGCCGCTTCCACCCAACCGCAGGCCGCCCCGGTACGCGGGGCGAAACAGGTCAAATACTCCGAGTACCGCGCCTTCGGCCGCACCGGCATCAAGCTCTCCCCGATCACCCTGGGGGCCATGATGTTCGGCGGGAAGACCGATCTCGATGAATCGGTCCGCATCATCGATCGCGCCCTGGACGCCAATATCAACTCCATCGACACGGCCAACGTCTACCACCGCGGCCGTAGCGAGGAATACACGGGCGCGGCCTTGAAGCGGAACGGAAAACGCAAGCAGGTTTTCCTGGCCACCAAGGTGCATGGAGCCATGGACGATCACGATCCCAACCAGCAGGGGAATTCGCGCCGCCACATCATCGAGCAGGCCGAAGCCAGCTTGCGGCGCTTGCAAACCGATTACATCGACTTGTACCAGATCCACCGGCCCCGGCCGGAAATCGCCATCGACGAGACCCTGCGCGCCCTGGACGACCTCGTCCAATCCGGGAAGGTCCGCTACATCGGCACCACCACCTTCGCCGCCTGGCAGGTGGTCGAGGCGCTGTGGGCCAGCAAGGAATTGCATCTCAATCGCTTCGTGTCCGAGCAACCTCCCTACAACCTGCTGGATCGCCGCATCGAGCGCGAGCTGATTCCGGTCGCGCAAACCTTCGGGATCGCCCTGATCCCCTGGAGCCCCTTGGCCGGCGGCCTCCTGACCGGCAAATACCGGCGCGGCCAGGCCTTACCGGAAGACTCGCGTTACGCGAAGCCCAACGCCATCCAGGCCAAACGCATAGTGGACGGGATCTACAACGTACTCGAGCCTTTGACGGCGTTGGCGGAAAGCAAAGGCATCTCGCTCTTGCAATTGTCGCTGGCATGGGTTGCGCAACAGCCTGGGGTCACAAGCCCGATCGTGGGTCCGCGTACCTTGGAGCAGTTCGAAGCCTACCTCGCCGCCTTGGATGTGAAGCTATCCTCGGAGGATTTGCAACGCATCGATGCCATCGTCCCGCCCGGAACGCATGTCTCGCCTTTCTACGAAGCGAGCTTCGGACCTTCGGCGCATCGCTGGTAGCCCCGGATCCCTTTCGCCGGAAGCGGGCCTCTCCCGAAGCCCGCTTCCATTTTCCATCGCGTTTCCAAATTCAGTCCCGAAAGGACTAAAGCGCGGCCAGCACTTCGGCCGCGTGGCCTTCGGGCTTCACGTTCTCGAACACTTTCGCGATCTTCCCATCCCTCAGGATGAAGGTGGTGCGGAATATGCCTTCCTTACCGTTCGGCTTCTCGCCCCATACCCCGAAGCGATCGGCTGCTTTGTGGCCGGGATCGGAGAGCAAGGGAAAGTTCAGGGCGTATTTATCGCGGAAGGCCTGATGGCTGGCCGCATCGTCGGGACTGATCCCGTACAGGTGGGCCTTGTCGAGGAACCGCGGCCGCGCGTCCCGGAATTCCTTGCACTCGATGGTGCAGCCCGGGGTATCGTCCTTGGGGTAGAAGAAAAGGATGATGGGACGATCGCGCAACGATCCGAGATCGAGCTCGTTGCCGAGCTCATCGGGGAGTTTGACGTCCGGGGCGGGATCGCCAGGTTTCAATACGGGCATGAAGAGCCTCCGCTTAAGGGTCCGTGAAATGTAGGTACCTGCACGTTTCGGCTCAGGCCGGTACGGCCACCGTCTTGGCCGGCTCCGGTTTGACCTTTTCCTTGGCGGCGGCGACGGTCCATTTTCCCCGGGTGGCGATTTTCGCCAGGAGCACCAACTGCCCCACATGGTAGCTGTAATGGGCCCAATGATTGATGATGGCTTGCAGCAAGGGCACCTCGCTCCCGCGCAGGGGCACCGGCCGGTCCAGATCCGCATCCGAGAGCCCGTCCAGGGCGCCCAACACCAAATCCCACCCGGCATCGCTCAGGCTCAGCAGCTCGGCCCGGTCGAGGGCCTGATCCTCCTTCCAATCCTTCTGGAAGTCCGCGATTTGCGGCGGGACTTCGGACCCGGAACGGGAGCCGAGGATGTCCGTCCAGCGGCGCACCTGGGCGCGGTACAGGTGCTGCACCAGGATGGCGATGGAGTTCGACGCGCCCCGGTTGTCGTGGAGGTCCGCCTCGGGCAGGGTTTCCAGGATGTTCCGGATGACGCTCCGGTTGTGGGTGAACTCGGCGCGGGCGGCGGTCAGGTAGCTCGTTGCGATCGGCATTGGGGAAATTCTCCTTCTGGGGACGGGATAGGATCGGGAATACGATCGGGACATCCTTAAGCAAACTTCCGGCCGGATGGAGGCCTTGTTTCCACGCCGCCAGCGGTTTCGCGCTGCTGGATATCGCCCAGTCCCCGGGGGCTTCTGTTGAAAGCAGTGCACCGCCCATCACGCATACGATCAATTCGCAGCATCAGCGCCCATTCCCGCCGGCGCCGGGCCTCAATCCCGCTTGGCATAGGATTAGCGGTCTAGGGACGGAGCGCTAGCCCAGGTCCGGAAAGGCGCGCAAGCCCGACAGGAGGCCCTCTATGCCCGACTTCCAGCTTAAAGGCAAACGCGTTCTCATCACCGGCGGCAGCCGGGGTATCGGCAAATCCATCGCCCGGGTTTTCGCCCAGGAAGGCGCGGCGGTCGTGATCGCCGCCCGCGGCAGGGAACGCCTGGAGGCCGCCGCGGCAGAACTCGAGAAGGAAACCGGGAGAGCGGTGTTCCCCATCGTCGCCGACACCGGGAACAAGGCCTCGGTCGATGCCCTCATCGCCCAGGCCGTGAAAAGGCTGGGCGGCCTGGATATCCTCGTCAACAATGCCGCAGTGCCGGGCGGGATTTCCTCGGCCACCTCGTTGGATCAGATCATCGATGAGGAAGTGCTTCTCGACATCGATATCAAGGTGGTCGGTTACCTGCGGACGGCGCGCGCGGCCGCGCCCCACCTGCTCGCCAACGGCTGGGGGCGGATCATCAATATCGGCGGCCTGGCCCTGCGTCGCACGGGCCGGCCCGTGGCCACCCTCCGCAACGCCGGGGTCGCCGCGATTACCAAGAACCTGGCCGATGAGCTCGGCCCCAAAGGCATTACCGTCAACGCCCTCCACCCCGGCGCCACCCGCACCGAACGGACGGACGACGAAGCGGCCAAGCGCGCCGGCGGCAATAACAGCATCGGCCGCATCGTGGACTCCTCCGAAGTGGCATGGGTGGCCGCTTTCCTGGCCTCGCCCTTGAGCGCGGCCATCAATGGCGAAGCCATCCCCGTAGGCGGCGGAGCGCCGGGTCCGATCTACTACTGAAACGAGAAACGAATCCTGAACCTGGCGCGCGTATGCGCGCCGCAAACGTGAAACAAGGCGGTCCCCGATGGCTACAACCACCCCCGACATCAGCTTCGAACGAGACTCCGCCCCGCTGGCGGAAAAATACGATGAGGTCAGCGAGAGGCAATACAACCACGGTAAGCTCCTCATCCGGGACCTGGGTATCCGCGCCGGCCAGCATGTGCTGGACATCGGGACCGGCACCGGCCGGCTGGCCGAATACGTGGCCGGGATCACCGGCCCGGAGGGGAGCTTCATCGGCATTGATCCGCTTCCATTACGGATCGAAATCGCGAAACGGAGGCTGCAGGGAAAAGGCAAGGCCTTCGTGGGGCATGCCGAGGACCTTTCCGATTTCCCCTCCGCGTCCTTCGATGTCGTCTATTACAACAGCGTGTTCCATTGGCTGGCCGACAAGCTCGTTCCCTTGCGCGAAGCCGCGCGCGTGCTGAAATCCGGAGGCAAAGTCGGCATCAGCACCGCCTCCAAGGAAAAACCGCATCAATTCGATCTGCTCACCCGCACGGTTTTGGCCGAAAACGGATTCGTCCGCGAATCGGAGCAGGGGGTGACGGGAACGAAAAAGGTCACCGGTCCGGAATTGGAAGAACTGTTCCGCGCCGCCGGGCTCAAGCCGGTCCAGACCGAAGTGCGCACCTTCGTCGATTTCCATCCCGATGTCGATTCGGTGTTCGCCTTCAGCGAAGCCAGTTCGTTCGGGAACTTTCTGCAAGGGGTGGAGCCGGACCTCCAAACCGCCGTGAAGGCGGCATTGCGATCGGCGTTGGAGAAGCTACGCGGGCCCGAGGGCATCCGCTTGGAACGCCACCTCGTGTTCGCCGTGGCCGTAAAACCCTGATCGCTCACGAGAATCCGGGCCCTAAGCCCGGCCAACTGTTCCCGGTGCATTCAGCTGGGCCCCCAATACTTTGGCCAGATTCCGGGCGCCGCCGCGGTTGCTGCAGGCGATGGCCGCGAAGTATGTGCGAGCGGGGGGCATGTATTCCATAATCGGAAATTTTGGGGCTTTGGGGAGTCCGGAAATCTGCCGATAACCCTAATGAGGTACCTATGGAAAACCAGCGAATTCCTAGCGTCGCCATCATCGGGGGCGGTTTTTGCGGGGTCATGACCGCCTACCGACTGTTGAAAAATGCGCAGTCCTCCGGTATCGGGGTGGACGTGAGCCTAATCGACGACAAAAGTTCGGTCGGTAAGGGAATAGCCTATGCCCCCTATTCCCCGCAAGCCGTGCTGAACGTCGTGGCGGCGAAAATGAGCGCCCTGCCGGAAAATCCCGACCACTTTCTCGCTTGGGTCATGGGGCGTCCCGAATACGCGGGAAAGGACCGCGGTTTGGTGGCCAATGCCTTTCTTCCGCGTGCGCTGTATGGAGCCTATCTCGGTTGCCTGTGGCAGGAGGCTGTTGCGACCGCGGGAACCGCGGGTTCGCATTGCGTGTTGCGCCAAAGGGACGATCAGGTCGCGGAAATGCGTTTGCCAATCGGGACGCGCGCGGACGAACCCGGCAGGGTATCCTTGAAGTTACGGTCGGGAGGGGCGCTCGCGTGCGACTATGTGGTGCTGGCGACGGGTAATTCCCTGCCCCGCAATCCCCGCATCGGGAACGCGGACGTATGGGAATCCCAGGTCTACTGCCGCAATCCGTGGGCACGCTCGAGCGTGGAAGGCCTCGGCGACGGCGCAGCGGGTCCGGTGCTGATACTGGGTAGCGGATTGACCATGGTCGATTCGGTTTTCGGTCTCAACGAGGCGGGCTATCGCGGCGGAATCGTTTCGCTCTCTCCGCATGGCTTCGGCATGTTGCCCCACCGGCACGGCGGTTTCAAGTATACCGGGTTCATCGATGCGCTGCCCCTGAACCCCTCCCTGTCGCAAACGGTTTCCCTGCTGCTCGAGCACGTGCGCAAGGTCGGCGAGTTCGGCGTTTCCGCCGAGCCCGTCATCGATTCGCTCCGCCCTCGCACCCAAGCCCTATGGCAAGCGTTCACTCCGGAAGAACGGCGCCGCTTTATGCAGCATTGCCGGCATTTGTGGGGCGTCGCCCGGCACCGGATTCCCGTGCAAGCCCACGATCGCTTGCAGCGGATGCGCCTCGAAGGACGGCTGGAAATCGCCGCGGGGCGTTTGCTCGACGCCCAGCGGGTCGAAGGCGGCGTGCGCGTCGCCTACCGTGAACGCCAAAACGGAACGATTCGCACGCGGGTTTTCGCGCGTATCATCAATTGCACCGGACCGGAAACCGACCTCAGGCGGATGGGGGGAATTTCCTCAGCGCTTGCCTGGCCCGCGGGGAAATCGCCCAGGATCCCCTGAAGCTCGGTTTGGACGCGGACCCCGCCACCTTCGAGGTTTTCGGGGCCGGCCATACCCGGCGTCCGAACGTTCTGACCTTGGGCGGGAACCTGAAAGGGATCCTATGGGAGAGCACGGCTGTCAATGAGCTCCGCGATCAGGCCCGCCGGCTGGGCGAGCGCCTATCCCGCCTCTGCGCTGGCGAAGGTTCATCCCACGCTGGGCCTGTATATGGGAATTCTGCCGCCCCGGCCGAAAACATGCGCGCCTAGGAACCGCAAAGGGCACGGGGCCGCGCTTGCGCCGCGGATCAGGGCTCAATGGCGGCTGATACGTACGCCGTCCGGATCACACAGGGGCCAATATCCTTCCAACTTCAGATCGTGCAGGGCGGCCGAGAGGTAGGTCGTATCGATCCAGTCCGCCACCACGACCGGCTTGCGGATCAGGCGATACGCTACCGCCTCGTTCACGCCTCGCTGGATTTGCGCGACGATGAATGGGTCGAAGAGCGGGGAAAGACGCTCAGACAAGGGGATTCCATCGAATTGCTTCCTGAGCAAAGGCTCGGGGACCGTCCCCGCCTGGGCCCACAGCGCGAAAACCGAGTCGCGGTTCGCGTCATCGGAAGCCCAGCGGGCCGCGCGCACCAGCGCTTTCACCACCCGGAACGTCAGCTCGCGATTCTTTTCCGCGAACCGATGGTTCGCCAAGATAAAACCAAGCGACGTGGCGATAGGCAGATCGCGGGTGTCGTAGATGAGACGGGCGGATTTACGTTCCTGCAGGGTGATGAGATCGAAGGCTCCGAAAATCGCATCCACCTGGCCCGCGGCCAGAGCCGCGCGGGCGTTGGCCGGTTCCATGTTCACCACGCGCACGTCCTTTTCGGTTAGCCCATGCCGGGCCAGGATGCGATCGACCGCCAACTGGGTAGAGGTGCCCTTGTGGAAGGCGATCCGCTTGCCGCGCAATTCCTCCACCTTGGCCACGCTGCTCCCCCAAGGCACAGCGACGTAAACGTCCAGCCGAGCGTTGTTCACGAGCACCAAACGCGTATCCAGGCCCGCGGCCCGGCCCACCAAGGCGGGCAGATCCCCAAGGGTCGTGAAATCCAGTTGGTTGTTCGCCATGGCCTCGTTCACCGCGGGACCTTGGCCTTTGAAGAAGATCCATTGGACCTTCACGTCATCATGCTCGAACTCGCGTTCCAGGTACCGGCGCAGTTGCGCTGCCGAGGTCCAGCCGGTCGAGACCCGGGGCGGGTTCCCCACCCCGGCGGAAGAAACCCCGATGCGGATCGCTACCGGTTCGCACGGCGCCTTTGCGGCCAATGCGGCGAAAATGGCGGTCGCGAGTAGCCCCACGGGGCGATGGGAATTCCTCATGTCGTCACTTCTCCGTTACCAGGGTGTCGCGTTTGGCCAGGCCGGGGAACCAACGCATCCACAATGCGGCCACCGCCAAGCTGGCGAAGCCGCCGAGGACAACGGCCCGCGCGGTCCCGAACCATTTCGCCGTCACCCCGGATTCGAATTCGCCGAGCTGGTTCGACGCGCCGATGAACAGGCTGCTTACGGCGCTGACGCGCCCGCGCATGGCGTTGGGGGTCTCCAACTGGATCAAGGAGGAACGGATCACCACGCTGACCATATCCGCCCCGCCCATGACGGCCAGGATTGCCAGGGTGAATCCCAAGGAGTGGGAAATCCCGAATAGGATATTGGTCAAACCGTAAAGCGCCACGCAGGCGAACATCAGCGGGCCGACCTTCCGCCGGGGTGGGAAGCGCGCCAACCATAAGGAGACGGTCAGCGCGCCGACGCCTGGGGCCGAGCGCATCACGCCCAAGGCCCAAGGGCCCGCATGCAGGATGTCCTTGGCGATCACGGGCAGCAAGGCGGTGGCGCCTCCCAGGAGCACGGCGAACAGATCCAGGGAGATGGCTCCCAGGATGACGGGGCGCTGCCGGATGTAACCGATGCCCGCAAACAATCCCTTCCAGCGTCCCGGCGGATCGTCCGGTCCCAAGGCATCCGGTTCGGGAGGCGGGAGGTAGGGCAGCCGCACCGCCAGAAACGCCGCGAGCAGATAGAGCGCCATCGCCAGGCCGAAAACGGTCGTCGCCCCGAGCGCGTATAGGAATCCCGCCAGGGCGGGAGAAAGGATGGTGGCCGCCTGCAACGACGTCGAAGCCGCGGCCAGGGCCTGGGACAGTTGCCGCGCCGGCACCAACTGCGGAAGCAAAGACTGGGTGGTCGGCATCTCGAAGGTGCGGGCCGCGCCGAGGGCGAAAGCCAAGGCGAAAATCAGATTGCGATCCAGCCATCCCTGCCAGGCGCCCAAGGCGAGCACGGCAACCACGGCGGCTTGGACCGAACGCGTGACGAACAAGACCCGTTTGCGCGCGAACCGATCGGCAACCGCCCCCGCAGGCAAAACGAAGAGCATACGGGGAAGGAATTCGACCAACCCCACCAAGCCCAGATCGAGCACGTTTCCCGTCAAGGCGTAAACCTGCCAGCCGATGGCCACGGTCAGGATCTGGAAGGCCGAGGCCGTGACCACGCGCGACCACCAGAACAACTGGAAATCGGGATTGCGGAACAAACTGGTTTCGCTGGCGTCATGCGGCATCGGTGCGCGGCCCGTGGGATTCCCCTCCGGCCGCGGTCCCGGCATCCCATGTTCCTTACGCGACGGGACGGCCTGCGCCGACGGCGACCGCGTCCTCAGGGTGCGGGCACCGGAAAGCGTTCGTGCACTTTTTCGATCGCCTCCAGCGCGTGCGCGTCCAGCTCCACTTCCAGGCTGGACAGATTAGACTCCAACTGGGGCAGGGAGGTCGCGCCGACCAGGATGCTGGTAACGAAAGGTTTAGAACGTATGAACGCCAGGGCGAATTGGGCCGGATCGAGCCCATGCTCCCGCGCGATGGCCGCGTATTCGCGGGTCGCCGCCTCGGCCTGCGGGTTGGTATAGCGGCTGAAGCGCTCGAAGAGCGCGAGGCGCGATCCCGCCGGTCTCGCAACGTCCAGGTATTTCCCCGAGAGCACCCCGAAGCCCAGCGGCGAGTAGGCGAGCAGGCCGATTTGTTCCCGATGCGAGAATTCGGAAAGCGCGAATTCGAAGCTCCGATTGAGCAGGGAATAGGGATTCTGGATGGAAACGATCCGCGGGAGATCCGCGAGTTCGGCGGCGCGCAGGAATTGCGAAAGGCCCCAAGGCGTCTCGTTGGAGACCCCGAGGGCGCGCACCTTCCCGGCCTTGACGAATCCGGCCAGCGCGGCCAGGGTTTCCTCGATAGGCACGGTCTCCTCGGCATCGGGCCAGGGATAAGAGAGCTTGCCGAAGATATTGGCGCTCCGATCGGGCCAATGGAGCTGGTAGAGATCCACGTAATCGGTTTTCAGCCGGCGCAGGCTGGCATCCAGCGCTTCCGACAGGTTCTTCACGTCATGGTGCGTCTGGCCGTTACGCACATGCTTGGCCGGGTTGCTCCCCCGCGAGGGTCCCGCGGCCTTGGTCGCCACCAACACTTTCTTCCGGTTCCCTCCCTGCGCCAGCCAGGAGCCCAGATAGGCCTCGGTGCGCCCTTGGGTTTCGGGCTTGGGTGGTACGGGATACATCTCGGCCGTATCCACGAAGTTCACGCCGCGCGCCACGGCGGCGTCCAATTGGGCATGGGCTTCCGCCTCGGTGTTCTGCTCGCCCCAGGTCATGGTGCCCAGGCCGATGACGCTGATGTCGATTCCGGTCCTGCCTAATTTGCGGTATTGCATTCTGCCTTGTCCCCTGGGGCTCAGATTTTGGCGATGGCGACTTCGGTCGACTTCACGAAGGCGATGACCGGAGTACCCGGTTTGAGATCGAGCTCTTTCACCGAACGCGTTGTGATGACGGAAGTGACGATGCCGAGAGGCGTGGTAACGTCGACTTCGGATACGACCGGGCCTTCGATGATTTCCTTGACGACGCCTTTGAACTGGTTGCGGACATTGATGGAAGTAACGGACATGGTTTTCTCCTGATTTTGAATTGGGGTTTCCCGCCCGCGCGGTTTCGGTAATGGGGGCCGAGGCCCGCGTTCAATCCGCCTGGAGCCGGTTTCCGCTCTTGTCGAAAACCGGCCAGAAGCTTTCCAGCTTGAGATCCCGGACGGCGGCGTCTACGTAACGCCGATCGATCCACGCGTCCACGTCGAAGGTCTTCCGGATCAGCTTGTAGCGGTAGGCATCTGCGACGGACTGCCTGTCGATCCCGACGATAAAAGGGTCGAACAACGGCGACAAGCGCGTGGCCAAGGGAATCCCTTGGTATTCGGCGCGATAGAGTGTTTCGGAAAGCGTCCCGGCCGAGCTCCAGATCTTGAGCACCGAATCGCGGTTCGCCTCCTCGCCCGCCCAGTGCGCCGCCTTGACCAGGGCCTTGACGACCCGGTACGTGAGATCGGGATATCGATCGGCGAACTTCTGGTTGACCAGGATGTGGCCCGCCGCGGCGGCTAGGGGTTCATTCTTGCTCGACCAGATGATTTTCGCTTTGCCTTCCGAATTCAAACGCACCAGATCCAAAGCGCCGACAATAGCGTCCACCTGGCCCGCCAAGAAAGCGGCCCGCGCGTTGGCGGGTTCCATGTTCACGATACGGATGTCCCTTTCCTGCATCCCGTATTTTTCCAGGATACGGTTGACGAGCAACTGCGAAGCCGTGCCTTTGTTGAAGGCGATGCGCTTTCCCCGCAGGTCGGGAACCGAGTTGAGAGGGCTGCCCGGGGGAACGGCGATATAGCTATCCGAACGCGAACTCGAGACCAGTACCAGCCGGGTGTCCAATCCCGCGGATCTTCCGACGATGGATGGGAGGTCCCCCAAGGAGGTGAAATCGAGTTGATTGTTGGCGATGGCTTCGTTCACCGCCGGTCCCTGGCCCTTGAAGAAAATCCATTGGACCGGTATGCTGTCGGCCTCGAATTCGCGTTCCAGGTACCGATGGATCTGGGCGATCGAGGAATAGCCTCCGGAAGTACGCGGCGGATTGCCCACTCCGGCGTTGGACACGCCGAAACGGATGAGCGCCGGCTTGCCGTTCGCGGCCGCGGAGATAACGGCCGATGCGAAAACGATTATCAGTAGCAGGAGCCGGAACCCCGCGGGACGAAGCGGGAACCGGTGAGGATGGGACGGAAAAGGTTTAGACGGCCCGGAGGTGTCCCCGCCGTGGACGTAACTTGTAGGTTTCATGGCGTCACCTTGAAACGCAAGCGCCATGCCACCCGATTCGAAGGAATTGCCGCGTCCCCACCGGTATGCTGCACCGATTCCAGCAATACCCGCTTGGGCGGTGGGGCGATTTGCGCAGATGCATCAGAGCTGGCCAATTCGCAACAAACGCATTCACGTAGGACTGGGAGCTCCCGGCAAACCGCCGCTGGAATTCAGGACCCGGCCTTGATATAGCTCCAACCCTCCTCTTGCCGCTTGATCACCTGGACCAATCCGGAAGGGACGATGGTGACTCCGGGAGTGAGCTCTTCGGCCTTCACGTTGTTTTTCTTCTGGGTGTTGGCGCAATAGGAAAAGATCGCGCCGGTCCCTTCGATCTTCTGGATGCGCTCGCTCACGGCCTTGTTCTTGGCCAGGACGAATCCGGTGGCGTTACCGTGGGTGACGACTTCGATTTGCACCTTTTCCGGGGCGAAGCCTTTCTGCACGTTTTCGATCTGGCTCAGGACGGCGTTCCAGTGTTCCTCGCCGTCGATGGTTACCTGGAACACGATGCGGTGGATTTTTTCCGGCGCGGCCGCGGGCGCCGGAACCGGGGCGGCAGCCTGTGAAGCGGCCGCCGGCTTCGCTTCGGGTCCGGATGCGGCCAGGATGGCCATGGGCATGGCCGAGCCGATCATGAGCGCGAACAGTACTGGGGTCTTGCGGGGAATGAACTTGGCGAACATTTTGTCGTCCTATGCGGGGCTCCCGGCATAGGGTCGGCCGCGCGGTTCGGGTTTAAGAGTCGTTCGCATGCGATCGCAGGCGCCGAGGCGCCCCCTATGCCGGGGCGAGGTTCAACATGTCTTTCCGATCCGTCGGGCTCTTTTGGCCGGCCTCGGGGATATCCCGTCTCAGGGACTCCAGGGCCGCGCGCTTAAGGCGCATGAATTCCGGGGTCGTCAGCAGATCCGTCGTACGGGGCCGGGGAAGGCCTACCTCGAAAGCGGCCTTGATGCGGCCGGGGCGCTCGGTGAGGACCAGCACCCGATCGCTCAGGAACAAAGCTTCGTCCACGTCATGGGTGACGAAGATGACGGTCATGTGGTACACGTGCCAAAGTTCGAGAAGCATCTCCTGCATCTGCAGGCGGGTCTGGGCATCGAGCGAGCAGAACGGCTCGTCCATAAGCAGTACGCGGGGGCGGTTCACCAATACGCGGGCGAGGTTTACGCGCTGCTGCATGCCTCCCGACAATTGCGCGGGATAATGATGCTGGAACTCGCCGAGCCCGACGCGAAACAGGATCTCTCGCGCGATGCGCTTGCGCTCAGCCGACGGCACGCCTCGCATCTTGAGACCGAATTCCACGTTCTTGGAAACGGTTTTCCAGGGAAAGAGAGTATGCTGTTGAAAAACCACCCCTCGATCGGGTGCGGGTGCTCCGACTTGCTGGCCATCCACGCGCAGGGATCCCGCGCTGACGGGCGTGAAGCCCGCCACCGCGCCGATGATGGTCGACTTACCGCAGCCGGAGGGCCCGAGCAGGCTCACGAATTCTCCCGGCGCGGCGTCGAAGTTGATCTTCTTCAAGGCCTGCACCGCCGTGCGCCCTTCGCCGAAGTGGATGTCCACATCGCGGACTTCAATGCGGCCGGTCGCGGCGGTTTGGATGGCCGCGCTCATGCTTCCGCTGATCCGGTTTTGAACCAGGGCATGCAAGCGCGGCCGGCCCATTTTACGAGCAGGCTGCTGCCCATTCCCAGCACGCCAATGCTGATCATGCCCAAGATGATATTGGGATAATTCTGCAAGGTGTAGGACTCCCATGTGTAATAGCCGATGCCGAATTGTCCGGAGATCATTTCCGCCGTCACCAGCGAGAACCACGACGTACCCATGCCGATGCTGAGCCCGGTGACGATGGAAGGCAGGGCCCCCGGCAGGATCACTTCCCGGAACACTGCCAACGGCCCCGCGCCCAAGGTGAGCGATGCGTAAATGAGGCGTCGATCGATGCTCTCCACCCCGTGAATGGTGTTCAGCAGGATCGGAAAGAAGGCGCCTATGAAGGTGATGTAAATCATGCTTTGTTCCGCGGTTGCGAAAATAAGGATGGCCAGTGGGATCCATGCCACCGCGGGGATGGGCCGGAATACCTCCATGATCGGCAACAGGCTTTCACGGGCGATCCGCAACCGACCGATCGCCAAGCCGAAGCCGACGCCAGAGATGGCCGCGATGCCAAAGCCCGCGAAGATGCGGAAGAGGCTGAAGCCCACATGCCGCGTAAACTTGGGGGCTTGGAAAAGCCTCCCGGCCGCATGCGCCACTTCCGTAGGCGGCGGGACGTTTTCGAAGTGTACGCCCGCATGCCATTTGGTTTGCGACGCGAATTGCCAGAACCCGAGGAAAACCGAGACGGATACCGCGCCGACGGCCAGGGGCCGTATCCATCCATTCCAAATCACCGCATGCCGTGATTTATGATGCGGCCGGGGCATGTCCTCCCCGATCGCATCCGGTACGGCGTAAATTGCGTCTTCCGTGATCAGGCTCATGGCTTCATTCCCTCCGCAGGTTCCGGATCAGTCTTCCTTCTTCAAGGCCAAGGCGTCCGCCTTGCGGGCCTCTTCGAAGCCGACCACCGTTCCCTTGGTCTTGGCCGCGTATTCGTCGGCGACGTTCCTGAGCAAGAAGGCCGAGAGTTCCTTATTGCCTTTCACGTACCAGACCTTATCGGCGAACAACTTGTTGCCCGACGATTGGTCATGCACGAAGGTGACGCGCACGGTCTTGCCTTCGGCCTCGAGCTTCGCCAGGGCGTCGAAGGTGGCCCTGATGGTACTGTACAGGCGCACCTTGGGTTCTCCCTTCACCCAGATCTGGCCGGCGGTACGGGCATCATTGATCGGCTTTTGGGTATCGATGGCCTTGCCCGATAAGGGCAGGGGGCTGTAATCCTTGAGGCGCTTGTCATAATCGTAGCCGAACTCCTTGGCGGCTTGGCGAATGAACTTGTCGTTCACGTAGGTGGCCACGTCGATCTCCTTATCGACCTTCTTGAGGACCTTGAGGGACTCCTGCGCTTTGCGGATGGCTTCGATATATTCGGGCTTCAGGGAATAGTCGCGGGTCTGGATGCCTTGGGGGCCGTGGAAGGCGTAATACACTTCCGCGGGTACGCCCGTCCAGACGGCGAGCTTTTCGGAGAGCCCTTCCGGATCCTGGGTGAAGAGCTTGTCCGCCTCCAAAGTCGCCTTCAGGTAGGCGACCACGAGTTCGGGGTATTTCCCCGCGAAATCGGAACGCACTTGCACCCCGTGAGTGGTGGTAACGCCGGTGGAACTGCCGTCATAAATCTTACGGGCGAACCCTTGGAAAGGAAACAATTCGCCGAACGGGACGAAGTTCGCGTGGGCGTCGATCTGGTGCGCCTTCAGCGCGCTCCCCGCCACTTCCGGGGTCTGGGTCACGATCTCGACGTCCTTATTGGGATCCCATCCCAGATCCTGGATGGCGCGGATGAGCATGGCATGGGCGGTCGAACCGAACGGCACGGAAATCTTCTTGCCTTTGAGTTCGGAGAGCGACTGCACGGGGGAATCGAAAGGAACGAGGATGGCGTTACCCGCCCCCTTGATGCCGCCCGACAGCGTGGCGATATAGAAGGATTGCACGTCATCGCCGGCCTTCTTGAACGAGGTGGCGCCGATTACGGAAGGGAAATCGGCCATCTGGACGATATCGAGCTGGTTGGCTAGGTATTTCGAATTCAGCTGCGCGCCGGTAGGCTGGCTCTCCCAGGTGATTTGGTATTGCGCGTCCTTGTATTTGCCGTCATGAGGGAGGTATTTCTCCAGCAATTTCAATTCGCGGACGATGGGTCCCCCGGTCGCGCAATTGATGGTCTGATCCTGCGTGCCGATAGCGATGCGTATGGTCTCGGCGGCGTTGGCCGCCAGGCCCAGGGCCGCCGCGATTCCGGCCGCTTTCATCAGGGCGGAAAAGATGGAACGGGTATCTTGCATGTTACTCTCCTAAGGGTGGTGATTTCGCGAATCGATGGGGCCGGATACGGCATCGGACAGCTTGGCGGCGGAGCGCGCCGCGGTTTTGCGGACATCCCCGTCGGGATCCGCGATAAGGGCGTGCAAATCCGGCAGCGCGCCGGCGTCGCCGGCCTCGCCCAAAGCCCAGGCCGATACCTTACGCAAGTCCGGTTCCGGCCTTTGCAGCAAGGGCAGTAATTCCGCGAGCAAAGGCAGCTTGAGCTTTCCCGCGGCCAACGCCGCCTCTTTCACGACTTGCCAGGCGGTGTCGCCCAGCGCAGCGGCGATTTTATTGCCCGCGTCCACGGCGGGAAAGTGCGAGAGCGCGATCACGGCTTCCCGGCGCACTTGCCAATCGCCGTCCTGCCGGGCACCGGCGAAGATATAGGCCGGGATATCCGGGATGAAAGCCACCGCCGCGCCGACCGCCGCCCGGCGCACGGCCGCATCTTCATCCTTAAATCGTTTCAACAAGGCGGGCACGGTCGCCGGTGCGCGCAGGTAGCCCAGGGCAATCACGGCCTCGCGGCGGACCGCGGCGTGGGAATCATCGGAAGCCGCCGCCAACGCGGCCTCGGAAGCGGGCGCGCGATGATCCCGGAGGGACAGCAAGGCGGTTTCGCGGGCCCCGGGATGCGGATGGGAAACTCCAGCGACCAGGAAAGGCACCGCGTCGGGCGCGCGGAACTGTCGCAGCGCCGTGCGTGCCGCGGTTTGCACGTCCGCATCGTCGTCGCCGGAAGCATCCAACAAAGCGGGAATGGCTTCGGGATCCCCCAACTCCTCCAAGGCATAGGCCGCCAGGCGGCGGACCACGGCGTCCCCGTCTTGGAGGCGCGCGATCAGCGCGGAAACGGGAATCACGTCGAGGTATTCTTCAACCCGGGTTAAAGCCACCCGGCGCTCCTGGACGTCCGGGCTGGCGAGGGCGGCAAGGATAGGATTCGCATCGCTCATGATAGCGGGCTCATTTCAGCAGGAACGGCATCTTGACCGTAATGGCGTTGGTGGGGCAATCCACTTCGCAGGCAAGGCAGTACCAGCACTCGTCGAACTTCATGAACGATTTCTTGCGGATGGGATGGATGGCCAGGCAATCGACGGGGCAGGAGTCGACACAGAGCTTGCAACCGGTCAGGCATTTGGACTCATCGACGACGACCGGCACGTCGAAGACGCGCGAGGCCTGCGCCCGGGGCACCGCCCCTCCGGTAGTCGCGCGGACCGTGATGGCCTCGATTTTCCCGACATTGCCCGACAAGGTGGGCTTTTTAGGAGCTTCCCCGGACATGCGTCAGACCCCCACCGCGGCATCCGCGACGGACGCAACAACCGGCCCGGGCGTATGGATACGCAATTCTTGGTAGGTTCGCATTTCCTTCGCGTCCAAAGGCACCACATAGGGATCTATCGGACGCGTGAAGTGTTCCATGGCGCCCTCTTCGTTCTTCTTCAGGTTGGCGTGCACAAACCAATTTTCATTGTCCATCTCTGGGTAGTCGAGGCGGTAATGATACAGCCCCCACCGGCTCTCGGTGCGGTATAGGGAGGCGCGCCCGGCCATTTCGGCGCAATCCAGGATGAACTCGCATTCCGCGGCCCGCATCAGATCGTGGGGTTCCGACGCCCCCAAGTCCTCGAGCTCGGCGCGGCAACGGGCGAAATATTCCAAGCCCTGTTCCATGCGCAGGGCCGTCTTCGGCGGCTGCAGGTAATCGTTCACCAGCCGTCGAATCTTGTACTCCATCTGGTGGGGCGGGATGCCTTGCGGGTTCTCCAGCGGTTTAAAGATCCGCGCCTTTTCCTTGGCGACGAAGGCCTCGTCGATGACGGGTTCGCTCCGTTCCTTTACGTATTCCACGGCATTGAGCGCGCTGATTTTCCCGTAGGTGAAGGCGCCGAGCATGTAGCCATGGGGCACGCAGGCCATATCGCCGGCCGCGTAGAGCCCCGGCACCGTGGTCTCGCCCTTTTCATTGACCCAGACTCCCGAACCGCTGTGCCCGCTGCACAATCCGATTTCGGAAATGGCCATCTCGACCATATTCTCGCGATAATTCTTACCGCGTCCCTGGTGGAAGCGCCCGCGGCTGGGACGCTCGGTGGTATGCAAAACCTTCTCGATCTCCCGCACCGTCTCGTCGGCCAAATGATCGAGCTTGAGGTACACCGGCCCTTTGGGGGAATTCAATTCCCGATAGAACTCCAGCATCATCTGGCCGCTCCAATAATCGGATTGCAGAAAGCGGTTCCCTTCCGCGTTCACGGTGAATCCGCCTAAAGGCCCGGTCACGTAGGCGCAGGCGGGGCCGTTGTAGTCCTTGATCAACGGATTGATCTGGTAACACTCGATGCCGGTGAGTTCGGCCCCCGCATGGTAGGCCATGGAATACCCGTCCCCGGCATTGCTGGGATTCTCGTAGGTGCCCATCAGGTACCCCGAGGCCGGCAGGCCCAGCCGGCCCGAAGCCCCGCAGGCCAGGATCACGGCCTTGGCGCGGATGACGGTGAACTCGCCCGTACGGATGTTGAACCCCACCGCGCCGGCGGCCTTGCCGTCCTCAATCAGCACGCGCGTAGCCATCACGCGGTTCTCCACCTCCACCTGGTGCTTGCGGATGGTTCGCATGAGGATCTTCTTGACATCGTAGCCTTCGGGCATGGGCAGCACGTAACTGCCCTTGAAATGCACCTTCTTGACGTCATATTCGCCGGCGTCCGTCTTCTGGAATTTCACGCCCCAGGATTCCAGTTCCTGGATCATCGGATAACTTTGCCGGGCATAGGCCAGGATGGCCTTCTGGCGGACGATGCCGTCGTTCGCCATCGTGATCTCTTTCACGTATTGTTCGGGAGTGGCGTGGCCGGGCACCACGGCGTTGTTCACGCCATCCATCCCCAGGGCGATGGCGCCGCTGCGTTTTACGTTGGCCTTCTCCAGCAGCAGGACCTTGCCGTCGGGCATGGCTTCCTTGGCCTTGATGGCCGCCATGCTTCCCGCCGTTCCCCCGCCGATAACCAGGATATCCGCATCCATCCGTTTGTCGCTCATGCTTTTCCAATCTTTCTTGTTTGTTCGGCGTCGACGCGTACGGACCCCTCGGAGCCTTCCAAGCGGATACGCCTGGACTTGAATACCGCGAGCAAGAGCCGGGTCAGTTCGAGCAGCATGGGGCTCTCGCCTGTCGCATTACCCTCGCCGGCATCCGAGGCGGCGGGAGCTTCCCCGAGCAGATAGCGGCGCAGGAAGGAATTCGGCATCATGCGAGAGAGAGGGCCTGCTTCAGGTCCGCCTCCAAATCGCGGTAATCCTCGATACCGACGGAGAGGCGGACGAAATCGGCGCTCACGCCCGTGGAGAGCTGTTCCGCGGGGGTAAGCTGCGAGTGCGTCGTCGAAGCGGGATGGATGGCCAGGCTCTTGGCATCGCCGACGTTCGCGAGGTGCGAGAAGACTTTCAGGCCGTTGATGAAACGCTTGCCCGCGTCCAAGCCGCCCTTGAGGCCGAACCCGAGGATGCCCCCGTATTGGCCATGCCGGAAATACTTGCGGGCCAACGCGTGCTGCGCATGGGTTTCCAGCCCGGGGTAGTTCACCCAGGCAACCTTGGGATGCGCCGACAGGAATTTGGCCACGGCCAGGGCGTTCTCGCTATGGCGCTGGACGCGGAGGTGAAGGGTCTCGACGCCTTGCAGGATCTGCCAGGCGTTGAATGGCGAGAGCGCCGCGCCCACGTCGCGTAGCCATTGCACGCGCGCCTTGATGATGAAGGCGATGTTCACCCCGCCGAAGGGCTCGAACTTCCCGAACGTGTTCCAATAGTTGAGGCCGTGGTAACTGGGATCAGGGGTCGTCAGCGCCGGGTGGCGGCCGCGGCCCCAGTCGAACTTTCCCGAATCCACGATGACGCCCCCGATCGACGTCCCATGGCCCCCCAGGAATTTGGTCGCGGAGTGGACCACCACGTCCGCTCCGTGATCGATGGGGCGGATGAGGTACGGTGTAGGGAGGGTATTGTCCACGAATAGCGGGACGCCTTCCGCATGGAGGAGAGCGGAGAGGGCGTCCAGATCCAGGACATCCAATTTGGGGTTGCCGAGGGTTTCGGCGAAGAAAAGCCGGGTCTTTCCGTTGATGGCGGCCTTGATCTGATCCGGCTTGGCCGGATCCACGAAACGCACCTTGATGCCCAGCTTGGGCAAGGTGTAATGGAACAGGTTGTAGGTGCCGCCGTACAAGCTGGTGGACGAGATGATCTCGTCCCCGGCTTCGGCCACGTTCAGGATGGCCAGGGTTTCCGCGGCCTGTCCGGAGGAGACGGCCAGGGCCGCTACGCCTCCTTCCAATGCCGCGATCCGCTTTTCGAATACGTCGTTGGTCGGGTTCATGATGCGGGAATAGATGTTGCCGAATTCCTGAAGGCCGAACAGGCGCGCCGCATGATCGGTATCCTGGAAGGTGTAGGACGTGGTCTGGTAGATGGGCACGGCGCGCGAACGGGTAACGGAATCGGGTTCGTGGCCTCCATGCAAGGCGATGGTCCCGAAGTGCTGTGCGGTCATGCTTGTTCTCCTTGTGCCTTCGTATCGGGTGGTTGGGATTCAGCCTGCGCGGTAAATGCGGTCGAAGGTCCCGCCGTCGTCGAAATGGGTCTTCTGGGCCTTCTTCCATCCGCCGAATACTTCGTCGATGGTGAACAGGTCCAGCTTCGGGAATTGCTTCCCGTACTTCTCCAGGGCCGCCTCGCTGCGCGGCCGGTAGTAGTTCCGGCCGATGATGTCCTGGCCTTCGTCCGAATACAGGTATTGCAGGTAGGCCCGGGCCAGCTTGCCGTTCCCGTGGCGGTCGGCGATGCGCTCCACCACGGCCACCGGAGGTTCGGCCAGGATGCTCGCCGAAGGGACCACGATTTCCGCGCTCCCCTTGGCCAGATTGTTCACCGCGAGAAAGGCCTCGTTCTCCCAGGCGATGAGTACGTCCCCGATCTTCCGCTGGAGAAAGGTGTTGGTCGATCCGCGGGCGGCCGCGTCCATGACCGGGATATTCTTGTAGATGCGCGCCACGAATTGGCGCGCCTGCTCCTCATCCCCGCCGAACTTCCGCAGGGCGTACCCCCAGGCGGCCAGGTAGTTCCAGCGCGCGCCCCCGCCGGTCTTGGGGCTGGCCGCCACCACGGCGATTCCGGGCCGCGCGAGATCGTCCCAGTCGCGGATTCCCTTCGGATTGCCCTTGCGGACCACGAAGATGATGGTCGAATAGTACGGGGAACTATTGTTGGGGAATGCCTTCTGCCAGTTGCGCGGCAGCAACTGCGCCCTTTCGGCGATGTTGTCGATGTCGTAAGCCAAGGCCAGGGTGGCCACATCGGCATCCAAACCATCGATGATGGCCCGCGCCTGTTTGCCCGAGCCGCCATGGGCCATCTTGAACTCCACGTCCTGGCCCGTTTCCGCCTTCCAGTGCTTGGCGAAGGCCGGATTGTATTCCTGGTACAATTCCCGCGTCGGATCGTACGAAACGTTCACCAGCGTCGCGTGATCGGCCGCGAATGCCGTAGCGGCAACGCCGAAAGCGAGGGTCGATAGGATATGCGCGAGAGTCTTCATTTTTTTCTTTCCGGTCCTTGTTGTGGTTGCGCCCGGATCAGGCCAGGCGACGCACGTCCACGCGCGCGATTTGGATGATGCGTGAATCCTGGACCACGATTTCCACCGATCCGTTGCGGAGCCCACGCAGGGCGCCCAGCAAAGACTGGATTTCCCGGCCCGATTGCCCAGGCTTGGGGCCTGCTTCTGGTGAAGCCGAAGAAGATATGCCGCCGTCCATACAACCTCCAGTTCCGTTCCTTCCGCCGCCGGGGAATCAACCACCGGCAGCCACGCCTTCCCGAGCCGCCGCCAGCCCCGGCGAATCCGATATCTCGGGACGCAGTTGCAGGCCGGAGTGCAACGAGGCGTAACGCGCCACTTCGCGTCCCAGGTTCGCGAGCCGATCCTGCAAGGCGGGGTCCAGCAGGCTGCCGTCCTCGGCGAAGGCCTTGTGGGAGTCGGCCAGGGATGCGTCCTGCGGAAGCACCCAGGCTTTGAGGGCCTTGAGCACGCCGCGCAGATGGGCCAGGGCGCCGTTCGCGCCCTGCTTGCCTCCCGCCACCGCCACGAGGCCGACCACCTTGCCTTGCAGGTCATCGATGTCATGTAGATCAAGCGCGTTCTTGAGAACGCCGCTGAAACTGCCGTGGTATTCGGGCGTCGCCAAGATGAGCCCATGGGCGGCGCGGACCTCTTCCCGCAATCGGGGGAAATCCCGGCCTTTGCTTTCGACGGCCTTGCTTCCGGTGCAGAAAGCCAGTTCGTAGAAGGCGAGATCGGCGAGGCTTACGTCCGCGCCGGCCTGGCGGGCGCCTTCGAGGGCGACGCGCACCGCCTTACGGGTCGTGCTGGTCTTCTTGAGGCTTCCGCATAAGGCGAGGATACGCACGGTTTCGCGGGGGATTTCAGATGGCATGCTGATAACTCCATTTCTCCGATTCCTTGCGCGGAAACGGCTCTTCACCCGTCGGCCCTACGGCCGGAGGGCGGATGGTATCTTTGGGATTCCCCATGATGCATCCGAGGATGCGGGATTTAAGGGCCGCGAATTCCGGCGTTCCCCGATCGCGGGGCCTAGGTAACTCCACGGCTACCTCAAGCGTGATCTTCCCGGCTTCAAGAACCAGGACCCGATCCGCCAGCACCAAGGCTTCCTCCACCTCATGGGTGATTAGGAGGGCCGCGAACCGCCTTTGCAGCCAAAGGCTTTGGATAAGATCTTGCATTTCGATGCGCGTAAAGGCGTCGAGGGAGCCTAAGGGTTCGTCTAGCAAAAGCAGGTCGGGGGAAGAGGCCAAGGCGCGCGCCAAGGCCACTCTCTGAAGCTGCCCACCAGAGAGGTTGGCCGGCCATTCCCCGGCCCGGGCGGCCAATCCCACGGACCCGAGAAGGTCCATGGCGCGCCGGCGTCCCTCCCCCCGCAGGCCCAGGGCCACGTTGGCTCCTATCGATTTCCAGGGGATGACGCGCGCCTCCTGGAACATCACGCGCGCGGAAGCGTTCAGTCCCTTGAGCGGTCTGGAGCCGATCCGGATCGTCCCCGAGTCTGGGGCGGATAAGCCCGCAATGAGGCGAAGCAAGGTGCTTTTGCCGCAACCGCTCTTCCCCACCATGGCGACGAACTCCCCCGCGCCGATCCGCAGCGTCAAACCCGCGAGTACGCGGTGGGATCCGAAGGCCTTGTCGATCGACTCGGCCGCCAGGAACGGGTACGTCATTTTTGGACCTGCCATCGCAACAGCCCTCGTTCCAGGCCTTTGGCAAGGCTGTCCGCCAGCTTCCCCAATAGCGCGTAGGTCAGGATACCCATGACCACCACATCGGTTTGCATGAACTCGCGGGCGTTCATGGTGATGTAGCCGATGCCGGAATTGGCGGCGATGGTTTCCGCCACGATGAGGGTAAGCCACATGAAACCCAGGGAATAGCGCACCCCGACCAGCACCGATGGCAAGGATCCTGGCAGCACCACCTGGACGAAGGACTCCCAATGCCCAAGGCCGTAAACGCGCGCCATCTCCCTCAGTTTCGCGTCTACGGAGCGGACGCCGTGATAGGTATTGGCGTAGATGGGAAAGAACACCCCCAGCACGACCAGGAAAAGCTTGGCGGCCTCGTCGATTCCGAACCACAGGATGACCAGCGGGATCATGGCGAGATGCGGGATGTTGCGGATCATCTGGATGGTGCTGTCGAAGAGCTTTTCCCACAGGCGGAACATGCCGCTGAGGTACCCCAGAACCAGGCCGATGGCGGCCCCGATGAAGAATCCGGTGAATGCGCGCCGGCTGCTCACCTCGATGCCGCGCCACAGCTCGCCGGTCGCCGACAAACGCCACGCGGCTTTCACAACGTCCAAAGGCGCAGGGAGCACCCGGGAGGAAATCCACCCGGCGGAGGCTAATGCCTGCCAGAGCGCGATCAGTGCCGCGGGCACGCTCCAGCGTAGCGCAACATCGGCCAGGCGTGCGTTCCAACCGTTTTTCACGGACGTGCTTCCGCAAGGGCCGGCCGCAGGTCGGTCGCCATAGTTTCGCCGAAAGGGCCCGTAATGGAAATTTTCCCCGCGGAAGCGGTCTTCCCGTACCCCAAAATCGGGAACACCAACTCCGCGAATCGGTACGCTTCTTCAAGATGGGGGTAACCTGAGAAGATGAAGGACTCGATTCCCAACGCGGAGTACTCGCGGATCCGCTCGGCCACGGTTTCCGGATCGCCTACCAACGCGGTTCCGGCGCCGCCGCGCACCAGGCCCACGCCGGCCCATAGGTTGGGGCTCACTTCAAGAGATTCCCGGCTGCCCCTATTCAGCGCCAGCATCCGCTTCTGACCGTGAGAGTCCATACGGGCGAGCGCCCTCTGCGCTGCTGCCACGGTGGCATCGTCTACCCGGCTGATCAACTCGTCCGCCGCCCGCCACGCCTCTTGGGCTGTCTGACGCACGATCACATGTAGACGGATCCCGAAACGCACCGTTCGTCCGGTCTCGGCGGCCGCCGCTTTAACCAGCGCGATTTTCTCGGCGACCTGGGCGGGAGGTTCACCCCAGGTCAGGTACACGTCCACATGGCGCGCGGCCACCTTGATGGCGGCGGGGGACGTGCCTCCGAAATACAAGGGAGGGTAGGGTTTCTGCGTCGAAGGGAAAAGCAGCTTGGCGCCTTTCGCACGCAGGTGCTTGCCCTCGAAATCGACGGTCTTTCCGCCGATGACGTCGCGCCAAACCGACAGGAACTCATCGGTGAGATCATAGCGGGCGTCGTGATCGAGGAAAATCCCCTCCCCTTCCAATTCCACCGGATCCCCGCCGGCCACCACGTTGATGAGCAATCGCCCGTCGGAAAGGCGATCGAAAGTCGAGGCCATGCGCGCGGCGAGGGCCGGCGTGGTCAGCCCGGGGCGCACCGCCACCAGGAACCGCATGCGGCGGGTTACGGGGATCAAGGCGGCAGCCGTCACCCAGGCATCCTCGCAGGACCGGCCGGTCGGCAGCAAGGCGCCTGCGTATCCCAGTTCGTCCACCGCCGAGGCGATCTGCTTCAGGTAAGGAAGGTTGGTTTCCCTCCCTCCCGTCGTGGTACCGAGATAGTGCCCGTCCCCGTGCGTGGGGATGAACCAGAATAGTTCCATGACCGTATCCTTTCCTGCTCCTGCCCCGGCCTTTCTGCCTCTACTCTTTCGCCGCCGAAGCCTGGCGGCCGGGGATCCACTGCGCGTCCTTGACGGAAACGGGTTTCGGGATCAGGCCGAGGGCGAGGAAAGCGTCCGCGATCTTCTGCTGGTTGCCGATGGTCTTGTCGTTGATTTCCTCTACGCCCAGCCCCAAACGCTTCACCAGCGGCTCCAGGATCTCCACGCTCAGGCCGACTTCAGGCGCAAGCTTCACCGCAGCGTCGTGGGGCTTCTCGCGCGCCCATTTATCGGCTTCGTCGATGGCGGCTATCAGCTGGTGAACGATATCCGGGCTGGTCTCCGCGAATGCCTTCGTCGAGAAGTAGAACTGGACGTTGTTTACCAACCCACTCCCGTCCTGCAGCTTACGCGCGCCCAGTTGCGATTGGGCCGCGCCGTAGAAGGGATCCCAAATCACCCACGCGTCCACGGCGCCCTTTTCGAAAGCAGCCCGCGCATCGGGGGGAGGCAGGAAAACGGTTTGTACGTCCTTGTAAGCCACGCCGGCCTTCTCCAAGGCCTTGACCAGCAGGTAGTGGACATTGGACCCCTTGTTCAGGGCGATCTTCTTGCCTTTAAGTTCGGCGACCGACTTGATCGGGGAATCCTTCGGGACCAGGATGGCTTCGCCTTCGGGAGAAGGCGGCTCGTTGGCGACATACAGCAAGGGCGCGTTGGCCGCCTGGGCGAAAATGGGGGGCGCTTCGCCGGTGGTGCCGAAATCCAGGCTGCCCGCGTTCAAGGCCTCCAACATCGCCGGGCCGGCCACGAACAGTTTCCAATCGGCCTTCCATCCCTTGGCCGCGAGGGCCTTGTCCAGCGCGCCCGAAGTCTTCAGGATGATCAAGGAGCCGTATTTCTGGTACCCGATGCGAACCACCTTTTCCGATGCGGCATGGGCGGGAGCCACGGTGGACTGGGCCGAGGGGGCGGCGGCGAAACCGGGCAACAGGGACAGGGCCAGGGAGGCCAGGGAAACGGAGAGGGGGATTCGCATAAGGGACTCCTGAAAGGTTTACCGCCCATTGCGGGCGACTCGTCCTCCGGGTGTCCGGTCAGCGATGATCGATGGTCAGTTCCGCCTAAGCCGCTCCTGTATCGGAAACGGCGCTAGGGTGGGTCTCCGGCTGCGCCGGTGGACCGGATTTATTGGGCTTTCTTAATGCCTATTAAATCCATATGATAAGTAGAATTTAGCATGAGCATGAAGCCTTGTCAAGTGAGCCAAGAGAAAATTTCATTGGGCGCGCGTCTTCAAGTATGCAGGTGGAATTGGACGATATCGGAAATCGTGAGGATCCCGACGGGCGTCTTGCCCTCCAAAATGAGCACCGCCTTGTGCTCGCGGAAAAATCCGAAAGGACTCGCGAGGCTGGATGCTTTTTGCATGGCAGGTAAGGGAAGCCCCATCACCTGGGAGACCTTCAGGTTTCCGAAAGCGCCGGAATCGCCTTCGCCCTTGGCTTCGAAATCGGAGAGGCGCTCCGCGATGGTTTCCTGATCGATGCATCCCACCTGCGCTCCGCCTTCCAGCACGGGCAGCTGCGAAATGTCGTTCGACATGAGCACCGAGATGGCTTTACCGACGGAATCGCCGGGATGGACGGAATGCAGGTTACGGAACCGGAAAGGCTTTGCCGCGAGGATTTCGGATACCGATAGCCCCTTGCGAACGCCTTCCAGGAAACCCTGATCGCGCATCCAATCGTCGGAATAGATGCGCGAGAGGTAGTTTCTGCCGTCGTCGGGAAGGATCACCACGATCCGCTTGCCCGCGGCCCATCCCGATGCGATACGTAACGCGGCCGCTACTGCGGCCCCGGAAGAACCCCCGGCCAGGATCCCCTCTTCGAGGGCGAGCTGCCGGGCGGTACCGAACGCTTCGGCGTCATCCACGGTAACCACCTCGTCGATCAATCCCAACGACAAGGTGCCGGGCAGGAAATTCTGGCCCACGCCCTCCACCTTGTAGGGGCGGACTTCGGATGGCGTCCCGGTGAATTCACCCAAGTAGCGCGATCCCTTCGGATCCACGCCGACGAGCTTCAGGGCCGGATTCTTTTCCTTCAGGAACCGGCCCGCGCCGCTGATGGTGCCCCCGGTGCCCATCCCCGCCACCATCACGTCCACTTGGCCGCCGGTCTGGCGCCAAATCTCGGGACCGGTGGTGCGGTAATGGATCAACGGATTGGCTTCATTGAAATACTGGTTGGGCATGAATGCGCCCGGGGTTTCCCGCACGATACGTTCGGCCACCTTGCGGTAGCTGCCGGGATGTTCGTCCGGAAGATCCGAGGGAGTGAGGATCACCTTCGCGCCGTAGGCCTTGAGCAGATTGATCTTCTCCGGAGAGACCCTTTCCGGAACGGTGCATACCAGGCGGTAGCCCTTCAGTTTCGCGGCGATCGCAAGCCCGATGCCGGCATTGCCGTAGGTCGGCTCGACCAGGGTCGCTCCGGGTTTGAGCATCCCCTGGGATTCGGCGGCTTCGATCATGGCGAGGCCGGTGCGATCCTTCACGCTGCCGCCGGGATTATGGTACTCGAGCTTGGCCGAGAGCATCGCCTTTTCGCCGCCCCGGATCCTTCCCAGCCGGACCAAGGGGGTGTTTCCGATCAAGTCCAGGACGTTTTCATGCAGATGCGCGGAGGCGCCGCCCGCAGGCCCCGCTTCAGGATCCTTGCGGCGGTGGCCGCGGAAAAGTCCAGCGAATTTCGCCCATCGCGACGGCATACTCACCCCCGTATCCCGGGCGTTACCCAGCCTGGCCGATATCCGGTTGCTCCCGCCGCGATTTCCGCATGCGGGCCTCCACGATCGCCTTGGCGCCCAGGGTGAGCAGGGCCAGGAAGCAGAGCAGGGAAGCGCCCGAAAACGCCTGTACGTAGTTGTATTCGTTGTAAAGTATTTCCACCTGCAACGGCAAGGTCGTGGTCATGCCCCGTATGTGCCCGGAAACCACGGACACCGCCCCGAACTCGCCCATTGCGCGGGCATTGGTCAGGATGACGCCGTACAGGACGCCCCATTTGATGTTCGGCAAGGTGACATGCCAGAAAATGCGCCATCCGCTCGCGCCCAAGGTCCGGGCGGCCTCTTCCTCCTCCTTACCCTGCTCTTCCATCAAGGGGATCAACTCGCGCGCGACCATGGGGAAGGTGATGAAGATGGTGGCCAACACGATGCCGGGAACCGCGAAAATGATCTTGATATCGTGAGCGGCCAGGAAAGGCCCCAGCCAGCCCTGCTTGCCGAAGAGAAGGACGTAGATGAGCCCCGAAACGACAGGTGAAACCGCGAACGGAAGATCGATCAAGGTGGTCAGGATATTCTTACCGGGAAATTGGAATTTCGCGATGGCCCACGAAGCCGCCAAGCCGAAAGTCAGGTTCAGCGGCACCGCGATGGCGGCGATAAGCAAGGTGAGGCGGATGGCGAACAGGGTATCCGGATCCGCGAACGTGCTGAAGTAGGCCTTGATTCCGTTCTCCAGTGCCCCTGCGAACACCGTGATCAGGGGGACGAACAACAGCAGCGACATGTACAATAGGGCCGCCGCGATAAGGACTATCTGGAACCAACGTGGTTCCGTCGTGGCCCCCGCCTTGGCCCTCGCCTTGATCGCCGACGTATCCGTGGTCGCCATAGGTACTCCGTCGCGGGAATCAGCGCACGCGGGAAGCGCCGCCGGCCCATTTCTGCAAAAGGTTGATGATCAACAACAAGGAGAAGGAAAGGATGAGCATGCCGCAGGCCACGGCGGTCGCCCCCGCGTAATCGTACTGCTCCAGTTTGCTGACGATGATGAGCGGGACGATTTCGGTTTTCATCGGCATGTTGCCCGAGATGAAAATCACCGAGCCGTATTCGCCCAGCGCCCGGGCGAAAGCCAGGGAAACGCCTGTGAACAGCGATGGCAGCAATGCCGGGAAGATGATTCGCGTAAAAACCTGCCAACGGTTCGCGCCCAGGGAGCTGGCAGCCTCCTCGACTTCCTTATCGAGGTCATCCAGCACGGGCTGCAAGGTGCGGACCACGAAGGGCAGCCCGATGAAGGTCAACGCGACCGTAATGCCCAGGGGCGTGTATGCGACGTGGATTCCCAGACGCTCGAGGAAGGATCCGATGAACCCGTTCTGGGAATAGACGGCCGTCAGGGAGATTCCCGCCACGGCGGTCGGCAACGCGAAGGGGAGATCCACCATGGAATCCAGGAAACCTCGTCCGGGGAAACGGTACCGCACCAGGACCCAGGCCACGAGAAGGCCGAAGACGGCGTTGATGAGCGCGCCTTCGGCCGAGCAGACGAGGCTTAACCGAAAGGCGAGCAACACCTGCCGATCGGTGAATATGCCGATGAGTTGCCACCACGTCAGGCTTGAGGCTTTGAGGAACGTGGCCGAAAGGGGGATCAATACGACCAGGCTCAGGTAAAGAAGGGTGTATCCCATGGTCAATCCGAAACCGGGTATGACCGACGGATGCCTTCTCTTCCTGGCCGTGGAATCCAAAACTTCCGGGGCATGCGCCCCGGAAGGCGCGGCCCCGGTATGCGAGGATTTCGGGACCGCCGGGAAGCTCACTTCGCCTCCTGGGAAATCTGATCGTAGACGCCCTTATCCGCGAAATGCGTTTTCTGCGCCTTCGCCCAACCGCCGAACACTTCTTGGATGGTGAACAGCTTCAGCTTGGGGAATTGGGAGGCATATTTGGCGAGCGCCTTCTCGGACTGCGGGCGGTAGAAATTCCGCGCCACGATATCCTGGCCCTCATCGGAATAGAGGTATTCCAGGTAGGCCTTCGCCAATTTGGAGTTCCCGTGCTTGCTGGCGACGCGATCCACCACGGCCACCGGCGGCTCGGCGAGAATGCTTACCGAAGGCGCCACCACTTCCACTTTCCCGGCGCCCAACTGCTTCACGGCGAGCAACGCTTCGTTCTCCCACGAGATGGCCACGTCGCCGATGCCGCGCTGCACGAAGGTGGTCGTGGAACCGCGCGCGCCGGCATCCAATACCGGCACGTTGCGGTACAGCTTGGCCACGAATTCGCGCGCCTTGGCGGAGTCGTTCCCGTTGTGCTGCAAGGCATAGCCCCAGGCCGCGAGGTAATTCCAGCGGGCCCCGCCCGAGGTCTTGGGGTTGGGCGTGATTACCGAGATTCCCGGCTTGATCAAATCGTCCCAATCCTTGATTCCCTTGGGATTGCCTTTACGCACCAGGAAAACGATGGTAGAGGTGTAGGGCGTACTGTTGTTGGGCAGCAACGTCTGCCAATTCTTGGGAAGCAATTGCGCGCGTTCGGAGATGGCATCGATGTCGTACGCCAGCGCCAGGGTGACCACATCGGCGTCCAGGCCGTCGATGACGGCGCGGCCTTGCTTGCCGGATCCGCCATGCGATTGGGAAATGCTGACGTCATCGCCGGTGCTCGACTTCCAATACGCGGCGAACGCCTTGTTGTAATCCTCGTACAGCTCGCGGGTGGGATCGTACGAAACGTTGAGCAGCTTCTTGGATCCTGCCGCCGCGGGAGCGGCCGCCAGGGCGAACGCCAGGCCGGCCGATGCCATACGGGTCATCAGGGAAATGGGATGCATGTTAGTCCTTTCAGAGTTTATGGATTCGTTTTATTCCGGATTGGCTCAGTAGGCGAATTGCAGCCGGGTGGTCAGCACTTTTTCTTCATCGCGGTCATTGATCGTAACGCGATTGCCGCCCTTGAATTTCGTCCATTCGTAGTCGAAGGTCCACTTCACGGCGCGGTTCAGGTACCAGTTGATGCCGGCTCCGATGGACGTAGCCTCTCGCGCGGACTTGGTGGAGTCGGCGAAAGCCGGAAATGTATTGTTTTCATCCGCGCTGAGCTGACCCGCCCGGGCCACCAATTCCAGGGCGCCGAAACCAGATCCGTCCGCAGCCAAGGGGTGGCGGGGCTTCAAGCCTTTATACGAGGGGGACTCCCCCGTGACGACATAGGATGCGGTCGCGAGCCAAGACCGGGCTTCCTGGGGGGACTTGCCGGCGGTCTTGCTCTTGGGAATCCAGGCTTCCTGGGAGGAGTAGGCGTATTCGCCTAGAAGTCCGAACGAACCGTAGAACCAATACCCCTGCGGGAGCAGGCTGTAATAAGTGCCCTTGGCCTGGGCCGTGAGGCTGTCGCGCGCACCCGAGCGGTAGCTGAAAAAGGTGTTCTGGCCGGGCGTGCGATAGACCGGCAGGCTGGTGTTGACGCTATCGCCCCAATGCTTGCCCCAGGACCCGGAAATGCCGACGCCGAGATTGCGCAAGAGCTCGATATTGCCGTTCTTGAAAGGCAAGGTAAACAGGCGGCCCACGATGTCCTTGTGGGAGGTACTGTCGTTATCCTTGTTGGCCCCATCCACGCCGCCGTTGAAAACGCCTACGGTATAGCTGAAGGCTTCATTGAACAAATCCCCCGAGACCTGGGCCCCGAGATCGCGGTTCCGCGAGAGGTTGGAGGTCAAACCGTATTCCACGAAGAAATTATCGTTCGCCGATTGCAAGCGCTCGATCCCCAGCGGAGCGGTGAACTTGCCGGCCCGCAGCTTGAACTCGGGCCACAGGGCGAGCTCCCCGTACGCATCGAGCAGGGTGGTGCTGCCGCCGCCGAAATCGGGCACGATGCGGAAGGAGGCGTACTTATACAAGGTCACGTCGAAGGAGGGACGCACCTTGCGAAGCAGGAAGGTTCCCGGGAAATTGTTGGGGTAACGGCTGAGGTATGTACGCTGGCTGCCGGTATCCTGCCCGTCGATGAAATCGCGGTAATCGACCTGCAGAAGGCCGCGCCATTTGAGCTGGAACGCTTCATCGGCCGACTTGAACACGAAGCCATCCGGTCCGGCCGTGAACTTGGGGGCATCCGCGGCCTTGGTGGCCGCTTCTTCGTCCTTGACCTCAAGCTTCCTTTCCAGGATCAGGACCTTCTGTTGCAGCTCTTGGAGATTGACGCTATCCGGCGCGGCCGCGGGGGTGTCATCGGCTTGCGCTTGGCCGACGACAAGCACGGCCAATAATCCCGCCAAGGCCACCGTAGAGGCGAAGAAGAGGCGGGAGGCGGGTTGACTTAGTGTGTGAGACGACATGAGAACTCCTATGTTCGGGTCCTTCGCTTTTTGCAATCGGACAACGCGATGCTGGTTTTGGTTTGCGCCGGTTAGGGCATTGCTTCCGGTTTTCCGGTAGGCCGTTGAAACGGACGGGTCAGGATCGGGAGGGCCGGATTTTCTCGTTCCGATCGATTTGGATCAGCCGGTAATCCTGGATGATCAATTCGACGGAACCGTACCGCAATCCACGCAAGGCTTCCAGGATGGGAGCCAAGTCCGCAGCAGTCCAATCCCTTCTGGTATCCTGATCTTTTTGAGCTTTAGTCTCATTCATGACTATACCTATGGATTTTATATGTTTATTGATACGACAAAAGCCGTTGCATCTTTTTGATATAAGTCGAAGCGATGTCATCGGACTCGGCGGATTCGACCTGCATTAAATTGGCCAACGTCACGCCTTCCAGAATCTCCGCGGTAGTGTCTCGAACTCTACTCATCATCTTGCGCAACCCGCAATGAGCGAAGTCGATGCATTCGGAACACTTCGTGATTACCCCCGAACCGACACAGGGCGAGAAAGCCCATGATCCGCTGAACATCCGTAATAGAAAGCCCAACTGGATCGATTCCGGCGTTCTGGCGAGATAATATCCGCCGCGCTTTCCTTTGCGACTCTTCAATAGCCCGAGGTTCTTCATCTCCAACAGGATTTGCTCGAGATATTTATGCGGCAAGTTCTGCGACCTCGCGATTTGTTCAATCACGATTGGACGCCGCTCTTCTGACCTTGCCAGGTAGACGAGAGCCTTTATCGCATATTTGGCGCGCATCGAGTTCATACCTATTATTTCTATAGGTTTAATGGTAATAAGCAACGAATCATCTGTCAAGGGTTCAAAAGGATGAATTTCGGTCGTGTCGCGCGACAAAAGACAGGACGTAGGTCCGCTTCACTTTCCCTCTGACCGCTTTCAGCCTCCTAAACGCAAACTGGATGCGTACCGGAGAGCTGCAAACCATGGCCAATCACTTTCATTGCCGACCGATCGATGATTTCGCAAACGGTTTTCTTACCGAAATCAGGAATACAATCCGTGTCGGTTATCACCCTTCTGGAGATCCTAAGCACGGCATGAGAACCCGTCACCTAACGGAAGAATCGGTTAAGTGGCCGGGAATCAACCAACGCTTTTTACTCGCTCAAATCATCATCCATGGATCGGGTTCCTCCTTCGCGGTCGAAGGCAATGTCAGAAAGGCCTTATGTGAGGTGCCTAAAGGCACCTGCCCCCTTTGCTTCCGCACGGGGACGATGGTAGCGCACCCCCGTTCGATGACGGTGTGCGCTATGACCCCTCCCCTAAGTCTTCGACTTAGCGCCTCGCCGCATACGCGGCCAATCCCGGGAATCCCAGTCGGCCGCAGGCCATCCCGTCGGCTTCGCCGCCGTGCTGCCCCGCGTCCGACCGCGCCTGTCGTCGCTCCGGTGGTCACGTCTTTCGCTTCCGCGAAAGCCGCGCCCATCCTCACTCCTTTTCCCTCAGCCCCGTTCCGGGTCTGAGGGCGGCGCTCTGGGCTCCCCGGGATTGGCCGCGCCTACGGCTCGGCGCCTGTCGCTACGCGCCAGGGGGAGGGGGGGAGCCCTGAGGCAGGGCTGCATTTTGCTTGCGCAAAATACGACAGCGCGGACCCCAAGGCGGGTCCGCCGGAAAACAAAAGCCAAAACCGAAATCCAATGCAAAACCGAATACGGAAAGCCATTGCGGTGCCGGAATCCTGCAAGTCCCAACGCCAAAGACCAAAACTGAGCCGCCGCATTTTCAAGGGGTCAGAAATAATGGGCGGCGTGGGGTGGTTTCCGAATATTCACCCGTGTACTTCATTCCTCAAGCGCATTCAGGAATTGTTTCATGGATTCCCACCTTCCCGCATCGAAGGGCGTGGACCGGCACCGCGGTATCACGGAAAAGTCCAAGGGCCTCCTTTTTCTCCTGCGCGAAGCGCCTTATATCACACTCGCCGATGCAAAGCGGTATTTCTACCCTACCCACAAAACCTTGTCCTATGCCCGCGAAATGATCAGGGTCCTGGTGAAAAACAAGCTTCTGGCCCGCTACAGAATGGGAGACGGCATTTTCATCTATTACCTGACCGATACCGGGAAACGCGTCACCGAATTCTTCCTGGAGGAGAAACCCAAATTCGATAAGGTTAGGAAATCCTTTTACTATTCCCAGCCGCCGACCAAACCCTCTGAGGCCGCCGCGTTCTTCTTCTTCCCCTCCCGCGAAATCGATTTTCTTCCCTTTGCGCCACATTACCTGAAGTCCCATCCCTTGATTCACACTCGGGCGCTGATGGAATTGAATATCCGATTTCGAAAATCCTTCCGTGTCTTGCACGTTCTTTGGCTCGACCAGGTGAAAGCCAAGCAGACCGCACTAAACCTCACGTGCCGCCCGGATCTCGTTCTCTGCAATTCGTTGAAAGAGGAAAAGGGAAGGATTTTCGTGGAGTTCGAGAACTCGCGTATTTCCGATCTCGGTCTCCTGGAGAAAATCAATCACCTGACTCATCCCCCCTTCGATTGGATTCTATTCCTCGCGTCTTCGGAGAGCCTGATGCGAAACCTCGGCCGGCTGGTTCGAAAAGTCATCCATGGGGATACGAAGGTGAACCATCAAACAAAATTCTTCGAGCCCAAAGCCCACAGGGCCTTGATCCATAATGTTCTTTTCGGCCTATGGACGCCTTCAAGTCCTTCCGGGGAAAACGAAATGCCGCTCTGGAACGTCCCTCTCTACCGCTACGACCATGAGATTTTCGATGCCGAGAAATGGATGCAGGGCCCGTTGAAGATTGATGCCAGTGGGGTGGAAGATCGGACGGCAACCTTGCAAAAGATTCCGTACCCTACCCGACATCAAGGGAAGCGGCAATATACCGTTGGGGAAATTCTGGATCTTTACGCACCCGCGTTCCGAATAGCGTTGAACAATGCCGTGACCTTTTGATGGATTTCCATTTTGAACGAAGAAAATCAGAAGAAACGCCCTATCCTGGTACTTTGCGGTGCATTCAAATTGTCGTTCTAGATCCGATTATGGGTTGCTTTGGAAAATGGGCAAGCCCACTTTCCCCTCTTCCCCGATTTTGATCCGAGACTCTTCCTACAGGATCGACTTCCTTTTCACGATCCTGAATTTCCCGATAGATCTTTGGGGATACGACAATTCGTAAGGATGCATTCACACGTTCCAAGATGAAAATCCAGAGAAGAGTCACCCCAAGGCAGACTAAAAAACCAATTCCAATAATTCCTCGGGAATCATGCATCGGAAAGACAAGGTGACCCATTGTTCCAGGGGTCGAAAGGCAAAAGGTCAGTTCTCCCCACGCCAACCAGGCCCATTGGAGGAAAAGTCCGCCGTTGCGAATAAAACGATGGCGTTCCGACTTCTCACGATTCACGAACTCAACCGCCGCCCCGTTGTTGGTTTCCTGGGCGAATCGTTCATACTGGTAATCCGGCACAGATTCATTCCCCCAGGAGGGGGTATCTGCCACCTTTGGCCAAAACAAAGTCTTTAAGGAGTACAAACCCCAGACAGCAACCGGAACCGCAACCCGGTCCAAAAAGCCGTAAAGAACCAAGAGGAATGCCAAGGTCAGGGCGAGAGGAAGGGCTGCTCCGGCCGATAATTCCAAGGCGGAAATCGGTTTAAAGCTTGTCCATTGCATGCCCAGATCCAAGAAGCACAGGAATGAGGAAATCTGGAAGGCATGGGAAAGGCTTACCTTGCCCTCTTTTGCGAGTCCCATATGGAGGATGGAATCCAAATTCATTGATGCTCCTTCGATGGCCTGATCGCTACGGTCGCCTGATCATGTAGTAACCCTGTCTAAAGAACAGGATCCGTCCCGAAAAATTCGGAAGAATGTCGGAAGCCGAAATCACCGGGCTTTCGCTCCGGGTGTCCGCCTCTTTGCTTCCTTGCCGGGGGTAAACCTTTTGCGCGTTCCGCCTGGGATTCCCCTCCGGAAATCGGGCATTCCCTGGGATTGTTTTCCTTCGCCGGCGGCTCGCCACCTTACAGAAAAAATCCTCACCCTCCGCTCCGCAACTTCGCGGCTCCACTCCAGGACCCAAGATTTTTTCCTACCCGGCTCCGGAAAAAATCCCTGTCGTGTCTTGGCTATCGCCAAGCCCCGCCACCGGGGAGTCCCGATTTCCTCCGGCCGCTTGGGCGGCCCAGGCGGAACACGCGAAAGGAATCCCCTCTCAACCCAGGAGCACATATGCACGCAGACACCCTCCAAATCCAAATCTCGGAAGAAGAAATTTCGGCCCGACAGAATCGGCTCAGGAATCCCTCCGGGGATCCATCCGAAAGCCGAACCGGCGAGCGCCCGGACGTGTACGCCTTGATCACCGACCGCATGATCGCACTCCTTGAGGCCGGGACGATGCCTTGGAAAAAGCCCTGGCAGGGCGGTGAGTCCGGAGCGTCCCGAAACCTGGTTTCCCTGCGCGCCTACAGCGGGATCAATGCCTTCCTTTTGGCGATGGCCCCCTATTCAAGCCCCTTTTGGGTCACCTTCAAGCAGGCCAAGGAGCTCGGCGGGCACCTCAAGAAGGGCGAAAACGGATTTCCCGTCATCTATTGGAACAAGAAGGAGATCGAGAAGCAGAACGCGAAAACCGGCGAGACGGAAGCGGGCTCTGTCGCCTTTATCCGGTACTTTACCGTCTTCAATCTGGAACAGACCGAAGGCATTGCAGCCCCGGCGCCGGAAGGCTTCGCACCCCTGCACTTTGAACCTTTGGAAGCGTGCGAGGCCATCAGGACAGGCTACCGGGGCGGGCCCGAAATCATCCACCGGGAGCAGCGGGCCTATTATGCCCCACGCTTGGATACGATCAACATGCCCAAGCCGGAAACCTTCTATTCCGTGGCCGTGTATTACGCAACCTTATTTCACGAAATGACCCACTCGACCGGCCACGAAAGCCGCTTGAAGCGGGAAGGGGTTGCCGAGGCGCATTACTTCGGCGATACCGTTTATAGTAAGGAGGAGTTGATCGCCGAGATGGGCGCGGCCTTCCTGTGTGCCCATGCCGGGATCGCCCCCGTCGTTTTGGACAATAGCGCCGCGTATATCGCCGGTTGGCTCAAGCGCCTTAAGAGTGATAAAAAACTGGTCATTCAGGCCGCCGCCGCCGCCCAGAAGGCCGCAAATCGGATTCTAGGGGATGCGGAAGAAGTAGAAACCGAAACGGCCTAAAATTAGGGTCAGTCCGGAACCCCGGGCTGACCTCCTAGCCGAGAATGGCCCCGGAGGGGCTTTTAAAAATCGGCCCGCGCTTTGTGCGCGGGCGGGGGTCAATACGATACACGAACCCCTCTTCTACTCTCATCTACCCTCTACTTCCTTCGCACTTGGGCGGTTGGAGTTCGGATTCGAAAAAAGGGGTTGCAGAAGGGGATCCCACCGTGCGATTTGATACTTTGAAAAAGCCGCCTTCGGCCACGATGGGCCGGGTAGCATGGATACGCCGATGGACCCGCAACGGCAAGACAACCCCGCCGACGAAGGCCCCAAGTTCGGGCCCTTCAAGTTCTCCGATTCCCTACTCAAAGATATGGCCGCCTATCTCACCAAGCAGCGACAGCGGCCGATCTCCCTGGAAGAGGCGAATGAAACCTTGGTAAAGCTGGCCGCCTTTATGAAGTGGATCACGGATCACAAAAAGACTAATAAAGATGGCGATAATTAATTATTTTTTACGGATTAAACCGCCCCTGAAACACAGATCCCCCTATGGCCAGGCCAGAACTGATTCCCACCCTGAAAAAAGCCGTCATTTATGCGCGCGTTTCCTCGAAGGAGCAGGAACGCGAGGGCTTTTCCATCCCCGCCCAGCTTAAATTACTCCGCGAATACGCAGAGCGGAAGGGCTTCGCCATCCTTTCGGAATACACGGACATAGAAACCGCCAAGCGAAGCGGGCGCGGGCAGTTTACCGAAATGGTGAAATTCTTCAAGGCTGAAGGCCGTAAGAAGGAGAACGGGTGCCGGATTCTCCTGGTGGAGAAAACCGACCACCTCTATCGCAACTTCAAAGACTATGTGACTTTGGATGAATTGGAGTTAGACGTTCACTTGGTCAAGGAGAACGACATCTTATCTCCGGATTCCAAGTCCCATCAAAAGCTATTGCATGGGATCAAGGTGGTCATGGCCAAGAACTACATCGACAACCTTTCCGAAGAAATTGAAAAGGGCATGAAGGAGAAGGCCGAGCAGGGGATTTTCCCCTCACGGGCTCCCATCGGATATATCAACGCAATCTGTGGGGATAAGAAATTCATCCAGCCCGATCCAGTTTACGCGCCTCTCATCCGGAAGGTGTATGACCTCTATTCCACGGGAAGCTACTCCCTATTAGAGGTAACCCGCATTGCCCATCAAGAGGGTTTGGTGTCTCGGGAGAGCGGAGCCAAGGTCCCGCGTGGCACCATCGCCAAGATTCTGAATAACCCGGTGTACTACGGGGATTTCATCTGGGACCATAAGCAGTACCGAGGCAGCCATGAGCCTTTGATCTCCCGGGAGCAGTTTAACCGAGTGCAAGAAATCCTGGATCGCAAGGCCAAGAACCGGACAGGCGTTCGCAAGCATGATTGGACCTTCCAAGGGGTCTTATTCTGCGGGCATTGCGGGTGCGCCATGGTCGGCGACTTGAAGAAGGGAAAGTATGTCTACTACCACTGCACGGGCTATAAGGGCAAATGCCCGGAGAAGTATGTCAGGGAAGAAGAGGTCTCCCGGCAGGTCGAGGACGCCCTAAAGAATTTGAAGGCGGATCCGGAAGTGCTCGCGATGATGATTCGCGCCCTCAAGGAGAGCCACGCCGAGGAAAGCCGCTACCATCAAGACGTCGTGTCCATTCTCCAAAAGGAGCGCGACCTATTGGAAAGCCGCTTGGAAGCCTTGTACCTGGATAAGCTCGATAAGGTAATCTCCGCGGAGTTCTTTGCCGCCCGATCCCAGGAGTGGCAAACCAAGTTGACTGATCTCCGGGCCAAGATCGACCGACACGGGTTAGCGCATACGAACTACATCAACGAAGGGATCGAATTCCTGGAACTCTCCCAGCGCGCACTAGAGCGGTACAAGGAGTGTGAGAGTGCCGAAAAGCGGCGGATCCTGAATTTGGTACTCTCGAACTCGCTTTGGATGAATGCCACCTTCATCCCCAAGTACAGGCAACCCTTTGATTTACTGTCAGTTATGAATGGAGTGGGCGAAAATAAAATCGCCCCCTCCGGGTCTGGAGAGGGCGATTTTGATAAATGGTGGAGCCATGGAGAGTCGAACTCCAGACCTCTTGCATGCCATGCAAGCGCTCTACCAACTGAGCTATGACCCCGAGGCCGGTTAATTTAGCACAATCCCGATAACTTTCAAGACCCGGGCCGCCTACTCGGGCTGCGGCGGACGCGAATCTTGAGGAATCCGCGCGCGGCGCCCCAAGGCATCGCGGCCCAGAGCTTCCAAGGGGGCCAAATGGAGAGCCGGCTTGGATGTCGCATTCCTAGGCGTGGGGCCCACGAGAGTCGTAGGCGCGGCGTTGTAAGCGCGGAACAGGATATGCGCCAAGGTATCCAGCCCGGCCGAATTGGGAACCACGCCATCGGGAGTCAGCCGCTGATAGCTTTGGTAGCCGGTCCATAGATCCAATATCGTCGCGCCCTTGGCTTGGGCCACCTGCTTGAGCTTGGGAATGATCTCGTTCTGGATCACGGACCCGCGGACCCCATAGGCTTCGCTGCTGTCCGATTTCTTCCAGGCCGGGATGGGCGTGCATACGAAAACGCGGGGTTTGGAGGCCATGGCCGACAAGGTGTCGAGCAACCCTCCCAGATCGGCGGCGAGCTCGTCCTTATGCGCGTCCCACACGTTCGCGGGGCTGTCGAAGGCCCCCAGGTTGATTGTGACCACATTCGGCTGGAAGCGAAAGACCGAGTCGAGATACGCGCTCTTAACGAAGGGTTTGGGACCGTTTCGGAGCAGCCCTGCGCCCGGGGCGCCGGCGTTCATTACGTAGTACTCGCGCCCCAAAAGCTCATTGAATAGGATCGGATAGGAAGATCCGCCGCGATCGGGCCCCGTGATGGAATCCCCAATACAAGCTATGCGGGTGACCGCCCCGGTATAGGTGCGGAAAATCTGGAGCGCGATGGAATCCTGCCCGGGCTTTCCGGCGTCGGGATGCACCCCGTCGGTGGTGAATAGATCGGAGCGATTCTCGAGGAAGGTATGCAGATCGATGAGCGTGAGCTTGCGCTGATCCGCGCCTTGCTTGATAAGAGGCATGATTTCGTTCTTGATCACCGGCTCATTGATGCTGTCCACGAACCAGGTCCCGTTGTGCTTGAAAACCGGGACCGGATAGCAAGGCATGATACGGGGCTTGGAGGGCATGCCCGCCAAGGTATCGATCATCGCCAGGGCGTCCCCCAGGAACTCGCCCTTATGGGCGGGCCAATTGACGGGCTTGCTGTCGTTGGTGCCAAGCTTGATGGTCACGATGTCGGGATGGAATGCGAAGGTCTGGGGCAAACGCCCGTTCTGCCAATAAGTGTAGTTGCCTTTTTTGAGCATGGTGGTAGCCGAAACGCCTTCGTTTTCGATCAAGTAGGCCGGGCCCAGCAGGGTACCCAGCCTGGCCGGATAGGACTGGGTGGCCGGATTGGAGAGGCCGTAACCGTAGGTGATGCTGTTCCCCACCGTGGACCACCGGATGGGCGCAGCCGTTTGGGCCGGGGCCAGGGGCGCCGATATCGCCAAGCCAAGCAAAATTGCGAATGTTAAAGCGCTCCCGGGTAATCTGGTCATACAACGAACTCCTAATGATTCCGCTCGAAAACTAGCCTGGAAAACGGCGGCCAAGGTTCACTTTCCCGCGGAGGAATCGGGCCAAAGCGCATTGGCTTCGACCAGGTAGGTATTGAGCCTTTCCAGATCGCGCAGCCGGGGCGAAAGGGAATCGTAGGCCGCCTTCGCCGCGGGATCCTGCGGATAGAGGTTGTGCCTTTCCAGGCGATCGCCCAGGGTATTGAAGACCTCGATGCCTTGTTCCCGCGGACGATCTCCCCATGGCCCATGGATGCGATAGGCCCCTTGCTCCAGGGTGCCTTGCTCTCCGCGCACCAGATAGCTGGCGGTTCCCAACCCAGTGGCGGCGCGAACCAGGCTGTGCCCCATATAATGGTTCGCCGTGCGGATGCCGGCCAGATCCAGCACCGTCGGTCCGATATCGAGCTGGCAAGCGGGGTAATCGTGGAAGGCGCCGGGCCCTAACTTCGGGTGCTTTCCCGCGATCACGAACGGGATCCATTCCGACTCCGCATAGAGGCCATATCCGATGGTGGAAGATCCGTGTTCGGAAAGCGGGAAACCATGATCGGCCAGCAGGATGAAGATGGTATTGGCGAACCAGGGCTCGCCCCGGATGGAGGCAAGGAATTCCCCCACGGAAGCATCGGTATAGCGCATGGTGGCCCGCATGCGTTCGGCCAGGCTAGCGCCCTCGCGCGTATGCGGCGTCCCCGGCTCCGGATTGAAAGGATAATGGTTGGTCTTGGTCATGGCCGTGAGCAGGAACGGCCTGCCTTTCGGAAGGCTGTCGCGCATCCAGCGGGACATATCCTTCAGCATATCGCCGTCGGATTCGCGCGCGCGATCGTAGTGGATGCCTTGATACCATTGACGCAACCACGGGACTTGGCCGTCCCATGCCGGATCGGGCGCCGAGAAGAAGCGGGTCAGATAACCATGCCGGCCCAATTCCTCAGTGAAGGAGCGATTCCTGAGGGTGGCGAAATCGTTGGCGATATAGCGCGTAGGATGCTGCAGGATGGAAAGATGCACGCTCATGAGCGCATTGATGGTGGGAATCCCCGAGCACGCGAACCGCGTCCAGGCATGCCCCCCGCGCGCCAGGCTATCGAGCACGGGCGTGGGATTGACCGAATCCGGTTGGCCCGCCAGCGCGCCGAAGGGGCGCAGATAGCCCGCGTTCACCCCGCGATGGGATTCCATCAGGATGATCACGAAGTTGGGAGGCGCGGCGTCCATCCCGTCGCAGTCCTCGTCCAGTCCGTTGCCCGGCACGTCGCGGGCGCCCGGATGGACGCGCGCATCGCCGTCGTCGCAATCCTTATCCGCCGGGAAGCCGTCCCGGTCCGCGTCGCGGGAACACCGTTCCGCGGAAGCCAGGCCTTGCGCGCATGCCTGTTGCAAGGGGATTTTATAATAAGGATGGGAGGTATCGGGGAAGACATAGGCGCTGTCTCCCTGCTCGGATAGCCATTGCTTCTGGAACACGCCCCCCAGGCGCGCCAAGGGCACGGGCGCGGGCGGCCTGCCGCGGTGGTTTTCCAGGCCCTCGAACAGGGTGGCGATGAAGGGCCGCAGCTTGAGCATGCGGAAGCCGCCCGTCCAGACGAAATTGATGAAGACGAAGGCCAGGGCGGCCAGCGCAGCCATGACCCAGGGCGCGCGACCCAAGGCTTCGGCACGGACCCAACGGCGTTGGCGCAAGAATGAGTAGAAGGCAAAGGCCGCGGGAATGGATCCGAAGAAAAGCAGGTAAGGCAGGTAGGGCAACGAAAGGTCGGAGGCAACGAACTTGAAAACTTCGCGGGTAGAGGCCATGTTGCCGTAAGTGGCGAGCAGGCTCAGGTCCAGATGCATACCCAGAAAGCGCATGGTCTCGTGATCGAGTACGGTGAAGGGCAGCAATAGGGAATGGAATACGACCAGGATCCACAAGGCGGCCCGCGATAACCTGGGTTTGCTGAAGGCGGGTCCCAGCAGCGCCAGCATCAGCCAGGGGAGGGACCATCCCAGGATCCATAACCAATCGATGCAGAAGGCATGGAGTATGTACCAGTCCGGTTTGCCGACGAAGGGGAAACCGTAGGCATCGCGACGGAACAAAACGATGACGCGCAGCAAGGCATGGGTGGCCCACACCGCGGCCAGCCAGCCCAAGGCGGGATTCAGCCCGGCGCCGCCCCGGGCGCGCAGGCGCGCCCCTATCGGATCGCGTTGCGTCATAGCGCGGGAAAGATAGGAACTGGGGGGAAAATGCGATTGCTACTTTACGGAACCCATGGAGGCCGCCATGTCCGAAGATGAAGCGAAGTCCGAAACGGATGCGGGCGCGGAAAAGCCCGAGGCCGGGTTCAATCAGGCCTTGATCCGCGGGAAACAACGCATCGCGGCGCGCGGCCATGAGCGCTTGTTGGCCGGCGGCCGGCCGGCGGACCGCGAAGTGCAAGGCAGCGGCGAGCCCAACAGCCACGGCATGCCCAAGCTGCCGCCCGGCCAGCACGAAGTAAAGAATTGGCCCATTCTCGATTTGGGGGTGCAGCCGGATATCCCGCGCGATCTCTGGTCCCTCACCTTGAAGGGTTACGTGGAAAAGCCCCAGGTGCTGGAATGGAAGGCCTTCCTGGAATTGCCCCAAGCGGACGACGTATCGGATTTCCACTGCGTCACGTCGTGGAGCCGGATGGACAACCATTGGCGGGGCGTCCGTTTCCGCACCCTCGCCGAACTCGCCGTCCTCAAGCCCGAGGTCACCCACGTCCATATCAAAGCCTACGACGGCTACTCCACCAATCTCCCCCTGTCCGAATGCATGGACGATGACGTTCTGCTGGTCCACACCTGGGAAGGCATCGATCTTCCCAGGGAACATGGGGGGCCGGTCCGCATGATCACTCCCAGGAAGTACGCCTGGAAGGGCGCGAAGTGGATCAAGGAGATCCTGTTCCTTCCGCAGGATATCCTGGGCTTTTGGGAATTGCGAGGCTACAGCAATACGGCCGAACCGTGGTTCAACGACCGGTACTCGTAACGCCCATCGCTTTGAGGCGCGCCCCGGCCTCCTCGGCGAAATTCCCGTTCGGTTCCATCGCGAGGATAGCCTGGAAGCCCAGCTTGGCCCGGTCGCTTTCGTAGCGGCGATCCATGCGCAGCACGGCCGCGCGGAAGCGCGCATTCGACTTGGCGTGATCGTTCGTTCCGGATGAAAGATCGGTCGCGGCGGCATCGTAAAAGCGGACCGCCCATTGCCACCAGTCCATGGACTCCAAGCGGCGGGCCCAGGCGTAGAGCGCTCCCGGAGGCAAATCCGCCGCGGGCTGGGACTCCAAGACACGGCCCAGTGCCGTCTCGAAAACCTTGGGATCCAAGGAAGGCACCGCGAAGGCCTTCTCCATGGCGCCAGCGAGCGTGCCGCCGGCTTCACGCCCGCCGCCTTCCTCCAACACGTGCCTCGCCTGGTTCAGCAGGGACATCACCTCCCCGCCGTCCTGATGGGCGGGGGCCTCCGGCCCTTTCTTCACGGGCACCACCAGCTTCTCCCCGGAGACGATCTTGTCCACGGCGCTCCCGAAGGTATCCCGCGCATACGCCCGTTTGTAGAATACGTCCCCGGGAATTTTCTTGCCGAGGCCCAATCCCGCGAGGAACCCGATGACATGCGCCAGAAAGGCCACGCCTCCCGCCGTCGTCCCTGTATGGATGAAGGCATCCCACAATTGCCCCGCGAACCAGAACCCGAGGTAGACGCGGGAGGAAACCTGGAAGGTACCCCCGCGGAACCCGAACAGCCACATCATGGTGATCTTGGCATCCCCATGGGTAACCGCGAACGCGCCCATCATCCCGGCGATGGCGCCGGAAGCGCCGACCAAGGGGACCCCGCGGGACTTGGCCCCGCTCGCGGCCAGGAATCCCAGGGCCGCCACGATGCCGCACAGCATGTAGAGCCCGATGAATTTCCCCATCCCCCAATATTTCTCCATGGTCACGCCGACCAGGTAGAAGAACCACATGTTGAAGATCAGATGCAGCCAATCGGCATGGACGAATTGATAGGTGATGAGGTTAAGGGGATTGAAATCGCCGAGAACCAGGGCCAGCCGGTAGAAAAGCGAACCCTGCCTTTCCTTTTGCAGCGCCTCCTTGGCTATGGCCGCAAGGGAGTCGCGCTCCTGCGAGGAAGATCCGATGACATCCGTACCGCCGGCCTCCTCGATCAAGTTGTCGATGCGTTTCTGGGTCCCGTAGCGGGACATCTCTTGTTCCAATTCGGCTATGCGCGCGCCGCGGGCCGAATTGTCCCGCCAGACCAGCAAATGCACGAGAAGGCACGCGAGGATAATGCCGATGGCGCCCAAGCGGATCTTGCCGTCATGGGCCTGGGTCTTGAGAGGAAAGAACATGAATCCTCTGGGAACGGGTCCCGGAGGATTTTACCATTTCCTAATCGGAAACGGGAAGCCCGAGTGGAAACGAAACTTTCACTGGGGTTGCAGGCCGAGCTTCGCGTAGGTGGAATCGCGTTCCACGGGAACGCGCCCGCGCGAACGGATGAGCCGGCCCAGCTCGGCGCTGGTCACCGCCGGCGTCTTCATCCCCCCCGCCATCGAATAGATGCGCGTCGTATCATCCACGGTCCCATCCAAATCGTCCACCCCGTAATCGAGCGCCTCGGCCGCCAGGTCCAGGCCCAGCATCACCCAATACGCCTTCAAATGCGGGATATTATCGAGGAACAACCGCGCCACGGCGTAATTGCGCAAATCCTCTTCCGCCGGCACCTCGGGCAAATGCGAGAGCGCGTTGGACTCGTTCCGGTACCGCAACGGGATGAACGCCTTGAAACCGCCCGTGCGATCCTGCAAATCCCGCAGGCGCAACATATGATCGACGCGATGCCGATGCCCTTCGACATGGCCATATAACATGGTCGCATTCGAAAGCAGCCCCAAGCGATGCGCGGCCTCGTGGACCTCGAGCCAGGTATGCGCCGGCGCCTTGCCCCCCGCTATCTTCCGCCGCACCTCCGGATCGAAAATCTCCGCCCCGCCCCCCGGCAAGGAATTCAACCCGGCGCGCTTCAGCCGCTCCAAGGCGGCCTCCAGGCTTACCCCGCTCTTCTTCGCGAAATAAGTGATCTCCACCGCCGTAAACGCCTTCACGTGCACTTCCGGCCGCGCCGATTTAATGAAGGCGCAAAGCGCTTCCCCATACTCCACCCCCCGATCGGGATGCACCCCGCCCGTAATGTGGATCTCGGTCAGGCTCCCCACCGGATAGGCATCCAGCTTCCGCTGCAAGTCCTCGAAGGAATAATCCCAAGCCCCCTCCGCCTCCGTCGCCTTGGGCGGCCGGTAAAAGGCGCAGAACTTGCACGCATAAACGCATTTGTTGGTCGGCTCGAAATGGATGTTCCGATTGAAGTACGCCTCTTCGCCATGCCTCTCCCGCCGCACCGCATCCGCCCGCGCCCGGAGCCAATCCAAAGGCGCTTGTTCATAAAGGAACAGCCCCTCTTCAGGCCCCAGCCGCTCCCCCCGCCCCAGCTTCGTCTCGATCTCATCCAAACCCATAAGCCAAACTTAGGAAATCCCCCTCCCCGCCATCCTCGCCCTCGCCCCAGTCATTCTCCCGCCATCGCCCCCATTCCCTGCTTCCCCCACTCGCGCACCATAACCAATTCATCCCGATCCGGTTCGCCCAACGCTCTCTTGCCAGACCCACGCTTATCTTCCCCGCCCCAGGTCTATTGTGCCCGCCATGTCCTTCGTTCTTCGGGGCCAATCCCCCTTTTCCATCGCGCGCACCTTGGGGTCGCCGCGCCGAACGGGGCCTACTCCCCCTCCGCCGCGAACGCCGGTCGACCGCGTCGGCGGGGCCGAGGCGGCGGGCCCGGCGCATTCAAGGCGGACGGGCTTCCGCGCTTGCGCAAAACCCACCGCTTCGGCAGTCCGCATGCCCAGGGCGAGACCGCGAAAGGACGATATGCGGACGCCCGCAAGCGCGGAAGGCCGAACAGCCCCACCCCTTCGGCCAGCCTTGTCGCGCCGGGACCGCCGCCTCGGCCCAGACGCCAGCTGCCGAACGGCCACCGCGCCGGGACGGAGGCTCCGACCGGCGCAAGAGCACCAAGGTTGCGCCCAGCCCCAGGTAGGGTTACTTTTCACCCCCACACGGAAAGGACCGCATGGCCAGCACAGTAGACGAAATCACTATCAATTTCGAGGAAGACGGGGTTCTCCTCTGCAAGGAAGTCCACAAAGAGGTCCTTACCAAAGGAACCTGGGCAACCTTGATGTTCAAATACCAGGACCTCGACCGGGCCACCAACAGCTTCAAGGCGCCCAAGATTTCCATCCGCCGCTACCAGAAAAGGAATGGCGAATACAAGACCATGAGCAAGTTCAACATCTCTTCCATCGCCCAAGCCAAGAAGGTCATCGAGGTCCTGAATAAATGGACCGAGGGCGAGGGCGAGAACGATGCCGTCGACGGCGGAGCGGAGGACTAGGCCCCTGGCTTTCAAAGTGAATTGGGTGGATGCCGGATCCGTAGCCGTCCCAAGGGCCGAAAGCCTGGCCCGGCTATGCGGCCGGGTCCTCCGCAGCGAGGTTCCCAAGCCCTCCCAACGCGGAGCGATCAACCTGGTCTTCTGCGAGGACAGTCATATCCGGGACCTCAATAAGCGTTTTCGCAAGCTCGACAAGGTCACCGATGTGTTGTCTTTCAACTATTCCGAACCTGACGTTTTTGGAGAGATTTACATTGCCACTCTTAAGGCCAAAACCCAAGCGCCACGATGGAAGAACTCCTTTTATCAGGAGTTACGCCGATTGGTTGCGCACGGTTCCCTGCATTTGGCGGGATTTGACCACATGCACGCGGCCGAGCGGAAGGTCATGAGAGCACGGGAGGATGCCTACCTGAAATGAACTATATTTAACCCGGAAGGGGCCGTTCAGGTCCCCCTGTTCGGACCCCCGTGGATTCCTTTCCAACACACTCACTGTCGGTTTTCTTTATAGCAGCTGGACTCAGCGGAGTCCTGGCCGGCATTAAAACCGTTATCGGCTTCTATCAAGGGCAAAATATCGATCATGCCCTGAACGGGGAGTCGCCCCGATTTCAGGCCATCCTCGATCGGTCCCGCGCCCTGTGGGAAAAACCCGGCTTTTTCGAATCTATCAGCCTGGGCCGCTTCTTTTTCGATGGAGCTGCCGTCATCGGAGCAGTCCGGTACCTGTACGGATTGTTCCCGGAAACCAGCATGGTCACCTTGGGGGCAATCAGCATCGCCCTCTGCTTTATCATCTCCCATTGGCTTTTTCCCATCTTGGCCCAGGCCTTTTCCCCCTCCCTGGGAAGCTGGGCTCCGCGAGCTTACCGGGTCTACAGCTTCTTCTTCATGGGCAAACTCGGGGAGTGGATGTTCCAAGCCCATGAGGTTGCGTTGCGGAAAATGGGTATCGACCCTAAACTGGCCTTCCTCGGGGAATCCAACGTCTCCAAGCTCTCCCAGACGGTGGACAATGAGAACCCCGATCGCAGCGGATTGCAGGACGATGAGAAGGAGATGATCCGCAGCATCTTCGATCTGCGTGAAACCCAGGTGAAAGAGGTCATGACCCCGCGAGTGGACATCGCGGCCTTGGAGATCGGTTCCAGCTTCCGCGAGGTGCGGGACCTGATCGCCGCGGAGAAGTGCTCCCGCATTCCCGTCTACAAGGATTCCATCGATAATATCCAGGGATTCCTGTACACCATGGATCTGATGAGCCTCAAGGACGAGCTACGCGGGCCGGGCTTCCGCTTGCAGAACTTGATCCGGGAGGCCTATTTCGTGCCCCGCACCAAGAAGATCGGGGAGTTGCTGCGGGAATTCCGCCTGAAGCATATCCATATGGCCATCGTGGTGGACGAGTATGGAGGCACCGCCGGCCTCATCACCCTCGAGGATATCTTGGAGGAGATCGTCGGGGAGATCCACGACGAAGACGAGACCGAAACCTTCCGCATCCGCAAGGTGGAGGAAGGGACCTATATCATCGATCCCATCGTCTCGCTATCGGATCTGAACGATGAAATCCCTCTCCACCTGAAACCCGAGGATCCGGACATCCAGATCGATACGCTGGGCGGGTTCATCCTTTTCATCCACGGCAAGGTGCCAGAAAAAGGCGACATCATCCGGTTCAAGGATTGCACGTTCGAGGTGATGGAAATGGACGGGCAGAAGATGCAGAAAGTGCGCTTGACGCTTCCGACTCTCGTGAACTCTTAAAAGGCTGTTAAGCGTCCCCGCGTTCGCGCATGTCGTGGATATTGCGGAGCAATTCCCCGTTGTAATAATCCAGCAGGGGAAGCTTATCCAGCACTTCGTCACCGCGATCGAGCGTGCCGGCATGTTCCTGCATCACCTCGATGAGACGGTTCACGGAGTGGTGCAGATCCATCAGCGAAGATTCCAGGCCGGCCAAGTTGTCCGATGTCATCACGGGCGCTCCTTCCCTATCCATCGCGGAAATTAGCTTCCCTCACCCCTCGATCCAAGCCGCGCGGCCGGACCGAAAGGGGCGGGAATGGCCGATTCATGGGCGTAACCGCAAGAATTGACGGCGTTCGTTCAAATCGAATCCCATTTCGGGTAGAGGACGCAGTTTTTCCGGCCGGGAATCCGGGTTCGGCTCCCATCGCTGATCGTTGCGCGCCATCCATTCCCGCATGTCCGCATTCGCCTTCTCCAGGGAAACGAAGGCGTATCCGGGTAAGAACAGCTTCTGCAGGATTTTGCCGGGACGCTTCAGGCGGCCCTTCATCCATGGGGCGAAAACGGGAGTGGGATAGGCCGCATAGCCATAATGGCGGCTGCAGTCGACGATGGGCAGATGGAACGGCGTGCCTCCGGCCAAACGCCGCAGCTCCGTGTTCTCGCGCGTATTGTAGAATACGCCCGCGGGCACGCCGGCGAAGAACGTGAAAGCATTCCGATGACAGAGCAGGAAAGCCGCCAGTTCGCAGCCCGGAACCAGCTCCGCGTAGGTGCGCCCCGAGAGACCCAACTGCATGGTGAAAAGATGGGCTTTGGAAATCCCCGCCGGACCCCGCAGCGGGATACGGTGGATTTCCACCTGCGCGAAAGGCGCGTCCGCCGATACGAAGAGCGCGCCGGACTGGCGGCCCAGACCGCGGCGGAGGGCTTGGACCTTCTTCTTCACCAGGTCGTAACTTCCCGAATACCCTTCCTCGCGCAAGTAGTTATGGAAATCCTTGATCATGGAGCGCGGCCGCCCCTCCACCATCCGCGTCAATTTCGCGAGATAGGGTCCGAGCTTGCCTCGGCCCGCTTCCGAGCCTGCCTCCATATCGGCTTTGACACCGACATCATGCAATTGAGCTTTGGAGCGACTCTCTTCCGTTCCCGGCCCGATACCGCCAGATGCGAATAATGCGGCAATGTCCGGCCCGGGAAAGCGATTCCGGCCGGATGCGTTAGCAGTATGGGACTCGTGAGGTTGGGCGGGCGGGTTTGCGTACCTTTCTTGGGTCGATGGGCTATGCACCCCGACTCCTTTCTCCCCTCGGAGAACCGGCCCCCATGCAAACCCCTCCGCGGGAAGGCCGGCGACCCCCCGTACGGGAGGCCGAACCAAATTTAGCCTGTTCCAGGACTCCCCGCGGGAAGTTTCGGAGGCAAATGGCAAGGAGTCGGGCAGGAGCCCGCTAGGGCGGCCAGGAAAGGATGACCTTGCCGGCCTGTCCCGAACCCGCGATCTCGAAGGCTTTTTCGAATTCCTCCATCTGGAAACGATGGGTGATGACCGGGGCGATGGAAAGGCCGGACTGGAGCATGGCCGTCATCTTGTACCAGGTTTCGAACATCTCGCGCCCGTAGATGCCCTTTAAAATCAACCCCTTGAATATGACCTGGCCCCAATCGATGGAGGCGTCGGCGGGAAGGATGCCGAGCAAGGCCAGCTTGCCGCCATGGTTCATGTGGCCGACCATATCCCGGAACGCCCCGGCGTTGCCGGACATTTCCAGGCCCACGTCGAAGCCCTCTTGCATACGCAGTTCGCCCATGGCCCGGTCCAGCGCCCCGGGGCCGGCCGCCACGGCCTTCGCCCCCATTCGTTCCGCCAAGGCCAACCGGTAAGGGTTCACGTCCGTAACCGCCACGTTACGGGCGCCGACGTGGCGGGCCACCGCGGCGGCCATGAGCCCGATGGGGCCCGCCCCGGTGATCAGGACGTCTTCGCCCACCAGATCGAAGGACAGCGCGGTGTGGACTGCGTTCCCCAGGGGATCGAGAATGCAAGCCACCTCGTCGGGGATGCCTTCGGGGACGGGGAATACGTTGACGGAAGGCAGCGATAGGCGCTCGGCGAAAGCTCCCGGGCGGTTCACGCACACGCCTTCGGTATTACGGCACAAGTGCCTCCGGCCCGCGCGGCAATTGCGGCAATGGCCGCAGGTGATATGGCCTTCGCCGGAAACGCGATCGCCGGGCTTGAGGCCGCGCACTTCCCAGCCCACCTTTTCCACGATCCCGAAAAATTCATGCCCCACGGGCATGGGCACGGGAATGGTTTTGCGCGCCCACTCGTCCCATTGGCGGATATGCAGATCGGTGCCGCAGATGGCGGTCTGGCGCACGCGGATGATGACGTCGTTGGGCCCGCAATCGGGTTCGGGCCAATCCAGCAGGACGATGCCCGGCTCCGCCTTCGCCTTACCCAAGGCCTTCACTGAAGGCCCGCTTTCATGATATGGCCCCCGCCGCCCGCCCGGCTTGGCGGAAGGCTTCCACGGCGCGATCCAATTGCATGGAGTCGTGGGCCGCGGACATCTGGGCCCGGATGCGGGCCTTGCCCTGCGGAACCACAGGGTAGGAGAAAGCCACGGCGAAGACGCCTTCCTCCAGAAGCAGATCGGACATACGCTTGGCTTTGGCCGCATCCCCGATCAAAACCGGGATGATGGGATGTTCCCCGGGGACGAGATCGAATCCCGCGGCGGCGAGGCCGGCGCGAAAGCGGCTGGCGTTCTCCCGCAAGCGCCGGCGTAGGTCGGATCCGGCTTCGGCCATTTCGACGGCCTTGAGGGCGGCGGCAGCGAGGGAAGGGGCCAGGGTATTGGAGAACAGATAGGGCCGGGCGCGTTGGCGCAGCCAGGCGACGATTTCGGCGGAGGCGGCCACGTAGCCGCCGGATGCCCCGCCCAGGGCCTTCCCCAAGGTGCCGGTCAAAATATCGATCTTCCCATTGAGGCCCCAATGCTCGGGCGTGCCGCCGCCTTTTTCGCCCAAGACCCCCACCGCATGGGAGTCGTCGACCAGGACCAAGGCGCCATGCCGATCGGCCAGCGCGCGGATGCCGGGCAAATCCGCGATGTGCCCGTCCATGGAAAAGACCCCGTCAGTGGCGATGAGCTTGTAGCGCGCCCCGGAGGCCTCGCGCAGGCGCGCTTCCAGATCCGTCATATCCCCGTTACGGTAACGCAGGCGTTTAGCCTTGCATAGGCGGATGCCGTCGATGATGCTGGCATGGTTCAGCTCATCGCTAATCACCGCGTCCTCTTCCCCCAACAAAGCCTCGAACACTCCCCCGTTGGCGTCGAAGCAGGACGAGAAGAGGATGGCAGCCTCGGCGCCGAGGAATGCGGCCAGCCGGCCTTCGAGTTCGTGGTGGATGGATTGCGTGCCGCAAATGAAACGGACCGAGGCGAGACCGTAGCCCCATCGATCCAGGGCGTTCCGCGCGGCGGCGGCCAAGGCAGGATGGGCCCCGAAGCCCAGGTAGTTGTTGGCGCACAGGTTGAGGGCCGTCCGACCGTCGGCGAGGATCACTTCGGCGCCTTGGGGCGAGGCGATTTCCCGTTCTTCCTTGAACAGCCCTTCGGCGCGCAGGCCGGAAAGGCGGCGGGATAGGTCCGCGTGCAGGGGATGGTGGGGCATATCCTTATTTAACGAATTTTCCGCCGCTCGGAACAGGGGTTTCCGCGTGTCAATAATGCGGGGTGGCCTCCAAAGCCTCCTCGACCATCTTGAGGAGGTCGTTGCGGGTGAATGGCTTGCGCAGGTAATAGGCCTGGCCGCCGGAAACCTGCTCGGAAACCCGATCATCCTCGGTGAAAGCCGACATATAGATCACCTTGATGCCCGGGCGGATGATGCGCATGGCATGGGCCAGGTCGCAACCGTTCATGTTCGGGCTCATGCGGATATCGGTCAATAGCAAATGGATGGAGAAAGGATAACGTTCGTTCAGGTATAAAGCATCCTCGCCGCTGCATCCGTCGATGATCTCGTATCCCTCCAGCGACAGCATGCACTTGACCAGTTCCACGATTTCGTCGTTGTCGTCCACGATCAGGATCGTTTTCTTTCCGTTCATCGATTTACCTCTCATCAATCCGGAAGCGGAAACCGGCTTGCTTATCCAGCGCGTTCCGGATGGATTGGTGGATCCACCATTCCGCGAACGGGGCGAAGCGGCCGTGGGCGGCATCGAAGCTTTGGGCCGCCCGGACCAGGCCCAGGTTGCCTTCGGCGATCAGATCGCCGAGGGGCAGTCCGCGGTCGCGATGGCTCAGGGACGCCATAACCACGATTTTCAGGTAGGAGGTGATCAGTTCGTTGCGGGCCGTTTTCTCGCCACGGCCAATCCTTTCCAGCAGGGCCAATTCCCGTTCTCGCGTGGGAATCCGGGTACGCTCAATCTCCCGAAGGTAAGCGGATACGGAGTCCGATACGGCTTCAGCATCGATGCCTTGGGAAACGACGGCTTCGGCCATGAGTGCCTCCTCGCGTCCAAGCAAAGCGACCGCCGGCGCGGCCGCTCTTCAACTTTCTAACTAGTCTTTTTCCACGCCCTTCCCCGGGATAACTTTTGCCACCATGGCGGGGACTTGCGTTGTTTGCGGATTGCCCAGGAAGGCAACGGAAGGCGCATGGGACTCGAGCCAATCCGCCAGGCCATCGTAGGGATCGGGAGCGGGAGCCTCCGGAACCGGGGAATCGGGCAAGCCCTTGCGATTGCGGATCCAGTCCCTGAGGCCGCAGCGGATCGACTCGGATGCGAAGATCCCGTGGAGATAGCAACCCCAGACCGGTAACGTGGGCGCGACGCACCCGTCCGGCCGGAAGCCGAGGCTGTCGCGGATGCGGATTGCCGGTGAGGCACCGGGCGGAACGGATGTCCGGCCCATGTGGATTTCATAGCCCTTGATGGTTGCGCCCGCAGGCAGGAAAGGCAGGGACAGGTTTTCCGCGCGCGCCAAGGCCGTCAGCTTCTCCTTCTCCAGGCGCGTGTGCACGGGGAGCAATCCCAACCCTTCGCTTTCCCCCGCCTCCCCTTCCACCCCGAACGGATCGGTAAAGGATTCGCCGAGCATCTGATACCCGCCGCACAAACCGAAGACAGGGATGTTCCGCGCGGCGGCCGCGGCTATGGCCCGATCCAGCCCCGAGCGCCTTAAGAAGGCGAGGTCGGCGCGTACGTTCTTGGATCCCGGTAGGAAAAGCACATCGGGATTCCCCAGCGCCGACGGCGATTCCACGTAGCGCAGCGAAGCGCCCTCCAGGCCTTGCAAAGGAATGAAATCGGTGAAGTTGCTGATGTGCGGGAAGCGCAACACGGCGAAGTCCAGCAGCGGAGAAATGGCGCCGCCAGCGCCGGGGAGAGCCAGGGAATCCTCCTCTTCCAGCCCCACGCGCGCCAGCCAAGGCAACACCCCAAGGATCGGGACGCCGGTTCTGGACGCGATTTCCCGCAGGCCCGGATCGAGCAAGCTCGCATCGCCGCGGAATTTGTTGAGGAGCACTCCCGCGAGACGCGCCCGCGACAGAGGCGGCATCAAAGCCGCCGTGCCCAGTATGGACGCGAAGACGCCTCCGCGTTCGATGTCGGCGACCAACAGACAGTCCGCCTCCGCGTATTCGGCCATGTCCAGGTTGGCGATATCCCGATCCCGCAGGTTGATTTCGACCGGGCTGCCTGCGCCTTCCAAGACGATGACATCATGGACCGCGGCCAAGCGATCATAGGCCGCCCGGGCCAAGGCGCGCATTTCCCCGATACGGGCGTAGTATTCGCGGGAGTCCATCAATCCCAAGGACTTTCCCAAAGCCATGACCTGCATACGGCCGTTACCCGAAGGCTTCAGCAAAATGGGGTTCATGTCGGAATGGGGCTCGCGGCCTGAGGCGCGGGCCTGTTCGGCTTGGGCCCGCCCGATCTCGGCGCCTTCGGGAGTGACCCAGGAATTGTTGGACATGTTTTGGGACTTGAAGGGCGCGACCTTCAGACCGCGGCGGGCCAGGCTACGGCATAAGGCTGCGGCCACGGTGCTCTTGCCCGCATGGGAGGAGGTGCCCAGCACCATCAGGGCGCGGGCGCGGGAGGAGGATGCCATGCCCGGGAAATCTAGGTAGTCGCGGATACCGGCGGGGTCCCGGCTTTGAATCGTCCGGCTTCGAGTCGTACGGGTTCCGGGAGCCAGGCCTCAGGTATTCCGCCGATAGGCCCCGCCCACCTGGAAGAGGGCCCCGGAGATGGAACCCAGGGTACAATACTTCGCCGCTTCCATCAGCCCATCGAAAAGATTGTCGCCCCTGCCGGCCGCTGCCTTCAGGTTCTCCAAGGCCCGGGCCGCTTCCATCGGAAATCGTTGGGCGTAGGCTGCTACTTGGACCACCTGGGCCTGCTTCTCCTCATCCGTGCTCCGAATCAGCTCCGGGGATCCGGGCGCGCCGCCGCCCACGGGATCGAGGAAGGTATTTACCCCGATGATAGGCAGTTCGCCGCTTTGTTTGCGCCGTTCGTAAAGCATGGATTCGTCCTGGATGCGTCCGCGCTGGTAATTGGATTCCATCGCCCCCAGTACGCCCCCGCGCGCATCCAGTTCGCGGAAGATCTTCAGAACCTCCGTTTCCACCTTGCGCGTAAGTTCTTCCAGGAAATAACTCCCTTGCCAGGGATTCTCGTTCTTCATCAGGCCCATCTCGCGGTTGAGGATGAGCTGGATGGCCATGGCCCGCCGTACCGAAGCTTCCGTAGGCGTGGTCACGGCTTCGTCGTAGGCATTGGTGTGGAGGGAATTGCAATTGTCCGCGACGGCCAGGAGGGCCTGCAAGGTGGTGCGGATGTCGTTGAATCCGATCTCTCGCGCGTGCAAGGAACGGCCGGAAGTCTGGATATGGTACTTGAGCATCTGCGAGCGGGCGTCGGCGCCGTACAGGTCCCGCATGGCGATGGCCCAAATGCGCCGGGCTACGCGGCCGATCACGGCGTATTCGGGATCGAGGCCGTTCGAAAAGAAGAAGGACAGGTTGGGGGCGAAAGCGCCCACGTCCATGCCCCTCGCCTTGTAGTACTCCACATAGGTGAATCCATTGGCCAAGGTGAGCGCGAGCTGGGTGACGGGATTGGCCCCGGCTTCGGCGATATGGTAGCCGCTGATGCTGACGCTATAGAAGTTCCGTACGCCATTCCCTATGAAGAACTCCTGGGTGTCCCCCATCAGGCGCAAGGCGAATTCCGTGGAGAAGATGCAGGTGTTCTGCGCCTGTTCTTCCTTGAGGATATCGGCCTGAACGGTGCCTCTCACGGTGCGCAAGACTTCGGCGCGGACGGCGGCGTATTCCTCCGGCTCCAGTATCATGCTCGCGGGCAGGCCCAGGAAGCCCAGGCCTGATCCGTCGTGGCCCGCGGGGAGCGGGCTTCGGTAGACGGGGGGCAGCAGATTCCGATCCGCGAACCAGCGGGCGATGCGTTCGGTGGCCACTTCCCAGCGGTCCTCGTTCTTGAGTTTGCGTTCGCAGGCGGCATCGATGGCGGCATTGAAGAAGTAGGCCAGCAGCATAGGCGCGGGACCGTTGATGGTCATGGAGACGGAGGTGGAGGGCGCGCAGAGATCGAAGCCGGAGTAAAGGCGCTTGGCGTCGTCTAGGCAGCATACGGAAACGCCGGAGTTACCCACCTTGCCGAAGATGTCCGGCCGGTCGGCGGGATCGGAGCCGTACAGGGTCACGGAGTCGAAGGCGGTGGATAACCGGGCGGCAGGCTGTCCCCGGCTGACGTAATGGAACCGGGCGTTGGTCCTTTCCGCGATGCCTTCGCCGGCGAACATGCGCGTGGGCTCTTCGCCTTCGCGCTTGAACGGGAATACGCCGGAGGTATACGGGAAGCGGCCGGGCACGTTTTCCGAGCGCAGGAATTCCACTTGATCGGCCCAGCTCCGGGTTTCCGGCAGGGCGACCTTGGGAATATCGAGGCCACTCAAGGAGACTTGGTGGTTGTGGACCAGGATATCCTGTTCGCGGACCCGATAGGTTTGGGACTCCGCGGCATAGGCGGCGCGTAGTGCGTCGAAGCCTTCGAGGCCTGCGCGCGTATCGGGATCGAGCTCGGCCAGGCGGGCGTCGCGGCGATCCCGGAGGCGACGCGCGGTATCATCATGGAGTGGGGCGGCCACGGCGCCTCGGGCGGCCTCCGCCCCCAGGGCGGCCGCAGCGCGATCGAAGTGTTGCGCCTCCCCGGCGGCCTGGGCCTGGCGGGCCGTCGCGGCGTGGTAATCCTCGACGGCGGCCGCGACGCGCCTGAGGTAGTCGGTCCGCTCGCGGGGCAAAAGACCCCGCCGATGGAGAGCTTCTTCGGGCCAAGGCGCAAAGCCTTTCCAGGCGGGCGATTCCGCTGCCAGCTTACGGCAAAGGGCGTTGCAGAGGGCGTTCATGCCGGGATCACGGAAGCGATGGGCGCAGGTTCCAAAGACGGGGAGGTTCTCCAGGGGCTCCGTCCACATCTTGCGATTACGCTGCCAGGCCTTGCGTACATCACGCAGCGCGTCTTCCGCGCCGGCCTTGTCAAATTTGTTCAGGGCCACGAAGTCGGCGTAGTCCAGCATGCCGATCTTCTCGAGCTGGCTGGAGGCGCCGTATTCCGGGGTCATGACGTAGATGGTCGTACCCGCGACATCGGTCACCTCGGTGTCGCTTTGCCCGATGCCGGCGGTCTCAAGAAGAACCAGGTCGAAGCCCGCGGCCTGCATGAGGCGGATTCCATCCCTCACGGTCGCGCTCATGGCCGCATGCGCCCGACGCGTGGCCAAGGATCGGAAAAAGACGCCCCCTGATCGACCTACAATCCGACCGAAGCGGGCCGCGGCGTTCACGCGCAGGCGATCCCCCAAAAGGGCTCCGCCGGTTTTACGCCGCGATGGATCGATACAGAGGACGGCGATGCGCTTGTTTGGATAGGCTTCCAGCAGGCGGGTGAGCAATTCGTCGGCGATGGAACTCTTTCCGGCGCCTCCGGTGCCGGTGAGGCCGACCACGGGGCAAACCGCCAGGCCTTCGCAGCGGACGGAGATGTCGCGCGCAAGGTTTTCCGCTTTGGCGCCTCCGCCTTCCAAGGCCGTGAGCAGCCGGCCGATTTCCCGCGTATCCTCGGGATCGAGTTGCTGTGGCAAAGCCTTGGGAAGCGATATGGGGACCGTGCGGCATTCCTCGATCATGAAGCGGATCATGCCTTCCAGTCCCATGATGCGGCCGTCTTCCGGCGAGAAGATGCGAGCGACGCCACGAGCGTGAAGCAAAGCGGCTTCCTCCGCGGTGATGACGCCTCCCCCGCCCCCGTACACGCGGATATGCCCGCAACCGAGGGCGCGCAGCGATTCCACCAGAAAGGTGAAGTACTCGACGTGGCCGCCTTGGTAGCTGGATATGGCGATGCCTTGGACGTCTTCCTGGATGGCGGCATCGACCACCTCTTGCACCGAGCGATCATGGCCGAGGTGGATGACTTCGGCGCCTTCGGCGACCAGCACGCGGCGCATGATATGGATGGCGGCATCGTGGCCGTCGAACAGGGATGCCGCGGTGATGAAACGGAGGGGTACCTGGCTGCCGGATGCGGAATGGCTAGATGGGACGGAATTGTCGGATGGGGCATTCACGCTTCCGCCCTGCCCCAGTCGGGTTTCCTTTTTTCCAGGAACGCCCTAAGCCCTTCCTGCGCCTGCGGCGTTACCCGGAGATCGGCCAATGTCTTCACCGCCAAGGATCCATGCGCCTCGGGCGGCAGGCGGCCCAATTCGCGCAGGAAATCCTTGGCTACGGCTATCGCGTTGGGAGAGGCCGATAGCAGGCTCTCGGTGAGGCGGGCCAAAGCTTTCTCCAACGCGGGCGCATCCGCAGCCACCTCGTGGACCAGGCCGATGGCAAGAGCGCGATCGGCATCGAAGCGCTCGGAAGAGAGGAAAAGCGCTCGCGCGTGGCTGGGGCCGATCTTGCGTAATACGAAAGGCCCGATGCATGCGGGAACGAGTCCGACGCGAACCTCGGAAAGGGAGAAATGGGTTCCGCGCAGGGCCAGGGCGTAATCGCATACGCTGACCAGGCCCACGCCGCCACCCAGAGCATGCCCCTCCACCACGGCGATGACGGGTAAGGGGCAGCGATCCAGGGCATCGAACAAGGCGTAGAGATTTTCGGCATCGGCCTGGTTCTCTTCCGGCGTGAACGCCAGGCTGGCTTTCATCCAATTGAGATCGCCCCCGCTGCAGAAGGTTCCCCCCTCGCCGCGCAGGGTTATAAGACGCAAGGAGGCATCCGTTGCTGCGGCCTGTACAGCCTGGCGCAGTTCCCGGATGAGGTCGGGATTGAAGGCGTTCTTTACCTGGGGCCGGAACAGGCGCAGGTCGAGGACCTGGCCTCTCTTATCCGCTTTGAGATTGCGGTAGGATGTCATGTTCCGCCTCGCGGAAGCATGACCCTACATCCGGAATAAGCCGAACCCATGTCCATTGCTCCAATTCCCATGCCGTACCGCCTCCAAGCATTGGCCCAGCACCTTCCGGGTTTCCAGCGGGCTTACGATGCCGTCATCCCACAGGCGCGCCGTGGCGTGGTAAGGCGAGCCTTCCCGCTCGTAGGCCTCTACGATGGGCCGTTCCAGATCTTCGATTTCCTTCTCGGAAAGTTTGCGGCCTTGGGCCTTCAATTGCTCGATCTTAACCTGGGAAAGCACCTTGGAAGCCTGATGCCCGCCCATGACCGAGATGCGCGCGTTGGGCCAGGAAAACAGGAAACGCGGATCATAGGCCCTTCCGGCCATGGCATAATTGCCTGCCCCGTATGATCCTCCCAGGATCAAGCTGATGATGGGGACCTTGGTGGTGGCTACCGCCGTGACCATCTTGGCGCCATGCTTGGCGATGCCGCCTTCTTCGAAATGCCGACCAACCATGAATCCTGGTATGTTTTGCAGGAATACCAATGGCGTGGACCGTTTTTCGCACAACTGGATGAAATGCACCGCCTTCAGCGCGCCTTCGCTGAAAAGGATGCCGTTGTTCCCGATGATGCCGACCGGATAGCCTGATATGGAAGCGAATCCGGCGATGATGGTCTTGCCATACAACGGTTTGAACTCATGGAAGGATCCGGCATCCGTGAGGCGAAGGATCACCTGATGCACGTCGAAAGCCGTGCGCAAATCCTTGGGGATAAGGCCCAAGAAATCCTCCGCGCTCTCCGCGGGCTCTTTCCAATCGGATGCCCGGGGAAAGAGCGGCTCGGGCTTCCAGGTCCGCGCGATGCCGGCCAGAATATCCCTGGTAATGCGCAGCGCGTCGCGGTCATCTTCGGCGAGGTAATCGGCCACGCCGGACTTGCGCGTATGCATCTCCCCTCCCCCGAGATCCTCGGCGCTCACTTCTTCACCCGTGGAAGCCTTCACCAGCGGAGGCCCGGCAAGGAAAATGGTGCCTTGGTTGCGCACGATGACGGTCTCGTCGCTCATGGCCGGGATATAGGCCCCGCCGGCCGTGCAACTGCCCATCACCATCGCGATCTGGGGGATTCCCTGCGCGCTCATGCGGGCTTGATTGTAGAAGATGCGACCGAAATGGAAGCGGTCGGGATAAACCTCGGATTGCAGAGGCAAGTAGGCGCCGCCGCTATCCACCAGGTAGATGCAGGGCAAACGGTTTTGCTCGGCGATCTCCTGGGCGCGTACGTGCTTCTTCACCGTCATGGGGAAATAGCTTCCCCCTTTGACCGTCGCGTCGTTGGCGATGATCATGCATGGGATGCCCGCCACTTTTCCGATGCCCGTCACGATGCCCCCTGCCGGGCATGCGTCGTCGTACATCCCGAAGGCGGCCAACGGAGAAAGCTCGAGGAAATCGGATTCGGGATCGAGCAGCAGCGAAATGCGATCGCGGGCCAGGAGCTTGCCGCGGCCTACGTGCTTTTCCACCGCCTCCTGACCTCCGCCGCCCTTGGCGAAGCGCATGCGTTCGCGCAATTCGTCGAGCAGCGCCGCGTTATGGACAACGTTCTCGCGCCATTTCTCGTCCATGGCCGCATCCGGTTCGCCGCGGCGAATCATGCTTCCCTTTCTTCCGCGGCCGGACGCATGTCTATGAGGTCCGGCGGATCCGGCAGCGGCATTTCCAGCAAGGCCGTGGCCAGCACTTTGCCTTGCGTATCGGTGCGCAGGGAATCCGAAGCCCCGCCGCCCAGCGCATTCCGCAACACGAAATTGAAGGCGGGGAGTCGCGGCAGTTCGAATCGGTCCACTCGCGCCGGCCTTAAGGCATGGAACCAATCGCGGACCCTTTCGGCAGTGAGCTCGCGCGCCAAGTAGGCATGGCCCGCCCGCGTATAGGCGATGATACCGATATTGGCATGATCGCCCTTATCGCCGCTGCGCCCATGGGCGATGTCCTTCAGGTGGATCAAGCGGCCTCCTGCTGAAAGGCGAGTTCGGAGGCCGCCCGCACCTCGACGCGGGCCGGGACGCGCGCCCGCCCCACGGTCGAGGGCCAATAGGAAAGCACGGGGCGAGGCTTGGGCCGGGACCCGGCGTATCCCGTGACTCCGGGCGGACCCGAGGTGATGATGGGCGAGAACTCGCGGCAAAACCTCTCGATGGCTTCCTTACGGGGATCCCAAGCCGACACGCGAAGGACCACTTCCCGGGGCGGCATCCCGCCGGCGCTGCCGGTGGCATGGGCCGCCGCGGCTAGCTCCGCAAAGGGCCCTTGCGGGGAAAAGCCCCCCGGTAAAGCGGCCTCCGTCCCGAGCAATTCGACTTCCGTACGCGCGAGCGCGAATCCCGCCAGCCGCACCCGATCGAGAATAATCTCGCCGCACGCCCGGGCCTTCTCCGCGGCATCGGCGCCGCACACCACCAAATCCCCCTTGGCGGTGAAACCGTTGGCATAGGCGCAAGAAACCTTCAAGGTGGGCGGCGGCGGAAGGCCTTTGGCTCCCCTCACCCGAACCCGGTCGGCGCCCAGGTCTTCCACCTCGACCCCGGTAACGTCGAGGGTCACGTCGGGGGTGAGGTAGGCCGAAGGATCGCCTATCTCGTAGAGTAACTGCTCGGTTACGGTCTCCCTGTCGACCACGCCTCCGGATCCCTCCGGCTTGGTAATGACGCAGTCGCCGGTCTGCGACAGGATGGCGATGGGATAGCCGATGCGCGCATAATCGGGCACTTCGCGCCACCGGGTGCGCAGGCCGCCGGTCGCCTGGGCCCCGCATTCGATCAGGTGGCCCGCCAAGGTAGCCGCAGCCAGCTTGTCCCAATCCTCCCAACCCCAGCCAAAGACATGCATGGCCGGGCCTACGGTCAAAGAGGCATCCGCCACTCGCCCGGTAATAACGATGCGGGCCCCTCCATCGAGGGCCTCGCAAATAGACCGGGCCCCCAGATAAGCATTGGCGCTGACGAAAACGGACGGCGGCTCGCGATCGGGCGCGTCGAAATGGGCGAAGCGCTCTCCGGCGGCTTTCAATTCGGTCAAGCGCGGCAATACATCATCGCCGAGAACCCAGGCGATGCGGATATCCCCCATCCCGGCTTCGGCCAGATGACGCGCGGCAGCCCGCGCGCAGGCTTCCGGATTGAGGCCGCCGGCATTGGTCACGATCCGTAGGTTAGTTTGCGCCTTGAGGCTCGGAATCAGCCGCTTCAGGGTCTCGGGGAAATCAGGTATGTATCCGGCTTCCGGGTCCCGCCGGCGTTGATGCGCCAGCATGGAGAGGGTGAGCTCGGCCAAGTATTCGAGGGTAAGGAAATCCAAGGCGCCCGCCTCGGCCAAGCGGATGGGCGCGTCCAGGTTATCGCCCCAGAAGCCCGCGCCGTTACCGATGCGGACGCTATCAGGCCCCCGCGCCATGGGACCGCCCTCCGTTCATGCCGTCCGCGTCCCCGGAAATTGCTTGATGAACGCCTTCTTGACCACGCGCCCTTGGCCCATGGCGTTGGGCGAACGCTCTGGCAGCACGAAGCGCGCATGCGGCAAGGTATCCGAATAAGCCAAGGCGGCCTTGGCGGCCAATTCCATGGTTTCGTCCGGATTGCGGAACAGCGATTCCACGCAATGATGGTATTCATGCGCGGCCATATCCAGGAAGTGCAGGCCTGCCGCGCGATCGCGCTCCCAGGCCGCGCCCGTCGCGCCCGCCTTCAATTGCTTGTCCAGCTTGGAAAGCACGCAGGCCGAAGCGTGCAGCCACATAGCCATATCCGCCAAGCGCGCGTGGATGGCGCCCCGCGTCACGATCTTCTCCTGCACCTGGTAGCTGATTTTCTTGAACTGGTAGGCATGGTCCTGGACCAGCTTTTCGAAGCGGCTTGCCCACGGCGCCAGATCGGAATGCATACCGACCAGGCGCGGCGCGTCCTTGCGGATGCCTAAGAAAACCTCGCCCGCTATGCCGAGGGCGCGCTTCATGATCGGCAGGTTCATCGCATGGCGGACGATGCGGACGACGTTGCCGGGCAGGCTTTCCTTGCTATTCCAAGTCAGCGCCGCCTGGATGCCCAACATGGACTCGGCCAATTGTTTGCCGCCATAGCTGAAAATGAAGGACTGCATCACCTCGTTGGCGCCTTCCACGATCAGGTAGATGCGCGCGTCCCGGAATGCGCGCTCCACTTCATTCTCGGTCATGTAGCCTTCGCCGCCCATGATCTGCACGGCGTCGTTGATGGCGCGCCAACCCATCTCGGAGGCGAAGACCTTGCAAGCCGCCGTCTCGACCATGATGTCGGAATCGTGCCGGTCCAGGATGCCGGTGGTGAAATACAGCACCGCGTCGATGGCATAGGAATACGCCGCCATGCGCGCGATTTTCTGCTGCACCAATTCGAAATCGGCCAAGGGGCGCTTGAACTGGTAACGGGTCTGCGACCATTTTACGGCCTGATCCATGCAGGTGCGGGCCGACCCCAGCATGCCCGCCGACAAGGTACAGCGGCCATAGTTGAGGCAGGTGAGCGCGACTTGCAATCCCTTGCCTTCCTTATGTAGCATGTTGGCCTTGGGGATGCGGGCGTTCGTGAAGCGGATGCGCGCCTGCCAGGTCCCGCGGATGCCGCACTTGCTGCGGTTTTTCTCGATCACCTCCACGCCCGGCATATCCGGGGTGCAGATGAGGGCGGTGACGGCATCATGCGCCTTGCCGGTTTTGGCATCGGTGAATGCCTGCTTGGCCATTACGGTGAACATGCCGGAAAGCGCGCCCGAGGTGGACCATTTCTTCTCGCCGTTGAGGATGTAATACTCCCCGTCCTCGCTCAACTTACAGCGCGTCTCCTGCCCGCCCGCGTCGCAACCTACGTTCGGCTCGGAAAGCGAGAAGGCCGAGAGCATATCATTGGCCAGGCGCGGCAGCCATTTCTTCTTCTGATCTTCGTTGCCGAACACCACCAAGGCCTTGCAACCGATGGACTGGTGCGCGGAAACCACCACCGCCGTCGAAGCGCAATAAGACCCGATCATTTCCAAGGCCCGATTGTAGCTGGTCACCCCCAAGCCCTGTCCGCCGTATTCCTTCGGGATATTCATCCCCATCACGCCGAGGGAGAAAAGCTTTTTGATGCACCATTCGGGAATGGCTTCTTCCTGATCGATCTGGATGCGGGGATGTTCGTTCTCGAGGTAATCCTTCAGCTTGGCCAGGATGGCATTGCAGCGATCCTTTTCTTCCGCGGAAACTTCCGGATACGGGAAAGCCAACTCCTGGCGGATGTTCCCCCAGAACAGGTTCTTGATGAATCCCATCTCCCCCGGCTCGGGGCCGAGCATGGCTTCGGCTTCCTCGATCATCTTGCGATCGCGTTCGGAAATGCCTTTGATGTCTTTCAGGTCGCCCGTTTTCTGTATCATCTGTCACTCCGCTTTCCGCACCACCAATGCCGTGACGGTCATATCGTTCCCGCCCATGCTTACCATCATACCATGTTCCTTGCCTGCGCGGCCCATCCGGGCCGGATTGGGCGCCTTGCCCGTGAATTGATCGATGAGGTCCACCATCTGGCGCACCCCCGTCGCCCCCACGGGATGTCCGAATCCGCATAAACCGCCGGAAAGATTCACGGGGAGAGGTCCCTCCGGCGCTACCCCGCCCTCCGCGACGAATCCGGGCGCCCCTCCCGGCGCGGCAAAACCGAGACTTTCCAAGGCCAATAATCCGGTGATGGAAAAGCAATCATGCAGCTCCAGCACGCCGATATTTTCCTTGCCGATGCCGGCCATTTCCCAGGCTCCCCGCGCCGCTCTGGCGGTATTCTCCAAGACCGTGGGATCGGCGGGACGCCCGGTGATATCGCCCTCGCTGCCATGGAATCCCGCCAATTCGATGGCCTTCGCCTTCGCCAGACCCAGGCGCTTCAGGCCCTCTTCGCTGGCCATCACCAGGGCCGATGCACCGTCCGAAACTTTCGAGCAATCGTAGAGGTTCAGGTGCGGGACGAATTTCCTCCCGTCCGGCGGGGTCATCCCCAAAGCCAAGAGGTCGGAAGCCGTATTTTGATGCTCCTGGGCCTTGGGATTCTTCCGGGCGTTCAGGATGGCGCGCTCGAACCATTTGGCCATGCCCTTGCGGGCCTCCGCCTCCCCGTAACGTTGGTAATACGCCCCCGCCCGCTCCGAAAAGGTTCCCGGGAAAAAGAAAGCATGCCCGCGTTTGCGTTCGCCGTTGAAATAGCCCGCGCCCGCCAGGATGTCGGCCACGTACACCGCTTTCACCAGGTTCTGCACCTCGAAGCCCAGCACGAAGACCGTATCGGCGGTCCCGGCCAGGATGGATCGCGCGCCGGCGGCCAAGGCCAACCCGCCCGATCCGCAGGCGCCTTCGACCCGGACGCAAGGCTTGCCCTTGAGGCCGGGCACGGCCATGGGCAGGAAGCCGGGCAGGTTGCCTTGCTTCAGGAAGCGGCCGGCCATGAAATTGGCGATCACCCCTTCGTCGAAATCCGGATTGGGAATCCGGGCCAATACGCCTTGGGCCGCATCCTTGATGTAAGACTCGAAAGTGGGCATGGATTGCTTGGGGTGGAATTCTTTCCGGCCCGAGCCGAAGCAGACGGTGTTGTGGCCCGCGGCGAGGAATACGCGTTTGCCCATGGGTCTCGTGAAGGGTCTCATGCCGGTTACCCCTGGCCCCAGTCGGCCGGCCCGTACAGATGGAAGAAGCCCCAGCTTAAGCACCTGGCCCACGTCGTCGAGGGAAGCCGCCACGCCATCGCGGACCAACCCTTCGGCTACGGTCCTGGAATGATCGAGGAATTCCCGCGCCAGGCCAGCGCCGTTCCCGGGGGCCTTCCTTAAGGCGCCGAAATAGGCCGAGAGTTTGGCGGCCTTACCGGGATCCTTGAACAGGTGGGACCAGGAAAGATGGGCCGAAGGCGTGGCTCCCGCAAAGGGCTGCCCGCCCGCCCCCGAAGGCATACCCGCCGCGGAAGCCACTGGGACCGCGGGCGGCTCCCCCATCCAGGCATCGGCTTTGGCGAAGAGGCCCGGCTGTGCCAGGGAGACGTACCGGTTTCCTTCCGAGGCCAGGGCATCGGCCAGGACGCCGGCCGGCTTGTTGCGCTCGTAATGAAGCAAACCGTCCTTCTGTTCGCCGCTGCCCCGTTGGCCGCCCTTGATGCCGGCAGCTAGTAGCGCGTCCAGGGTCGCATCCGCGAAAACGCTTCCCCCGGAAGGCAGATGTTCGCGCATCACCTTGGCGATCATCCGGAACACGTCCAAGCCCACATAATCCATCAATTGCACTATACCCATCGGCCGGATCAGAAAATCCTGGGTGGTCTTGTTCAATAAGTACCAGGCCTCAGGTTCGCTCCAATCCGTTCTCAGTTCCCGGAATTTTCCCAAAGCGAAAAGCAATTCCCGGATGAAGTGCCCGTTCCCGATGAAGCCCGCCACGTCCTTGGACGTAACCAGGGTCTTGCCGAAGGCCTTACCTAAATCCTTTCCCAAGGCAATGGCTTCGGGCCGCGTTCGCTTCCCGGGGATCAATTCGACCAGCTTCTGGATCGCGGGCGGATTGTAGAAGTGGAATCCCAGCAACCGCCCTTCTAAGACGGCGCTTTCGTCGAGTTTGGAAATGGGGATGGAGGAGGTATTCGTCAGGAAAACCGTATCGGGGGCGCAACGGGATTTAAGCCCGGCGTAAAGCTCGCGCTTCAGTGCCAAATCTTCGAAGACGGCTTCGAACACGACCCGCGCGGAGGCGGCCTCGGCGGCTTCCGTCCCGCAACGGGTCATCGCCATGGCGCCGCTCACGTAAGCTTCGATGATTTCCCCGTTCTCGATCAAATCGGCACGGTCCTTCGCCCAAGCCCGCAATTCGGAAATATTTTTCTCGGCGCTCTTGAGCAATTGCCCGCGCAAGTATTCCCTCAATCGCTGGAACGCGGTCCGATCGGCATCGACAAGGACGAGCTCGTATTCTCCCGAACCCGGTGCTCCGTGGGGAAGCGCATCCAGATCGGCCATCGCCTTCAGGACCACCCAGGCGATGCCGCTTCCCATCTTGCCGCCCGCGCCGAGTACGGCGACGGACTTGAGACGCTCGCGCCAGTCCATCGTCATTGTTCCGCCGCTTCGGGAATTTCCCAATGAATGAGCCGCGCCACCGTGGCCCGGTGGATGGAGAACATGTTGCGGAGATAAGCCCAGCGGTAGCGCCAGAAGCCCATCTCCTCCGCCAGAAGCTTCCATTCCCCGCGCAACTGCCAATAATCGCGCTCCAGGGCCGCCTCGTCATGCGCCGAATTCGACATCATCTTCTGGATGGAGTAGTACTTGCGCAGCTTCTCTTTCCAACTCCGCTTGCCGAAGGTCCAGGGGAACCAATCGATGGTCGTCCGCTTCCGCATGTACAGGGTGCGGCCTTCGCTATCTTTCACTTCCTTGTATCTGAGCGAATACAGATTGTAGAAGTGGGAATCGAGCGCCATTTTCTGGGCGCCCAAGGCCCTGGCCAGGTTCATCCCCTGCTCCAGGCAACTGAAGTGCATCAGCAGAAGGAACGGCTTCCGCTCCTCCCGGACCACGTGGTGGCCCCATTGCAGCTTACGGTACAGATCGGCCAGGTGCACGGTAGAGGCCACCGCACCTTGCACGCGGAACTTCTCCGCGTACTTCAGGAAGTTGAGCGGCTCCCGCCGGGAGATATGCCCGTCGCGGGTCTTGGCCCCGGTCATGGTGGTGGCCGTAGCCTGGCCGCCGGTATTGCCCAAGGTCTGGTTGATGACCACGATGTGGAAGATGGGATCCTGCTGATGCAAGGCGTCCTCCACCGAGCGCAGGCCCTGGATGAATCCGCCGTCGCCGGAGATGGAAACCACGATGTCGCCGGAGGCTACGTTGTGCGACAACCCGGAGGCCACGCCATGGGCCGTCTCGAAGGCGATGCGGATGTAGGGCAGGTTCCAGATGGACGTCCGGTTCAGTCCGGAGATCACCGTGCCGCAGCCATCCTGCTCGCTGACGTAGATCTTCCCCTTATCCTGTTGCAAGTATCCCAGGTAATTGAACACCGTGCGGAAGATGTTCATCTGCCCGCATCCGGCGCAGGCCATGTCCCCCGCGGTGAGCGGCCCCGTGCCGTTCAATGCGATGTACATGCTTTGCACCTTGTTGATGGTCGGGTGGAAGCGGAACATGGTCTGATAGGCCCATTTCTTGAGGCCGTAAAGCTTTTCCAGCATGCGTAGCTTGCGCGGGTTATCCAACGCCTTGCGAATGGAGTCGGGCAGGATGCGCGCTTGGAACTGTTCCAAGGTTTCCGTTGGCGAAGGGGGGACCGCACCTTCGGCCGAGCCGGCTTCCGCGGAACCATCTCCCGTCCCCGCGCTCCAATCCTGGCCTGCGAATGCCGCCGATACTCGCCCGTCGGGCATCGTCCCCGGCGACCGCAGCAAGGCCAGCTTGGATTCCTGATCCGCCTTCCGGTAAGCCAGGAAGCCCGCCACCACCGCTTCCCGGTTCTTGGGCGTCAAAAGCAGGCGCGCTTCCTTCTCGACGCCTTTTACCTGCCCGACCGCGTCCAAAAGGACCAGCAATTCTTCCGCATCGTCCGCGCCCATATTGGCCAGCATGGCCCCGCATAAGATCATGTTGGTACGCGCCGCGCTCCCGAACAATCGGCGCGCGATCCCTTTGGCGGGAATCAGCAGGATGCGTCCACCCGGCGGCATCAGGCCGCGATAGCGCCTGGCCGTTTCCTCATCGCTATCCAGGATCAGGATGCCGCCCGGGCTCAATTGCCTCAGCATCGGCTCCAAGGACACGTCGCCGTCGAAGGCCATGATGGTATCGGCCATGATGATGTCCGACCAATCGCGGATGGGCTCATTGGATTGCTTGATGGAAAGGGTGATACCGCCGCCGCGCTGCAGCGCGCCGAATCCGGCCATCGAAAGCGCATACTGCCCTTTCACGCTGGCCAGCCCCGTGAAGATGGAGTTCAATTGCAACAGGCCCTGGCCGCCCTTACCGACCACGGCGATCTGGCGCACGCCTTCTTCCATCAGGGGAACGTCGAAAGCCGCATCGGTCTGGGGATACGCGTTGCCGCGGGTTCCCAGCACGAAGGAATGACCGGGAGCATGCTCTTTCAGCCACTTGTGGGTACGCGTTTCGGGAAGGCCCGAAGACAAGTCGGACAACATGCGGAAAAGGGCCACCCAATGGGGAATGGTCACCGCGCGCCCGCCCAGGCCGATGGTAGCGGACACCAGGAAGGGCGGATGATCCAAATCGTACAGGGCCGAGCGGACTTCCTGCGCCAACGCGCCGCCCCCCGAACGCCCCGACCAATTATTGTATTCCACCACCGCCACGGCTTTGCATCCGGCCATCGCCGCTTGCAAGGCATCCGCCGGAAAGGGGCGATACAAATTGATGGAGACCACTCCGCAGCGGACGCCCTGCTCGCGCAGGCGCCCGGCCACGTACTCCGCCGCCGACATATCCGGATCGTTCAGGCCGATGATGCAGAAATCCAGAGGCCCTTCCGCCGGAAAGCGTTCCACCTTGCGCAGGGCGGGACGTCCCGTGAAGCGCGCCAGATCGGCCGCCACTCCGTCGAAGGCGCGGCCGGCGCGGCTCAGGACCTCGTCGATGGCCTGGCGCTGCTCGGCGTAACGGCTGTCCATGTCCAGCACGCCCACCGAGCGGTTCTCCTTATCGTCGAACACGAAGGGGTTCTGCGGCCGGCCCAGGAAAGCGTCGGCATCGGCGTCGCCCAGCTTTTGCAGATGCCCCTGCTTCTCCGAAGTCAGGGTATGGGTTTCCACGAAGCCCTTCACCACCAGGCGGCCTGGGATCCATACGCCTTCCGACTCCATCAGCTTGAGCAACAGCATGGCTTTGTCGTAATCGTCCTGGATGCCCCGGCCGAAGAGCATGATTTCGCCGGTGTCCGATGTGCGGAAGGTGGTGGTATGGTCCGGCTTGGTAGTCGTGCCCGGCGACAAGGCCCGCGTCAATTCCAACATGAAGATGGGCAGATGCAGGCCCGGATTGATGTTCATGAACTCGTAGATCTGGGCTAGGCTTTGCGAGCCCTGCGCCATCAGGGAGCGTTTCCCGCGCACGGCCGATCCGGTCAACCAGGCATAGCCGGATTCTTCCGAAAGGCAAGGGCGGAACTGCAGGTGGTGCTGGGCATCGGGGGATTGCTTGGAGGCCCGGTCTTCGATATGCTTCAACAGGGACGTGTTCGGGGTGATGGGAAAGATGGACACGTTGTCGAACTTCGCCTGGAACGTGAAATCGGAAAACATCGTTGACCCGTTGAAGACCTGGGGCGCGGCGCCGGAAAGCGTTTGCGTCGCATGCGCCGCCACGATGGCGGCGGCCTCCTGGATCCAACCTTGGACCCTCTGCTCGCCTTCGGCCGATGGGGCCTTGAAGATTTCCGCCACGCGCCCGGGCGTCACGGGCTGCCCGTCGTGCTTCTTCACGTCGACCAATTCGGCGGGCACGAAATGGATGGCGCCCGTGGGGCATGCCGAAGCGCATACGAAGCAGCCCTTGCAATGGCTGTAATTGGTCGCGCCCTTCCTGACCTGGTGGGTTTCCGTGCGCGGATCCAAATCAAGGCCCGGCAGCAGGTTGAAGGTTTTCGTGAAGAGATGGAAGATGGGCTCCACTACGCGATCGCTCACTTCGTAGCCTATGGAATGATGCGGGCAGGCCACCACGCAATGCAAGCAATCGATGCATTGGGTCGATAGGGTGATCGGGATGAAATTCTTATCGGTCCAGTTGCGCGAGGCCGCGTTCCCGCCCACCACCACCGTGCCTTTGTCGGAAAAATCCTGGAAGGTTTCCAGACGGATGAGGCGATCGCCCAGCACCTGGTTGGGCGCCTCGTTGATGGAGGATAGGTGGATGAAATCGGAAGCCTTGAGGGCCGCCGATTCCCCGCGACCTTGCGCTCCCGTGCCGGCATTCGCTATCATGGACGTCCTCCAAGCTCAACCGTAGTAACATACAAGTTACCCCGGACGTGGATGCGGGCGCCGGCGCGGCGAGCCCCGGAGCAAGCGTCGTTTCGGGCGCAAATAACCGATGGATGGCAGTTCGGGGTTATGCTGGAAAACGGGCCGCCCAGGGTGGCTAAGCCGCCCGGGCCGCCGGAGCATGCCGGATTCCCCCCTTGCGTGAGGCTTCCGGCATGGGTGCGGAACCCGCTGTTTCCCATCTCCTTTTATTATAAACCCTTTCACCGTCCTCATCCAATCGGCCTATCCTGTCGTTATTTGGGGAATAAAGCGGATTAGGGCATTAAGCTACTGCGAAGAACCACCTTGGCCGGTATTTTTAATTGTTCCCAGACTATGGCGCAGGCTACTAGCCCTGGCCGTAATTCCATTCCATCGAATCCGGAGTCTAGACCATGAAGGCTAACCTGCGTTCCATGCTTGGGGCGATATCCCTAGCCCTTCCCCTGATGGCGGGGGCCGCCCCGTGGAAGATTTATCTCCTCTTCGGCCAGTCCAATATGACCGGCGGCCAGACTCCCGGACCCGATGATGTTTTCAATAACCCGCGGGTGAAGGTGCTTGCCTACAACAACTGTTCCGGCCGCACCTACAACGAATGGTACATGGCCACAGGCGCCTTGCATTGCGCCGCCGGCTTCGGGATCGGGGACTGGTTCGGGAAGGTCGTGGCGGACTCGCTGAAGCAGGATACGCTCGCCCTCATTCCCTGCGCCATCGCGGGCGTGCCGATCGACTTCTTCCAGAAAGGCGTCAAATCGAGCCGCCGCAGCGAATTCAGCATCCCGCCGGATAACCACTGGGACGGCGCCTATCCCTGGGTGGTCTCTCGCTTGCAAATCGCGCTGCAAAAAGGCGAGATGGCCGGTATCCTCCTGCATCAAGGCGAGGCGGATTGGACCGCGGAACTGCAAAAAGCGTGGCAGGGCAAGGTCGTCGGCATTTACGACAGCCTGAAGCAGGATCTGGGGTTCAAGGATGTGCCTTTCCTGATCGGAGAGCTCCGGGCCGACGCCGCCGCCTGCTGCGCCGGCAACAACGCCTATATCGCCCAGACCGCGAAGGCGCTCCCGCAAGGGTATGTCATTTCCTCGGCGAACCTCACCGTGAACAACGACCCGTACCACTTCAACGCCGACGGCCTACGTGAATTCGGAAAGCGGTACGCGGCGACCTATCTGCAAGCGATCAAGACCACGGGCATCGCGCGGTATGACCTCGCTTCGTCACCGACGGCCTGGCATCTCAAGGCGATTTCCGGCGCCCGCGCTTTGGAATTCGATCGGCCCCAGGATCGCATCCTGGTCCAGGATCTGCAGGGCCGGGTTATCGCCGAAGGGAAAGGCCAAGAATTGCGGCTTCCCGCTTCCTCGAAGCAAGGGCTGCTTTTCTTCCGGGCTACCGCCGGAACCGCGAGCTCGAGGGGAACTTTGGCCGGTTTTTAGCGGCGCGCGGGGGTGCTTAGAATTTTCCGTTTCCGTTCTTCCACTCGTTCCTGGTGGGGATCGGCTGGATGACGTCCCAGTGCTCCGCGATTTTCCCGTTCTCGACCCTGAACAAATCGTAGAAGGCTTCCAGCTGGCCGCCCAGGCGGCCTTCGCTCATCGCCAGGACGAAGTCGCCCTCGCCCAAAACCATATGGGTCTTGGCGTACTTCATGGTGATACCTTGCTTAGCCATGGCCTGCAGGGCCGCACCCAGGCCCGAGACCTTATCGGGTATCTGGGGATTGTGCTGGATGTAATTGTCGCCGTCGTAATACCCGGCCAGTTTTTCCATCCTGCCGCCGATGAGGATGTCGCCCACGAACGACTTCACCGTCGCCTTATTGGCCGCGGTCTTCCCTAGCTCGGAGGCCTCCGTGGGGCCGTCTATCATGGTATGCCCGCTCGGCGTCTTGGCAACCGTCTCCTGCAGGTTGTCCCAATGCTCGACGATCAGGCCTTTCTCGAAGCGGAACACGTCGAAACCGATCTTGGGCCCGAAGAAGTCGTACTCCGTATGGGTAAAGACGAAGTCGCCATCCTCGAAGGCGCGGACCACCTTGACCTTGGCGGATCCCTTGGGAAGCTGCTGCAAGAGCGCCCCGAAACCCGCCAGGCCATCTGCGGCCATCAAGTTGTGTTGGATGTATTTGCCGGGATTGATGAAGGCTACCGGTCCGGGGTCCCCGGTCTCGATGCTCTTCAGAAGCTGGACGGCCTTTTCGCGATTCGACATTTTCTGTTCCTTTCCTATGCTGTTCGCCGATGCGGCCACGCTCCCGATCAGGACGGCGGCCGCGAGAATCGTGTTGACTTCGGCATTCATCGGTGCTCCTTGGCCCGCGTCTCCGGGCACAGGCATAAGGTAGCGGATACAGACCACGCGCGATAGGGTCAGAAAGGGCCGATGCACGGTAAAATCCCGCCGCTCGCCGATGCGGCACCTAACGCGTTAGCGTCAGTTACCCAAGGCGGTTGCAGGCGCTACCCAAGGCGGTAGCGGGATCGGAAATCGGCAGGCGTGGTGCGCGCATGCTTGCGGAACCACTTGATGAAGTTCGTTACCTCGTCGAAGCCGAGGGCGAAGGAGATTTCCTTTACGGAGGATGCGCCGAAAAGCAACAAGCGCTTGGCCTCCATGGCGATGCGCTCGTCGATCAGCTCCTTCGGGAGCTTGCCTAAGGCCTGCGAGGTCGCGGATTGCAATCGCTTGTCGGTGATCGCGAGCCGGCGCGCGTAAGCGGATACCTTTTTTTCCTGGCGATATCCCGATTCAACCAGATCCATGAAGTCGCGGGCGATGTCCGCCGCAGGGCCCCGTGCCGGTTCCATGTGCGAAGGAACCACCGCTTCGCGCCCGCAATGGATCAGGAAATTGTGCGTCAAATTCAAGAGCGCTGAATGGCGATCGGCGAGGCCCGGAGATCCGATTTCGCGCTCCATCATCCCCACCAATGCCGCCAGCACGCCATCCTTGCCCTGCAGGGATACCCGCGGCGTACCGTTCCGGAGTGCGAATAAAGGAAATCCGGCCAGGTACCTCGCGTCTTCCTCCGTGCGCGCGAAGAAAGCGTTGGTGAACCTCAGCACCAGGCCGTCATAACCTTCGGAACGATCGTACATGAGTACGCGGTTCTTGCGGATGAAGAGGAGGGTTCCCGCGAGCATGGGGATGGATTCGAAATCGAGTAGCAGCGTGGCCTTGCCCGAGCGGACCCAGACGATTTGGTAGAAGCCCGCGCGGTGCGGCGCGGTGACCGTTTCCTTCGCGCGGGCCAGGGTATCGCGGAGAGTGCCCAGTTCGAATTCGAGCTCGA
>Ga0265324_10000028_pt1 | contig 143704 bp, 111 predicted proteins | sample 41419metaG_FD_198634 | JGI IMG/M metagenome (GOLD analysis project Ga0265324, IMG submission 198634) | Rhizosphere microbial communities from Carex aquatilis grown in University of Washington, Seatle, WA, United States - 4-14-19 metaG | ecosystem: Host-associated > Plants > Roots >...
CGGGGACCTGCAGAGGATTCTTTCGGGGGCGGGAGCGGGCGATACCTCCCTGCTGCCGGCATTGCGGGTGTATGCCCTCCGGGACTCCATCAATCAGGGATTCGTTGATTACTCAATCGATGCGCTGGGAAGCTTCTTGAACGGGATTTCCGACCCCGCCATCAAGCGCACGTGCAAGCGTCTCCTGGACTCCCTGGTCGTATGGAAAAAGGCCGAACAGCCGGTATGGCTGGCGGACGCGAAGAAGGTGGGAAGAATCCTCGGCCCGCCCGTATACCCTCCGCTCGATTCCCCTACCGTATTCTGGAAGGATTCCTTGCTATGCGTGGTCCAGGAGGACGGCTCCCGCCCCAGGATGATGCGGGCGTTCGATCCGCGCGCCGGCAAATGGGCCGCCAAGGCGCCCGTGAAATATCCGGAAAGCGGCCTCTACAAGTTGTACGAGAAAAACACCGGGACCTATAGCATGGCCTGCCCGCATGAAACCTTATGCTGGAGCAAGAATCTGGGCCCCATCAGCGAAGACCCTTGCGAAGGCCTGGAATGCGGACCTTTGCTGCTCCTGGACGACAAGGTGATGGGCTCGGTGGGGAACCGCGCCGATCTCCGCAAGGCCGGCGGCTCCTGCGCGGCCGGCGATGGCCGGCTGCAATTCTTCGGGCCCGGTCTGGTCAAAGGTATGGCGGATTCCGCCTTGGCCTGGGATATCTTCGATGGCCCCCTGGCATACGGCACCAGGAAATACGCGTTTGACCTGGGCCGGGAATATCCCGTGGTGGTATCCCCGGATCAGAACTGGATAGCCTACGCGCGGAGCGGCAAGGAAGGCAAGACCATCGATTTGTGGGTAGCGCGGTTGCGATACAAGCCGTGACCCGGCCAAGCGCGGCTCCCCGGAATCAGGGAGCCGCGAGGCGGCCGCGGCGGGGCCGGCACTCACTCATGCCGGCCGAAACGTTCAGAATTGCTTGAAAAACTGCCAGGCTTCTTTTTCGATAAAGTTTCCAGTCGTCCCCTGATCCGTATATACGGCCTGGTGTCCGCCGACAAATGAACTGAATTTCACCGGATACCCTGATTTGCATCCCGTGAACTCGTTGACGACATGAGTGCTACCGGTTGCAAGCTTGATATCTGCAGCCGTGGAAGTGCATCCATTGTCTTGCATATGCTGCAAGAGGCAATATTTCCCACCTGTTTTCTGCGCGTCACTATTGATCCATGGGCACGTGCCATCGGTGGTCCCGGTCGTCTGGTAATAGGCAACCGGGATATGCCTGTTGGTTGGCTGAGTCATATTATAGTTGGCCGGAGCATAGACGGCCACGGCCCGGATTTTTTCCGGATATTCCAAGGAAAGCACATACGAGAACATGGCGCCGAAGCTGAAACCAGTGACGAAGACGCGGGTGGTATCAACGCACAAATTGGTTTCGACCAAGGTGAGTACGTCGTTCCAGAATTTCGAGTCATTCGGCAGAGTCCAGGTACCGTCGCTATTTCCCTGGAGAGCTACATAGATGCCTGGGACATTGTCTTTGTCTGCTAGGGTTTTGATCGAATAATATCCGCTCAGATCATCCCCATTATCGGCTGCCGCGACTCTTGCGGCGGAGCCGCCCAAGCAGTGATTGCCGAAAACCAATTGGTAGGGTGTGTCTTTACTGTAATTAGTCGGGAGACTGATGATGTAGGTTCCTCGGCCTCCAGTACTGGCAATAGTGTATGTCCCGGATTTGGGGATGATGGTTCCCAGTTCCTTCCCGCAACCGGTGCTTTTGATCGGGGCGTTCTTGAGGCCTCCCCAGATGTCGGTGGAGGCATCCAGGGTCACGTCCATCGTCGCATCGTAGGTAGCGACCGGAACCGATTTCGCCGCGAAGCCCGTGGCGGAAACCTTGAGGGTATCGACGGTTGCCGCGACCTTCGTGAGCCGGGCGCCGGCCGAGGACGTATTCTCCAGCGAGATTTTCATTTGCCCGACGACATTTTCCGACGGGAAGTATTGGAAGGTCCTCGCCTCCCCTCCGATAGAAGCCTTGACGATCAGCAGCTTTTCCCCGGGGAGCTTGCCGGCGAGATCCATATTGTAGATGCCCGCGGAGGCGTTCTCCAATGACTCCCTTTTAAGCAGGTTCCCCGCTACATCGAAGACCTCGATTTTGACGGGGGAGGCGCTGGCCACGGAAAGCCGGAGCACGCCCTTCTCCATCTGGATATCGCCGGACTGCGCTTGGGGAGCGTGGCGAAGACCGTCAACGACGAATGTCAGGGAATAGGTGCCGTCGGCACCGGTCGTGGTCGTATGCTTAAGGAGCGCGAGTGTCACGCTCGCATTCGCCACCGCTTTTCCGGTGCCATCCGTTACCTTGCCGTGAATGTTCACCGTTTGCGCGTTGACCACGAGACCCATCGATAAGGCCATTCCGAATACCGTCCGCAAGTACATAGCTAATCCCCTTTTACGATCGAAGCATCGATCGCGATCCCTTTAACTTAAGGGCCCTTTCCAGTCCTGCATAATGTCTTTTCCATTTCTGTGCTTTTTTTATGCCGTTTTTCGCCGGTTTTAGCGTTTACGGAAAAGTTTTGTGTTTACGGAAGAGGTTACCGGGCCGGCAACCTGCCCGGAAAGGTCCACGTGATTTTCGAGGGGGATTAAAGATCGCCGCGGGCCGGCTTATCCGGGAAAGTCCATCTCCGCTTCCGGCCAGAAGTCCGGATGCTCGCCGTGGTAAAGGCGTTTGCTTTCCTCCACCCGCGCGTGAAAGCCTTCCTCATCGATGGCAGCGCCGCCGTCGCGCATATCCTGTAAAATCCGCGAGGCTATCGCATTGAACTCCAAGGTACCCGCGTAGATATAAAAGATGCCGATCGACCTCAGCCGCTCCACCAAATCCGCGGATACTCTTTCGGATTCCACGCCATCACCGTTCATCAAGTAGTACTCTTCGGGTTCAGTGCCCATGGAGAGTACAGGACCCATTTCTGGAGACCGATCCATTAATTCTTCCAAACTATTTATCATGGGAATCCTCACTTCCAGAAGGGCGCTCGCTAAAAGAGGGCCTCTTGGGATCTAATGAAATGGATTTCGGAGAGGGGCGCCAATCCCGTGTCGAAACGACATTGAAACAAACGCTTGACCGGAACAGTACGGTGGGGTTTTTGCGATTTCAGCCAATCCAGGGCTGGAGGCGGGCGTAAAGATACGCTCCCAATAGCGCGCCGGCCAAGGTGAAGAGGGCCCAGGCCTCTCCCGCGCCTATCTGCGCATAGATGGGACCGGGGCAAGTACCCGTGGTGAACCATCCCAGGCCGAACAGGAAACCGCCTAGTATGGTTCCGCGGGTAAGCTGCTTACCGGGAATGGAGAGTGGCTCGCCCTGGAAGGTGCGGGGATGGAAACGCTTTATGAGCCGCACCGAAATGGCGCCCACCAGCACGGCCGATCCGATAATGAGGTACAGATCGGGCTCCCGGAAGTAGAACATGTTCCGGATCTTATACCATGAGATGACTTGGGATTTGGTCAGTACCAAACCGAAATAGGCCCCCAGCAGGAAGTACCGCAAGCGGCCCATCAACGGCCTCCCATGCCGAGTAGCCAATGGATCCAGGCCGCGGTGAGCCCGCCCGCGAAGAAACTCAGGGTAGCGGCCAAGCTCGCCAGTTGCAAGTTGGAAAGGCCCATTATGCTATGCCCCGAAGTGCAGCCGGAAGCCCAACGCGTGCCGAATCCGATCAGGATCCCGCCGCCCAGCAACCGTAACGCACCCGTTACCGTATGGATCGAAGGCGGGAGCAACGGGGCAGGTTGCGCTGACAGGAGCCGCGTGGCGAGAAAGGCTCCGGCGGCCAGCCCGGCCACGAAAAGAAGGCTCCATGCCTCTTTGCGCCAATCGTACGATCGCAATTCGGCGAGCGGTGATTTGGGTAGCAGAGCGGCGCAGATATGGCGGAAGCTGGAACTGACGCCCAAATTACGCCCCCCGAAAAGGAGCAGTAGGGGAACGCTAAGGCCTATCAAGGGACCGGAAACGTACCAGGGCCATGGCTGGAGGATGCTTTGCCACATAAGAAGGTCTCTATGGGTAATATAGACGATCGATTAGATGCCATCGAGCCGGGAGCATACGGAATCGTGCAGGGCCTCGGTGGCCGCTCTGCCGGAAGCCCCCGAAGCGCTATCTAGGCCGTCTCGGGCATCCGCTGGGGCGAGTGCGCCCTGCGAGCGGTAGGGAGGTGGCCGCGATATGCCCATTGGAAGAGCAACGGGAAGATCAACAAGGTAAGCGCGGTGGCGCTCAACAAGCCGCCGATGACGACGATGGCCAGCGGTTTTTGGGTTTCCGATCCGATACCGGAGGATAGGGCCGCGGGCAAAAGGCCGATGGCAGCCATCAAGGCGGTCATGACCACCGGCCGCACGCGCGATTCCACCCCCATGCGCACCGCCCGGGAGAGGGGGATTCCCTGCTTGAGGTTCTTCTTGAAAACGGAAATGAGGATGACGCCGTTCTGGACGCAAACGCCGAACAAGGCGATGAAACCCACCCCCGCCGAGATGCCGAAGTTGGTGCGGGTAAGGTGCAGGGCCAGGATGCCGCCCACCAGAGCGAAGGGAACGTTGAGCAACACCAACCCCGCATCCTTCGGATTCCCGAAGGCGATGAACAACCAGGTGAAGATGAGCAAGAGGCAGATAGGGACCATTTGGAACAGGCGACGGGTGGCGCGAACCTGGTTCTCGAACTCTCCCGCCCATCCGGCGCCGTATCCCTTGGGGAGGGAAACCCTCTTCGCCACCCTTTCCTGGGCTTCCCGGATGGTGCTTCCCAAATCCCGATCGCGAACGGTGAACTTCACGCCGATGAAGCGGCGATTGACGTCCCGGTAGATAAAGGCCGGTCCGGTGAGGGTGGAAATATCCGCCACCTCGGCCAAGGGGACCCGCGTGCCCTTTAAGGTAGGCACCATCAGGTTGCGGATCTCCTCTTCGGATTTGCGGAAGGGATATTGATACCGGATGCGCACGTCGAATTTACGTTCGCCCTCGTACATCTGGGTCGCCGTCTTTCCGCCGATGGCCATCTCCACCACCGCCTGGCAATCTCCGGTGGTCACTCCGAAAGCGGCCATCTTGGCCCGATCGAGCAGGATCCGGATTTCGGGTTGGCCGATATTGCGCATGATCCCGAGGTCATGCACGCCCGGAACGTCCTTGATGGCGGCCATGACCTTGTCCGCCAAGGTATCGAGGGTCTCCAGATCCGAACCGAAGATCTTCACCGCGTTGTTGGCGTTCATGCCCGCGACCGCCTCCTGGACATTATCGATGATGGGCTGGGAGTAGTTGAATTCCACGCCCTGGTATTCCTTTAGCGCCGCGTCCATCTCATCCACCAGGCTATCGTACCCGATCTTGCGCTTCCACTCTTCCTTCGGATAAAGGTTCACTTGCGATTGCATGTAATAGAAACCGGAGGGATCGGTGCCGTCGTTGGGGCGGCCCGTTTGCGAGAGTACTTCCTTCACCTCGGGAAAGGTCAGCAGCTTGGCGCGGATGCGGGAGACCATGGCCACCGCCTCGGGCAGGGAACTGCTCATGGGCATCTTGGCTTCTACCCAAAGAGCGCCCTCATTTAATTGTGGCAGGAACTCGGTCCCCAGTAAGGCGGTGGATGCGAAACTCCCGATCAGCAGGGCCAGGGCCGCGCCCAGGCTGAGCGCGCGATGGGCCCGCGCCGCATCGAACGCACGCATGACCCCGCGCGTCAGGCCGGCCACGAGGGGATTACGCTTCTCGCGCACGCCCCTGCGCATCAAGATGGAGACCAGCACGGGTACGAGGGTCAAGGTGAAGAGCAAGGCCCCCAGCAGGGCGAAGCCCAAGGTATAGGCCAGCGGCGAGAACATTTTGCCCTCCACCTTTTGGAAAGAGAAGATGGGCAGCAGCGCGGTGACGATGATGAGCTTGGAGAAGAACACCGCCTTGCCCATCTCGGCGCCGGTCGCCTTGATGAGGCCGAGCTTGGAAAGGCGATCGAAGGAAGCCATCCCCACTCGCTTGGCCAAATGGTCGAGGGCGACGAAAAGCCCTTCGACCATGACCACGGCCCCGTCGATGATGATGCCGAAGTCCACGGCCCCCATGGAAAGCAGATTGGCGGACATGCCTTTGAGGTGCAGGCACATGAACGCGAAGAGCAGCGCCAAGGGGATGACGGCGGAGACGATGATCGTGGCGCGCCAATCCGCCATGAAGAGGAGTACCACCAAGGTGACCAGCAAAATCCCCTCCGCGAGATTGTGCAGTACGGTATGGGTACAGAAACGCATCAGGTCATCCCGGTCGTAAAAGGGAACCAGCCTTACCCCGTCCGGAAGGACCTCTTCATTGATGCGCTTGATCTCCGCCTTGAGGGCCCGGAGAACCTCGGAGGGGTTTTCGCCCTTGCGCATCACCACGATTCCCTCGACCACGTCGTCATCCCGGTCCCGCCCGGCTTGGCCTACGCGGGGGAAATGCGATTCGGCGACATCGGCCAGGTTCTTCACGAAAATGGGGACCCCGCCCCGCTGATCCACGATCAGATTGCCGATATCTTCCGGAGTGGACAAAAGGCCCAGGCCGCGCACCACGTAGGCCTGTCCGTTCTTCTCGATCACGTCGCCGCCCACGTTGATATTGCTCTTGGCGACGGCATCGTAGACCTGCAAAGGCGTTACCCCGTATTTTTCCAGCAACTGCGGATTTACCGAGACCTCATAAGTCTTGTCCTGCCCGCCGAATGCGTTGATATCCGCCACGCCCGGGACCTTACGCAATTCCCGATCCACCACCCAGTTTTGCAAAGTAAGCAGCTCGCGGGAGGACTTGCGTTTGCCCTCGATAGTGTAGCGGTAGATCTCGCCGGTGGGACCGTAGGGCGGCTGCACTTCCGGTCCCACCCCGTCCGGCAGGGACAGGCCCACCAACTGGTTGTTGACTTGCTGGCGCGCTAAGAAGTCCTCCACGTCGTCCTCGAAAATGATCTTCACCACCGAGAGTCCGAACATGGTGATGGAGCGGACATTCACTTTGCGTTGGACCGGGTTCATCGCCACTTCGATGGGCACGGTCACGAAGCGCTCTACCTCTTGGGCGCTCCGCCCGGGCCACTGGGTGATAATGACGATTTGGGTGTTGGTGACGTCCGGGAAGGCCTCGATGGGCGTGTTCACCCAACACAGGATCCCGACCGCCACCAGTACCGCGGTCGCGAAGAGGACGAAGGCGCGGTTCCGCAAGGATAGCGCCAGAATGGTCTTGACGAACTTGCCCATTTCAGCCGCCGTTCAACTCGTCGTAGACCAATAGGTGGTAGCGGGAGATCACGCGCTCGCCGGATCGGATGCCCGCGCTGAGCCAGGCCCGCCCCGCCGCGGACTTGTAGACTTTCACTTCCCTCGTTTCGATGTCCGAGCGGTCCCGGTACACCATCACGAAGTCCTTGCTCTTGTCGAAAATGACGGCCTCTTCGGGGATCTCGGGCATGCTGCCGCCTTCCTTATAGTGGACGTCCACCGAGGCGAACATCTCCGGCTTCAAGAGGTATCCGGGATTAGGCAGGCGGATGCGCACCTTCATCACCTTGGTCTCGGGATCGAGAACGTTGAAAACCTTGTCTACCTTGCCCTGGAAAACCTTGCCTTCATAAGTAAGAGTGGTGACATCGGCTGTGTAACCGGCCCGTACCTTGGTGATATCGGTCTCGTAGATGTTCGCGGTCACCCATACCTCGTCCAAGTTGGAGATGGTGAAGAGGTTGTCTGAATTGTCCGGGCGCAGTTGCATCCCCTTGTTCAGCTTCCTCTCGACGATGAATCCGGTTATGGGGGCCTTGACCACGTATCCCGAGCCCTCGGAGAGATCGTAGATGGAATAGATCTCGCTCATGCGTTTGGCTTCGGCTTCCGCCTTGGCGTATTCGCGTTGGGACATGATGAGATCCTTTTCGGAAGCCACGCCGGAGGCATGCATATCCTCAGCCGCCTCCAGGTTCTTCTTGGCGATCTGCAGGTTGGCCTCGGCGCTTATCCGCTGCTGCTCGTACCCCGCCACGTCGGCGCTCTTGATCACCGCCAGCACCGCGCCCTTCTCCACGTAGTCGCCGAGCTCGGCCTTGACTTCCACGGCCACTCCGCCCACCGGCGGATACACCTTGATGACCTTCTCCTCATCGAAGGTGATCTTCCCGGTGAGATGGAGATCGCTCTCCACCTCCGCCACGCGGGCGGTATCGACGCGAATCATGCTGGCGAGGGAATCGGAGAGACGGAAACGCGCATCCGCCGCCGCCACCGGAGGCTTAGTCGCGCCCAAGCAGCCGCCAAGGATCATGAGCAGGAGCGGCGCGCATCCGCGGGCGACCAGAATCCAAAATCGCCGCGGATGCGATCGGACCGGATTAATGCAAGTCGAAAAGGTCTTTGCCGGCCGTATAGTTGACGTTCTCGAACGCATCGATCCTCCCATTCTGGAGCTTGTACAGCCTGTCTTTGCTTTCCTTGTAGGCCCCGAAGAAATCCACGAACTCCAAGAGCCCGATGGACTTCTTCCGGTAGCTCTTGGCCATGCCCTCCGCCAGCCCGTCGAAGTCTTCGGTGAAGGGGCGCTTCCACTCCCGATACAGCGAGTCCGCCTCCATCAAGGAGCCATAGGCCTGCCCAGCGTCCCCGTTCGCTTCCCTCTCGGCTTGGGTGGCGCGCAGCTGGGCGGCCCGGAGCCGGCTTTCGGCCGCTTGGACGCCCCCTTGGTTGCGGTTCCATAAGGGCAGATCCGCCGAAAGGGTCAAGGCGTTGTAATCGGCGATATAACCGCCGGATCGATCCCAGGCGCCGCCCACGGTCACGTCGGGCATGCGCAGCGCCTTCTGGTAAGCCACGTCGGCGCTCTCCGCTTCCACCTCGCCGCGCGCCCGGCGCAGATCTTCGCGGCCTTCACGGGCCGCGGCGGCGATCTCCGCTTCCGTTCGGGAAGCCGGGGACAGCCTTTCCAAGGCGCTGGAGTCGACCGCCGGGAAGAGGGCCGTCCCCGGCGGATAGGCCAGCAAGGCCGCCAGGGATTCCTGTTTGTCGCGTACATCGTCCCGTAATTCCCGGCGTTCGTCTTCCAGCTCGAAGAGCAAGGATCGCAGGCGGGAATATTCGACCAGGGAGACGTTGCCCTTTCGGTATTGTTCCCCGAAACCGTCCACCAGCTCTCGCGCGGAGGCGATTTCCTGCTCATAGACATCGAGCCGGCGACGCAGGAAATAGAGGGTGAAGAAATCGGATCGCAGACCATGCCGCAAATCGCGCATGAGGCCGGCATACTCGATTTCCGTGAGACGGGACTTGGCCGTTTCCAGGGCGACCTTCTTGGAACGCTTGCCCGCGGTAGCGATGAGTTGTTGCAATGCGATGGCGGTTTCGCCTTTCCCGTCCACCTCCAGGAACCGGCGCGTGCGCCAATCGTAGAATCCCTGGGTCACGGCAAGATTGGGATTGTCCCAGATGCGGGCCTGAAGGGCCTCGGCGCGATCGGCTTCTACCTCGTATCGCTTGGCAAGGAGGGACGCGCTACGAGCCGCGAACAGGCTTTCCGCCCGGGCCAGATCGACGCGTAAGGTGTCCTCCGTGGCGAAGGCGGCCGAGGCCGGTAGCCAGGCGGCGATAAAAAGGATTCTCGATATGCGCAACGGATCCCTCCCCCGGAGCTCCCGGGCCCACAAGAGTATAGTATCCGGGTATTAACGGGGAATTAATCCACCATTAAATATGGCGGCGGATCCGGCTGCGCGGGCCGGTTATGCGTTTTCGTCGGCGCGGGAAACCGGGTTCGCCAGGGGAAGCACGACGCGGACCACGGTACCTTGGTCGGGCGCGCTCCGGATCTCCAAGGTCCCCGCATGCCTTTCCACGATGGCCTTGACGAGGGTCAGGCCGATACCGCTACCCGGGATAGATTGGGTGCGCGTGGATCGGAAGAACGGCTCGAAAATGCGCGGCATGTCCTCGGGCGCGATTCCCGATCCCGTATCGGAAACGCTCACGACCACGCTGCGTCCGCCTGCCTCCACGGATACCTTTGAAGGACTGCCCTCGGGAGAATACTTGACGGCGTTCTCAATCAGGTTCAGGAAGGCATTGCGGAGAAGGTCTTCGTTCCCGAGGATCAATAGGGCGTTCTCGTCGGCGGGGATTTCGGCATATTCGATCTCTACGTTTCGTTGGGGATAGCGGCGCCTCGCCTCTTCCAAGGCTGCGAGCAAGACTTCATCGATGCGTACGGGACGCTTTTCCAAGGCCAGGGAATCGGCCTCCGCCTTGGTCAAGAGCAACAGATTGTTGGTGGTGAAGCGCAGGGCCCGCACCTCATCGAGGGCGACAGCCAAGGTTTGGCGATACTCCTCCGGGCTCCGCTTTTTCATGAGGGAAACTTCCAATTGGCCTTCCATGGTGGTGAGCGGCGTGCGTAACTCATGGGAAGCGTTGGCGATGAATTGCTTTTGGGACCGGAAGGCCTTTTCGAGCCGGTCCAACATGCCGTTGAAGGCCCGGGCGAGTTGGGACAATTCGTCGTTTTGCCGGCCTGCTTCCACGCGTACGTGCAAGTCCGTGGCCGAGATGCCCTGCGCCTGGTTGGTGATACGCGCGAGCGGAGCGATGGCTTCGCTGGCGAACAGACGGCCCGCCGCGAACACGATGGCGAGCGATGCCACGTACCCGGTGAACAGGCTCCAGCGTAGGCGCGCCATGGTCTTGATCCCATGCTCATCAATCGCCGAGATGCACACGACGTATTGCTTATCCTCATCCCAAAAAGGGAAGGCCAACTCGCGCAACGCGCTCCCCAACGAAGCCCGGTAGACGCCGAAATCCACGGCGCGCCGCATGCCAATGGCGTCCAACGGCACCATGCTCTCGCCTCTATGGAATACGCTCCGCCGCTCCAGATCGTAGATGTCAACGCTCTCCTGATAGAGCTGATCGAGGACCCTCTTACGGTACGGCTCCAGCAACGAATCGCTGAGATTGTCGCTACGCAGAACCACGGTCGCCGTGGCAATGGCGTGGGTTTTGAGTTCGGAATAGAAAAGTTCGCTTTGTTGGTAGGCGGCGAACCCATAGATGACCCAAGTGAAACAAGCCAGAATGACCGCGACCAGGACGGTGAACAACACCGCCAAGCGCATCTTGATGGTCATTCCGTCTTTGAATAACGGTTTCGATTTCAACATAAACGCGCCTCGCGGGCATAACTTACCTCAATCCGGAAGAACCCGGTAATCCGGGCGCCGGATCCGCCGTCCCGTGAATCCCACGGAATAGCAGAGCTTCCCCCCGGAGGTGTTGCAGCATTTTGGGTATTTATGATGGCATTAGATCGTCTGAGCGCAAGTAACCATTGCCCCTGCGTCCAATTGTCGATAGAATACACCCGTCCCGATTCGCATTGGCTCTTCACCCGCCACGCATCGGTCCAAGGACTCCAATGGTCTCCTCACCTTCCGATCGCCGCAGCCAGAAATACGGATTCGAGTCCGTGGATTCGATGACCGTCTTCTTCTCCAAATGGATCCCCCCTGCCGAGATCGAAAACCTGGTCCAGCAAGCGGAAACCCAATTCCGTCCGCGCAAGGATTCCTCCGAGCAGGAGACCCATCTGCAGAAGATCCAGAAGGCGGAATTCGCCATCGTGAGACGTCTTGTCTATAAAAATCCCTCGTTGAAGTAGACCGGTCTCCTTTTCTTCTCTTCGCACAACCCCTCTGTGTCGGCGCGCGCCTGCGCCACTATTGCTAATAGCACTTGGCGCCTCTCCACCTCGCGGGGCTCGGTAGACCGGTCTCTACAGCCGCGCTCGGTGGGTTCGGGGATGGCTCTACTTCGTTAAAGACTCCTCGATCGATTTGAGTTCAATTAGCGGTGGCTGGACTTTGAGGTGGATCGATGGGTTTGGATTGGGGTTGGTTCGGAGTGATGGGCGCGGGGGATGACCTGGAGTGAAGGACGCGTAAGGATGGGGACTAGTGGGAATGCTGAACCGGTTGGGGCGGATTGCCGACTATTTCCTTCACCATGCCCAAGAAAAAATATTCCCGCGCGCGAATTATTGCCAAGACCCTGATTGCTTCCCTGGCCTTGGGCTGCGGGGCCGGCCGGGCGGGGGCGGCGGAGAACCGGCCTTTCCCTTTGGGCTTGGCGTATCCCGGGTGCATCAAACCGGGCAATGTCGATCAGGCGGCCATGAACAAGACCGTTTTGGATGCCTGGACCACGTATAAGGCCAAATACATCAAGGCCGCCACGAGTATCCAGGGCGGCTATTACATAGAGATGCGCACCACCAACGCCCCGGACCAGGATAAATCCTCTTCGGAGGCAAACGGGTACGGTATGATTTTGGCGGCGCTGATGGCGGGGCCGAAAGGCGAACCGGACGCGCGAACCTATTTCGACGGCTTTTTCCACTTGTTCGACAAGAACCGCAGCGGAACGAACAGCGCGCTCATGTCCTTCTCCGTGGGGCCCGGGGAGAGTTCCCATCAGAATTCCGCCACCGACGGGGACATGGATATCGCTTATGCCTTGTTGCTGGCCGATTACCAATGGGGTTCGGCCGGGGCCGTGAACTATCTCAACGAGGCCAAGCGCATCATCACCGATGGCATCAAGAAAAGCGAAGTGGGGCAGGCAAGCCATCGTACGACGCTCGGGGATTGGGACAAGAACGGCTTGAACACGCGCTCGTCGGATTGGATGGCGGGTCACATGACGGCTTTCCAGAAGGCCACGGGAGACGCTTCATGGGGGGACGCGCGCAAAACCATTTTCAACCTTGTCAGCGCGATCGTCTCCGGTTATTCGTCCAAGACGGGACTCATGCCGGACTTCGTCGTGGGCGATCCGGCCAAGCCCGCAGCCCCCAACTTCCTGGAAAAGGAAACCGATGGGGATTATTCCTGGAACGCCTGCCGCTTCCCTATGCGCATGGCTGTCGACTACGCGCATAACGGCTCGGCCGAATCCAAGTCGGCCTTGGCCAAGATCTCGGGCTGGATCAAAGGAGCCACCGGCGGGAATCCGGCTTCCATCATGGCGGGCTATAAGCTCGACGGCACGGCCCTCGTCACCTATGGGAATATGGCCTTCGCCGCGCCCCTGATCGCTTCCGCCATCGCCGACGCATCCAACCAGGAGTTCTTGGACAAAGGCTGGGCTTACCTCGCTTCCACTAAGCAGAACGAATACTACGGGGACTCCATCGAATTACTGACCATGCTGCTTTTGAGCGGGAACTGGTGGGCTCCCGATGCGGCGCTCCCGACCGCGCTGGCGCCGGATCTGGGCCGGACGGCGAGGCACGGCGAATCCGCATCCCGCCTCGCCCCTACGCTGAACCTATTGGGCCGGAGTCTCAATGGCCGCGCGCAGCATATCGCCGGAATCACCGTTCCTCGGAAATGATGCCGCTGCCGGCGGTCTTATCTCCTTCGCGCCCCATTTCCTATCTTTTGCGGGCTACCGCCATAAAAAGGATAGGCCCATGATCCTCGAACAAATCAACGCCGACGTCATCGCCACCATGAAGGATCGCGAGCCTGCCCGCAAGGACGAGAACGCGCTGAAGATCCTGACCCTGCGCACCGTGCTCGCGGAAGCCAAGAGCTATAAGGTGAACAACCGCAAGGAGCCCGAGGATACGGATATGGCCGGCATCCTCGCGAAGGCCATCAAGCAATTCAAGGAGACGCTGGACAACGCCATGGGCAAGAACGCGGCGGGCGTGGTGCGCGAGGACATCGCCGCGCAGGAGCGGGCCAAGATCGCCATCGTGGAGAAATACCTTCCCAAGCAGATGGAGAAAGCCGAAATCGAAGGCCTGGTCGCGGCGGCCATCGCCCAAGCGGGTGCAACTTCGCCCAAGGACATGGGCGCCGTGATGGCCATCGTGCGGCCGCAAACACAGGGGAAGGCGGACGGGAAGCTTGTGAGCGAGATCGTGAAGGCGAAGTTATCCGGAGGATAGCGGCTATCAGGCGATTGAATCCGCCGCCGCTCCGGCTTCAGCCCTCTAGGAGCAGCGACGCGAAGAAATCCTTGTAGCGCGCGACGGCGTCCAGCAGCGCATGCCGATCCTCCCCGACGATCTCCCCGGCGGGCAGGCCCACTTCCACTACCACCCGATCCGGACCCGGGCGCGACATGCGCAGGTACATGCCTCCGCGCTCGAGGCCGCGGAATACGGGCCAGCGCACGGGACGCGCTGTCGAGAGCCGAACCTCCACCCTTTCGTGCAGCGGCGCATCCAGGATCAGCGGTTCGGAGGAATCACCGGCGGCGGTAACACTGAAAAGGTAGGCGAAGGGAGTTTCGGGCAAACGCACGAAGGCGCGGTTCCCGGCCCGGATGATTGCTCCGTGACCGATAAAATGTTGGCGGATCTCGAGTCCGTTCCTTTCGTCATCCAAATGTTCAACCGACAAACTCGTTTCCGTCATCCGGCAAGCCGCCTCCCAGGCTCCCGCATGGATCACGCCGGTCCACTTGGAGCGAGGGGAATCCCTCAGGAAATCCCGCCATTCCGAGGACTGCGCCCGCGCGAAGATCCAGCGCCGCTCGCAGTCCAGATCTTCCCCCCGCTCTTTGCAATCGTACCGGGTCTCGCCCTGGTACTCGGCATCGGCGTTGCGAGGTAAAGCGCTCACCTTGACCCCGTCCGGGGATAGGATCAGGGCTTGGCCGCCCGAAAGATTGTAGGGCAGCACGCCCGGAGGCAGGACGCCGGCCGTGGGATCGACCCAGAGCCCGAACGCGGGTAGATGGACGATCATATGATCGGTGGCGTCGTAGCTCGGGGGGCCCTCGAAAAGGCTCTTGCGGAAGCGGGCCCCCACCAACGCCGGTAAGGCTTCGATTCCGGCCGCGCGTAAGCGCGCGATCATCAATACCGCGAAATCCTTGCAATCGCCCAGCTTACGCGCCAGGGTTGATTCCGGCGGGGCAGGCACGTAAGCGCGTGCGCCGAAATCCACGGCCAGGTAGCGTAGGCTGTCGTGGATGAACCGATGGATGCTTAGGATGGAATCCTCGGCGGCCGCCCGCAGTAAGGGAGAGGCGACTTGCCGCAAGGGCGGAATCCTGGAGAAAATCGAATCCCGGGTTTCGCGTAGGAGATCGGCCCAGTCCCGACGGTTAGATAACCGCACCAAAGGATGGAATTCGTCGCCGTCGGAATCGGTTTCTCCCCGGGGGACCGGCTGGCCACGGCCCATCGCCTCGTAAAGGGTAAAGCTCCCCACCGGCGTCGCTCTAACCGAGTCCAGCATCGCCTGGTGGGCGGCGAAACGTACCGTGTCGCCGGCTTCGGCCCAAGCATGGATCCGGAAACCCTGGCCGTCCACGGGGAATACGAACATGTCCTTGGCCAGGTTCGGGTCGGGAAGCCGGCGGCCGCGCGGTTCCGCATAGCGTTGATGGAAGCGTATCGCGTAGGTTACGGTGGCGCCCGGGACCAGGCCCGAAAGGTTCACCACCATCACCCGGCTCCAATCATAGACTTTGCCGGGCAAGGCCCCGGGCGACTGCTCCACGTGAGCCTCCGAAGACGGTACGCGGATCACCACGCCATCGGGCCGGATGATGGCCGCGTACAGGAATTCGGGCCATCGCTCGTCGGCCTTGAAAGGAAAGGAGAGATCGTTCAGGGCGCGGCCGGTGCGCCCCAGGCAGCGGAAATCGGCCTTGGCCACCCGCACCTCGCCGCCGCGGAAATTCCCGAAGGCCTCGGCTTGGGCGAAGTAACGACGGCCCCGTCCGCGCGGATCGGCGCTGTCGGGAACGGGAGGGATGAAGCGGGTCTGGAAGCCCCGGGAGAGGTCCGGAATGCGGGCGGCGACGGTATCCCATTCCGCCAATCGGGAGAACTTGGACGCGATGACGGGAAGCACGGGTTCGACATCCTCCCACGTCGGGGAATCCTCCCGGGCCGTGAAGGGGATTGCGAAGTCCTTACCGAACAGCAGAGCGCCCAGATGGCCGCTGGAATCGCGGGCGAAAAGCTCCAGGCGGAACCGGATCTGGAAATCGCGAGCCCTTAGTTGGGAGGGCTGCACCACTTCCGCGTGGTATACGACGGGAACCAAGGTGAAGTACCTATTCTGTTCCTTGGGCTCGCGGGCGAGGAAATGATCGACCACGGCCTGGGAGGGAAAGTTGGCGCTAAAAGGCAATGCGGTCGCGTAAAGGGCCGGATAGGCCGCGTAGCCTCGCGCGTCCAAAGCGTCCAGAATGGGCGGAAGCAGATAAGGCAGGATGGAGGACAGGGTCGAAAGCGTCACGGTCCCGGAGCGATCGATGGTGGCTCGCGCAAAGGGGTTCCACGGCTGGGAAACGTGCCATGGAGGCATGACCTGGACCCCGGGACGAGGGGCCGCTCCGACCAAGGCCGCCGCGAGGCCGATAACCAAGCAGCTTAGAAATCCGTGAGGCATGGCTTTATGCTGCGGGCGCATCTTCCCGAAAGGTAATTCTTAGGCCTCTGCGCGCGCCCGTCGACGCATTGTTATATAATCATGCCCATGCCGGATTTGATTTGCTATTGCCTAAGGGTCGAAAAGCCAGCCATCGTGGACGCCATCGAAGCGGGATGCTCCACGGTGGAAGAACTGAGCGCGCGCCTGCGGGTATGCACCGGTTGCGGAGGCTGCCGGTCGGACTTGGAAGACCTGCTGCGCTTCTACGGGGAAGATCACTTGCCGGGAGGAGCGCCGGCGGCGCCCGCCCTGAAAACGGTGCCCGCCACCGAAGTTCGTCCACCCCTGAAATAGCCCCAAAAGACGTTTTTAGGCTTCGCGGTGGCTGGGATCGCGCGCCCTTTGGTAGTTTGTTCGCGTCTCGGTTACACGGAGGAGAACTCTTTGCCTATCAGAGCATTGTTATCGGTATGCGTGCTGTGCTTATTCCTCATCCCGGTCCGCGGGCAGGAGACCTTGACCTCCGTCCAACGCGAGCTGGATCGGGTGGACAAGGAAATCGAGCGCGAGAAGGAACTCCATAAATCCGAGCGCAAGCGCGCGACGGATTTCGAGGCCGAGAAGGCCGCCAAGCTGAAAGCCTTGCAAGAGCAATTGCGGGCCACGGGCGGCCGCATCGATAGCCTTAAGCATCAGCAGGAAAGGGCGCGGCAGCAGAAGGCTTCTTTCAAGGCCCAGTCGGCGCAGTATCTGGCCCGCCAGAAGGAGTTCCTGAAGGCGTTCGCCAAGCAAACCCGGGATTTGGCCGCCACGGTGCGCAAGGATTTCCCCTACGATCGCGAAAAGCGCGCGGCCGATCTCGAGGACCTGGCCGCGGCCTTGGACAACGGCACGGTCGGCGTGGAGGAAGGGTTGAACCGCTTCTTCACCCTCTCCCAAGCCAATCTCGACTTCGCATACGAGACCGAGGTGTACCGGGGAAGCTACCGCTCGGCCGACGGCTCGGATAAGGAAGGCAGCTTCGTGCGCCTGGGGGCTGCCTTGTTGGCCTTCGCCGGCGACGACGGCAAGACCGCGGCCTGGCTGGCCAAGGCCGATACCGGCTACGTATGGCACGAGGCCGACGTGTCCCCGGAGATCCGCGACAATATCTTCACGGCCATGAAGGTGGCCCAAGGCAAGGTGGCGCCGCAATTGGTGAGTCTCCCCTTCCAAGCGCCTAAGCTCGTGGAGGGCGGGAAATGAAGGCCGCGACCGGATTGAAACTATCTCTCACCGCGCTCCTGATCGGCGCGGCGCCCTTGCGCCTTTTGGCGCAGGTGTCGGTGAACGAAAACGCTGACAAGATCGAGGCTTTGAAGGATGAGCTGGAGAAGGCGCGGCAACTGCGCGACAAGGTGATCGCCAAGCGCTGGGAGGATAAGCGCGGGGACATGGACGCGCGCGAAAAGTTCAATCAGTCCTACGACGATCTCAAGAACCAGTTGGAAGCGAAAAACCAGGAAGCGGATCGCCTGCACGAGGAGATCCAAAGCCTGCAGAAGGATGCCGAGGAGGCGGAAGCCCAGGCCGAGAACGCCAAGGTGCAATTCCTGTCGTTGGCTTCCCAGCTCTCCGATCGCATCGGCGAGATGTCGAGCAACGTGGAGAAGGGCTTCCCGGCCAAGGTTCCCGAGCGCATGCAGCGGTTCAACCAGATCCGAAAAGCAGCCGAATCCAAGCGCGATGCCCCCGCCGATATCCTGTCGGACCTGGCGGGCTTCTACGCATCCGAGATGTCGCTGTCGCGGGAGATCACCGTCGAGAAGCGGGACTTCACCCGCGCGGACAAGAGCCGCGGCGAAGGCGCCTTGTTACGCATCGGCCTGGTGGCGTCGGCGTACCGTGACGATAAGACCGGCGCGGCGGGCCTCCTCCTGAAAGACGGGGGCTCGGGGGCCATCAACCCTTACGAATGGCGCGAGAACCTGCCGGTCGAGGCCAGTTCGGCCTTGGCGAAGAATCTGGAAGCCATGGAGAAAGGCGCCACCGGAGCCGTAGCCGTCCCCGTAGACATCCTTCCCAACCAAGTCCAGGGCAAGGCCTATATCCAGAAGGAAGAGAAGAGCTTCTGGAAGAGCCTGATGCACACCGTGAAGACGGGCGGCGTATTCATGTGGCCTCTGCTCATCATCCCCCTGTTCGTGATTTACATGTTCTTCTCCAAGCTTTATACCGTGTTCCGCAGCCGCGCGGGCGGCGTCAAGGCGTACGGGAAAGCGGTGGATAGCCTCGCCAACGGCCCCGAAGAGGCCCTGAAGATGGCCCGCGACCAACCTTCAAGCCCTATCCTAAAGGTGATTGGCGCGGTGGCGGCGAACCGCAACAAGGATCGCGAAGTGGCGGAGAAGGACGTGAAAGAGGTGCTCCTGCACGAGGTGCCGCGTCTGGAGCGGCATTTGACCACGCTCTCCGTGTTCGCGGCGGCCGCCCCTTTGCTGGGCCTGTTGGGAACGGTGTCGGGCCTGATCGCCATGTTCCAGGTCATCACCCAGCACGGCGTGAACGATCCGAAGCTCTTGGCCGGCGGCATCGGCGAGGCGCTCATCGCCACGGAGACGGGCCTGCTGATCGCCATCCCCACCTTGCTGGGGCATAACTTCCTCGCCAACCGCGTGGACCGCATCGTGGCGGACATGGAGTTCTACGCGCTCAAGGCGTTGAACGTGGTGTGGCCGAAGGGATGAACGACGCGCTCCGGCAAACCGTATTCGACGTTTGGCGCATCATCGCCCAAGGCGGTTGGATCATGGGCGCCATCTTCCTGGCGGGACAGGTCGGCTGGTTCCTGATCCTGGAGCGCTGGTGGACCTTCCGCAAACTGGACGGCAAACCACTTCGCTTCCTGGGGGGCGCCGGAAAGACGCAGATCGGAGCGGCGCAAGTCGGAACCGCCGAGGCCGCGCGCGCCAAGGGCCTGTTCGGCCAGGTGGCCCGGTCCATTTCCGATGCGCGCCCGTTCGGGCAAGAGGCCATGGTCCTGCGGGCCAAGGAGGCCTTGCATGGGACGATACCGGAATTATCGCGGCACCTGGGCACCTTGGCGGTCTTGGCCGGCGCGGCGCCCTTGCTGGGCTTGGCCGGCACGGTGATGGGCATCATGGAAACCTTCCGGGTCATCACCCTGTACGGCGCCGGGAATCCCTCCATGATGGCGGGCGGCATCGCCCAGGCGCTGATGGTAACGGAGGCCGGCCTGGTGGTGGCCTTCCCCATGCTCATCTGCCATGATCATTTGCAAAAGCGCGCCGACGCCATCGAGGACGAATGCGTGGCGGGCGCGACGAAATTGATCCGGATCTGGTCCGGCGAAGGGGGGAAAGCGTGAGCGCCATCGGCGGCGACGATTTCGGCTTGCGGCGCAGGCCGCGGCGGGTGGCCGAAATCAACCTTATCAACATGATCGACATGCTGTTCTTCCTGCTGGTCTTCTTCGTCTTGACCAGCAGCTTTACCCGCGAGACCGGCATCGACATCAACAAGCCCAAGGCCAGCAGTTCCAAATCGCTGCCGCGCCAACCCCTTTTGATCGGGGTGACCAAGGAAGGCGCCATCCACGTGAACGAGAGCCCCGTGAGCCTCAAGGCCCTGGGCAGCGTGCTGAAGCATTACATGTCCGAGGATCCGGACCGGGCCGTGGTGATCGTAGCCGATCGCGACGCGTCCATTTCCAAGGCCGTGGACGTTCTGGACGAGTGCAACCTGGCCAACGTGAAGAAGGTCTCCATCTCGTCCCTGAAGGAATAGCCCGCGAGCCATGCGCCTGATGCGAGTAATCGAGAAGTCGGTCTTATTGGTCGCGGCGGTAGCCGTGAACCTGGGGCTGTATTTGCTCGTTCCCTATATCCAGATCCTGATCCAGAAGCATGCCAACGCGCCCAAATCGCCCCATCAAGTGGTTACGGAACTTTCCTTCGCGCAACCCCCGGCCGAAAAGCTGGTCAAGCACGAGATCAAGGAGATCAAGCTCGCATCGCTCGATCCGCCCCAGCCCAATCCCACCCGGCCCACCGCGCCCGGCGGCGGCCTTAAGATCGATCTGAGCCCGGCCGGCGGCGAAGGCCTGGCCCTGCCTTCGGGCGGCGACCGCACGGGGGGTATCGGCGGCGGTACGGGGAACGGGACAGGGAACGGAATGGCGGCCATGACCTACGAGATGGGCCAGACCGATACGGACGCGAAAATCGTCGGGGCCGATCCCGCGCCCGCCTATCCCCCGCGGGCCGCCCGCGAGGGCGCAACGGGCATCGTCGATCTGACCTTCGTTGTGAACGAGATGGGCCGCGTAGAGCAAATCACGGTAGTGAAGGAGGAACCGGGCGGCTACGGTTTCGCAGGCGCCGCCAGCGCCCAGGCCAAGGCCCTGCAATTCAAGCCCGCCACCTTGCAGAAGATGGCGGTGCGGCAACGCTTCAAGCGGCGGTATACCTTTGATCAACCTTGAGAAGATGAAAGCCGCGCGCCTAAAGGCGCCTTCCACCGGCGCGGCGCGATCCGCGGTACGGCGCGCGACCGCCAGCGCCGTCCGATGCGCGGCCCTTTGCCTAATCGCGACTCTCGCGGCCGTCGCTCCCGCCCGCGCCCAAGCCGGCGCCACTCCCGCGGATACCTCCCAGACGCCCAAGGATCCCCTCGCCCTCGGCAACAAGCTTTATGAAAAAGGCGATTACGCCGCCGCCGCCGAACAGTACCGGCAGGTCGCCCTCAAGGGTAAGATCTCCATCAACCGCGCCTTCGCATGGTTCAACCTGGGCAATTGCCACGTGCAGTCCAAGGCCTACAACAAAGCTATCGTCGCCTATCGCCGTAGCTTGGAAGAGGCCCCCACTTTCACCCGGGCCTGGCTGACCTTGGGCGACGTGTATGCCTTCCTGGGCGCGGTGGGCGATGCCTTCCCTTGCTATCGGCGCGCCCTCGAGATCGACGGGCCGAATATGCGGGCCTATCAGATGTTGGGCGAACTCTCCTTGCAGGCGGGGGACGTGCCCGAGGCCCTGCAGAACTTCGAGGCCGCCCTGAAAATCGATCCCGATCAGGCCGACATCTATCTGGCCATGGCCGAAGCCAACGCGCGCATCCGCGATTACGAAGCCGCCGAAAAGGTGATGGAAGACGCCTTGCTCATCATCCCGTTGCCCGGCGCCGATCTCTATTTCTACCTGGGCCAGCTCTACGAACTGGGCGGCAACGATCGCAAGGCCGTGCGCGCCTATGAGGACGGCCTGGTCATCGATCCCAAGCGGTCCGAATACTACATGCGCATCGCCGCCCTCCACGAGAAGAAGGGGGACGATTTCCTGGCCCTTTTGGCCTTGGAGAATGCGGTGAAGGCCGGCATCAAGAAGCCGGAGATTCGCCTCAAGCGCGGGACCTTGTTCTTCGCCCAGGGCCGCTACGATCGGGCCTTGGAGGAGTTCAAGGCCGCCCTGGCGCTGGGCAGCCTGCAAGGCCGCAGTGGCATCGAGAACGTGGCTGCGGTCTACTTCAATAAGGGGGACAAGAAGAAGGCTGACGAGGTGCTGAAGGCCATCGGGGATTGACCGGGATCCGCAGGGACGGACCGGCCCGATCGTGCGACCGTGTGCGCTGGGGACCCGAGTGCATGGCCCCGGCCCGCGAAGTTAAGTACCTTTTCCCGGCTTATCTGGCCGCCCAGCGCCGGTCCGGGTAGCCCAAGGAGGACGGAATCGTGAACATACGCATCGCGCTGGGTTGGACCGCCGCCCTTCTTCTTGCCATGCCTTCGACCCGCTCCCATGCCCTGGAAATCCCCGCCGAGATGCGCCAGCGCCTGATGAACGAGGTCGAGGGGAAGGCCAAGGACCCGATCATGGAAGGGGAAGCTCCCGACAACTCCATCGATCCCGATGCATACATCGTGGGAGGCGGGGACGGTTTCCGCATTTCCATTGTGGGCCTGCCCAGCAAGGAATATTTCCCCGTCATCGATCCCAACGGGAACATCTACGACGGCGATCTGGGATTCATCTCCCTGGGACGGGTTTCCCTTTCCAAGGCCCTCACGATCATCCAGGACCGGGTCAGGAACAGCCTTCGGAAGAACTACCAAGTGTACGTGGCCCTCAAGAAGGCGAAGCGGGCGAACGTGAACGTGACCGGCGCCGTGAGCGTGGCCGGCACCTACCAGCTTCCCGGTACCTATCGCCTGTTGGACGCCATCCGGGGGGCCAACAACGGGACCTTGCCGCCCATTTCCAAATGCGACTACCGGCGGGTAATCGTGCGCAACCGCGATTCGGTCAGGACGTACGATCTCCTGCGTTTTTTCTCGAAGCAGGACCTCACCCAGAATCCTTACCTGTATCCCGGGGACAACGTGGATCTCAACCCCATCGACGCCATGGTGTATGTCTCCGGGGAGGTCTTGGAACCGGTCGACGGATGGGTCTCCATGGTGCCGGGGGAATCCCTGGCGGACCTGCTCGGCATCCTCAACCTCAAGCAATCCGCCGACTCCGGAGCGATCCTGGTGCAGAAGGCCGATTCCCCCTCCCGCCGCTCGATCAAACGGATCTCGGTTCGCGAAGCCGCCGGTTTCGCCCTCCATCCCAATGACTTGATCACCATCGGTTCCCGCGAGGATTTCCCCCGGCCCGATACCTTGCATGTTACCGGGGAAGTCAAACGGCCCGGGACCTATCCGGTCCTTTCCGCGCAAGCCTCCCTTCGCGATCTGATCGAACTGGCCGGCGGCGCCACCGAACGGGCCGATATCGGGCGCGCGGTGATCATCCGCCATCGCCGCAGCGAAAACGTGATCCCCCAGAACGAAGACAAGGACAACCTCATGAACCTGCGCGGAAAGGTCTCCGTAGCCGGCGGCTTACGTTCGGTGCGCCCCGAGATGAGCTCATCCATAAGCGATATGCAGGCTTTGGGCGATTACACCCTGGTACAGGCCTCCGATCTGGATGCGAAGTCCGATTTGCAGGATGGGGACGAAGTTTTCGTACCGCGGCAGGATCCCTTCGTGTACGTGAGCGGGAACGTGCGCCGTCCCGGAGCCTACCCCTATTCCAAGGGTCTTAGCATGGCCGATTACGTGGAAAAGGCGGGCGGCTATACGGATAAGGCCGATGCCAAGAACCAGTTCATGGTCGCCAGCTACAACGGCATTTCCCAAATCCGCGATTCGGGCGACCCTGGCCAAGGCGACGTCGTCGTGGTGCCGGCCGGCATCGAATATAAGCGCTTCATCAACGTGGTGCTCCCGATCTTGCAAATCGTTCCGGCGGTCCTAAGTGTGCTTGTGACCTTGATCGTGCTGGGCAAATAGCATTCGCGTATTCTCCTTCACGGACATCCTTCTCTCGGCCATGGCCTTCCTCGCCCCTTGGGTGGCGGTCCGGACGGCCGCGGCCGCACGCCTCGATGTCGATTGGTCCCGGCCTTGGAAGGATCCCGCGGGCCGCAACCTCCAAGGCCTTTCCTCCCGCATCGAGCCGGTATGGTGCCGGATCAACATTTGGCTCCCCTGGAAGCGATGGAATCCCGACGATCCCGCCAGCCTTCCGCGCTTCGAGCCTTTCGTGAGCGAAGCCGCCTTGATAATGGCGACCGGGGCCCGTCCCGACGGCCCATACTCGGTGCCCGACCTGTACCGTGATTCCGCCGGCCGCATGCTCCCCTTCGATCCCTCCCATCCTTTCTTCGCCGCTCTCAAACTCCTCCGCGATCGTCACCTCCGCCCGGTCATCGATGTGGGACCGGTGCCCGCGCGCCTTTCGCCGGGAGGCATCGCGCGCCCCGGCCCTTTCGAATGGAACACGGCCGGCCCCGCCGATGCCGAAGCGCATTACCGTTACCTTAAGGCCCTGTTCGGTTACGTGCGCGACTCCCTGGGCATCCCCCGGGAACAGGTCGCCGGTTGGGGGTGGCAGTTGGGCCGCGAGCCCGATAACAAGGATTCCTGGAATCCGCGCAATTCCGATCGGCACGCCGATCCCGGCAACCTTGAGGAATACGAGCGCCTCTTCGATTGCTCCCTGGCCGCCCTGCGCGATGCGGGGCTGGGGCCCCTGCAACCCGGCAACCTGGTTACGACTTTGCCCGGATCCCTCGGGTTCGCTTCGGATGCCTGGACGGCGCCGTTCCTGGATTTCCTGGCCCACGGTCCCAACCGTTGCCCGGACCATCTGGTCCTGCCGCGCTTCCGCCCCGGCCGCGATACCCTCGTGCTCGGCTTCTCGGCCTACGGAGGCGCCGCCTCCACCCAGATCGGCCGCGATCCCCGCCGGTTGGCCGATCTAGCCGACCGCTTGCGCTGGGCCGCGGAAAGCCGCTTCCCGGGCGTGGTGGTGCGCTTGAACGCCTCCGAAGGCAACTTCATGGAGGACGGCGCCGGCCTCAACCGGAGCGATGGCACGGCCCGCGGCGCGGCGTGGAACGCCGGCATCTGGAAGCTGGCCTTGGACGAGGGCCTGCAACGCTACCAGCAATGGGGCTTCGTGAGCGCCGACCATATCTCCCGCTTCTCCGAGCACGGGGGATTGCCTTCCGCCCCGGCCAACGTGGCGGAGATGTACCGCCGCATGCAAGGCGAAACGCGCGCGAGCGCGCGTCTTAAACGCGGTTTCCTCGACCCCGTGGAGGGATGGCCCGACGCCATCGCTTCCGGATCGGACAGCGTGCGGCACCTCCTCGTCTTCCGCTTCGATGCGAAGGAGGGAGCGCGCGGAAGCGATGACGTGGAAATCTTCGGACGGGGCCTGGTTCCGGGCCGCGCCTACGCGGTACGGCATTACCTGGTGGATGCGGAACATTCAAGTTACCTGGAAGCCTGGCACCGCGATCTGGCCGCCGCCGGCCTCAAGCTCGCTTCGCCGGACGACGCCTGCATGGAATTCCAGTTCGGGGAGGCCCATCGCAAGCTCTGGGAGGCCAACAAGCAAGTTTACCAGCGGCGCGCCCGTTTAACCGGACCGGCCGAAGACTCCTCCGTGGTGGTCCAGGCCGACTCCGCGGGCCGCATCCGCAAGCGCTTAATCCTGGAGGCGAATTCCGTTTCCCTGCTCGAGTTCCGGTGAAAGGCCCGGCCCCTGGCGGATGGGGCCGATCATGAAGCCTTATTCAGGCAACCTTATACTTGCGATGCGCGATCACGAAGACAAACAGATTCAAGTAGACGAACCACAGCTCCCACAACGGGGTATGGTAGCTAAGGGCGATGGCGGCCGCCAGGATTCCCCATACGCCGACGCGTAGCAGGGTCGGCTTGAATAGCGTGTTGAAATAGTATTTCCAGGCGAGCAGCCCTCCGGCCAATGGCATCAGGAGCGCGCCGGCGATCCCGAAATCCTTGTAGAAATGCCAGACGTAAATCACCGTATTCAGGCCCTTGAGCTTGGTTGCCGACTCGTTATAGAGCGTATCGAAATGGTAAGCCTGGATCAGTTCCGGCTCCAAGCGCAGATTCCAGAGCAGGGCGCGGAAAAGGCCCATCCCCCATTGCCTCGGATATTCATGGTCCCCATCCTCGAATTTCCGGATGGCGAAGTCGAAATTCCAGAAATCATTGGCGAGATACGCGTAGATGTTGCTTGCCCAGGCCAAGTGCTTGGGCATCTTGACCTTGACCATTTCATTGAAAGCGGCGATGGAATCGGTGTTGACGCGGATCAGGAACCCGGCGAAAAAAACCCCTACTGCCAAACCCAAGCCCACCAGCACGTGCCGTAAACGCAGGCGGCCGCGGCCGTAATGGTACAAGGTCACCGAAAAGATCAAATAGCGGAAAAGCTCGTAGCGCGTGACCATAGTCAGGTACAGCACGAGCACGAAGCCGATGGAGGCGAGAATCAATCTCCGCTCCCAGCGGGAGGGACCGGAGAACCACAACAGGACCATACCCAGCATCAAAGAAATGGGCCCGAAGAACAGCGTGTAGCTCGTCAGCAGAGTAGAGGTACAGAATTTGATACGAGCCTCGTCGGGATGCTTCATGAAAGCGGGCAAGCCCCCGACAATGTCCAGGCTGATCAGGAAGCTGATCAGGAAGACCGCGATGCAGGTGATGTAGACCAGCCGGAACCAGGGCCAATCGATCGTTCCTGCGTCACGGATCAGCGCTTCGCGCACGGACGGGAAATCGAGGCTCCATCCGGGGTATTTCACCTTGCCCAAGATCCTGATCCACAAGCCTCCCGTAAGGAACGCCGCGGAAGCGCCGTAGAAAAGGAGCGTCGAGGTGAGCGACCAAGGCGTTTGCAGGCGGCTCAGCCGGAGATAATAGAAGGCCAGCAACAGGGAATAGACGCAGATATAGATCCGAGAAGGTGAAAGCAGATCGGATCTCCGGCGGAAGGCGGTGGCTACGGTTACCGCCAACACGGAGAACATCACCCAGGTCATTCAACCACCTAAGATTTGAGAATCAGGCCTTGGCCGGTAGGCAGCGAGGCGATATGGAAATCCAATTCCTGGGCCAGGCGGTCGAAGGCCGCATGCTGCGGCTCTAGGCCTTTGAAGGTGTAATCGTCCAGCAAAACCAACGCTCCGGGAACGAGCTTATCCCAAAAGAAACGGAAGGCCTCGATTTCGGGATAAACGCAATTCATGTCGATATGGAGGTAGGAGACTTTTTCCGCCGGGCAACTGGACAGGATTTCCGGAACCGTTCCCTGAATCAAGCGGACATTCTTCCATTCCGCGAAATTGCCTTGTACCGTTTTGAAGTCGTAACGATACCCGCCCATGCCCCTCAGGCGTTCGATTTCCTCCCGCCTACCGCTCCGGATCTCTTCCTCATTCAGTTGCGCGGTCTCTGGGCCGGTGAAAGTGTCGATAAGGTAGAACTGCTTGCCAAGGGAGTCCCAATCCAGGGCAGTCATGATCGCGGAACTCTGAAAGCCCACGAAAACGCCGCACTCGACGAAATCCCCTTGCCGCCGGGCAGCGTTCCTCGCGCACCATAAGGCGATATGCGTACGCCACTGCCCGAACACGTTCGGCACGAATTCGCCCTGCCAGCCTTCGTAGATTTCCCTGTTGCGGGGATTGGCGGTGACGGCGAGGAGGGATTTGAGGCCGCGCGCGTAAGCCGCCCGGAAGTCGGGCTCGTGGCGAAAGGCATCGGAATGGATGGTAGCCAATCCGTCTTCCGCGTACCCGTTTCCAGTGCGTATAACGCTGAAACCAGCCATGCCGGCAATGGTTTTGAGCAGCTTCTTCATGCCAGCATCAAACAGGTTATTTCCCAAGCCGAAAATGGGCCAGCAAGCGCTCCAGCTTCTCCGCGGTCTCGCCGCGGCCGGCTTTCTGGGTCCGGTACCAATGCTTGAGCAAGACCCAGGTCACCAGCAGGCAGAATGCCGTCATGGTGATCACTATGCAGAGGACCATGCGCTTAGGGGAGGTGCGCTTCTGCGGGATCCGGGCGGCCTCCAGCAAGGTCACCACCGGGGAATTGTTGGCCTCCCGGAACTTGGCCTGCTCGTAGAGCTGCAAGAGGTACGCGTAAATGCCTTCCTGGACCTTCACGTCGCGGAACAGGTTGGCGTACTGGATACCCAGCTCGGGGGCCTTCTTGAGCGGCAGCACCAGGGATCCGCTCCCATTGGCCATGTAATCGGCCAGGCGCCGGGAGAGCACTTCTTTCTTTCGATTCACCTCGGCCATGCGCTCGTTGTTCCCGAAACTGGAGGCCAGCATCTCCTTTTCGATATCGTTGGAAATCACCTCGGCTTCCACCCCGGCCATGGCCTCGATGGACGCCTTCACCTGCTGATCGAGATCGACGAAGTTGTTGGCCATCTGGAAATTGGCGAAGGCGCGGTGAACGGAATCCAGGTCATGCCGGATGAGCCTAAGCCGTTCCTCGAAGAAGATACGGGAACCCTTCGCGCTTTGCTGGGACACCTGGTAGCTGATGGAATCGAGCTGCTCGGCGATGTAATTGGCCATCTGCGCCGCCACCGCCGGGGTCGAATCCTCCGCTCGGATGACGATATTGCCGTTGTCGTCCTCCGTGGCAGACACGCTCTTGTGGTAGGCCCTCAGGACGTTCTCGAAGTAGTAGACCTTTTTCTTGCGAAAACCGTACCGGCTTTCCAGATCAAACCGGTCGATGACCTTCTCGGCCAAGCGGCGGCTGTCCAAGATGCTGAGGAACCGGTTGTTGTTATCCTGTCCCCCCAGGAAGTCGAGGGACTTCATGAGGCCCCCGCCGCCCATCGGCAAATCCCCTAACAAAGACCCGAAGGGAATGCCCATCTTCTGCTGGGAGGGAAGGACCACCGCGGTTGCGGTATAATAGCTCGTCATCATCATCACCGTGGCCACCGAGAGCGAGGCCGCCAGCAGAGTTCCGATGAAGATGAGCCATTTACGCTCAAGCAGGATGAGAAGCAGATCCAAAAAGCTTACGCCTGAAGATTCCGTGGGGAACGGTTGCCTTCCGTAGGCTGGCCTGGGCACTTCGTTTTCGATACGTTCTATCATTGGGAAACCGGGGATGGCGATGCGAAACCGGACACGCGAAGAAGGTACTTAATTGGGCCCGAAAAACCATGGCGTTCGGCCGCCCTGCCCCGGGATTCTGCCGATGCCTACGGATTTGTTTAGATCTTGGAGACCTCGTGAGTCCTAAGCCCCCTTCATCCACCAAGCGGAATTTCGCCTTTACGACGGCCTTCACCGCCGTCAACATCCTGTATCCGCTGATCACTTTCGCATATGTCTCCAGAGTCATGGGGCCGGCGTTCCTGGGCCGGATCAATCTGGCTACTTCGCTTGCGTCCTACTTTACCCTCCTGGCCGCGCTCGCGCTTCCGCTGTACGGCGCCCGCGAAATCGCAAAGGTCCGCCACGACCCTGCGCGCCTCGATCGCGTCTTCTCCGAGCTTATGATCATCAACCTCGCCAGCACCGCGGTCGCTCTGCTGCTGTATGGGGTCTGCCTGCTGATTCCCGGGCGCATCCATGCGGATTGGTTCCTTTACGCGGTGGCGGGCTTGTTCATCGCGTCTAACTGCGTTTCCCTGGATTGGTTTTTCCAGGGCATTGAGGATTTTCCCTCCACCTTCGTCCGGAACCTCTGCACCAAAATCGCGACCTTTCTGCTGATGGTCCTGCTGGTGAGGCGCAGCGAGGATTACATCTGGGTAGCCGGCATCGGGGCCGCCTCGGCCTTCGGCTACAATCTGTGGGGACTACGTGCGGCGCTGCGGAAAGTTTCCCTGCGTTTTCGCGGGACCCGCCCCTTTGCTCATACCCGCCCGCTGGTTTGGTTGATACTGGCTACCATCCTGTCCAGCGCCTACGTGTACTTGGACGGGGTACTGCTCGGATTTCTCGGAGGAGAACGGGCCCTGGGCTTCTATTCGGTCGCCATCCGCATCACCCGCACCTCGCACATGGTGGTAATAGCGCTGACCACGACCATGATCCCGCGCATGTCGAGTTACCTGGAATCTGGCCGTCGCGACGACTACGCGGCCTTGGGGCAGAAGTCCATCCACGCCATCTTCTTCCTGTGCTTCCCGATCTATGCCATCCTCACCGCCTTGTCGCCGCACCTCGTCGCTCTGATGGCCGGGCCGCAATTCCTGAAGGCGGCGGCCACCCTTCGGTATACGATGCCCTTGCTGCCCTTGGTCGGCTTCACGCATTGGCTCGGTTTGCAAATCCTTTTCCCCCGCGGGGAAGAAAGGATGTTGTTTTTTTCCGCAGCCGTCGGCGCAGCCGTCAACCTGGGCCTCAACCTGTTCCTGATCCCGCGCTTCGCCGAGAACGGGGCGGCTTGGGCGGCCGTGGCTACCGAAGCTTGCGCCGGCCTCACGCTGCTCGTGCTGGTCCGTAAGGGTCTTCGCGAGTTCCGTTACTGGGATGCGCATTTCTTCAATTATCTCGTATTCGGCTTGCTTTCCGGCGGCATCGCCTGGGGGGCGGCCTATTGCCTTGGCGCGGACTTACCGGCTTCCGTCGGCGGCGCCTTGGCGGGCGGCGCCTTCTATTTGGGCTCGCTCTGGCTGCGCAAGGATCCTTTGGCCCGCGATATGGCCTCCATCGCCTTGCGCAAAGGACGCATAGCCCTGGAACGGGCCCCCGATCATGCTTGAGCTCTCCATCATCGTCGTGAGCTACAATACGCGCGCCCTCGTGGAGCAATGCGCCGCGAGCGTGGCCGCCTACCTGGACGGCAAAATCGACTATGAGCTCATCGTGGTCGACAACGCCTCGGCGGACGGAACGCCCGATTGGCTGCGGGCCTATGCGCAAAACCGTCCGCGGGTCATCGCGCATTGCCTGGACGCGAACCTGGGATTTTCCGGCGGGAATAACGCCGGGCTCAAGTTGGCCCGCGGGCGTTATATCCTATACCTCAACAGCGACGCTTATTTGCTCGATGACAGCGTGAAGGACATGATCGCTTTTCTCGATGCCCGCCCGGAAGCCGGCCTGGCGGCCTGCCTATTGCTGGATGGCCAAGGCAAGCCCGGCCCGTCGTATGGGCACTTCCCCACTGCCCGCATCCTGGCTCGCGAAATTCTCACCCGCCGCTACAATCAAATGCGCGCCGTCTGCCCGCTCCCCGGGCACCCCACCCGCGAAGTCGATTTTCCCTGCGGCGCCTTTTTCCTCATCAAGGGCGATCTGGCGCGGCGCCTGGGCGGAATGGACGAAACCTTCTTCCTGTATTTCGAAGAGACCGATCTTGCGAAGCGCGCCCGCGACGCAGGTTTTTCCTGCTGGTATATCGGAGGAGCGCGCGCTGTCCACCTCGGGGGCCAGTCGACCCAGGAAGTGAAGTCGCTGCGCTTAACGCGGATGTTCTACGCCAATTGGCGGAAGTACCTGCTCAAGCACCATGGAAAAGGGTCGGCGTGGGCCGCAGGCAAGATGCTGGCAGCCTATTTCGGCGTGGCCCGGATCAGGCACAAGTTCCGGGGGAACCTGAAGCTCGCGGCCTATTTCGAGGATCATCGCAGGGCCTTGGCCCAGGGGTGGAGCGGAAAAGAGCCGGATTGAACGCCTCCGTTCCATCCCGATCCCCATCATCCTGGCTTCCTTTCCAACGCCATCTCGTAAGCCTGGGCCACGGCCGCGGCGGCCTTTTCCCAGGTGAACCCCGCCGCATGTTCCAGGCCCTTGCCGATGCAGGCCCGCCGCAGTTCCCTGTCCCCGGCCACCTCGGCCATCCGCGCGGCCAAGCCTTCCGCGTCCCCGGTCCCGAAAAAGAGCGCCGCCGATCCGCCGGCCTCGATGAGCCCGGAATTGCGGGCCGCGACCACCGGGCAGCCGCAGGCCATGGCTTCGATCACCGGCAACCCGAATCCCTCGTAATTGGAGGGCTGGATCAGGGCCAGCGAGCGGCCGTACCAGGCGCGCAATTCCGCATCCGGAAGATAGCCCAGGAATTCCACGTCCTCGCGGATGCCGAGGGACTCGATCAGCGCGGGCAGGCCGGATTGCCGCCAACCCTTGGCGCCGACGATGCGGAACTTTCCCGCATGCCCGCGCCGGAAGGCCGCGAAGGCGCGCAGGGCGAGCGGCAGATTCTTGCCCGGCTCCAAGGTCCCGACGAACAAGAATCCGTCACGCCCGTCGGGAACGATCTCGGAGGCGACGGGGAACTTGTTGCCGAGATAGACGACCCGGGTTTTGGCGGCCAGATGGGGATAGAAGCGCGCCACGTCGGCGGCGGTGTTCCTCGATATGGCCAGGATGCAGCGCGCCTTGCGTCCCGATGCCGAAATCAACATCCGCATCATGAGCCTCTTCCCCAGCCCGAAACGTTCGGGGGACACCCGTTCATACGCGTCGTTGATGCTGATGACCTGCGGTACGGGGCCGAAGGCCAGTCCCATATTGCCGATGGAATGGAGCAAGTCGTAGCCGCGCGCGGCCCAGGGGAACCATAAATACAGGTAGAGGAGGCGCGCCCATCGGCGGCGGACCCGCGGCACGCGCAGGATAAGCCCGGGAATGTCCGCGAACTCGGGCGCTGCCGCGGAATTGATCAACAGCGTAAGTTCCCAATCCGGACGCACCTTCCGCAAATGGGCCAACAAGTGGAAAGCGGCGTTCCCGATGCCCCCGAGGTTGGGCGGCAGCAATAAGGCGTTCATGCAAACGCGGATTCGCTTGGACGCCATCTTCAGCCCTTCGCCCGTCCCAGTCGACCGCGCAATCCATCCCATGCCCCGCGCACGGCTTGGTTGAACAACGACGGCCGCCGGGCCAACTTGTACGGTACCATCCCCGCCAGCCAGAGCAGATACCCGATCTTCTGCGACGCGCTGCCGCGGGCCAGCACCACGTGGGTCTGGTTGCGGATGCGGTAATATTCCTTCGGCGTGCCCGTGAGCACCGTGGACGAGCTCGTCCGATGCCGTAGCCGCATGGCCGGCGCGTAGCGGATGGGGATTCCCGCCGCCTTGAGGCGGATGCAGAAATCAAGATCCTCGCAGTACATGAAATACCTTTCGTCCAGCAGCCCCACCCGGCGGTAGGCCGCCACCGGGACCACGGCGAGGCAACCCGAAACGAATTCCACGCGCCCCGAGTATTCCGCATCGAAGACATGCCGCACCTGGCCCGTCCAGGGAGACAAGGTCCCGATGTTCCAGGACGCCTCCCCCGTATCGGCTTCCAGCACGCAGCCCGCCAGCACCGCATCCGGATAACGGCGCAAGGCCTCCGCCAAAGCGGCGCCGAAGCCCGGCTCGACCACGGTATCGTTGTTCAGGAGCATCACGTGGCCGGCCCCCGAGGCCATAGCTTCCCCGATGCCGCGGTTCACGGCCGCCGTATAGCCGATGTTCCCCCCGGGGTCGCCATACTCATGCGGCAGCCCCGATTCGGCCAATGCCTTCCGCAGGCTTTCGCCCCCGCCGTCCGCCGCGGAATTGTCGTACAACAGGATGCGGATGCCCTCGAGCCCGGCCGCCGCCAGGCTGCGGATGCAAGCTACGGTATCTTCCGGGTTACGGTAGTTGACCAGGATGCAAACGACATCCGCCATCATGCCCCCGACGCCGCCGTCCGGCGAAGCCCTAACGCCTGGCCGACGGAACCCGTTCCCGCCAGCCATCCCATCATTTCGCCGCCCAGCGCCTCCAGCGAGAAGAGCCGTTCCACCGCGGCCCGATTGGCCGCCGTTTCCGCGCGCCAGGCCGCGGCGTCGAGCCTGGACTGGAAAGCCCGCGCTAATCCTTCGCTATCGTCGGCCACGCCCAGCTGGAGGCCGTCCAATCCTTCGGCCCCTAAGCGGGTGGACAGGATCGGCCTCCCGAAGGCGGCGGCTTCGATGGCCTTGGTGCGCAGGCCCCGGCCGGTGCGGACGGGATTGATGAAAACGCCGATGGACCGGAAGAAATCCTCCACCTGCCCCACTTCCCCCATGTATCGCACCGGCCCCCCGGGAACGCAACGCTCCGCCAGCGCCGCCGGCAGATGCGGGCCCGCCAGCACCAAGCGCGCGCCGGGCGCCAGCGCCGAAATGCGGGGAAACAATTCGGACATCAACCATGCGGCGGCGTCCTCATTGGGCGGATGCCGGTAATTCCCGATGAATCCCAACACGGACCGTTCCTCTGGTTCCGGCAAAAGCGGAAAGTCGGCAAGCGGAATTCCGTATCCCAATTGGCGCGCCGGCAATCCCGGATACCGCTCCCGCATAATGCCAACCTCCGCCGGCGATATCCCCACAAAGGCATCCAACCCCTTGAGCTGGCGCCGATAAAATCGCCCGGTCTGGGCCGCCCGGAACCCGGCGGCCACCCGTTGCGGCCAGGACCCGCTAAGGGCCGCTTCCCGATACCGCTCTTCCATCAAATCGTCTTCGAGATAAATCTTCCGGCCGAAGGCCCGGCCCCAATCGAATTCCAGGAAGCGCAAGGCCAACGGATAGGCCATCAGGAGCGCATCGAAATCGCGATCCCCCAGGAATGCGCCGATCGCCTCGCGATGCCTCCCGAAGGTGGAACGCACGCCCGGCAGCAATTCCCAGCGGCCCCAGGCGCGCGGCAAGGTCACTTGGGGCAATTGCAGGTAACGCGCGAATTCCCGGGGAGGCGGATCGTCCGGCTTTATCTCGCGGCAACCGTCCAGGGCCAGCACCGACAACTCGCAGCGCCGTTCCAATTCGCGGGCCAGGTAATACAGCCGTTTCGCCCCGCCGAAGCGGGTCCCGGGAATCGGGGCCTGCGAGGATACGAACAAGACGCGCATGCCTTTAGGCCTTCCGACGCGTGGCGATCTGGAGGTCACCCACGCCCCAGATTTCCGAAGGCACAGTGCGGACGCGCCAGCCGTTGCGCGCCATCAGGGACTTGAAGTAAGGGGCCTGGTAACCCTTCTCCAACCATCCGAATCGGCGCACGTAATAGAGGTTGGCCGCGTCCAGCCGCAGGCCCCACGCATAAGGCAACGAAGGGCTGCCGGTGGGCGGAATCGGTTCGTCCGCGAAGTAGGCCACGCCCTTAGGCCCCAGGATGCGGCCCAGGTTCGCCGCCAAGCGCTGATGATCATGGGCATGATGGAAAGAGGCCAGGAACAGGGCGGCATCGAAGGTTTCCCGCGTGGTTTCGGCGAACTCCACCATGTCGCTCTGCGCGAACGCGATGGACTTCCCGTGTATGGCCGCGCGATGGGCCATGAGCGCGATGGAGGGAGCGTTCATTTCCACCGCCGTCATGCGGTAGCCCATCAGCATCAATTGCACGGTGAGATTGCCCCAACCCGCGCCGAACTCCACGATGCGCGAACCCTTCGGCAAATCCATATGCTTGATGGCGAATCCATGCGATTGCAGTTGCGCCCCGACGAACGCGCCATTCCCCGTACTGTACGGGAAGAAATCGTTCTTGCCCGCCTCGAAATCGAACTCAGTGGCTTCGTTCTGCAAGGCGTAGGGCCGCCCCGCGATCAGCGCGTACAAATCATCCTGCGCTTTTTGATAATCGGGCGAAAACGGATCGTCGGGAATCAGGATGCCGGCGGGCAGCTTCAGGTACGCTTTGCCCATGCGCGCCAGGGCCTCCGGGCCGGGTTCCTTTTCCCCTTGCAGGCAATCGTCCAGGAAAGCGTCCAATTCGGCGAGGCTGCCCAAGGGCCGGATCCCGCGGGCGCGGAACGAGAGCGACATGAGGAGGGAGGATCGCCGCACCAAGGCGCGGGCCAGGTTCGCGGCTTCCGTTTTCATGGCAGGGTCACGTCCGAGTTGAACAAGGGAAAATACTTCAGCGTATAGCGGAGGCCCCGAGGCCTCTCCCCGATGGGCTTCGCAGGTACCCCCGCCACGATGGCATAAGGCGCCACCGACTTCGTCACCACGGCCCCCGCCCCCACGACCGCTCCTTCACTCAACTCCACCCCGGGCAGGATCATGGCCCGGGCCCCCAGCCAGGCGTAGTCGCCGATGACCACCGGGCCCGGTTCGGCCGCGAAGTCCGGGCTATCCACGCGATGATCCAAGGTCAGGATATAGCACTCGGGGGAAATGCTCACGTTGCTGCCGATGCGTAGCGGCTGGCGCCCATCCAGATAAGTTCCCCGGTTGATGACCGAATGATCGCCGATGGAGATGTGCCGCCCCGCGATGAAGCAGCCCATATGGACCGCCACGCCGCGTCCCAGGCGCAATCCCAAAACGCGCGCAAGATACGCATGGCGTAGCCAATACAGCGGAACATGCGAGATGAAGGAGTTATACAGATAGAAAGCGGCGGCCGCCAGGAACGCCTTCAACCGCGCCCTGCCGCTTTCATGCCTGGAACTCTTCTGCTTGCCATGGGAAAGGGAAGCCCGGATTAGAGGACGGCGTATTTGAGGGTAAGGGCATGCACCCAGCTCAAGCCGTCCCAGTACTGCGCCGCATAGTCCAAGGCATAGCCGTCGGACACGAAGGTGAAGCCGGCGGTGAGCTTGAGCGCGTTCCCGCCCTGCCAGGTCGAGGTCTCCGTCTCCGTGAGCGCAGTATAATAATGGGTCAGTTCGCTCATCTGAACCCGGCTCCCCATACGCAAGATGAAGGAGGGCGAGTACGCGTACTCGATGGCTCCGCTGGCGCGCGGCGACCCATGCAAAGGCACCTCCCCATCGGCGAGAAGCTTGGCCTTGGGCATTTCCGGCGCGGAGTAGAAGAATCCCGCCTTGACGGACATGGGCAGCAGCCCCCCGGCATCCTTACCGGCCACCTGGGACCGCTCTTTTCGGCCCACGTTCAAGAGCGCCACCCCGAAACCGACGTTCCTGGCCGCGGGCTGATACTGCATCCCCAGGTCCACGCCCCAACCCCAACCCAACTGCGATTCGGTGAAGTCGCCGAGATACTCGGAAAAGCCGCGCAAGGTCGCGCCCACGCGCACCCGATCGGACATCCGCCGCGCCGCCGTGAACGAGGGATTGAAGGAGGAAGGCATTATCTTGACGCCCGTCGCATTCCCATCCTCATCCATCTCATCGATGCGGCCGTAGTTGATGAACGCGGCCGAGAAGGCATAGCTCATATTGCTATCCGCCCCCGGAAAAGCATAAGCGACGTTTCCCGATGCGATCTCCAGCATGTGGTAACGGAAAGTGCCCGAGAGCATGCGGCCCGCATCGGCTTTGGCGACGCCGGCCGGATTGTACCCGATGGCATCGGAGCCCTGGGCGGCGGCCGTGTAGGCCCCCGCCAAACCCGCCGGTCGGGCGAAAACCAAGGTTTCGATGTACTGGAATTCGGCCGTACCGACCAAATCCTCGCCCTGGGCGAACACCCCGGCTGCGCCCGCCAATAGGGCCCAAGACAAGCGTACGGATAAGCCAGGACGCGCCCGCGCCGGATGGGGATTTTGGGGCAAAATCACCGCAACAAGGTACTTAATAGAGTCCGAAAAACAATCAAGCCCTGGGCCGATTTCAGCCATATTGCTTGCAGGCTCGGGGCCTCCAAGCTATCTTTGCCGCTCCTCCGGGGACACCATTCCCCGGATTCCGAGCTAGTAGCTCAGCTGGTAGAGCAGCGCCCTTTTAAGGCGTGGGTCGTGGGTTCAAATCCCCCCTGGCTCAGAATTTTCGACCCCCGGGTTGCCCACTTCAATATTGAATGGGCAATGCCGGGGGTTTCTTTTTTCCCCGGCCATCATCTCATTCAATCGTCATGCTATTGCCGATGCTTACGAAATCGGTATTCTGATCGAATCGGGAAGCGAAGTCGACATAAGTAATCCAGATGTCCTTCCCGCGATTGATGAAAAAGTCCTGTTTATACTTGAGCAGATTGCCCCTCGAAGTAGTAGTGTAGCTGATTTCCCCATACTGCTTGCCATTCAGGTCTTTGAGTCCCGATTGGTATTGGCCCAGGTCGGGGATGCGGGCTGCCAGTTCCAAGCCCACGGTATCGAGTATCGCGGCCAAATCGGTGGTTCCCCGATTCGCTTCAATCTGGACGAGCGTATAGGCCGAGAAATCCTCGACCGGCGGCGCCAGGGCGACGAGGTCCACGGTATCGCTCCCATAGATCTGATCGAGCTTGAGTTCCCAACTGGCCGGGAATTGCAGGGCGATCCCGATTTCGGCATTGTCGTATTTGTTGTTGGCGATGCTTCGGTTGCCGGTACTGTAGTCGGTGGCTACGCAGGCTGTCAGCAACAGCACTCCCGTGAGGAAGCCGGTTAATCGCTTCATGTGGATTCCTTTCTCCAGCCCCGCGGGCCCGAGCGGATATCGGGTTTAGGCCCGCAAGAAACGTCAGGAACAAGTCTATCATTGTTTAATCCGGATGGGTTCTTTTTTTAAACCCTTCCGACTTGGATCAGTTATGGCGGCAAACTTCGGATTAGGGTGACAAAAGATAATGGTGGGCGGGGACCTGAAACGATCTACGGCCAGGTTGTTCTAGAAATGCGCCTCATAAAAAGAGTATGCGGACATGAAAGCGATTATGAGCAAGCATAAGAATCCGCCCAGCTTTAAAGACTGCCACTGGTCCTCGTCCCATTCGCCTTTAAGCAAGGAAATGATATCTGGCTGCAGGAAGTATTTAATGGCATCGAGGAGGCCGCCCAAATCTTTGAAGATTGGTTTGAACAAAGCCAGGCCTGCGCAGATCGTCATGATACTTGAAAAAATCAGCTTGGCCATTCGAGTTTAGATCAATTCAAAAGCACACCTTACTCATTGGCCAACAGGGGTCCATCATCGACCCATTTGATTTCATCCAACGGAAAATATTTACCGCCGCAGGCGCATTTCGATTTAAGAAATAAATCCCGGAATAATTTCGGGTTGAATTGGTTTTCGCAGCGAATACAGACATAAATTTTGTCCTCCGGGGTGGGCGCACCATGAATACTGTCAAAAATACAGCCCAACAATTTCCAGGAGAATCACTTTCGTTTTTGGATTTTTATTTTTTCTTTTGCTTTGACTACCCTGATACCTGTCTTTTGGGATAAGACCTTGAAATAGGAAATCGCATCCTCATCGAGCCGAATTGTGATCTGTTTCTTCAACTTTTTGGCGTAGGGGGTTTTGGCTGCTTTGGAAAAATCGTATTCCTGTCTCATGATTTCCTCGGATAATTTTTGGCTTCTGATTTCGTTGTTTACCTTGCCGAGATAATTCTTATGGTTGACTCCGCGTCTCGGTAACAGTGACAGACCATAAACATCCGTAGAGCGGCGCCAAATCCAAAGAGGATGAAGCGGGCTTCATCACTCGAATTCGCCCCAATAAGAAGTGGCCCGGGGCGGCCGAAGACGAGACCCGGCATCAGAGAGTTACGCGCTAATCAAGGACGCGAGTGGAGTGGGGTTTACATCCTCCCATCTAGGCGGAGGTGAGCCCCGGAGCGCGGGCGGAAGACCGCGCAGAGGCTTGGCCAAAAAAGGGCCCTTGCGAGGTCCCACTTTCTGGCCTAACTATTTCAAACGCACCGATTCTTTTGCAATATGCCCCGCTAAGGAGGTTACAAACGTCTTCAAATCGGTCATGGTTGATAAGCTTGAATACTTACCCGTACTTGATGCAGTTCTTGGAGAAGACAACACAGAGGCGGTCGTATAAAGCTTTTCCTTCACGAGCTTCTGGCAGAGTAAATCATATCGCCGCAAATAGGATGCTCCCTTGAACTCCTGGAAAATCGGAAAGTGCGGGGATCTATCATTGACAGGCCTTCTCGATTCTTCCGCATCCTCGACCAGCATGAGCCATCCGATAAACGGAGGTGGCTGCTTTCCAAACGCCCCTTCACGATAAGCAGTCCAGACATCATGGGCGGTACCGATGGCTTCTTCGGTTCGATTGTTGAAGTTGTTTCCGAACGAAGGCCCCACTTGACTCTTCATTTCAATGGCGGCTATTAGCTCTCCTTCATAAATCACCAAAAGATCCCACAGCTTGGTGGGTCGGAAAAAGCCAGGTAAAGTGAGCATTGTCCGCTTTTGGAAAATTTGAGCGTGACTTAATCCATTGGCTCGAATGATATCGAGAACCAAGGCGATAAATCCGTCCATGTTTTTCCCGGCGGTGACTCCGGCTCGTTCCCCTTGGTCGCTTTTACCCGCCTCAATTTGCTTTTTCCTTGCGGCATCTCGATTGCCCCAGAAAGCTTTGATGGCTTCTTTGGCTTTCCGCTCGTAGTCAACTAAGTGGAGTCCCAATTCGTTTTCCCTCAGCCTTCAAGTTGTTTCCATCGTTCGGCAGAAAGGCCGAACAATTTCGCTGAAGCATGACTACATGCCCCTACATCCAAACTCTTTGATGCCTGGATCAGCTCTTCTCGGTTCCGTTGAGGAACATCTTTCCAAAACGGAATTCGGATTAACCGAAGGTATTGCGCCTGAAACCTCAGGTAACCTCCCCGCATAGTGGTAGAGTATGAGGAAATAAATAAGCGCGCGATACCCGACAGAAGAACGGCTTGTAGCGCTCGCAAATCCCATTCGTCAGATGTTATGTAATACAGGTTGTGGTGCGGATAAAGTTTTCCGTCTTCAAATACGACCTGTGCTTTTCCTTTTATATCCGGTATAAGCAGCTTTTTCTTTAACGCGAGCTCAGGAGAAATCCGGTCAATTGTCCGGTACCAATTTGACGGAGCTTTCTGTGCACAATGCCGGCTCGCTATAATGTCTTTCCGCTTTTCGAGGTAGCGCTTCAAGCGCGGGTAATCGTGGAGGTTTACCAATCGCCCATCATCTTCAAAAGGGTTGATAACGCCTCTGCCTTGCCACTTCACAACCCCATCAAGAACATCTTTGGTTGTGACAAGCGGAAGCTTTCTATCCTGCTCAACGTCGAGATCATCAAATACGCCTATGTAGGCTTTGTCTGAGCCGGTAGCTACGCCAATCCCGACTTTGCATAAAGCTTCCTCAAGAGTGGGAAACTTTGTTTCTATCTCCCTGACAATCTCCATGTGGTTGGAAGTTCCAAGCATCCAAGGTTCAGATCCACTTCGAACATAATCCAGTTCGCGGATGGTCCTATCCTTTGTTGATATCCGTTCCTTATTAAGATCGATGGCGAGAGCCCTGAGAAAATCATTTTCGATTTTCGGTCTTTGCACAATGCGCGTTTGACCAGGCTTTTCCCGACTGACTACTGTGATTGCTGGATATGCAATAACGTCGCTATGGAATGCAGGAGTATCGACCATGTCCACATAAACTTTCAAACGGTAGGAACTCGAAATGAGATTTCGGAGTGGGCCTCCATAGCGGTTCTTCATCCAGCGGTCGGAACAAATGAATCCCAGAATGCCTCGCAGTGAGAGCAGGCCAAGAGACCTTTCGATAAACGGAATGTATAGATCGGCTCGATCATATATCGTTTGGTATCTTCTGCGATATTCTTGGAGCAGTGTCTCAGGAATCAATTCCTGTCTCACATAAGGTGGATTGCCCACTACGAAGTCGAAATCCCCTTCGATTTTCTCAATGAGAAAATCTCCTTGGAATAACCAGGCATCTACGATTTCGGTGGCATTCCGATTTGCGTATCCCCAGCTTGTCAGTTTCCCTTTTAGCTTCTCTCGTGTGGATTCGAATGTGGTTCTGTGCAGTTCCACGGCCCTGATGGCGTTCTTCAATTCTGAAGAGCTTGTTTTCCCATTATCCGGATTTTGGATGCTGCATAGGAGCCTATCGACGATTGCAAAAAGAAAATCACCACCTCCGAATGAGGGTTCCAAAATCCGGTGTGCCGAGAGATTCAGGTCCGAAGTGTACCCGACCAAGTCGAGTATAAAATCGACAACCTCCCGGCGCGTGAATACGGCACCCCGGTCGTCCACGCCGCCTTGGGAAGCAAGCTTCTCTATTGCGGCTAAGATTTTCTTGGAGGGTGTATCGGCCAGGTCTTCGAAAAATTCGAGTTTGAGTTGCGCATTGGGCATAAGTCCCCTTAAAATTGCAGTTCTGACTATTTGTTGACTGGGTAGCCTCTATGCCGTCGTTTAACCCATATCAAAATTAGTCAATTCTACTGCCAGACTCCGCGCCTCTTGAAACGCCGATAACTGGTACAATGCCCTTCAAACGCATTTGCAGTTTGAAATCCGTATAGTCTAAGATCCTGATTTTGCCAGGTATAGAGAGCATCTGGAGGATCAACGTGGAAGGTGCCCCCAATTCGTAGGCTACTTTTGTGTGAGTTCTCGTACCCCTACTCCACCCGGAAATAAAACATCATATGATCCTCCGCATGCTCCGCGATATGGCAATGCGCCATCCAGGCCCCCGGATTCGAAGCATCCAGTAAGATGTCCGCCGTGGAGCCAGTCGGCACCAGGTAGGTATCCTTCCAGGCCAATTGCAGGTTTTCTTTCCCGTCAACGGCCGTCACCAGGAATCGTTGTCCGTGGAAATGGATGGGGTGCGGCATGGGGTGCACGGCGTTCGAATCGTTCTTGATGCGGATGAGGACTTGGTCGCCTTTTTTGAAATGCCAGTAGATGTCGTGGTTTTCCAGGCCGGTTTCCATATCGCGGATGATCCACGTGGTATTGTCCATGGTGGATGCGGAGTTCATGGTTCCCATGGTGTCCACCCATTCGATGCCGATCGACCCATCGGGCGCGTGCGCCACGTTAGCCGCTTCTGCAGTCGCCGCCGGTTTCATCATCATCATGCCGTCCATCTTCCCGGTCAACAGGATGCGCTTGTCCGGGTCCTTATGGAAAGAGGGGCGGAAGCTTTCGATGTCGGCGGTGACGGAGGAATCCTTATCCATGTTGGCGTAGTAAGTATCGTAATAATCCCGACTGACGGAATCGTCCTGCACGATGACCTTCATCAAGGAAACGGCTTGGTTGGGCATGATGTGGACCAAGGGGAAGGTCCCGGCTTCTTCGAATCCGGCTTCGAAAATCAGGCGTTCGCCGGGGGCGACGATTTCGCCGCCGGAGAGGTAGGAAGTTTCGTAGCGGCCGTTGTCCGAGCCCACCACCTTCATATTGGTCCGGGAAAGCCCTAAGTTCAGAACGCGGGTATTGCAGGCGTTGGTTACGTAGAAGCGTACGAAGCTGTTCCGCTTGACGGTGATGGTATAGTCGGTATCGCCGTTGGCCAGGAAGACGTTGCCGAAGCGGCCCATGAGTACGTGGTCGGCCATGTCTTTGCGGATGGGCGCGATGCCGTTCGAATCCATAGGCACCTCGCCGATCATCAGGGGTACCTCCAAATGGACCGGATTCCAATAGGCCGTGTCCTTGGGCGCGACCAGGATAGAGCCGTATAGTCCCAGGATATTGTAAGCGTCCTCGCGGACATGGCTGTGGTACCAGAACGCGCCGACGTCGGGGAAGACGAGGTGGTAAGTGAATTGGCCGCCGTCGGGAATGGGATCCTGAGAAAAGCCCGCGGCACCGTCGTCATGGGGATCGCCGCGGATGCCGTGGGGATGCAGGGTGATAGGGAAACCGACCCGGTTGTGCAGGATGAGGATGATCGAATCGCCTTGGCGGACGCGCAGGACGGGGCCGGGAACGGATCCGTTGAAGGCGACCATGCGGACTTCCTTGCCATCGATGACCTTCTTGACGGGGGCGGCGGTGAAAACCAGGGTGTCCCCGTTGCGGAGCGATTTCTCGATTACGGGAGAGGCATCGGGGAGTCCCGCGGTGGTGCGGGGGAAATAGGGATCTTCGGCGGCATGATGGCTATTCATCAGGCAACCCATTAGGCAAATGGCCTGGATGAAAGCAAGGAAGATAGCAGCGGCCTTTGCGGTGGATTTCCGGATTGGGATGTGGCGCTGGTGGGCAGGGTGCATGGAAAGGCTCCGCTCCCGCCCGCGCGGGTTCTCGCAAATATACCCTGGGGCGACCCGGGCCGCCGAAGATTCGCGCCGATGCAACGTTTGGATTCACGGGGAGACGTATTCGCATCAGGGGCCTTGCAGGTTGGTAGCTTGGATCCTGGGGCATGCTTGCGGAATGCGGTATTTGGGCCGCTCCGCCATAAATGGAGGTTCAGTGTATGTTTCACCTATCCTTTAGACCCGGTTTGATGCTCGGCGCGGCGGCTTTGGCCCTCATCGGGGCCATTTGGCTCCGGCCCGTTCTGGCCGCAAGCACGGCTGCGATGCCGGATCCGAACGCGGCCAAACCCGCCAAAGTCGCGGAGGCCACCTTCGCGGGCGGTTGTTTCTGGTGCATGGAATCGCCTTACCTGAAAATCAAAGGGGTGGTCGAAGTGATGCCCGGCTATAGCGGCGGCGAGCCTTCGAATCCGACTTATGAAGAGGTCAGTTCGGGCACGACAGGCCACGCCGAGTCCGTCAACGTCAAGTACGATCCGGCCCAGGTAAGTTACCTGACGCTTTTGGAGGCCTATTGGCGATCGATCGATCCCACCGATGCCGGCGGCCAATTCGCGGATCGGGGATCGCAGTATCGTCCCGCTATCTTCTACCACAACCAGGAACAGAAGCGCCTGGCGGAAAGTTCCAAGGCCAAACTGGAGCAGAGCAAGAAGTTCTCCAAGCCGGTAGCCGTAGTCATCGAACCGTTCAAGGCCTTTTACCCCGCCGAAGAGTATCATCGGCATTACGCCCAGAAGAACCCCATCCGCTACCATGCCTATCGCACGGGTTCGGGGCGGGCCGGGTTCATCGAGAAGAATTGGAAGATCGATCTGCCGGAAACCCCCGTCATTCCGGTGACCGCGGACAACGACGGGTATGAGGAGACCGCCATGCAAGAGTCCGGGAAAAAATACGTCAAGCCTGCCGACAATGAACTGAAGGAAAAGCTTTCGCCCATCCAATACAAGGTGACCCAGCAATGCGGGACCGAGCCTGCCTTCCATAATGCCTATTGGGACAACCATGCCGAAGGGCTATACGTGGACGTGGTGACCGGGGAACCCTTGTTCAGCTCGAAGGATAAGTTCAACAGCGGAACGGGTTGGCCCAGCTTTACGCGGCCCATCAAGCCGGAGGCGGTGAAGAAGGACGTGGATAAGAGTTATGGGATGGAGCGCGATGAGGTGCGCAGCGCGAACGGCGATTCGCATCTGGGGCACGTCTTCGACGATGGGCCGGCGCCGACGGGGCTGCGCTATTGCATCAACTCTGCTTCTTTGAAGTTCATTCCTAAGGAGAAGATGGCGGAGTCGGGGTACGGGGAATATTTGAAGCTGTTTTCGGAGACTGCTAAGAAGTAGAGGTGGGTCTGGGTGGGTCTGGGCGGATCCGGGGCATAGCCTCGCGCGCCACATTATCATCATGACTACCTTTAATGGCATGATCCCAACCCTCTCCATCCTCTCCGATCTCCCCGGGAATATCCGCCAGAACCTCGAGATCTTCACGGCCTCCGCGCGGGAGGCTTGCGGACCCGACCTCGTCTCCATGGTGCTCTTCGGATCCGCCGCCGAAGGGAGGCTACGCGCCTCTTCGGACGTAAACCTGATCCTGGTACTGAAGCAGTTCGTCCCGGGCCGGATCGACGCCCTGCGGGAGAGCCTGCGCCTGGCCCATGCGGCCGTGCAACTGGAGGCGATGTTCCTGCTGGAATCGGAAATCCCCGCGGCCGTGGAGGCGTTCGCGGTCAAGTTCGCCGATATCCACGACCGCCATCGCGTCCTTTACGGGCCCGATCCTTTCGCGCGGCTGGAGATTTCCCGCGATGTGACCTTGCGACGGCTGCGACAGGTCCTGGTCAACCTCACCTTGCGCCTGCGCGAGCGCTACGCCTTGGTCAGCTTGCGGGAGGAACGCCTCGTGCCCGTGATCGCCGATTGCGCCGGACCCATCCACGCGGCGGCGTCGACCATACTTCGATTGGAGGGCAAGGCCAACGTGCCGCCCAAGGAGGCATTGCTAGAGCTGGCGGGAAGACTTCGGGCCGGGACCTGGGATCAGGTTCTGAAGAGCATGTCGGCGGCCCGGGAAGAGTTGGAGCTTCCCCCCGGCGAGCCCGGCGCCACCCTCCTGGGCCTGTTGGACCTGCTGCAAGCCCTGCAAGTGCATGTGAACGGGATGAAGTAATGAACCCCTTCGATTGGCGCGGACCGCAATTCCTGATGTTCTACGTAGTCTTCGGGGCCGCCCTCTGGTTGTTCCTGGAATGGTTCCTGTTCAGGCGGGAAACGGGGAAGCCGGTCCCGCGGCTCAACCTCACCGATCCCTATGAGATCGCCATGCTGCGCGGAGGCGTGAACGAGTCCTTGCGGGTGGCGGCGATTTCGCTGGTGGATCGCGGACTGCTGAAAGCGAAAGAGGATCAGCTTCTGGTCAAGAAAAAGGGCGCCGTCGGGCATGTGCGGAGGCCCATCGAGAAGGCCTTATTACTGCATTTTTCCGTCTCCCAGGCGGCGTCTTCCCTCTTCCGCAATGCGTCGGTCCAGGAAAGCTGCGACGAGTACAGGAAAAGCCTGGAGGCGCAGGGATTGATCAAAAATGGCGAAGAATTAATCCGTCGCCTTCCGGCCTATGCCGCCAGCCTGTCCCTAGCCGTTTGGGTTTCCAGCTACAAAATCAGCCTCGCGATATCGCGGGAGAGGCCCTTCGGGATCCTGGTCCTCTTCGCCATAGCCCTATGCACGGCCCTGACCCTACTATTCATACGCCGGCGGACGGCCCTGGGAGACCGGGTGATGGAAGACCTGGGGATGCTGTTCCAGCAACTCAAAACGCGGGCCGATCTCCTGCCCGAAGGCGGCGACACCAATGAAGTATCCCTCCTGACCGCGGTATACGGCGCGTCATCCCTTTCCTCCAGGCATGATTACGTCAAAAAACTTTTTCCAAAGGCATCCAATAACGGCGGCCTTTTCGACTCGAGCGGTTGCGGCAGCGCGAACTCCCTCTGCGGGAGCTCGGGGAGCAGCTGCGGCGGGGGAGGCAGCAGTTGCGGGGGCGGAGGCGGGGGCGGAGGCGGGGGCGGAGGATGCGGCGGTTGTGGAGGCGGCCATTGATGGCCCCCGATCGGGTCGGGCTCGGCTGGCGCCCCGGACTCGCGGCGCACATCCTGTCCCACCCGGATCGGATCGACGTGGTCGAGGTCATCCTCGACGATTATTTCCGCGCTCCGGCCCGCGCGCTGCGGTCCGTGCGAACCTTGGCCGCGCAAATCCCGGTCCTCTACCATGGGGTGGGCCTCGGCCTCGCGAGTTCCCATCCGGTTGATAAGCGACGCCTGGAGAACCTGGCGCGGGTTCTCGATATCCTCTCCCCCGAAATCTGGTCGGAGCATCTGGCCTTCGTGCGCGCGGGAGGCCGCGAAATCGGACACTTGGCCGCGCCGCCCCGAAGCGAGGCCACCGTGAACGGCGCTTTGGAAAATCTCTTGCGCATCAGGAAGGCCGTCAGCGTCCTGCCGGCCCTGGAGAATATCGCCACCCTCATCGATCCGCCCGGTTCCAAGCTGTCCGAACCCGCTTGGACGCAGGGCATCCTGGAGGGTTCCGGTTGCGATATGCTCCTCGATCTGCACAACTTGTATGCCAACGCCCTGAACTTCGGCCAGGATCCGGTTGTCTACCTGCGTACCTTTCCGCTGGAGCGCGTGCGCCTGGTCCACTTGAGCGGCGGCAATTGGATCCCGGAGCCTCCCGCCTTCGCCGCCCACCCGGGAGCACGGCGGCTGCTCGATGATCATGTCCACGATGTGCCCGACCCCGTCTATGCCCTGCTGGAACTGCTCGCCGAAAAGGCGGAGGCTTCCCTCACTGTGATCATCGAAAGGGACGGGGAATACCCGGCCTTCGGTATTTTGTTGGATCAGATCGATCGGGCCCGGGCCGCCTTGGCGCGGGGCCGCGCGCTTGGGCGCTCATTCACGGGAGGGCGGCTTGAGCGCGCAAGGGCTTGAAACGGCGTTAGCGCGCCTGTACACCGATCCCGATTTCCGGGACCGCTTTCTGCAAGCGCCGGAGTCGGCCCTGTCGGATCAGGACCTGTCGGCCGGGGAGCGGGACGATTTGCTGGCCCTCGATCGCGCGGGCCTGGTTATGGCGGCCCGCAGCTACCAGCATAAGCGCCAGGGCCGCCGCAAGCCGGCGGAAGGGCTATAGCGACTTCAAGCGCTGCGCCCAGTAGGCCCTGGCCTCCGGGCCCATCCGGCGGCCCACGTAGGCTTCCATGGGAATGCGCATGCCGACGGATTTCTTGGGCGAGGTGAGACCGTATTTCAGCGCGCTGGACCCGTCCATCTTGCAGGCGCCGGTGTATTGGATCTGGGAGAGGCTGTTCCCGTCGTACTCCAGCAGGAACATATCGCCGCTGGGGCCAAAGGCCATATCGATGGGGCCGTTGGGCTTGGCGCTGGCCATGAAGGCGGCAATCTGGTTCACCGAGCCGTCGGCCTTAAAGGTGACTTCGTTGATCCAATGGCGCGCCCAATCCATGATGAATAGGCTTCCATCGTAGCGGGGCGGCAGGCGGTTGGGGGATTTCAGCGCCGCGTCGAAGCGGTAAAGGCCGCCTACCACCGCGGCGCGGGCGTCCTGGTTCGCGAAAACGGCGGAGGGGGAATCGTTATCGCCGTATGCCAGGATGGTGGGTTCGGCCGGCGGGAGCAGGGTATCACCCGTATTATTGGTCGAATGATTGACGACGTGGCCCGGATCCTGCTTGACGCCGTTCATGATATAAGCCTGGTTATCGGCGTTGAAGTACGGCCATCCGAAAAAGCCGGGGACCTTGGCCCGATTGACTTCGTCGCGGCCCAAGGGACCGCGCGTAGTGCTGGCGACGGTCGCATCGGGGCCGGGCTCGCACCAATAGACCCATCCCGTCTTGGAATCGAGGGCGATACGGATGGGATTGCGCATGCCCATGGCGAAGATTTCGCCTTTCTCTTTGGCGGTCGGAGCGGGGAACAGGTTTCCCGCGGGAATGGTGTAGGTTCCATTCGGTTCGGGATGGATGCGCAGGATCTTGCCGTTCAGATCATTGGTGTTCGCCGCGGTCGCTTGGGTATCTTCCTGCCGGGTCGCCCCGGTCGAAGCGTAGCCCTGCGAAACGTTGGGATCCACGTTCTCGCCCGTCGAGATGTAGAGGTTCCCATCGGGTCCGAAGGCCAAGGACCCCGCCGAATGATGCTGATCGGCCCAGCGGATGCCGGGCACGGTCAATACGACCACCTTGGAGGCGTCGGACAATGCGCCACCGGCCTCCGTGAAGCGGGCCAATTCGTGCTGGGGCAAGGTGGCATGGGTGTAATAGACGTAGACGAAGTGGTTGGTCGCGAAGCCGGGATCGACCGCAACCCCAAGCATACCCGTATGCGGCGCGGTTGCGAAAACGGGTACCGTCCCCGCCGTGGTCGTTTGCTTGGTGGCGGGGTCGTAGATCTTGATATTGCCGCTTATCCGCTCCACGATGAAAATTCGATTGTCCGGGGCGATGGCCAGCTCCATGGGATTGGCCAACCCCGTGCTGATGATCGAGACCTTCTTCAGCTCGGAATCGGCTACGGTCATGCAGGGGTCCGTCGCCTGGGCCCGCGCGGTACCCGTGAAGGCCGGAAAAGCCGCCAGGCATCCCATCGCCACGGCGATGCGGCGAATGCGGCGAAATGGTAAACGAGTACCCTGCGATGACGTCATAACTTCCTCTTCTCTCCGGAGTTCGTAAAGCTACTCCCCCGCGTGCCCTCCGGCGGGGCGTCTTTGGAGAGGAACCGGAAGGAATCCGGAACGCCCCGGTAACATCGGCGTTTCGCGCCCTGCCCTCGAAAGGCCGGAGGGGAAGGCCGCCCTGGCGGGCGGTCCGTTCAATTGCGGGTGATCTTATCCAGGAAAAAGCCGAACAGATCCTTGAGTTTGCCCTGGACCAGAGCCGCCACTCCGGAAACCAATGCGGCTACGATCACGGAGGCATACGCCGAAAGGAAGGGGAGATCATGGACCAGGAGCAGGTTGCGCGGCCGCAAGCCATTGCTCTTGAGCAGCCTCCAATCCCCCGCCAGCAGCCCGAGCAGGCTCATGAATCCGAGGATTTGCATGGACCAAAGGATGAGCGGCCGCATATCGGAGAAATCCTGGGCCTCCAGGACGCGGAGAACTAAACTCGGGATCACGAGAAGGACCGCGAACTGCGCGCCTTTGGTAAGCCCGGTTCTTCCGCGCAGGTACGGGAAAAAAATGCCGAAGAAGCACACCAGCACGAGCCAATACAATAAGGCCGCGAACAAATAGAGGGCGCAATCCGCCAAGGGGAAAAGCGAATCCGCGGTTTGATTGGGCAGATTCTGGTAAATCCCGATCAGGATGGGCGCCACGGAAAGCACCGCTCCCACGCGGAGGCATTCCCATGTATTGCGGCGGATGTCCGGGCCGGCCACGGAGAAAACCCAGGGTGCGCCCGGGTTGGGCTTACTCACGTCCTCGATTCCGGGCAACGGTTGTTCGGCGCGGGATTCGAAGTGGGATTGCAATCCCGCTTTCTTCTCGGCGTATTCCTTGGGCGCGAGCGTTCCCTTCTGCAATAGATCGTCCAGGGAATCCAGCGCGGACCGCAGTTTGGTGCGCGCATAGAACCCGGCCATGGCCTTCCGCAGGTAGGCCGCCATGGCTTGGGTATCATTCAACTCCGCTTCGCCACTTTTGGACACCTCGGCGGCGGGACGGAACAGGCGGTACTTGACCAGCACCAGGGCGACTAGGAACGGGATGGGCAGCCAGAGGGACGTGGTGGAAGGACCCACCAGCAAGGCCGCGAAAACGAAGGCGCCCGTCATGAGATCTTCGTCCCGCAGCGAGACGCTTCCCGGATTGCTTTCCGGCGGGATGCGGATCAGGAACCCGAGCCCGAACAGAAAGGGCAGCAGGCCTTCCAGCTTTTCCACCAACGACCCGACCTGGGAAAGCTTAAGGGAATTAGCCGATTCGGACATGGGCCAGCCCACCGCGATGGCCGCCGCCAATGCGCCTCCCACGATAAGCGGAATCGTACGAGGATGGGTCGTTTTCCAAGCGACGGTGAGGGCCGGCGTAGGCAAGCCATGCCACACCGTCCAGGCCAGGCCCGTGAAGAGCAGAAAACTGGCGGCTTGCATCAGGGTGCGGGCGGGAAGGTATGGGAACGCGAGGAAGGCGGCGATCATGCTGGCGGACATGAGCGCATGGGCCAACTGGGATGGGAAGGGGAGCATGCGCCCCAACAACTTGCGGACCAGGGGATAGGCGGCGAGCCCCGTGAGGATGAGGACCAGCCAAGCAACGGACTCCCGATTGCCCAGGTCTAAACCGAACGGCCGTTCTTGGAAAAGCGGGAGAAGGGCATAGAGCAGGAAGCAGGCCTGGCCCAGGCCGAAAAGCAATCCCCGGAAACCGAAGGCGGCGAAACCGACGGTGGCCAAGACCCATTCCGCCATCGCCATATACCCGGGCCCCAGAGGCCCTTCAAAAGGGAGCCGATTGAGCAGGGATACAAGGAATCCCGGATGGGAACGGCCGCGCGTTGCGTCCAAATGCGTCGAAACCACGAAAAGCCAAGCAGCCAAGCCAAGGCCGAAGGCGAAGAGCAGGATTTGCAGCCCCAGCCTGCGCAGGGATGCCCCGTCCCAAGCCCGGTCGCGGGATACCGCGGATTCGCCCGCGAGCCCCTTGAAATAGAACGGCGCGGAGCCAATAAGGACCAGAAAAAATAGCCAAAATACCTCTCCGGAAAGCAAGCCGGAGGACCAGAGGAGATCGGGCATGGGAAGGCTGGAGCGATGGGCCAGGCTCCGGAAGAATTGCCGCCATAAGGTCAGCCGGTAGCAGCCCACCTCGAGAAACCAGAGCAAATCGCAGCAGGTCCACAGCGCATAGAAGATGCCCATGGCCAGCAAGGGCCGCCACAGCACGTCCGCTTTCCCGGAACGTCGGCTGATCATCCAGAAGGCCCACAGGAAAGGGATCAGTTCCAGAAGCGTGCGCCAAAAGCGGTCGGCGAGGCCCCCGGAATTGCGCTCCTCGAAAGAGGCGAGGAAATCCCGGCGCGAAATGGCGCCGTCCCCCTTGCCCGAAGTCCTAAGCCTTTCCAGCCGTTCCTTCAGCGCGTCCAATCCCTCCAGATCCTTGAAGCCCAAGGCGAACGACTGGCCCTTCCCAACGGCAAGGCCGCCGGGACCCGAGACCAACCGGCCCTTCGCGGTATCGTTCCAATCGTGACGGCCGATCCAAACCGCCCGGGTTTCGTCCGAGTAGGACGGCAGGGAATTGGAAAGCCATCCGAGCTTGCGGCCGTTCAGGTTCACGATGAGGCTATCGTTCGAGGTAAGGATGGGTAAGGATCCGAGCGAGGGCGTGGGGGAATTGTCCCGCATCCCGGCCAAGCTGAGATTGCTGCCGACCAACATGCTCAGTTTCCCATGGACGGCCGCGCTGGCGGTATCGGAGCGCAGCAAGGCGGTAGAGGTTTCCAGGACGGTATAATCATCGGAACCGTTACCCTGGATTCGGGATCCGGAGGCCCGCGTGTCGGCCTCGGATAAGAACAAGGGATTGGCTTCCCCTCCGAAGCGGCCCACGGTCCTCTCGAAAAAGGTTTCCGGGGAAATCAGCCCGGCGGCGTACGCCTTCAAGTAGGGATGTCCCACTGGCAAGCGCACTTCGAACTCCACTTCCGCGGAAATGGCTTTGAGGAGCAGCGGGTAGCTTTCCCGAATCGCCTTCCGTTCCGATGCCTTGGCGGTTTCCGTTTTCAGCGCGAGGCTATCCAGGGCCGAACGCGGAGGCAAGGTGATCCGCACTACGCGGGAGAGAGGCAGGGAGTCGAGCCGGGCGCGCGCGACCTTCAGCATGATCGGTCCGTAGGCCTGGATTTGACGCGCCGGTAGCAGGGTTATTTCCGAAGGCGCGTCGCCGGAAAACCGGACCAACGCATCCAGCACCCCGTCCCCGTCCGCAACGACCTTGGCGAATCCGGCGGTATCCCCGTGAAGCCCGATGGTGAATGCTTCATTCGGAAGCGTCTCCGCGGTGATCCATAGCCCGCCGATATCGGAAAGCCATAACGCCCAAGCCGGTTCGAACCTGAATCCCCAAGGGATGTTCGCTTCGACCCGGACGTTTTCCGGCCTACGGCCGCCTTGGTCGCGCGCCCAGACCCGCTTCGCCCGGAGAGGAATGTTGGCGGCGATGGCGAAGAGCCCGTCCGGACCGGTTTGTCCTTGGGCCAGGACCCTATCCCCTACGCCGATTTCCACCATCGATTTCGCGGCGGATTTGCCGTGTACGGTGATCGATTCAGGCACGCTACATCCCACGCCGACATTGCCGATGCTGATGGAATCGATACCTAGCTGGGTCCGGGGTTTTCCGGCGATGTCGAGAAATGCGGACTCGAGCACCAATATGCGCAGGCAGGTATACAGAACGGCCATGCATAGGAGCGCACCAAGCGCGCGGCGCGCGTATGTGCGAAGAGCCGTGTTCTGGGGTAAGATAGGGCGCCCTTTCCGCAATCGGCTCGAAATATAGACTAACCTGGCATTCCCGGGTACGCACAAGCCGTGCGTACCCGGGACCTTTCCTAGAGCACCTAAAGTTCTCAGGGCAGGTGCTATAATCGATCACGGTTTCAAGCGCGCCTGATGAATTACCTTCGCAGTATCCTGGACTCCAGCTTTATGCCCCATGGGCATTGCTTTTTCTGGACTCCGGATATCCTATGGCTGCACGTGATCGGGGACATCGTCACCGCCACTTCCTACTACTTGATCCCCTGCGCGCTGGTCTATTTCGTCTGGAAGCGGAAGCATCTTCCCTACCCCTCACTCTTCATCATGTTCGACATCTTCATCCTGGCCTGCGGAACCACCCATATCATGGGAGTCGTCACGCTTTGGCATCCCTACTACCGCCTGGAGGGCGTAATCAAGGTTGTCACCGCCCTCGCCTCCATCGTTACCACCATCGTCCTTTACCCCGTCATCCCCAAGGCCCTGCGCCTTCGCACGCCGGAGGAGCTGGAGGGCATCAATGTCCAATTAGCCGAAAAGAACTGGGAGCTGGCGGCGGGCCGCGAAAGCTTCCGGAACATCGTCGAGCGCGACCCGGCCGGAATCGTGGTCCTCACCGTGGACGGCACCATCGTCTTCGCGAACCCGTCTTCCCGGCAGTACCTGCCCGGGACCCCGGCCGACCCGGTGGGGGGTCGCCTACCGGAAGCGCCGGGAGGAGGCCCCGCGGCGGAGTTCACCTATGGCGCCGACCTGGACGGCCCGCTGATCGCCGAGTCCTGGGTCTCGGAAACCCAATGGCAGGGATTGCCCGCGCAGTTGGTCCACCCACGCGACATAACCGCACGCAAGCGCACCGAGGCCGCCCTCCGCCTCAGCCAAGAGCAATTGCAACAAGCCCAGAAGATGGACGCCATCGGCCGCCTGGCCGGAGGCATCGCGCACGACTTCAACAACCTGCTCACCGCCATCAATGGCTTCACTTCCCTCTCCCTGGTCAAGCTACCCGAGCAGAATCCCGTGCGGGAGCATTTGATCGAAGTGGCCAGGGCCGGGGAACGCGCCTCCCAGCTTACGCGCCAACTGCTCGCTTTCAGCCGCAAGCAAATCCTTTCTCCCCAGAGCGTGGACCTGAACAAAGTCGTGGCGGAAATGGGGAGCATGATCCGCCGCATCATCGGCGAAGGTTTTACGGTAGCCACCCGCCTCGATCCGGATTTGCCCCCGATCCGCATGGATCCGGGCCAGCTTGAGCAGGTCATCATCAATCTGGCCGTCAACTCTCGTGACGCCATGCCCGAGGGTGGCGAACTGCTGATCGAAACCGCCGGCTTCACCTTCACGACCGGAATGATCGGGGCGCACGACTCTTTCCGGCCCGGGAACTATGCCATGTTGGCGGTCTCGGATAAGGGCCAGGGGATGAGCCCGGAAGTGTTGGCGCGCCTTTTCGAACCCTTCTTCACTACCAAGGCTCCGGGCAAAGGGACAGGACTGGGCCTCTCGATGGTGTACGGCATCGTGAAGCAGAGCGAAGGCAATATCATGGTGACCAGCGAGCCGGGCCGGGGCAGTACATTCAAGCTGTATTTCCCGTTGGCGCCGGATGCGGACACCCTCGTCGCTAAAGCTGCCGAGACCACCGTCGCCGAGCGGCCCGGGTATGAGACCGTTCTGCTTGTCGAAGACGAGGCGGCCGTGCGCCGGCTGGCCTCCGAGGTGCTCAGCTCCGCGGGCTACCACGTCCTCTCCGCCGATAACGGCGAGGCGGCCCTGGAACTGGCCCAGCGGTACGCCGAACCCATCCACATCCTCGTTACCGACGTGATCATGCCCAAGCTGAAGGGCTCGGAGGTGGCCAGCCGCCCGGGCATCCGCATCCTCTACATGTCCGGCTTTACCGAAGACGCGGCCGTCCGCAACGGCATTCTCAACGACTCGGTCGCATTCCTCCAGAAGCCCTTCTCCACGTCCCAGCTCCTTTCCCTCGTCCGCAAACTGCTGGATGCACCCGTCGTGGGCCAAGCCGCGCAGCCCGCCCGTGCAGGCGATGCCCCGGTCTGACCTGGCCCGGCTGCCCTCTGGTGCGTTAGAACCTGGCTATCGAAATAGGAATCCGGCGAAGGGCCCCCGCCCAGCCGGACCGGGAATAGCGATTCTCCTGCCCAGCAGATCGATATTCGGGAAATGGAAGTCTACGGACCTTTTCGGGCGCGAATATTCGCGGATAGGTACGGGATCGCCAACGGTGAGATGGTCTTCGAGACGGAAGGGGACGCCATTGAAGGAAATGAGCGCGAATTTTTCCGATCCGCGTTGAAATCCGATCCAACTCGACCGTTTGTCATAGACGAGTCCAAAGCCCGCCAGGTAATAGGAAGTATCGATCGGATCGGTAAACCTCAAAACATCCCTCCCGATGCGAACGACCTTGGAACGGTATTCCGGGTCCCCGGAGTCGATGAAGGATACCGTATCCGCCAGGAATCTCGGAAAGCCGTTCAAATTACCCTCTCCGAATCGGTAATATATCTCCAGGTAGGGTTCGACGATGACGAACAGTTGTCCTCGCGCATAGAGAAGCGACGTCGAGAAGGTGTCTATTCTGGCTCCGGTAGGATAACTCGTGCAGTTATAGGTAGCTTCCAGGCAAATAAATAAGGAAGAATCCCGCACTCGCAGGGTAAACCATAGGCTATCCGCGCTTCCATGGACATCGGCTACGAGCACCGAAGCTTTCCCATCCCGGGCCCCCGACGAGGCGATGGTTCCCCCGACGGCCGAGGTATCTTGGTACCAATATTCATACCGATCGCCTTCGACGATACGGAAGTACCGGCCTTGGCCGTATGCGGCCAATGCGGAAAGCAGGCAGAAGAACAAGGCGCGTATCATTATTTTCTCCTCAGGGAATCTAGCTCCAACCCGCCTTCTACACCGCCAGCAATCGGACCGTAAGCAGAATCCGCGTAACTCCTGGTCCGCTTCGGTAGCATGGTATTCTCTGGAAAACCGCCCGCGAAGGCAGGGCATCGGAAGGCTTCCGCGATCAAAGCCTGGGCGTTTTCCTATTTTACATCTCCCTTGAACCGGTCGAACTCCACGGCTTCCCGCAAGGGAGCCTTCCCGCTTAGCGATCTCCTCTCGGAAGAAGCCTTCCCGGCTTTGGCCAAGCTCGAATTCCGCACCGCCGATCCGCTCTACGTCGCCGGCCTCGCCGGCTCGTCGGTTTCCGCCCTCATCGCCCGCCAATTCCACGACGCCGGAGGGCCCGGCAAGCCCGCCGGCGACATCCTCTACCTCGCCCCGGACGCGAAGACCGCCGAGATGGTCGCCGAGGACCTGGAATCCTGGTTAGGCGAAGAGCAAGTTCTGCTTTTTCCCGGGCTCGATCTCAAGCCCTATGAATGGCGCAAGCCCTTCGGCCACGTGCTGGAGCAGAGGCTCGAAGTTTTCGAAGCCTTGTACCGCAAGCGCCGCTCGGTGGTGGTCGCCGCCCTCCCGACTTTCCTGACGCGGCTTTCCAGCCCGGATTCCCTGCACCTGGAAATCCTCACCCTGGCCAAGGGCCAGACCATCCAGTTGGAGGATTTCCGATCCACCCTTTTGCACATGGGTTTCAACGAAGCCCCGGTGGTGCAGGACATCGGCGAGTTCTCGGTGCGCGGCGAGATCATCGACGTGTATCCGTACCTCCTCGACAATCCCGTACGCATCGTGCTATTCGGGGACGAGATCGAATCGGTGAAGGAATTCGATATCTTCACGCAACGGTCGGTGAAGGAAATCCCGTCCGTGGACGTCTTCCCCCTGGACGAATGCTGCTTCACCCCGAGGGAATTGGAAGCGGGGATGGAGAAGCATCTCGATCGCTTCGTCGGCGAGGGATCGTTCGAAGCCGAAAACCATCGCCTGATGGTGAAGCGCGACTTCGAAGGCATCCATTGGCAGAAGGCGTTCTTCAAGGACCTGAAGTATTCGCTGTTGGACTTCCTGGGCCCCAACGCCTGCGTAGTTGTGGGCGATCAGGACGGGCTCAAGGCCGGGGTGGAAAAGCTGTGGGACGGGGCCAAGGAAGGCTATGCCGAAGCGCTGGCGAAGGAAAAGTGGGTCGCCAAGCCCGAAGAGCTTTTCTTCTCGCTTAAGGAATTGGAAAGCCTGCTTAGCGGCAAGCCCTCCTTGCGCCTGGGGCGCCTGAGTTGGGAGGGCCCGGGCTGCCGTACTTTCGACATGCAGGACCAGGGACGCGGCGGCGGAGGGCTGGCCCAGGTCGAGCACGTGTTCCACGAGCTGGACGCCGAAGGCATCCGCATCTACCTGCTTTCCTCCAATGAAGGCCAAGCCGATCGCCTGCGCAAGCTGACCGCGGAACAACCCATCGCCGGCGTGGCGGTGGGTCATCTCAACGGCGGCTTCATCGATCGCGACGACGGCGTCGCCGTCTTCACCGATCACCAGATCTTCAATCGCTTCTCGCGGGCGGTCAAGCGCAAGCGGAACAAGGGCGGCGGAGTCTCCATCCAGAACTTCGAAGCCCTGGCGCGCGGCGATTACGTGGTCCATGAGGATTACGGCATCGCCCGCTTCGTCGGCGTCAAGCGCATCAAGACCCGCCCGCCGTATTCGGGCGGCATCGATGCCCCGATCCCGGCCGAGATCCAGGTCGATTGCATCCTGCTCGATTTCTACGGCTCCGATAAGCTGACCCTGCCGGTCACCGATCTCTCCAAGCTGGAGAAATATTCCTCCGAGGAAGGCCACGTGCCCGTGCTGTCCAAGCTGGGCGGCAAGGGTTGGGAGAACCAGAAGGAGAAGGCCAAGAAGTCGATCGTCAAGCTGGCCAAGGAGCTGATCGAGCTCTACGCCAAGCGTTCGGTGATCCCCGGCTACGCCTTCGGCCCCGACACGCATTTGCAAAAGGAGTTCGAGGACGCCTTCGAATTCGATCTCACCCCGGACCAGGCCAAGGCCGTAGCCGACGTGAAGGCCGATATGGAGAGGCCCAAGCCCATGGACCGGCTCATCTGCGGCGACGTGGGCTTCGGCAAGACCGAGGTGGCCATGCGCGGGGCCTTCAAGGCGGTGGCGGGCAAGAAGCAGGTATGCGTATTGGCGCCCACCACCATCCTGGCGGCGCAGCATTTCAGCAGCTTTTCGGATCGCTTCGCGGCCTGGCCGGTGCGCATCGATTACCTGAACCGCTTCAAGTCGCCCAAGGAGCAGAAGGAAACCCTGGCTGCCCTGGAGCGCGGCGAGATCGATATCATCATCGGTACCCATCGCCTGGTCTCCAAGGACGTGGCCTTCAAGGATCTGGGCCTGATGATCATCGATGAGGAACAGAAGTTCGGGGTGAAGCAGAAGGAGCGCCTCAAGGAGATGCGCACCCACGTGGACGTCCTCTCCATGTCGGCCACGCCCATCCCGCGCACCTTGAACATGTCCCTGGTGGGCGCGCGCGACCTGTCCATCATCGCCACGCCGCCGCGCAATCGCCTGCCCATCGACACGCGCGTCCTCTTCCATGATCCCAAGCAGATCCGCGATGCCATCGAGATGGAATTGGCCCGCGGCGGGCAGGTGTTCTACGTACACAACCGCGTCATGGACCTTCCCGAAGTGACCAAGAACGTGGAGGGCCTGGTGCCCCATGCGCGCGTGGGCATGGCGCACGGGCAGATGGACGAGGTGGGCCTGGAGCAGGTGATGGCCGCCTTCGTGAACCGCGAGTATGACGTGCTGGTCGCGACCGGCATCATCGAGTCCGGGTTGGACATCCCCAACGCGAACACCATCATCATCAACCGCGCCGACCTTTTCGGCCTATCGCAGTTGTATCAGCTGCGCGGGCGCGTGGGACGCTCGGCCACCAAGGCCTATTGCTACCTCATCAGCCCGGACGCCAACCGCTTCACCGACGAGGCCAAGAAGCGCCTGTATTCCCTGGAGAAGTTCACCGACTTGGGTTCGGGCTTCCAGATCGCCATGCGCGATCTGGAGATCCGCGGGGCGGGCAACATCCTGGGGCTGGAGCAAAGCGGGCATATCGCGGCAGTGGGCTTCGAGACCTACCATCGCATGCTGCGCGAGGCCGTGAAGGAGATGCAGGGCGCCAAGATCATCCCTCCGCTCAATCCCGAAATCGAGTTCCCGGAGGATGCCTTTATCCCCGAAGAGTACGTGGAGGACGGCTTCCAGCGGGTGGCCCTGTATCAGAAGCTGGCGCGTTGCGAAGAGATCGCCCAGCTCGACGAGTTGCGCGGGGAATTGCTCGACCGCTTCGGGCAATTGCCGCCTTCGGTATCGGTGCTGATCTCCAGCATGATCGCCCGCGTGGCCGCGCAGAAGCTGGGGTTCCAGAAGGTGGTCCTGAACGGCAATCTCCTGAACTTGCAATTCGCCGAAATGCACGTGCCCGAGAAAGAAGCGCTGGGCGAACTCGTGAAGAAGTTCAAGCGGCCGATGCGCTTCCTTTATACCCAACCGCTGCAAATGCTGGTGGAATTGAACCCGCCCACCAAGGGCGATACCCATGCCCTCATCGCTCAGGCGTCCCAGATTTTGCGCGACCTGGTCCAGGATCTTTAGTCCCACCTCCCAGATCAGAACCCGGCCTTATCCGCTATTGGTGATTCGGGAGCGCCCGCCTGGCAAACGCCCGATACCGTTTTACATTGACGCAATCCGAGCGCACCGCGCGTCTAAATCCCGCGGTCATAGGCGACCGGAGCAGCCCATTTCGGGAGAAGAAAGGAGTCGATTCATGATGACACTGAGTTCGAACGGAGAGGCGAAAGGCGCGGTCCGAAAATACATTTTGCCTGCCCTTGCCGCCCTGGCCTGGACGGGAATGGCCGGCGCCCAGCAAACCATAAATAAGACCAATATCAACCGCGTCTCCGATCTGATTTCCTATTTCGCCACGGCGGATGCGAATCCCAGCAATACCTATAATCTGTACCTGGCTTGGGTCCAGGACGCGTACGGGAATACCGTGCCCTTCGTGCCTCCCGCCACCATCACCCTTACCAAAGGAAAAGTGAATCTGTACGGCTCCAACACCCATTTGTACCCCGAGAAATATATTTTCGACGGCCAGGGTCAGAGGCAGCTTTTCAAAGTCGATGGATCGACGGGATACAAGCCCACCCTGACCCTGACCGGAATCACCGTGCAGAATGGGATGGGCTACGCAAGGGGGGGCGGACTCTCCGCCTACAAAGCGGATGACATCGAAATCTTTTACTGCCGATTCCTGAACAACAAGTCCGGCCAAAACGGATCGGGGCTGGATATACAAGAGACCCGCAACTTCTACATGCTGCATTCCCTGGTGGACAGGAACTTGAACACCCAATGGGGTCTGACAATCGACTCCGACCCCAACAACGGGGGATGCGTGGGTGGCGGGTTTACCGGGGGCGGGGGCGGGATCGCCGTGGAGATGCAATACGGGGGCACGGCCCAGGCTTCCATCCATAACAGCACCATCTCCAACAACCGGTCTTGCCGGGGGGGAGGCCTGGAGTTCAGCGGCAATGTCAACGTCACCATGTACGAGAACACCATTAGCGGGAATAAGTGCACCGGCCACGGCGGCGGGATCCTCTTCCGAGCCGGTCAGTCCGCCCCCGGCACGGGCACCGATTACCTGAGATTCAATACCATCACCAACAATTCGGCCGGGAACCCGGTCCAGTTCTCGACCGAACCGCGCTACGGCGGCGGCTTGGCGCTAAGGGACTATTCCGGCGTCTTCTATTATACCCAAGGCAACATCGTCGCCAAGAACGAGGTCCGGCTGCCTATGTCGGGTTGGACCTATAAAGGCCACGATTGTTATACCTATAACGGCAGCGCGACGGCCGCGACCACTTATTCGAATGTCGTGGGAAAAATCGACAATTGCGGTTGGCTACTCGGGGCATCCGGTTCCTGGAATGGCATCGGCTCCGAAAGCTATCCGGTCGATCCCTACCTTCAACCCCTGGCCGTGGGCTCGACCAATGACGGATTCGCATTGCCCGTCCACATACCGTATTCGTACAGCATTGCACTTGCCGGGTTCGTGTCAATCGACGTATTCCACCAATGCTTTTACACGGACCAACGCGGGATGCGGTGGCCCGATTATTACAGCTATTGCGATATCGGCTCGATCGAAGCCGGCGGCATCCCGTAACGGGAGCCGGAACTCTAGGGAAAATCCTATCCGAGCCGGGTCTTCGCGACCCGGCCCGAAGGCGGGCCTACTCCACGGCCCGCCTTCGGCGTTTCGCAAAGATTGGGCCGCTTTTGTATCTTGATCCGCCTACCGGATTGATAGGTTCAATTTGATGAGAACGCCCTTCGCCCTGGCCGTCCTGAGCCTGGCCCTTTTGTCCGCCTGCAAGAAGCAGGAATCCAAGTCCGTGGTGCTGGCCCAAGTCGGCAAATCCACCTTGACCCTGGATGATTTGCGCGAAAGCTTCCCCGCCGAGTTCGAGCAGCTGATCCGCCGCGAGCAGTACCTCGACTTCATCAAGCGCTGGATCGACGACGAAGCGGTGTACCAACAGGCCAAGCTTGCCAAGCTGGAATCCGATCCCGTCGTGGCCCGCAAGCTGGAGAAGATGCGCCGCAAGCTGCTCATCGAGGAGTACCTGGCCCATGAGAACGCCGGCGAGGTGTTCGAGCCGGACGATATGGCCATGAACCAGTACTACGAAATGCACAAAGAGGATTTCCGCCGCAAGGTGCCGGAGTATAAATACGCCCACATCCGCGCCCAGACCAACAAGCAGGCCTCGGAGCTGCGTTCCAAGGCGCAACGGTCCGACTTCCTGGCGGTGGCCGGCGCCAACTCCCTGGACCCCGCCCCGGAATCCTACGCCTCCATCGCTTTCAAGAAGCTGAACGAGGCCCCTCCTTGCTTGGCCCAAGAGCTCGAAAGAGCCGGCATCGGCAGCGTGAGCCTGCCGGTTGCATGCTCCGACGGTTTTTATTTGGTGAAAGTCCTGGAGAAGCAGGACGCCGGGAGCCTCATCGCCTTCCCGGAGGCCAAGGAAGAGATCAGCGGCATCCTCAGCCTGGAACGCAAGGATAAGCTGCAGGAAAGCCGTATCGCCAAGTATAAGGAAGGCCTGGCGGTGAGCTATAACCTCGACAATATCCCCGGTCTCTCAGACAACGGCGATGCCGCTTCGGGTCCGGCGGCCCCGGCCGCCGCGTCTTCAGCTCCCGTCTCGGCCCATGCGAATGGATTGTCCCCCGCCACTAACTCCCGGCCCGTTGCGGCCGCCGCTTCCCGTCCTGTCGCCGCTCCGACCGTACCCAAGGCCCCGGCTTCCCCTTCCATTGCCGCATCGCCCGCGGCCGCGTCAACGTCGCCGGCCCCCGCCGCAGCCGCTCCCGCCGCCCCCGTGAACCCCGCGCTTCCGCGCGAACCCTGGGACCCGGTCCCCGCCGCGGCCCCAGCCAAACCGAAGTCCAACGCCAAGAAACATGCCCGTCCGGCCGCCCCGGCCACGACGGCCCCCGATAGCGGAGCGGCCGTAAACGCCACCTCGCAGAAAACCGAGAATGCCGATGCGCCAGATACGATTCCTTCGCATTAAATCCCTTTGCGCCGCCTTCGCCGTCGCGGCGATCGCCGCGGCTTCGCCCGCGTCCGCTACCCGCCAGCCCTACGACGGCGTAGTAGCCCTGGTCGACGATCAAATCATCTTGCTTTCCGAGCTGGAAGAAATGCGCATGGTTACGGCCGCGCAGTCGCCGGGCCTGCAGAAGGCGCCCGCCGACCTGCTGCGTAAGGAATTGCTCGAGAAGCTCATCGACGACAAGGTGGTGCTGGTCAAGGCCAAGCAGGATACCACCATCAAGGTTTCGGAGCGGGACATCTCGCCCCGCGTGGAAGAAGCCATCTCCCGCTACGTGGATCAGCAAGGCGGCGAAAAGAAATTCGAGACCCTGCTCAAGCAGACCAACGGGATGAGCCTGGCGCAATTCCGGGCCCGCCTCACCCAGCAATACCTGGATCAATCCTTTCGCCAGAAGTTGCAGTACAAGTACGTGGGCGAGCACGACCCGTCCAACCAGCAGGTGAAGGAGTTTTACGATCGGTACAAGGACAGCCTGCCCTTGCAGCAAAACGGGCTGCGCCTGTCGCATATCCAAATCAAAATCAATCCCAGCCCGGTCCTGGAGAGGGCCGCCTTCCTGAAAGCGGATTCCCTGATCAAGCGTCTGGACAAGGGCGAAGCCTTCGCCGATCTGGCCAAGGCCAAGTCGGACGACGCCTCGGGCAAGGACGGCGGCGATCTCGGCTATACCAAGCGCGGCACCCTCGATCCCGACTTCGAGCGCGCCGCCTTCGGCCTCGAGGCGGGCGATTACACCAAGGTCCCGGTGCACACCCGCTTCGGCTACCATATCATCAAGGTGACTGGGAAGAAGGATGATCAGATCCGTTGCTCGCACATCCTGGTGCGCCTGGTGCCCGAATCGAGCGATAGCGCCCGCGCGCTCAAGTCCATGGATTCCTTAAGGATCGTGGCCCTTAAGGAGAACGATTTCCCCGCGCTCGCCTCCCGGATCTCCGAGGACAAGAAGACCAAGGATCATGGCGGCAGCCTCGGCTGGTTCACCCGCGATCGGCTCGACCCGCGCTACCTGCAAGCCGTGGATTCGCTCAAGGTGGGCGGGATCAGCGCGCCGGTGGCCATCGGCGACAGTTATCATCTCTTCCGCCTGGACGGCGTGGCGCCCGAACGGAAGATGACCCTGGATGAGGACTGGGCCGATATCAGCCAATACGCCCGTAACTGGTACATGGGGCAGAAGCTTTCCGGATTCGTGAAGAAATGGCGCGAGACCGTGCATATCGAAAACCGCTTGGCCCAATTCAAGAACTTGCCCGACGCCGCGGAGGGCATGGAGGACGCCGGCTCCGGTTCGTCCCAGGATTGACTTCGGTATGCGGGACGAGACCTCGTACCGGACCATCGCCCCCTACTACGATTGGATCATGGCCCACGTCGATTACGACGCCTGGGGCCGTTATCTGACGCGCTTATGGAAGAAGGGCGGCGTGGACCCGCGCGCGGTCCTGGAGCTGGCTGCGGGCACCTGTCCGTTCTCCCGACGCGATGTTTTCCCTCCCGCCGCCCAGGTCGTCTACACCGACCTCTCCCCATTCATGCTGTCGCGCGCGCCCATCCTGTCGCCGGATTTGCGCGTGGCGGCCAACGCCCTGGCCCTGCCCTTCAAGGGCCCTTTCGATCTCTGCCTCATGATTTACGATGCCTTCAATTACCTGATGGAAGAGAAGGACGCGACCCGCTGCCTGCGCGAGGCTTATCGGGTGCTGCGCCCGGGAGGGCTGTTCCTGTTCGACGTCACCACCGCGGCCAATTCCAAGCGCCATTTCGATCAGGCCGTGGATTTCGGCGAAATGGAAGGTTGCACCTATTACCGCGAAAGCCATTTCGATCGCGAAGCGCGCGTCCAAGGGAACGATTTCGTCTTCTTCGTGGATGCGGGCCAGGGCCTGTTCCGTAAGGTGAAGGAAAGCCACCAGCAGCGCATCTACGCCGTGGGTACGCTGAAAGCCATGGCGCGCGAAGCAGGCTTCGAAGTCGAAGGCGTATACGAGGGATTCACCTTCCGTCCGGCCCGCGAAACCTCGGAACGCATCCATTTCATGCTGCGGAGGCCCGCATGAGCATGATCTCGTTCATCCACGTTTCCAAGAGCTACGAGAAGGATTGGAAGGCCTTGGTGGACGTGCATTTCCGCCTGGACCGGGGCGAGTTCGTGTTCCTGACCGGGCCCAGCGGCGCGGGCAAGACCACGGTGCTGAAGCTGATCTACATGGACGAGAAGCCGGACGTGGGCGAGGTGCTGATCTCTTTCAATAAGGATCTCGCGTATCGCTCCACCGAAACGTCCATGTCCAAGATCCAGCTTTTGCGCCGGCGCCTAGGCATCGTGTTCCAGGACTTCAAGCTGCTGCCCGATCGCAACGTTTTCGAGAACGTGGCTTTCGCTTTGCGCGTGGCGGGCTACTCCAACCAGCGTATCAAGCAGCGCGTCTACGAGGTGCTGACGCTGACGGGTATCTCGCATAAGGCGCGCAACCTCCCGCATCAGCTTTCCGGCGGCGAGCAGCAGCGCGTCTCCATCGCTAGGGCCATGGCCAACGAGCCCTATATCGTTTTGGCCGACGAGCCGACGGGCAATCTCGATCCCCAAACTTCCAAGGAGATCGTCAAAATCTTCCAAAACATCAACGCCTCCGGCACGGCCGTATTGATGGCGACCCATGATTACGGGCTTATCAACAGCTTGCCCTATCGACGCCTGATGTTGAATCGGGGCGCATTGGTCAACCGCGACTTCATTTAGCCGCCTTACTAAGCCTCTCCCCCACGGCCCGCATCGGGCGCGGCCCGAGGGATTAAATCCTTCTCCATTCATCCATGCCTCCCCTTACAATATGGGCATTCGAGGTAACCGAAATGGATAAACCGTTCTCCGCCGACAATAGCCCTTTCCTAACGCCCTATTCCCCACCCGGCGGTTCCGCCGTCCCGGGGATAAAACCCTTTACGGCCATCGATTTGGCCCCGGCCTCGGCGCCGCCCACGACTCCGCGTTCGACCCAGAGTAGCCCGCGCCTCAACGCCCCGCCGCAAGCGAGCCCTTTCCTCGAGAGGGATCCCGCGAAGGCCTTTCCAGGTCTCTCCGCGGCGGCTCCCGCAACGGCTCCGGCTCTTGCTCCCGCCCCCAGCGCCTTTCCCCTCGCTCCCAAACCCGCGCCCGACTTCATTCCGGTCGCTCTCCCGGCAGCGCCAGGTCCAAACGTCGCCGAGCTGGTCCCGTTCGTTAGCCCGCCCTCCCCGTTACCGCAAGCCGATGTCGCAGCCTTAAGGGCCTCCGCGACTCCGCGTCGGGGTACGGGCACCGAGGCTTATCCGAAATCGGCCCTGAGCATGACCGACGCCGACGCAACAACTGAAGCGCCCAGCTTTTTGATAACGACCGGCCCGAACGTGGAAGGCCGCCGCGTCAAATCCTATCTAGGCGTGGTCTCGGTGGAAATCGTGATCCCCAAGGACGTCCTGTTCCGCAATCCGGCGCCTTATGGTGATCTGCAGCGCATCAAAGCCGCGGAAGAGCATTTGCAGCGCGTGAAGCAGAAAGCCTTCGAAGAGCTGGCGGCGAAAGCGCGCGCCATGGGCGCCGACGGGGTGGTCGGGGCTACGCTGCAGTTTTCGCAGTTCGACGCCATGGTGTTCTTGTGCGCGGCTCTTGGTACTGCGGTGAAGATCGACTGAGGTCCAATGCGCCGGTCCGTGGGCCTCCGTCTTCTCACCTTCGCAGAGACTCGCAACGATGCCATGCCGGTCTGTGCATCGTAGCCCCGACTCCCGTTGATTTGGAGAGAGATGGGGTCCTAGAAAAGGGAAAGCTCTCAGGTTGGGAAAGATAGAAGGGGTCGACTGGAATGCTTCTGGGGTTGCGCCGCGGGGGGAGCTACGTGCGGCGCGGAGAACGGTCTGGTGGATGAGAAGAGTAGAGGCCTGCACCAATGACGCTCGAAGGGTGTTAAGGCCGAGGGAAAATGGGTCGGCGAGTTTTATAGATTTCAACGAATATGGATACCCTTGTTTTGGCTCCAGCGCGGGTGGCGCGCGGGAGCGTGCGGCCGCCTGGTTCCAAGAGCATTGGCAATCGGGTGCTGCCTTTGGCGGCCCTGGCTAATGGAGTGACGCGGCTGGGGAACCTTCCGGATGGGGAGGACGTGGAATTGATGCGGGCGGCCCTGCTTCGGTTGGGCGTTCCCATGCGGGAGGCCGAGGGTAACCTTGAAGTTACGGGTTTCGGCGGGCCGATCCGGGCGGATGCGCCGGTGGATCTGTTCCTGGGGAATTCGGGAACCGCGACGCGATTTTTGACGGCGCTTTTGGCGGCGGGCCGGGGGACGTTTACGGTGGACGGGGTGGCGCGCATGCGCGAGCGGCCCATCCGGGATTTGGTCGAGGCGCTGCGGCCCTTGGCGGGCGCGACGCGCATCGCCTATGCGGGCGCGGAAGGCTTTCCTCCGCTTCGGATCGAGGCGCAAGGGCTGGCGGGCGGGACCACGCGCATCAAGGGCAACGTGTCGAGCCAATTCCTGACGGGCCTATTGCTGACCCTTCCGCTGTGCCAAGGCCCGGTGGAAGTGGAGGTGGAGGGCGTCCTGGTCTCCGCGCCGTATGTGGATCTCACGTTGCGCATCATGGAGGCCTTCGGGGTAAAGGTTGCCAACGATCGCTTCCGGCGCTTTTCGCATCCTGGATCGAGCGCGTATGTTTCGCCGGGTCGGTACGAAGTGGAACCGGATGCCTCTTCGGCCTCCTACTTCCTGGCCGCCGGCGCCATCGCCGGGGGGCCGGTCGAGGTGAAGGGGATCGGGAAGGACAGCTTGCAGGGCGAGGCGCGCTTCGCCACCATGTTGGAACGCATGGGGGCTAAGGTCGAGTACGGACGCGACTTCATCCGCGTTGCGGGCGCCCCTCTCAAGGGCATCGACGCCGATATGGACTTGATGTCGGATACGGGCATGACCTTGGCGGTGACAGCGTTATTCGCGCAAGGGCCCACCCTCATCCGCAACATCGGCAACTGGCGCGTGAAGGAAACCGATCGCATCCGGGCCATGGCGACCGAGCTGCGTAAGGTCGGCGCGAGCGCCGAGGAAGGCCCGGATTGGCTGCGGATCGAACCGCCCGCGTCCTTGCGCGGAGCCGAGATCGACACCTACCAGGATCATCGCATGGCCATGTGTTTCTCCCTGGTATCCTTGGGCGGCGTTCCGGTCACCATCCGCGATCCGGGATGCGTGCGCAAAACCTATCCGGGTTATTTCGAAGCCTTCCGGGCCCTCACGGCGGCTTGAGGCGCACTCGGATTCCGCGAATATGCCGCGCCTTTGGGGACGTTTTTGTTAATTTCCTGGAACCGATGGAAAGCCTTAATGCCGCGGAGCGGGGCGCATGAAGGCCCTCGCATTCGGTCTCCTATTCGCATTCGCCGCCGCCTCGGACACCTCCAAGGTCGATTCGTCGGTTAAGGCTGCGCCGGCCCCCAAGGCCGGTACGGCCGCCGACCCCAAGGTCCAGACCCCGGCTAAGCCCGCCCCCGTAGGCGCCGGTAACCCCGCCGCTACGCCCACGCCCGAGTCCACCACGCCCTCGGAGGCCGCCACTTTGGGCGCGCCCAATGCGCCCACCCAATCCGCCCTCACGCCGGTGGCCCATAGTTATGTCACCCAGGTCTCCCCATTCCTCAAGAAAGATCTGGAAGCGGTATTCCAGCGTAGCCACGTACGCGGTAAGCTGGGCTTCAGCGTGTACTCCACGCGTTACCAGCGCTTCGAGGCGCAGCTCAACGATACCGATTGGTTCACGCCGGCATCCTGCCTCAAACTCATCGTCACCTCGGCCGCGCTGGACACCTTCCCCATCAACTACTTTCCGGCCACCGTCATGGACGTGCTGGGTTCGGTGCAGAACCGCACCCTCACGGGCAAGGTGCGCATTTCGGGGCAAGGCGACCCGAACATTTCGGACCGATTTTTCCCGGATGCGATGAGCCCGCTGGAACCCTTCCTGGATACCCTGAAGGCGATGGGCATCGATACGGTGCGGGGAATGGTAGAGGTGACCGATACCTTCTTCACCGGGCCGCATCGGCCCGAGGCCTGGAAGCAGCATCATTTCAATACCTGGTACGGAGCCGAGGTTTCGGCGATGTCGTACAACGACAATACCTTCGTGCTCAAGGTGGGCCCGGGCGCCAAGCCCAACGATCCCGCCGTGGTCACCGTGACGCCCGACGTGGGCTACGTCCGCATCGTGAACAAGGCCAAGACCGTGGCCGGGGGCAAGCGCCGCATCGTGCCGGCGCAGAATCCCGACTCCACCGTGGTGACCTTAAGCGGCCATATCGGGACGCGGGCCGAGGGATTCCAGATGATCCTGCCCGTGCGCAACCCCACCGCCTATTTCCGCGCCTCCATCCTCAAGGCCATGGCCCTGCACGGCATGATCGTGAAACCCGAAAGCGTGGCGGCCAACGTCCCATTGGCGAAATCCTTCCGCTTCGTCACCGCGCCCCTGACCGACGTGGTCGAGGAGATCAACCAACGCAGCCAGAATCTCCATGCCGAATTGACCCTGCGCCAACTCGGCAAGTTCGTGAATCATGACGGCTCTTCGGCCGGAGGCATCCGCGCCGAGAAAGCCTTCCTGGCCCGGCAGGGGCTCGACACCAATGATTTCAAGCTCTTCGACGGCTGCGGGCTCTCCTCGAGCAATAAGATCAAGCCGCGCGGGATGGCGACTTTGCTGGCGAAGATGGCGCGCCATCGCTACGTGGCCGATTACATCGCCTCGCTCGCCTCCCCCGGACTGGACGGCGCGACCGGGAAACGCCTTCGTCCCTACATGCAGACGAACCTGATCCGCTACAAGACCGGTTCCATCAGCGGCGTACAAGGCTTGTGCGGCTTCGCCTTCGGCATCGACGGGGATACGTTGGCCTCCGCCCTGTTCATAAATGATTTCCGCGGGTCGCCGGAATCGGCCTCGCGCCTCATGGACTCGCTGCTCGTCCACGTGGCCCTCTTCTATAATAAGGAACGGCCCGCCCTGATCGAAGCCCATCGACTGCTGAACCGGCCCGATGCCCCCGCGGCCTATTTCGATCGACTGAAGTTCTTCAGCGGAGCCCTGATGGATCGGCCCTATTTCCTGGGCCCCACGGGCGAAGGCCGCTTCGGCCGCCTCGATCCCGCTCCGCTCATCGATCTCGGCCGCTTCGATTGCGTGACCTTGATCGAAAGCTCCATGGCCCTCGCGCTCGCCAGCCAGCCGCGCGATGTATTGCCTCGCATCCTCGCCTTGCGCTACGGTTCGGACACCGTCGATTATCCCACCCGCAACCATTACTTCGTGGAAGATTGGCTGAAGCACAACGCTTCCTTCGTGAAGGTGGTCCGCTTCCCCGGCGACAGCCTGCTCCATAAGGCCATCGACAAAAAGAAGTTCTTCGCGGCCAAGAAACTGCCCTACCCGCAAGCCAACCCGGTGGCCGAAATCGCCTACATGCCTTACGCCAAGGCCTTGGACATGATGTCGCACTGGACCTACGGCGAGAAATTCCTGGGCGTGGCTTTCGTGACCGACATTCCCGGCCTGGACGTGACCCATACCGGCTTCCTGATCGCGGACGGCAAGAATCCGCCCCTCCTCCGCAATGCCAGCCTGATCCTCCATAAAGTGGCCGATATGCCTTTCAAGGAATACCTGGAAGGGCGTAAAGGCAAATGCGCCGGGGTGCTTTTCTTCGAATTCCTACCTCCGCCTACGTGAGGGCGGGCGGAGGCGCCGCGACGGTCTGTCCGACTCCGCTCCCCGGTTCCCCGTTTCTTATCTTTTTCCCAATGGTCGATTCGAAGGATAAACTCCTCCCCGAGGCGCACGGCCTCTATTCCGACTTCCTCAAGAAGAACAAGATGTTCTTCACGAAGGAGCGTACCCGCTTGTTGGATTTCATCCTCGGGCAGGAAGGCCATTTCAGCGCCGACGAATTGCTTTTCGCCATGCAAAAGGCCGACCTAAAGGTCTCGCGCGCCACCCTGTACCGTTCCTTAAGCCAATTCGTAGAGGCCGGCATCCTTTCCGAATCCGATTTCGGGCACGGCCACACGCATTACGAAATCGCCCTGGGCTCCAAACCGCATGTGCATCTCATCTGCACCGACTCCGGGGACGTGCGGGAAGTGTATTCGCAGAAGCTCGAGGATGCGTTGAACGACCTGACGCGCAAGGAAGGCTTCAAGATCAAGCGCTACAAGATCCAGGTTTTCGGGGTTTCCAAGGCATCGCGCAAGGATTCCGCCAAATCCTGACCCCGGCCATTTACCAGCGGTAAACACTTTCTTCTGTTTCAGTGCTGCGCGGCCCGGAAATGCGGGCTATGTTTTCCGATGCACCCCTAGCCTTACGCCCCTTTACCCGGGGGGCGCCGGGGGGGCGCACTGGGGAGCGGACGGACGAAAAGCAGCGGTCTCGGCCAATGCGGATTCGTTCGCCCGCATGGGCAGCCCCCTCCCGGGGGCTGCCTATTTACTGTTCCCTCCTGAACCCATTAAATCCCCGATCCATTTTCCCGCGGTAAACGGAATCAATTGCTTCCCCAGGGTGCCGTCCCTAAAAAACGCTAGGATTCCTGGTAGCCCCAACCTTTTCGGTCGGCGCCCAACCGGATTTTTGGCTATGTTTTTTGGTGTACCCAAATCCCGCGGGCCGGAGAACGGACCGCGGTTCCGATAGCGGGAAGGAAAAGCGTATCGATGCTGAGACCGTTTCTGATCTCCGCCGGCTTTGTGTTTGCCACCGCCGCTTCGGGATCTGCCCCATCCTGGACGCCATGGGCCGCCCAACAGTACCAATCTATCTATGCGATTTGCGCCCGCGGCGATACCTTGTGGGCCGCGGTGGATGGGGGCGTTAAGCGGTCGCTGGATCAAGGCCTGCACTGGTCCGATGCCGCGGTCTTGGGATACGACAGGGTGTACATCCTGGCCCATCCGGGAGACCGACTGCTTGCCGCCGAAGGGCAAACGCTATACAGTTCCGATGACGGGGGGCGGAATTGGGTCCCGAGGGATTCCCTGGAAACGGGAAGTTTCCTGCGCATCGTCACGCGCGGGGATTCCGTCTATGCCTACCACGATCTCTTCGGAAAAGCGCCTCCCGAGGGCGCCCTAATCAGCGTCGATGGGGGCTTATCCTGGAAGGATATGCCCGCAGGCGAAATGCCCGGGCCTGAGCCGATAGCATTCCGCGGCGACACGGTTTCCTTTTCCGGAAATGCCCTCCTGCGCAAAGCCGGGAGCGGATCGGATACGTTGCTGTCCTTCCCCGAAACCATCGCGCTCGTGCAGGCTTCGAGCCAGCGCCTGATCGTTTGCACCGGGGGCCGCATTTGCATGGCATCGGAAGATGGGCGGACCGGTTGGTCGGCCCTCAAAACGGGTTATGGCCCGGCCCGCCCGATCGACCTGGCCTTCGATTCCGCGTTCATCGCCATGCAAACCTCCCAGGCCATCTACCTTTCGCGGAACCAGGGGAGGGATTGGGAATTCCTCGCCTGGAACTTCCCGATTAACCAGTTCGAGGAGTCGCTCGCGGACCAGCGCTTGGAACTCTCGGACGGCTGGCTCTACGTTACAACGCCCATGCAGCATTGGGCGCACCGGTATCGCATCGGCACGGCAACGTGGGATTCGGTGCCTTTGCCGGGCGTGGCGATGAATGCGACCCTCGCTACGGGCAACGGGCTTCTCGCCTATACCGGCCCGGACAGCGGTAACGCGATTTTCCTCTCCACCGATCAAGGCTCCCATTTCCGGAAAACGGGGACGGTCGACATTCCCCGCAACTATTCCAATCCCCTGGCCCTGGCTATCGCAGGCTCCCGGTTGTATTTATCCACCGCAGTAAGCCTCCAGGTTTCCGATGACAGCGGCCGGACCTGGACCTCGGCGAATTCGCAATGCGCGTTTTACGGGACGACAGGCCTATCCCTCGCGGGATCAGATCTCTTTCGCCTCGAGTATCCAACCAAGCTCTACCGCCTCGATTCAGGCTCCCATTGCGGATGGGAAGAACTTCCCCTTCCGGATACGACGCAGTACAGGATGGAGGGGAACAAGTACACCGAGGTCCTGGCCAGCTCGGGGAACATGCTTTACTTCCTTTCGCCGCTGGGCGTTTGGGTCTCGGAGCAGATCCCTTCCGTATCCCATCTGGGATGGGCGATTCCTCCGCGGTCCCCCGGCCTATTCCCTTCGCCGTCCTTACCGGTGCGGGCCTGGCGCAAGCCTGCGGCGGGCGATGGGATTTGGATCGACGCCTCCGGGGTCAGGCGCCGATAATGCCCCGATTTCCCCAGTTCCGTTTGAGATGAGGTAAACACGATGCAGCCAATCACCTTCGCCATCCAATTGATGACCTTCTCGCTCGCCTCGGGCCAAGCGCCTTGGGATTCGATTCCCTTCCAAGAGCCCATCCCGGCCCGCTCCCTCTTCTGCCTGGGCGATCGCCTGTGGGTGGGAGACGATGCCGGTTTGCGCGAGTCCCGGGATGCCGGCGAATCCTGGCGCTCCATCGAACCCCTTCCCGGCGACTACGGGGTTTACGGCCTCTATATGGCCGACTCATTCCAGTTGATTCTACGATCCGACGCCATCTACCGCACCACGGATTTCGGCCGCACCTGGCAGCGTGCCGAAGCGGATCCCGCGGCCCTCAATGGAAACAGGTTCAGAGCGGAGGGAGACAGCTTATTCCTGGAATCCCACTCCACCCAACCTGGCGACCGCTCGGTTTCGATCGACAAGGGCAGATCGTGGGTGAGCCTGGGATACTGGCCGGCAGGCAGGAATGCGGATAGCGTTACACCGGCTCCGAAGTTCGGATTGAGAATAGCCGGGGCAAACCTGAGCCAAAGCGTAGATGGCGGAACGACCTGGAAACCCGCGCCTTGGCAGGCCCCCCTGGGAACGCCCATCATGCTAACGGCGGATTCCGGGAATGCTTATGTCCTTTCCGCGGGTCGGGTCCTGCGCCGTCGCGGCCAGGCGGAGACCTGGGATTTCCTGCAACCTTCACTGCAAGCCGCTTCGGCGCTCCAACTCGCGGCGTGCGGAAGAAATCTTTGCGCAGCCACCTCCTTTGCCATTTCCTGCTCGTCCGATGGTGGCCGACATTTCCGGATCATGGGCGGGAATCCGTTCCCAAAAGTTCCCCGCAGCACGTACAGACCTTACCTTAGCCAGGATTTCAGTATGGTCGTGGACCAGGATCGCCTCTACCTGAGCTACCTGGATTATTCCGGCCCTAATTTCCTTTGGCAGAGAAGTTTGGCCGATTCCGGGACCTGGAACACCCTGCGTTACAGCCCGAATGATTCGGTCGTGAACATGATCCCGGCAGCCAGGCAAGGATTACTGGTTCTATTCACAAGCGCACCGAACCGCCTTGTCCTCGTTTCCACTGATCAAGGGCAATCCTTCCGGGACCTGCCGGCTCTTCCCCCAGGCCAAGGCACCCTCAATGTCGCGTCTCTGGCAAAAGACCGCTGGGCGCTGATGTTTAATCTCAATTTGGAACTGAGCTCCGATTCGGGAAGGACATGGGTGAGCTTCCCTTATCGTGGTTCATCCTTCCCCGTTTCCATGTCCGTTACCGATTCGGAAATATTTACCGGCGGATCGAACCGTTTCGACAGCCGCGATTCTTCGTGGACTTCCATCAAACCTCCCGGAACCCTCTTGGTCGCCACGGACTCCGTCCTATACTCCGCGGCTCCGGGGACGATTTGGTCGCAGCGCTTGGTTTCGGACCCGACGGCCAGCCTGGGCCAGCGCGCAATCGGCCGCCGCTCAAGCCCCAGCGCCCGCCTTGGCTTCGGGTTCCTCCCCGAAGGTCCGGTACGCGATGCCCTGGGGAAAAGGGAGCCGAATCCCGCCAAGCGAGAGAACCGCATTTTCGCCCCTAGGGGAATAATGCGGTAATCACCGCCATTAAAATCAATCCGCCTTAAAAATTCCCTAACCCGAAACCGGCGGAAGGGAAAAACCGACTCTTATTCCTGAATGCGTTCCGGAGGGACTTACCGGCAAGACCGGCCCTGGACTTCCGGGTTTCCGGAATGCAGTGGAGGTGGCATGCGTGCAGGGATTCGGATTTCCTTCCTCGGCGGTGCACTTTGCGTTGCCGTACCCGTCCGCGCCCACGGCCTCATCGAAGATCCCCCTTCGCGGATGTGGATCTGCGGCGAGGAAACCAAGCCCGATCAAATCGCCTTGAAGACGGCGAAAACCCCGGCCTGCTCCACCGCCTTCGCCATCAACCCGGATGCCGCCTATAATTTCATGGCGGTGGTCAACCATACCCTCGGCCGCTCGCATGACAACCCCTTGCCGGCTTACGTGTGCGGTTACGCCGGCGAGTTCTGGAAAGGGGCGGAGACGCCCTGGGACGTGCCCATGGACTGGCCCGCTACGCCAATGTCCGCGGGACCCAGAACCATTGCCTGGAACATCGTCTGGGGCCCCCATTTCGACGATACCCATGAGTTCAAGTATTGGATCACCAAGACCGATTTCGTATTCTCGCCGACCAAGGCGCTAGCCTGGGACGATTTCGAAACCGAACCCTTCTGCGCTCTCACTTACGACGACACCAAGCCCGACGCCAATCCGGACATCACCGCCGATAAGCCGGGCAATCGCTTCTTGACCCGTTGTACCTTACCCGCCCGCATAGGGCATCATGTCGTCTACGGAGAGTGGGGCCGCACCGAGCCGACCCTGGAACGCTTCCATGGCTGCTTCGACGGGCAATTCGGCGGGACGCCAATACGGATTCCGTTGCGCCCGGGAGCGGCCGGACTGTCCGCCGCGAAATCCGATCCGGTTGGCATAGACCTTTTAGGGAGACCGCGCGAGCTGGGCCGCCGAGGAGTCCTTTCCCGCCCACCCCTGTCGAAGGAATAGCCCGGGGCGTATAAACGAAAAAGGCGTCCCTCGCGGGACGCCTTTCCAGCGCGGCCCGAAGGCCGCAAGGTAACGCAGCGGTTACCGGGAGTAGTATTCCACCACGTGCTGCTCGGCGAGCTTCACGGGGATTTGCTCGCGGATAGGCTTGGCGATCAGCTTGCCTTCCATCTTCACCTTGTTGATCTCGTAGTACTCCGGCACCTGGATGCCGCCCGAATGGGTGAGGGCCTCGATCAGCTGGGGATGGTTCTTGGATTTCTCCTGCACCGCGATCACGTCCCCGACCTTCATCGGATGGCTGGGCGTGAAGATGCGCTTGCCGTTGATGTTGAAATGGCCGTGGGCGATGTACTGGCGCGCGGCGTAGATGGTGCGGGCGAAGCCCATGCGGTAGATGGCGGCGTCCGCGCGCGTTTCCAGGTAGGACAGCAGCACCGTGCCGGTGGACTCGTGCGAATGCGAGGCTTTGGCGTAGTAGGTGCGCATCTGCTTCTCGGACACGTTGTACGTGGCCTTGAGGCGCTGCTTCTCGAGCAACTGAAGTTTGTATGTGGAAGGGCTCTTCTTACGCGCCAAGCCGTGCTGGCCGGGCGTGAAAGAACGGCGCTCCATGATACGGGCGGCCTTGGGCGTGATGGCCAGATTCAGCGCGCGGGAAATCTTAACTTTGGGTCCTGCCGACATTCCGTATTTCCTTCTTCGGGACTTCGACGCCCTCGATGGACGCCCAATCCGCAAACAACGATTTTTTAAGGCTTTACAAGTTAACTAAGAGCCCTGTTTTTTTCAACGAAACCGGCGGCCTGGGTGTTGCCAAGACGAGGAAGCGGGGGCCGGGGGCCGGGAAATCCTATATTGAACCCTGAAATTCGCCTAAAATACCCCCCTGGGAGACCTGAAATGTCCATGAGCGATGAAATTTCCGCGCCCGAACTGAGTGAAATCCTGGAGAGCAACCCCTCTATCCCCCTCATCGATGTCCGGGAACAGGACGAGTTCGACGAGGTGAACCTCGCCGGAAAGCTGATTCCCATGAGCGAACTGGAAACCCGCTGGCAGGAAATCCCCAAGGAAGGGACGGTCTATATCTATTGCCGTTCCGGCCGTCGCTCCCGGACCGCCATCCAGTTCCTGAAGACCAAGGGTTATTCCAATTGCATCAACCTGACCGGAGGGATCCTGTCCTGGTTGAACGAGGTTAATCCCGAAGGACGTTCGGCCTGAGCGATTCCGCTCTTCCGGCCCGCGGTCCCCGGTTGGGGCAGATCCTGGGCATCCTGCTCGCCCTGTTGTTCTGCGCGGGCGGCGGCGCCTGGTTCTTCCTGGACCGGATGCGGCCCGAAAGGGTCGGCAAGGCCCTCTCGGAGGCCCTGGTCCAATCCCTCGGCCTAAGTCCCTCGGTCACCCTGCGCGATTGGGTCGTGGTCGAGGAAAAGAAACCCCTCGCCGAATTGGCCCTGGTCTCCCGCGATGCCGACGTCTCCCATCGCATCGAGAGCGTGCGCCTTCGCAGCAAGGCGGAACTGTCCCTGCGGGCGGTCTTCCGCATCAAGGCCGGCTTCGACCTGCGCGACCCGGATACCCGGTTCGCCCTCGACCCCGGCCTGCGCAAGGCTTATTTCGATCTCCCCTTGCCCCGGGTGCTTTCGGCGGAAATGATCCGCTACGAGGTGCTGGCGGATCGGGAAGGCTGGTGGAACCGCATCGACGAAGCGGAGAAAGCCCAGGCCATGGCGGACCTGCGAACGAAGGCTTTGGCGGAGGCCATGCGCGCGGGCCTTCTGCGCGAGTGCGAAAGCCGGCTCGAAGAGGAGGTGGCCGGGGTCTCCCGGCGGACGGGAATCGAAGTGGCCGTGCGCTATCGCGGCAGCTTGGCGAAAGCGGATTCGTTGAAGGCGTCGTCGAACTCGCCCATGCTCCCGTAGGCGAAGCCCATCACCGCATCCCACATCGGCTTGTGCTCCATGCACAGGTATTGGAAAACCTGGCCGCGCCAAGGGGCGAGGGATTCCAGCGCGTTGCGGTAGAGCTTCTCCCGCACGGCGGAAGCGTAGGTGATTTTGCCATCGGGCGTGGTTTCCGTTTCCATCTGCAGCAGTTTGGAATGCTTGTACTTGAGGCGGAAGTCCTGGGCGAAGCCTTTGAGCAAGGTGACGCAGCCGAGGGAAATCCAGAGCACTTCATCGGCGCGGAACGATTTCACCACGCGGGCGATGAGGGCGCGGTATTCCTCTTCCCAGCCTTCGAAGTACATCATGGGATGGAAATGGAAGCCGACCTTGACGCCCTTGTCGGCGACGGCGCGGGCCGCCTCCAGCCGTCGATCCAAAGATGCCGTCTTATGTTCCTCGTTGGCCACGATGATTTGCGGGTTGAGCGACCAGGAGCAGCAAACGTTGGCGGGAATGTCGTTCTCGAGGATCCACGCGACGTTGGCCGACTTGGTCTTGAGCTCGAGAATCGCGTTGGGATGCGCGCGGGCGAAATCGCATAGGTCCTGCAAGATGTCGTTCTTGTTGCCCCACAACAGCGAGTCGCTGTATTCGCCGGTTCCGATGCGATAGCGCTTGGCCGGATTGAGTTCGACTTCGGCGAGCTTGGCCTTGAGATTGGTCGGCACCGCCACCACGGCCTCGTCGTAATGGTTCTGCAGGACGCAGTAGGAGCAGGCCATGGCGCAATTGTCGACGATGTTGAGGACCTTCAGGTTGCAGCAGACCGCGCGTTCCGACGCGGCCGGGCAGAGGCGGAAGATGCGGCCTTTGAGTTCCTTGTTGACGAAGCGATGGGCGGGCAATTTCTCTTTGGGCGCATCGCCCGGATCCTTCGGATAAGCCTTGGGCCGCGCGGCCAGGTCCGTGTAGGCTTGCTGCCAACGGCGGAACAGGAATTCGCCTTGTTGCCGCGAGTGGCCGGGCAATGGTCCCGCGAGGTCGGCATCCAAGGCCGCGCGGAAGCCCGCTTCGTCCCAAACGGAAGCGTCCATCAGCCAATCGCCGAGGCGCTTCAATTGCTGGAAGCTGAAGCCGAAATCCCGTTCCATGTGGAAGGCCAAATCCCGATCGGCGGGAGAGAGACGCTCCAGCAAGCCGCCGTCCAGGGCGGCCAGGGTTTTGTGGGTTGCCGCGTCCGTCGCGGGCCGTGTTTCCGGTGCCATGGGTGGTAAAGGTACTAACCCCGGCCGGGCGGCTACTTCCAGACTTTGGCGAAAGCCGCTTCGTCGAAACCCACCGTGCTTTTGCTTCCGTCCGTGACCAGCGGCCGTTTGATGAGGCGGCCGTTCCCCGCCAACAAGTCCAGGATCCCGGTCTCACCCAGCTTGGGGATCTTGTCCTTGATCTTAAGCTCCTTATACTGCACGCCGCTGGTATTGAAGAACTTCTTCATTTCCGCGCCGCTCTGATCCACGATCTTCTTCAAGGCCGAACGCGTGGGCGGGTTTTCCGTGATGTCGACGAAGGCGTATTCCCGGCCCAGCTTGGCCAGGGCTTTTTCAGCCTTACGGCAAGTGTCGCATTTCTTGTAACCGTAGAATGTGAGCATGGAATGGAAAGATAACCAAGTTGCTATTTTGGCCAGGATGGATAAACGCCTTGGCCCCATCGCGAAGATGCGCACCTTCCCCGAATCCCCGGTGCGCTACGAGCTGCCTATCGGCGACGGCGCGGTGGCGCTTAACGATTTGATCGGGAAGCCCATACGTTTCCGGCATACCGGGCGCATCTTTTGCGTGAACTGCGGCAACCTGACCAAGACCAGCTTCAGCCAGGGGTATTGCTTCAAGTGCATGCAGACCCTGGCGCAATGCGACATGTGCATCGTCAAGCCCGAGCTTTGCCATTTCCACCTCGGCACGTGCCGCGAGCCGGCCTGGGGCGAGAAGCATTGCATGATCGAACATACCGTGTACCTGGCCAATTCCTCCGGCCTGAAGGTGGGCATCACGCGTTCCCATCAGGTGCGCACGCGTTGGATGGACCAAGGCGCGGTCCAGGCCCTGCCCATCGTCCGGGTGAAGAACCGTTTCGATTCGGGTCGGGTGGAATCGACCCTGAGCCGCCTGGTGCCGGACAAGACCAATTGGCGCGCCATGCTGCAGGGTAAGTCCGAACGCGTCGATCTGAAGGCGGAGCGCGACAAGCTTTTCGCTACGTGGGGAGCGGATCTTCCGGGCGAACGCTTGTTCGAGGAGGAATACGCCTTTGCCTACCCGGTGCTGGCATATCCCGCCAAGCCGACATCGCTGAACCTGGACAAGCAACCCGAGGTCTTCGGGGAATTGCAAGGGATCAAGGGACAGTACTTGATCCTGAGCACCGGGGTCATCAATATGCGCAAGTACGGGGGATATGAATTGGAATGGGATCCGGCGGCAGCGGCAGCCATAGAAACCGCGACGCCGGCGGTTTCCGAATCGGAAAACGCAGCAGTGGAGGATGCCCGGACGGAAATCGCTCCGGCCTCGGCGGCAAGACCAATCCCGATGGTCGCCAAGGATTCCGCCCAGACTTCGCTTTTCTAGTCGCCCCTACGGGGCGAGAATATCATTACAAATGGTGTTGGCCGAAGGCCCAGCCGGCCTCCGGCTTTTCCTTCCGCCGCCTCTTTTGAAACGGGGTAAAATTCCGATTGCGCGTGCCACGCCGACGCCGTACCTTTGAAGTTACCCCCATCGGGGCGCCTGCGTCAGCGACACAAAACCATTTGGAGGAACCCATGCGAACCGCCTTGCTACGGTATTGCCTTTCCGTGACTTTGGTTTTCCCCGCCCTCTCCCTCGCTTCCCCCGATTATACGATCAAGCACGATGCCGATCTCTATGGGACCGAGGCCTTGCAACCGCCTCCGTTGGCTTCCCTGGAGGCCGGCCAGGCCGTGCACATGCTGCATCCGGGCGGCGCCCAATCCCTCATCGAAACCGCAGGCGGGTTGAAAGGCTGGGTCCGCAACCAGGACTTACTGGCGATGGCGCCGGCGGGAGCGCAGAAACATGAATTGCCGAATCAGAAAGTGACCGGCGCGGGCGAAGTAAACATCAGCCCCTGGGTCAATAACGGGGCGGTGGATGCGGACGTGGCCCTGGCTCCGGACCGCGCCTTCTCTGCGGAAATCATCGAGGTGCTGGATAAAGAGCAGATCGAAATGCGCCACGACGAGAATTGATCGAACGCTCCTCCGGCAGCCAGCGGCCCAAGGCATCCACCTCGGGCCCGGCATGGGCCGCGGACGTTGATTGAACGCCGGCCGCCGCTGGCCGGCCACCGATGGCCACCGTCATCCCGTATTCGAATGCCCCCAGATCCGGCGCGGAGCCTGCGAAGGGCAATCCCAAGTCCTTGCCCTTGCCGATCAAATGGCTATTCGCCGACAACTTCATGAAAGCGACGTCCGGAAGGCTGCCGTCCGGCTTGCGGGGGCCGAATACGCCGGCGGTGTCCACGCTCTGGAAATCCGATGCCGCCACGGTCAATCCGGAAATGTCCCAAGAGTTGTTCGCCGCGTCGGCCCCGGTCGCGTTCGCCGTGGCCGTACCTTGGAAGGCGACGTTGTTCCGGTAAATCCCCATCCCCGCGTCCGCGGCCTTGGCCAGGTCGTAGCCGAGCATGTTGAAGGCGGCGCCATGATTGGCGTAGGCGGTGTTGTTGTAAAAGAAATTATCCACCGGTTGATGGTTCTGGTAGAACCCAGCGGCCTTGTTCAGGAAGGACAGGCAGCGGCGCACCGTATGCTGCGGGATGACATCGGGGTATTTCGCGGGCGGGTTGCCCCATCCCCCGATCTTGAAGCCGTTCCCGTTCCCGTCCGGCGCCGAGGTGGTGGTGCCGGGCTTGTAGCCGTTGAGCGCGTTCCAACTATCTTCGATGGTCACCGCTACGCCTTGGTTGATGCAATCGAAACCGTCGTCGGAATTCCACCAAGCGCGGCAACCGCGCAGGATGGTCGGCGGGCCGGACTTCTGGTAATGCACGCCGAAACCATCCGCGTTCTGGCCGTTCCCCTGATCCGAATTTTCGTCATAATTGTGATGCGAATCGCAATTGAGGATCATATTTCCGCCGTTGCCGTAGGCCAGGAACAATCCCGCCCCCGCGTTGTGGTGGATATCCAGGTTCTCGAAAACGGTGTTGCTGGTCGGATTGCCCCAGATGCCGTTGCAGGATCGCTTACCGGTCATGGGTACGTTCCGGATTTCGAGCCCCTTCAAGTACAACCAGTCCCCGCCTTCGATCCAGATGCCGGCCCCGCTGACCGTAGGATCCAACGGCGCGGCCGAAAAATCCAGGACGGGCTTCTCGCCGCGATAGGCCCAATAGCAAATGCGCTTGGTTTCCGAAGTCCCGCTCTTGGTCAGGTGGATGCCGGCGTTCGCCGCCGGCGTTTTGCCGATTTTATAAGTCCCGCCCCGGAGGAAAACGGTATCGCCCGGACTCGCGGCATCCTGGCCGCGCTGCATGCTGGCGAAGGGCTTTTCCAGGGTACCCGCCGCGGAGTCGTCGCCGGCGACGGCGACATAATATACGGCGGCCCCCGCCCGCCCGGCTCCCAAGGCCAGGGCTCCCGCGAACAATCCCGAGGCGATTCTTTTCACCATCATTCCGACTTTCCGCGGCCCACGCTTCCGCTTCCGTCCGGGAATCTACCCTGACCCCGCGCGTAGCGCTTCCGGATTCCCGCATGCGCCCCCTCTTTCGCGCGATTGCTGCCAAGTTTGCCATGCCAGCTTCCGTTTTTTGGGACGCCGAAGGCAGGTTTGCATTCGAACCCATTCCGCTTGCGCGGTCCGCGCAACCTTTTGCGCAGGGACCGTCCCCCACTTTTCCGAAGCCGTTCCTTTCGTGGTATTTCGTAATATGGAGTCGACTCTGCCGATGGCATTCCATTTGCGCTCGAAGCCGGGATCAATCGCACCCTTGGGAGCGCATCATGACCAGCAAACCTTTCCTGCCCGCCCTGTTCGCGCTCCCGTTCTTAGCGGCATGTAGTTTCAACATGGCCACCCCGCCTGCCCGCAGCGCGTTCTTCGGCTCCCCGCGCGTCCTGCCCGCAAGGGAAGCGGCCGTAACCGGAGAGGCAACCGGAGTCGACAAATTATTCGGTCCCTCCCTGGCGGGCGGGTCCCTGACCTATGAGAGAGGGCTGGGAAACCAACGCGAAATCGTGGTCACGCCGACCGCCGGCGTGATCCAGAACGAATCCGACTATCTGGGACTCTCCCTGGACATCAAGCAAGGCTTCCCTGATACCCGTAATGTGGCATTCACCTACGGTACCGGGTATCTCTGGAACAAAAACGCGCAAGCGGTTTCCGGCGAGGCCGGAGTGTTGTTGGGGTACGAGAACCGATTTTTCGTGCCCACCCTGTCCCTGATGCTCTTCCTGAGTGAACCGTTCCTGGCCAAAAGGATTTGCAGCGAGCCGAACGAGGAATCCGAAACGCAATGCGCCAAACCGACCCGGACTTTCGGCGCACGCGTGGGTATTACCACGGAAATCAAATTGCCTTGGCGACTTTCCATCCTACCCTCCGCGGCCTTCGTCCCGGTCCAGTCGCAAACCCATTCTTTCAAGATGTTCCAGATGTCCGGCGCCTTGCGCTGGGAATATTGAAAGGCGGGAAACCATTTCGCCAAAAAGGAAGCGTAATCGCCTCGGCATTCGACTATCCTACAGGCACTGCCATGGTACTGGAAATCCGCCGAGGGGTGATGTGCCCATGATTGCTATAATCCTGTCCGGGCAAATGCATGCGTGCACCGGCAAGGAGCTCGGCGATGGCGGAAAAATCGGCTGGACTGCAAACCATTCTGGGGGCGAATGGGACCATTGGCGCGCCCTTGGCGAAAGAGCTCGCCACCTATACGGATCGAATCCGCCTGGTCAGCCGCAATCCGAAAAAGGTGAATGCGGCCGACGAACTCTTCCCCGCCGATCTTTCCGATCCGGATCAGGTGGAGAAGGCCATCGCGGGCTCTTCCATCGTTTATCTCCTGGTGGGATTCGATTATAACCTTAAGGTCTGGCAGGATCGCTGGCCCAAACTGATGCGGAGCGCCATTGACGCCTGCATGAAGCATAAGGCCAAGCTGGTTTTCTTCGACAATGTCTATTCGTACGATCGGGATAGCTTGTCGCATATGACGGAAACGACGACCGTACGCCCGCCGAGCAAGAAGGGCGCGGTCCGGAAAGAGATTGCCGATATGCTTCTGCAAGCCGCTAATAGCGGAAAGCTGCAGGCCCTGATTGCCCGGTCCGCCGACTTTTACGGTCCCGGGAATGAAAAGAGTTTCCTGATCGAAGTCGTGTATAAGAATCTCAAGAAGGGAAAGAAAGCGAATTGGTTCATGGATGCCGACAAGAAGCATTCCTTCACCTTTACGCCCGATGCCGCCAAGGCCACGGCCCTCCTGGGCAATACCGGGGACGCTTACAACCAGGTCTGGCATTTGCCCACGGATCCGAAGACGCTGACCGGCCGGGAGATGGCCGCCCTATTCGTTCGGGAGATGAACGGTCCCGCCGGCATTTCCGTCCTGCCGATGTGGCTGCTCAAGGCGCTCGGGCTGTTCATGCCCATCATGAGAGAGATGCCGGAGATGATGTACCAGTACGATCGGGATTATGTTTTCGATTCAGCGAAATTCACGGATCGGTTCGGCATCCGCGCCACGCCCTATGCGCAGGGAGTCAAGGCGACGATTCGCGGCTGACCGGAACGCGCTCCGAAGCCCGCCCGCGGGGCCCGAGGGCGCATCGCCCGATACCTCCCGCCGTCATTTAACCTGCACGATACGTAACGAGGATATCTCCCATATGTTGATCGAAACCTTGCCGGCCGAAGAGGCCCGCGTGCTCGGCACCCTGATCGAAAAAAGCCTGGCAACGCCCGATTATTATCCGATGACCCTCAACGCCCTGCGAACGGCCTGCAACCAGAAGAGCAGCCGCGAACCGGTTACGGAGTACGACGAGGACACCGTGGGGCTGGCCCTGGCCGGGCTCAAACGCAAATGCCTGGTGGTGTTCATTCCCTATGGATCTTCGGGCGCCTACAAGTACCGCCATTTCCTGGAGGACCTGCGCTTCGATGTGGACAAGCCGGCCCTGGCGGTATTGGCGGTGCTGCTCCTGCGCGGGGGGCAAACCCTGAACGAGATCCGGATGCGGGCGTCCAGCTTGCATCCCATCGCTTCGCCGGAAGCCGCCGAGGCCGTGCTGCAAAGCCTGGCGCATCGCGCGGAGCCGTGGGTCGAACTGCTGCCTAAACGTCCCGGATGGAAAGAAGCGCGCTGGCGGGATGTCCTCCGGGCCCATGCTGAAGAAGCCAGCCTACCTGCCGGCGAAGCCTCGGTGGACGGCGCGCCCGTAGCCACGTCCAAATGGGATGCCTTCGAGGATCTGCGGCGCGAGGTGGCGGAATTGAAAGATGCGTATGCGGCGCTTAAGTCCGAAGTCGCCAAGATCCGCTCCGAACTGGGCGGCTGAATTCGGCCGCGCAATGCCCGTAACCTGGGCGTTACGGAGTTTGGCCGGGTTCCCGGTCTGCGCGCCACCATCGTGCGTCGCTACCGTTCCAGGAGAGCAGGTTTTGGAATTCCATCACAAAGGTTTTCTGGCTTCCCACGTCGGACCGGTCGGAATTCGAATAGGAATATTCGATCAGGAAATGATTGAAGAAGCGCAAGCCGAGATCGAATTTATGGGCGTCGCCCCGCTTTTCATGGAGCATCCCGAACCCGGACACGAGGGTATGCAATAGTTCCTCGTCCGTTTCGAATACGAAGATATCCCGGCCTAGGCCGAAATCCTTCCGTCCGAACTCCCGCGTGTACGTCGAGTTGATTTGCGTCCCCAGAAGACCGAAGCCACGGTACGTCCAGCGGTTGCCGAATCCCATCCCGAAATTGATCCTTTGCGGATTCAGGGGATAATCCTCGACCAGGTATCCCTCGCTTATCCGGACCGAGCCGTCTTGGGAAGCTGTCCTCTCGATCACGGTGCGGATGACATCGGGTTGATGGCCGAGGTTATCCACGGACGCTCCCAAGCCGAAGCATTCCCCGATTTTCCCGAAGTAGCCGATATCCAGCATGTATCCATGCCGGTCGTACCCGTAGTTTTCATACGTCCCCGGCGATAGGACATGCCGCAGGGTCACGCCGACATGATGGGAAAGGCCGGCGGTCGCGGGAAGGGCTTTTGCGATGGATAGCGACTGGGATTGCGTTTTCACGTCCTTTTCACCGGTACGGGTCCCGTTCGCGTCCAACGCGAGAATGCTACCCCGGCCGTTGAAATCCTGCTGTAGGCTCGCTCCGAAGCCATGGGTTTGATAGGTCAACTCCGCATGCCCTTCCCGAAGCTTGAGATCCGGCGAAAGCGATGTGTAGTCGAACGACGCCGATCCGTTTTTGAATTCCGTTCCGGGGTCGTAAAGGAGGGCGGGATTGATGAAGCTGGCCCGCTGCGTATTCACGTTCGCCGCGCTTGCGGAACCGGTCGGCCGATGGAATAGCATCGGGATCGAATTCGGGCTGTAGTCGGCGTATACGACGACCTCCTGGGAGGAAAGGGCCGTTGCGAGCCTTTGCGGGTAGGCATGGCCCGCCAGGGCCGCCAGTATGGTAAAAAACCTGGATGCATGCACTTTAGGGCCGCCTCGGACGGGGGTCCGGGAATGGATTACATATGGAATCGCGGTCCGAAAAGATAACCTTCGACGCGGGAAAGTTCCGCCGCAACGGCCGAAATCCTCTCGCGAATGGGAAAAACATTATCGCTCGGGACCAGCGGTAATGGTTTATCGTTCCGGGGGAGGCAGCTGCATGAGTCCAATCCAGGCATTTTCCATAAGCGTTTTCGTGATTTCGGCCGCGGCTTATTCCCAATCCGTAACGTCCGTCACGACTGTTTCCACATTCAATAACATCGGGATCGAAATCGGCCTCTCGGGCGCCTCCGATACCGGCGCCACGGTTTCGGTCACCTGGAATCCCGCGACGTCATCGCAACCTCCGCATCCGGGCCATGGCCTTTCCCGCGTGGCGGCCAATCGCTTTGCCGGAAGCGTTTTCGGTTTGCGCCCCAATACGGCCTATTCGATACGCCTGCTGGGAAAACCGTTCTCCTTGGATACCACCCTCATGATCACGACCCGCGCGGATTCCTTTCCCGCGCCCCAGGGCGCGACCTACCATGTCGCCGTGAACGGCAGCGATAGCCATGACGGTTCCAGCCTGTCCCAGGCCTTCGCGACCCTCGCGCATGCCGTTTCCGTGGCCAATCCCGGCGCGACCATCCTGTTGCATGCTGGCCGCTACCATGAGTCCGTCACCTTTCCCCGTTCGGGAACGGCCCAAGCGCCGATTTGCATCCGCAATGCCCCCGGGGAAGCGGCGGCGTTGGACGGGCGGGACACATCCTTTCATCCTAGCTGGAGCTCCTATGACGCCGGCACGGGAGTGTACCGCACCGCTTGCGCAGCGCAACCGGGGCTGGCCTACCGGAATGGCAAGCATCTATTCGCGCATCCGAGCTTGAAGGATTTGGTGGACAATACCTGGAGCCTGGACGAGGGATATTTCGCCGACGGCGCCTATCTCTACGTCCGCTTTCCCGCCGGGCGCGCGCCCACCGCGGCCGACAGCGTGCAGATACCGCGTTACACCACCGCCCTTACCCTATCGGGACAGGATTATATCCAGGTACGCGGATTGGAAATCGCCTACTACGGGCTCGACGCCTATCCGCGCGGAATCTACTGCGGTGGCGCCTCGTACAATCTCGTGGACTCCTGCTTCTTCCACCACAGTGTGGTAGGCGTGGCTTTGAAACGAGGCTGCCGCTTCAATACCGTTCAGCATTGCGAATTCACGGAGGCGCCCATCGATACCTGGAATTGGAGCGCAGTCAAGGAAGGCACGGACTACTATGAAGCCGGCGGCGTCGTGATTTACGGCAGCTCAACTGCCAATGTCGGTAACGTCATCCGCAACAACCACTTTTCCCATTTGTTCGACGGATCGCATCTTTATTCGGACGATGCCTCGGGCCCGACCAGCAACCTGGATTTCCATGGCAACGTTCTCGAGTTCCTCAATGACGATGGCATCGAAACGGACGGCGCGGGAACCAATGTCCGGATTTACGGCAATGTCTTCCGGAATTTCCTGACCGGCATTTCGGTGGCCCCGGCGCAGGGCGGGCCGACCTATATCATGCGCAACCTGCTGACCGGCTGGGAAACCCATAGCGGTTATGTCGGGTATCCCGTCAAGTTCAACGTGGACGGTTCCATGACCACGGATTGGGTGTACCTCTACCACAACACCTGCCAGACATCAGTGACGGGTCAACCGGGCTTTTGGTTCAAGCAGTACAGCGCCTGGAACCATATCATTTCCCGCAATAACATCTATGCGGGAACGGATTACGCCTTGCAAAGCGGCTCCAGCCAAAACCCGGTGGATTTCGATTCCGATGATTTGTTCACGACCGCCAGCGGGAAAGTAGCGCAATGGTCAGGATCGAACTACGCGAGCCTCTCCGCCTTTTCCAAAGCCACGGGCCAGGAACCGCACGGGTTGAATATCGATCCGAAATTCGCCGCCGTCGGCACGGATTACCGCCTGGCCGCCGGCAGCCCGCTGATCGATGGCGGAATGGCGATTCCCGGCGTGAACGATGATTTCATCGGTAAAGCGCCCGATATCGGGGCCATTGAGTTCGATCCCCAGTCGGGCATCCATCGGGGCGGCAACTTCGCATCCGGGCGGATGCCGGTCATTACCGTAACACGCTCGTTAACCGGTGGCGCGACCTTGCGCATCGATTGCGGGGCCCTCGCGGATCCCGCGGCGACCCTGGGCCTCTATTCCCCTTCGGGAAAACGCTTGGGGCTTTTCCACCTGCACGCGGGCATCAATTGGATTACCACCCGGATCGATTCCGTGAACCCAAGCCTCGGGTTCGCTGTCTTGCTACGGGACGGAAAACGTTTCGCAGCCCCGCTCGTCAGCCTGCCCTAATCCCACGGCCGGTCGGAAGCGCGTGGATGGATCATAGGGCGGAGACGTCGGAATGCAACCGTTTGGCTCCGGTAGGATGCGGCGCATTGATCTTGCGATGGGTGGAAGAGAAATACGTATACATGGCAGGGACCACGAAAAGGGTCAACACCAGGGAGAACAGCAGCCCGCCCATGATGACGATGCCCATGGAGACCCGGCTCTTGGCGCCCGCCCCCAAGGCCAAGGCGATGGGCAAGGCGCCCAGCACTGCGGTCAGGCTGGTCATGACGATGGGCCGGAAGCGCGATACCGAGGCTTCCAGGATGGCTTGGCGCACCGACAAGCCCGCCTCTTTACGCTGGTTGGCGAACTCCACGATCAGGATGCCGTTCTTGGTCACCAATCCGATCAGCATGATGATGCCGATCTCGCTGAAGATGTTCAGGGTCTGATCGAAATACCAGAGCGAAAGCAAGGCGCCTGCGAAGGCTAGCGGCACGGTCAGCATCACGATGAACGGGTCCGTAAAGCTTTCGAATTGGGCCGCCAGAACCAGATAGATCAGCACCAAGGCGAAGATGAAGGCGAAGGCCAGGCTGGAAGAGCTTTCCGAATAATCGCGCGCCGGACCGGCCAAGGCGGTGGTATAGCTTTCGTCCAGGACGCGCTTGGCGATGGCATTCACGGCGTTGATGCCGTCTCCCATGGTTTTGCCCGGGGCCAGGCCTGCCTTAATGGTGGCGGCGGAATACCGGTTATAGCGGAACAATTGCGGCGGGCTGCTGGCTTCCTGCGTCTTGACCACGTTATCCAATTGGATCAGGCGACCCGTGCTGCTACGGACATAAGCCGATCGCAAGTCCAAGGGCTTGTCGCGGTCCTGGCGATCGAACTGCCCGATAATCTGATATTGCTTTCCGCTGCGCACCAGAAAACCGTAGTTGGTGCCGCTCAAGGCCAATTGCAAGGTCCGGCTGATGTCCAAGGAGGACACCTCCAAATCATTGGCCTTGTCGCGATCGATGCTCAGGCGGATTTCCGGCTTGTTGAATTTCAGATTCACGTCCACGGCCTGGAAGGTGGGATCCTTGGCCATTTGCTCCAGCATTTCCGGAAGCTTGGCGGCCAGATGATCGATGTCGGAGGCCTGGATGATGAATTGCACCGGCAGGCCGCCGCTGCGATCGGTGGTGATGGTCTGTTCCTGCGAGATGTAGGTGCGCGCCCCGCTGAGTTGGCGCATATCGCGCGTGAGTTGATCGGCGATTTGCGCTTGGCTGCGCGTGCGGTCCTCCGGGTCCTTCAAGACCACGCGTCCCGAGCCCGTATTCACGGGTCCGGTGCCGCTGAAATTGGAAGGGGCCAAAGTCAAAATCGCGGCGCGTTCCGGAATGTCCTGGGCGCATAAATCCGCCACGGCGTCCATGTATTGCACCATGGCCGGGAACGAAGTCCCTTCCGGAGCGGTGGTGTTGATAACCATGCGCGAACGGTCTTCCATGGGAGCCAACTCGCTGGGCAAGATGCGGTACAGGACGGCGATGACGCCTATGGCAAAGGCCATGACGGCGAAGCTGATCCATCGGTGCGCCAGAAAGCCTTCCAAACCTCCGCGATAGCGCTCCACCATCCAGGTGAAAAAGGCTTCGCTGCGGGAATACAGGGAATTGCTTCCATGCGCATGGCGCTTCAAAAGGCGCGTGCAGAGCATGGGGGTGATGGAAAGGGAAACGAACGCGGACAGCAATACGGCTCCGGCCACGACCACCCCGAACTCGCGGAACAAGCGGCCGATGAAGCCTTGCAGGAATACGATAGGCAGGAATACGGCCGCCAGGGTCAAGGTGGTGGACAAGACCGCGAAAAAGATTTCCGCCGATCCGCGATGGCCCGCTGAAACCGGATCCTCCCCGGCCTCGATTTTCTGGTAAATGTTTTCCAACACCACGATGGCATCATCCACCACCAGACCCGTAGCCAATACGATGCCCAGTAGGGACAGGATATTGATCGAAAAGCCGCAGGCGTACATCAGGAAGAAGGTCCCGATCAGGGACACAGGCAAGGCCACCACGGGGATCAAGGTGGCGCGCCAATCGCGCAGAAACACGAAAATGACCAGCACCACCAGCAAGAAGGCGATGATCAGGGTTTCCGTGACTTCCTTGATGGAGCGCCGGATGGTCGTCGTGTAATCCAGGAACATGTCCACGCGCAATGCCTTGGGCAAATCCTTCCTCAGGATCGCCAGTCGCTTGTAGAATTCATCCGCGATGGCGACATTGTTCACGCCCGGCTGCGGCACCACCGCCACGCCGATCATGGGCGCCCCGTCGCGCTTGACTATGGTCCGATCGTTTTCCGCCGCTTCCTTGACCGTTCCGATATCCTTGAACCGCACGACCTTCCCGCTGTCGCTGCGGATGATCAGGTTCTCGAATTCGGCAGGCTTCGTGAGCCGGCTCAAGGTGCGGATGGTGAATTCCGTTTGGCTGCCCTCGATACGGCCGGATGGCAGTTCCACGTTCTCGCGGTCCAGGGCCGACTTCACGTCCTGCGCCGTGACTCCCCGCGCGGTCATCGCCCCGGCATCCATGTTCAGGCGGATGGAATATTTCTGCTCGCCCCACACGCGGACTTCGCTGACGCCGGGAATGGTTTGCAGCCGCTCCTTAATCACGTTGTTGGCGTAGTCGGTGACTTCCAGGAGATTCATGGAATCGCTCTGGGTGGTGAGGACCAAGATGGGCGAGGAGTTGGCGTCCGCCTTGGAAATGACCGGGGGCGTGGTGAGATCCGGCGGCAAGGAACGGATCGCCCGGGAGACGCGATCGCGCACGTCGCTGGTGGCGGCCTCCAAATCGGTTCCCAGGTTGAATTCCACCGTGATATTGCTGCTGCCCTCCGCGCTGGTGGAGTTCAGGGTGCGGATGCCGGCGATGCCGTTGATGGATTGCTCCAACGGCTCGGTGATCTGGGCCTCCATCACTTCCGGGTTGGCGCCGACGTAATTAGTGGACACCGTGACCACGGGCGGATCAACGGAAGGATAATCGCGTACGCCCAGGAACTTGAACGCCACGCAACCGAACAGCAGGATCACCAGGTTGAGGACGATGCCGAATACCGGCCTGCGTATGAATAGGGAAGAAAAATTCACGTTCTCGCCCTTAGTCCATGCTCTTGATATCGACGCCCGCGCCGGGCTTGAGCAACATTACGCCGGAGGTGATGATGGTATCGCCCGGATTCAGGCCTTGCGTGATTTCCACGTCCTCTTCCCGCCGCAGGCCCGTCGACACAGGCTGGAACGCGGGCACGCCCCCGCGTAGCACGAACAGCTTATCGCCTTTGGCGTCCGATATCAAAGCCTGGCTCGGCGCCATCAGGGCCGCGGGCTTGGCCTGCAGGAGAATATCCACCTTGGCGAAGGATCCCGGGGCGATAGTCCCGTCGGCATTGTCGCACAGGGCCCGCACCTTGATGGTGCGCGTAGACTCGTCCACCTTGGGCTCCACGCCATAGACCTTGGCGCGATAGCCGCGTTGCGAACCCTGGATCGAGAAGGTGACTTCGCGCCCCGCCGCGATGGCGCTGAAATATTGCTCCGGCACCGAGAACTCCAGCTTCAAGGGCCGATCGCTGATGTAGTTCGCGATGGCGGTGCCCTGGGACAAATATCCCCCTTCGCTGACGTACTTGAGCCCCACCACGCCGTCGAAAGGCGCGCGGATCTCGGTCTTGTCGATTTGGGCTTGCAGCAATTGCAAATCACCGCGGGCGGATTCCAATTCCTGTACCGCGACTTCATAGTCCTCTTGGCTGATGGCTTCCTTCGCCTGCAAGGATTTCTGTCGATTCGCCTTGTCTTCCGCCAATTTGTAGGCGGCCTTGGCTTTGATCAACTGCGCCTGCAAATCCGCGTCGTTGATTTTCACCAATAAGGTTCCCTTGGCGACCCGGGCGCCTTCCTTCAAAGGCAAGCGGACGATACGTCCGGACGCTTCGCTTTTGAGCTGCACGTCCTCGCCGGCCAACACCGTTCCCGTGCTGGTGATTTTCTCTTCGATCTTCTCCGGCTTCATGACGTGCGCGGCCACCTGCACCTTGGGGCCTCCCCCGCCCTTCGCGCCTCGATCGCCTTTGCCGCCCTTATCGGCCTTATCGCCCTTCCCATGCGCGCCCCCGCCACCCGGGCTTCCCGCGCTATCGGCCGGATGCATTCCCTTTTGGATCTTGGGATAGGCGATGGCCAACAGGATCAATACGCCTGCGCAACTCCACAATATTTCTTTCTTCCCTATGGCCATCTCAGCCTTCCTTCGTCCGTGATCCGGTTTTGCGGATTCCGGTATTCGCTTTTTTGTTTTGGGCCGCGGGCGGCTTTTTTTTGCCCGGCTTGGCCTTGGTCGCGGGCCCGCTTGATTCGGAGCCGCCTGCGCTTCGGGCGGCATTGCCCGACGCGGATTGCGGTTTCGATTTCCGGAACCTGACATGGATCTTTTCCTTCGGCAAGGAATCGAGGTTCCGGGCGATGATATCCAGGCAGGACAGGAAAATCCCCGCGTGCTCCGGGCCGATTCCCCGCATGGCCGCCTGGTTCACGTCGTTCACGGCCGCGTTGATCTTGGGCGCGTCCCGCCGGCCTTTGGCGGTCAATACCACGAATTGCTCGCGCCGATCATCCGGGTTGGTTTTGCGTTCCAGATAACCTTTCTCGGCCAGGTAATCGACCACGCGGACCATGGCGGTCTTATCGAAGCCCACCACTTCGGCCAATTCCTTTTGGGTCAGCATCCGATCGCTGTCGGCCAAAACCAGGATATGGAAGTAATACCGGTCCAGATCCAGATCCGCTAGGCGGCGGGACAAGACCCCGAACCCGGATTTCGAAAGCGTGCCGAAGCGACGGCTCAAGGGTTGGATGGGGGACGGCGAGGTTGTCATGGCGAGATATTGGTTGCTATGTTGAATAGTTGACAATGTAAATTGATTTCCATTCGGACACAATGCCGGACCCGGAAGAAACCGGATGGGAATCCCGAAAGGCTCGTACATGCCGACCTCAATCGCTATTTCCCGGGTTCCCCTACGGCTCGCATCGTCTATCCTGGCCTTTGCCCTGGCCGCCGCGCCCGCGATCCGGGCCGGCGAAGCCGTGGACACGCTTTCCCTGGCCCGCTGCATGGATATCGCCCTGCATTATAATCCCCTGGTGCGATCCGCCCAGGGAAGCAGCCTGGCGGGGGAAGCCGCCTACCATGGGGCCCGCGCCAATCTCTTGCCGCAAGTGAATGCGACCGCATCCGGGAAGGCATTCGGCGGGGACGTCACCTCCACGGGCGGATTCGCGGCCGGGAGCGGCAATGCTACGGCGCAACTGTATTCCGCCGGGATCGCCGCGCAGCAGCTGCTATTCGATTTCGGGAAAACCCCGGCGCGTTCCGCGTCGGCCTATGATCAATGGCAAGCCGCGCGCACGGATGCGGAGGGGACTTTGGAATCCGTGACCATGAACGCCCAGCTCGCGTTCATCAATTACCTATTGAGCCTTGCCGTAAAACAGGTGGATGAGGAAGCGCTCAATCAGGCCACGGCGCATTTGAATTTGAGCCAGGTGCAATTGGAGGCCGGACGCGGCACCCGCTTCAACGTTTCGCAAGCGGAAGTGGTGGTCGCGAACGCCAAGCTGAATTACATCCACGGGAAAAACCAAATCCTCCTGGGGAGATCGCAATTGGAAAACGCCCTAGGCCGGAGATTGGCGGACAGCCTCGTGGTCTTGGATAGCCTGACGGCCGCTCCCCGCGACATCGACATGCGCGCGGAAGTGGCTGCGGCGCTGGAGCACAGGCCGGAGCTGGTGGCGGCGAAGTTACGCCAGGAATCGAGCCGGGAGCAATTGCGCGCGGCGCAAGGCTCCCGCCTGCCCGATTTGACCGGCACCGCGGGATATGGCGGGCAATCGTCGCATTTGGATTCGCAATGGGAAAAGGGCTGGAACGTGGGCGTGGGGCTGACCTTGCCGATTTTCGCCGGAGGCGCCTTGCAAGCCGGCGTCGATCAGGCCCGCGGCGCTTTACAGCAATCGGAAGCCTTCACGGCGAGCCTGGAACAGGCCGTGGTCCAGGAAGTGGAGCAAGACGTACTGAACCTGCGCGAAGACGCGGAACGCATGCAGGTGGCCTCCAAAGCCGTAGCCTCGGCCCAACTGGCGTTGGACCTTTCCGAAGAACGGTTCCGGCAAGGCGTGGGCCAAGCCTTGGAGGTGATCGACTCGGAGCTGGGCATCGCCAATGCGCGCATCCAGACGGTACAAGCCGTCAGCGATTACCGCACCAGCGAAGTGCGCCTCCTACGCGCCACCGGTCGCCTGCAACTTCCGGCCGCCGCGCGCTAACCATGGCTTCCATTACTTTACTCGCAACGGAGAAGCTTACACGTACCTTCGGCGACTTTACCGCCGTAGACGCTTTGGATCTCACCGTGGAAGCCGGGGAGGTTTTCGGTCTTTTAGGCCCGAACGGGGCCGGAAAAAGCACGGCCATCAAAATGTTGACCACCTTACTTCCGCCCACATCGGGCGACGCGAGTATCGGCGGTTTCAGTATCCGGAAAAGCCCCAATGAGGTCCGGAGAATCATCGGCTACGTGCCGCAAATGCTGGCCGCCGACGGCAGTTTGACGGGGTATGAAAACCTGATGCTGTTCGCCAAGCTTTACGACGTTCCGTGGTCGCAATGCCGACAACGCGTCCTGGACGCCCTCGCTTTCATGGGCTTGCAAGAAGTCGCGGGCAAAAAGGTCAAACATTATTCGGGCGGCATGATCCGCAGGTTGGAAATCGCCCAGTCCATGTTGCACCGGCCCAAGCTGCTGTTCTTGGACGAGCCCACGGTGGGATTGGATCCCATCGGCCGCAAGGCGGTGTGGGATCACATCCTGGAATTGAAAAACCAATTCGGAACCACGGTATTCCTCACCACGCATTTGATGGAGGAGGCGGACAAGCTATGCAATCGGGTCGCTTTCATGTCGCGGGGAAAGCTGGCCGTGGTCGGCGCCCCGGAACAATTGAAGGCTTCGCTTGGAAAAGAGGGCGTCAGTTTGGAGGACGTCTTCATCCATTACACGGCGGACCGTTTGGAGTCCACGGGCGCCGTTAACTACAGGCAGGTTTCGCGGGAGAGGAATACCGCCCGGCGCCTCGGATAGCGGATGACAATCATGCTGGGATTCATCAAGAAAACGTACGTGATCGCAGAGCTGGAGGCGCGGAAAATCTTCCATGATCCTACGGAAATCGTGTTGCGAGCGATACAACCGGCATTGTGGCTGTTGGTCTTCGGACAAGTCTTCGCGAAAATGCGCGCGGCCCAAGGCCAAGGCAATTATCTCGATTTCATGACGCCCGGCATTCTGGCCCAAAGCATCCTATTCGTTTCCATCTTTTACGGCATCGCCATTATCTGGGAAAGGGATCTAGGGCTCACCCACAAATTGCTAGCGACGCCCACGCCGCGCACGGCCTTGGTGCTGGGCAAAGCCATCTCCGCGGGAATACGTTGCCTCCCCATCGTGACCTTCCTGTACGCCTTGGCCGCCCTGATGCGCGTCCACATCGACTGGAACCCCTTGTGCTTGCTCGGAGTCTTGCTGATGACCCTCTTGGGCGCAATCGCGTTTTCCACCCTGTCCTTGATCCTCGCCTGTCTGGTAAAAACCCGGGAGCGTTTCATGGGCATTGGCCAGGTTCTCACCATGCCGTTGTTCTTCGCCAGTAACGCCATTTACCCGATTGAATTGATGCCGTCTTGGCTCAAGATAGTGGCGGGGATCAATCCCCTGACCTACATGATTAACGCGTTGCGGGCCTTGATGATTCAGGGAATGGATCGGCATCGGTTGCCTTTGGATTTCGCCATTCTCCTGGTGGCTGCGTTTGCCTTGGTGTCGTTGGGCGGCTTCTTATACCGCCGCGTCATCGCCTGAATCGCCATTCCGCGCGTAAGCCAGCGGCCGCATGAAAGCCCGTTCGCATCGAACCATCCTCCGGGAATCGTCCGACGGACATATCTTATCGGAAAGCCGGGTAAGCGGGGCACGGCCCTCTGCGGGGAGGTTCCTTTGATGCGGATGAAGATGCCGATGAAAACCGGGGTAAACAAAGCCATGGCCGGCATGGCCATGCTGACATGCGCGGCGCTCCTTCCGCGAAGCCCGCTGGCGCAACCCTTGGACGGTTGGAAACTGGTTTGGTCGGACGAATTCAACGGCGCCGGCTTGGATTCGGCCAAATGGGCGCTGGAACTCAAAGAGGGCGACCCCGGCGTGGCTGCCTTTACCAATCGCGCCCAGAATCTCTCGGTCTCCGACGGGTTCCTGGCGCTACAAGCCCAGAAGGAGAATTACGGCGGCAAGCAATTCACCGCTACCCAAATTTCGACGCGGAACAAGGGCGTATGGAAGTACTGCCGCATCGACGTCCGCGCTAAGCTGCCATCCGGGCAAGGCATGTGGCCGGCGATCTGGATGATGCCGAATGCACCCGTGGCGTACGGCAGTTGGCCGCGCAGCGGGGAAATCGATATCATGGAAAGCCTGGGTAATAATACGCGCCTGACTTACACGACCCTGCATTACGGCGCCGGAAACCAGTCCATCCAGGGAACCTATACCGCCCCGGCCAATCAAACCTTATCCGATACCTTCCACGTCTATACCATGATCTGGGACTCGACATCCTTCAGTTTCACCCTGGACAGTACGCATGCTTATTACAGCACCAATAAATGGTCGCCCGATAACGTGGCGTTTCCCAAGCCCTTCGATCAACCGTTTTTCCTGATGCTCGATCTGGCCGTAGGCGGAAGCTGGGCAGGGGCTCCCGACAGCTCCACCGTATTCCCGCAAAAAATGCTCGTAGACTGGGTGCGGGTTTATCAACGGCAAAGCTCCGCATCCGCCCGACCCTTTAGCGCGCAAACCGAAATCACCGCCTTCCCGCCCCTGCCCTACGGACAATTCCCGCGGCGAACGTGGGCTGGCGATGGCGTGGGCCTGCCCGGATTTTTCGACGGCCTGGGCAGGAAATCTCCGGCTTTCCGGAAATCCATCCTGCCCTGAACGCGACACGTAAGCGGTTTTATGCTTTCCGGAAACCAAATCGCCGAACCGTTCCGCAAAGGATTTGGCCGAGGACTTGAAGTCGGAATATTTGGAAACTTTCGCGCCTTTAAAGGTGGTGTAAGTCCCGATATTTCCCGGGGCCCCGGCGTGCATCCCGAAAAAATTGTTCGCGACAGCTTGGGCATCGGCCAAATGGGCGCGGATGAAATCCAACACTTTTTATTCGAAGGATCCTTTTCATCGCAATAGTCGGCCATTATTCCTCTTTTTCTGGGTCCGAAGTCCCGTTATTATCTTTACGGAAACCGATGTCCACCACTGAATAACTTCCTCCGCTGCCTTGAATGGTAAATGAGGCGATGCCCCCCTTTTCCAGGCGCACATCCACATCGCCGCCATTTTCCGCAGCGAGCGGATCGGAGGGTGAAACGAAGGAGATCTGGCCCAGCGAATCCAGTTCATGCAAGCGCGTATGAATGCCCTTCAGTTCGGCAAGGTCACGGATATGCTTGGATCCAGCCCTGGGCGTGAACGCTTGGGCCGTCGACCATGGTTGGGAAATCCATTCATCGGCCAAGTCTCGGGGATTCAGCGCGAACGGCGCGATGCGTACCGCACCCGCGGTCGTGACACGGAAGCGGAGCACGTAGATACGGTTCATCACGTCGGAATCGACGCACTCCCCGGAGAACCGGAATTCAAATTCATCGCCCTGTGTCGTTACCGATAAATTGTCGTTTCCCTCATACAATGTTTGTTCTCCGGATTGGAGCCGGCGGGCGGGGAGCGCGGCGGGGCCGATTTCCAAAATGGCATAACGGAGCGTGGTCCAGAAGGAGGAGCTGTGCGGGCGGATGTCCGCAACGGCTACCCGTAAACGGCCCGCACGATCCGGAGCGGAAACAGCGAATGCCGCCTGGGGCGTGGCGCCGAATTCGCGCAAGGCTCGCTCGACGGGTCCGGGGATTCGTGAACCGTGGATTGGCCCCGGATGAGCTGCTCCGGGCCACGACAGCGTGGCCAGAACGATGCGGAAGATGGTTAAAAATCGGAGATTGGGCATTCCAGACAAACAAAATGTGACATCGATCGCAATCGATTTTCCGTGTTCTTCGCAAAAAAAACTAGTGTCAAAGAAAGCCAGAGTCAAACCCCCGTGATGGCACCGGAGCGTCTCCGATGCCGGCCCAATCAGGAGCATAGTAAAATCGGACCCCCCCTTTTTTTTCGCAAGATCTCCACCCTATATATTGTCAGCCGCCCCCAGAAACCGTCCCACTCCGCAGCCGCGCCACCACCCCGGCCACCGCCAGGAACAGGATGAAGGCCGCCACGATGGTGGGCCCGGCCGACCAGTCCAAGCGCAACGATGCCTCCAGCCCGGCCAAGCAGCCTACGGTTCCGAAACCCCAGCCGAAGGCCACCCGCTTCCAGGCCCCGGAGGCCCCTCTACCGCGTAGGGCCAATAGCGAGGCCAGCGAGGGCACGATGAGGAAGGCGAAGACCAGTAACACCCCCGCTACCCGTACCGAGAAGGTGACGACGATGCCGAAGGCGGTATAGAACACGAAGTCCCAGAACCACAGCTTGAGGCCGCGGGCGCGGGCTTCCTCGGGAGCCTCGGTGATGGCGAAAAGGGGCTTGCGGGCGAGGAACAGGATCACCCCCACCACCGCGAAGATGGCGGCGGCCAGGCCCAGTGTCCGGGGCGATACCGTAAGGATGGAACCGACCAGCATTTCCTTGAGTTCTTCCGATCCCGTGGCGGACTTCTCCAGCACGATCAAGGACAAGGCCATGGCGCCGGCATAGGTTACCCCGATCAGGGCCTCGATGGGCAAGGCGCGCCGGCCGCGGAACCAGGAGAAGAGCAAAGCCCCCATGAAGGTAAAGCCCAGGGACAAGAGGAAGGTGGCGAGCGGACGCGTTTCGCCCCAGCCGATCAAGAAGCCCACGCAGGCGCCGAGGGACGCCACTTGGGCCAGGGCCAAGTCGACGAAGATGACTCCGCGCCGCACCACGTGGTATCCGAAGAAGCTGAGTACGCCCGTGAGAAGAAGGCAAAGCCCCAGGGCCGAAAGCGCGAAGGGGTATTGGAGCAGCAACATGTCAGCCCCCCGCCCCGGCCAGGCCCGCCACGATAACGTCGAAATGCTTCAGGTAATCATCCGCCCCGACGCCTTCGCAGGAAGGCGTGAAGCGATAGACCTTGATGCCGGTCTGGCGCGCCAGGAAATCCGGATCGGAATCGCCATAGTACGGCTCCTGGATCAGGACCTTGGCCTTCTCGGATTTGATCTTTTCGATCAGCTCTTGCAGGTGCTTGGCCGTGGGCGGGATGCCCGGGAACGGCTCCACGTAGCCGGCGATGCGCAGATCGAAGGCCTTGGCGAAATAGACCCAGGAGGAATGGTAGGTGATGATGGCGGCGCCTTTCAGGCCTGCGAGGCGGGCATGCCAATCCTGGTCCCGCTTGGCGCATTCCTCGTCGAACTTCTTCTCGTTGGCCGCGTAGAGGTCGGCATGCTTGGGATCGGCCTTGGACAGCGCCGCACGCACGTGGGAGGCGATGACGGGGCCGTTGGCGGGATCGAGCCAGTAGTGCGGATTCCCTTGCGGATGCACGTCGCCGAGGGAAGCATCCACCTTACCCGTGGGCTTCTCCAGCACTTCGATGCCGCCGGAGCAATCCTCCACGATCAGGTCGGTATTACGGGAGCCTTCGATGATGGCGTCGGCCCATTGGTCCAGGGCCAAGCCCACTTTCAGGAAGACTGCCACCCGGGATACCTTGATCATATAGGAGGGCAGAACCTCCACGAAATGCGGATTGGAATTGGCCTTGGCCAGGGAGAAGACTTCCACTTCGCCACCACCTACATAGCTGGCGATGGAGGCCAGGTCCGGCACCGAAGCCGCGACCTTGACTTTGGCGGAAACGGCCGCGGCCGCGGCCAGAAAGGCCAGGGCAACCATGCGATAAGTACGGATTTTGTTCATTTTCCCATCCTCCTAAAATTGGTGGGCCTTATGCGGCCCCATGCTGAAGAGTAGCTGCAAAGTTACGGTATCATATGCGTTTCCCCCGTCGGGGAGGAAGCGCTCATAGGCGAGGCGGAGCAGGGTGCTTTCCTCAAGCACGGCATACCCCAGGAAGGCCCGCGCCGCCCGGTCGTTCCTGTCGGTATCCCCTTCCCGCTGCCATTGTTCCAGCAAAAAGCCCCCGTTCCACCGCGTATGGTAGCGGTAATCGCCGAAGGCGTAGATGCCCATCCTATCCTCCGCCTGCCCGCCCGTATGGGAATGCTTAAAGATGCCTTCCGCCTGCAAGGTGAGCTGTGACGCCCCTTCCAGGTAGAACTTCGCCTTCACGTCCGCGCCGGCCAGCCAGGTCCGCGTATCCGGCCCCAGGCTATCGACTCCGGTCGCGCCGGAAATACCGGTTTCCAACGCCCCTTTCTCGCCCAACAGGAAATCGTTGGCCCAACGGCCCAGCCCGCCCAGGCGCGTGCCCGCCTGTCCCTCATGGAAGGACTTCCCTTCGATGACGTCGGCGGTCAGGGTGGAAGCCCAATCGCCGGGCGTGGGCAATAAGTCGGAGACTTCCACCGCGGTCTCGTTGAAGCATTCCTCCCCGAAGAGCAGGGATTGGACGCTGCGCGGCGGATCGATGAAGGGCAAGGCATGCGGATGGGTAGGGTTGATTTTCCCGAAGGGGAGCCGGTATTTGCCCGCCTTCATGGCCAAACCCCAAGGCAGGCCCCGGAAAACCGAGGCGTAAGCCTCTTCGATGCCGATGCCATCGGGCCCGCCAGAAAGGGTGAACCACCCTTTGACATAAGGGTTGAGGGCCGCGTCGAGTACAAACTCGGCCTCGCCCAGCTTCAGGGTGGGATCCTCTTTATCGGGTGAGGCGGGATCGTTCGTCCAGCCGCCCAGGACTTGGCCCAAGGCGGAGAGATCGGGATTGGTGACGCCGGCCACGGCGGGCCGGAACAGGCAGGCGGCGCACAGGGCGGCGCCCGTATAAAGCCAAGATCGCATAGAACCTCCAGATTGGATGTTTTCCGGAACGGCAGAGGGATCAGGGTAACTCTAGCGTTACCATGCGCGACGTGATCGTCCGCATAGTGCGGAGACGGAAGCGCTCAGGACTGGAGTGGAATCAGGCGGAGGGCGGGGCCCGGGAGGCGAATGGCGGATGGCGGGAGGCGAGGATGGGCGCCCATACGGCTTCGACGAGGGCGATATGGAGGTCCGTGGGAGCGAGGCAAACGGCGGCCTCGGGGGCGACAAAGGGCTGATGGCTGACTTGGCAGAGCTGGCAGGAGGAGTGCGATTCCGTCCCGCGGTCCCCGTCCGCATGGCGGTGGGATGCCCCCAAGTATCCGAGTACGCCGAAGATGTACAGCAGAAAGACGCCCAGGAGGGTTCTCTGCATGTTCCGGGAAATCGGCAAGGCTCGGCGCATACCTGGGGCAGAATATAAACCTAAGTTTGGTCCTTGACCATGCCCCGGAAACCCAAAGGTCGCGCCTGGTACCTCCATCCCTTGCGCTGGCTGCGGTTTGCCGTCCTCCTTTTCGCCGCGGCATCGGTCACCGGCGTCCTTTTGTTCCGCTTCGTTCCCATACCCTTCACGCCCCTGATGCTGATCCGCCTGGCCGAGCAGAAGTCCGAGGGCAAACCCATGCGCTTGGAGAAGTCCTGGCGTTCCCTCGATAACATGTCGCCGCGTCTCCCGGAGGCGGTGGTAGCCTCCGAGGACCAACGCTTTTTCCTACACCGCGGTTTCGATTGGGACGCCATCGGTTCGGCATTTACCGCCAACGGCCGCGGCCGGCGCAAGCTGGGGGCCAGCACCATCAGCCAACAGACGGCCAAGAACGTTTTCCTGTGGCCCGATCGCACTTGGCTACGCAAAGGACTGGAGGCCTACTTCACCGTCCTGATCGAAACCCTGTGGCCCAAGCGGCGCATCCTTGAGGTCTACTTGAACGTCATCGAAACGGGCGACGGCGTTTACGGGGCCGAAGCCGCCGCGCGCAGGTATTTCCAGGCCCCCGCCTTGGACTTGACCGGCCCCCAAGCGGCCCTCCTCGCCGCGGCGCTTCCGAACCCCAGGGTCTGGTCCCCGGCCCGCCCTTCGGGATACCTGCTGCGTCGCCGGAGCTGGATCCTGCGGCAGGTCGATCACCTGCCTCCCTTGCCCTGGGCCGCGGGAGCTGCGCGCCCCCTGCCCCAAGCGCCTTCCCGGCCCCGGGGTAGCGCGCGCGATACCTCCGGCCCGCAAGCCATTCCGGCCCGGCCGCCGAATGCGCCCGCAACCGAAACGCCCGCGTTGGATACGCCGGCGGCTTTTCCGGCTACGCCCGCGGAATCGACGGGACGGCCCGCGCCTTTCGATCCCGAGCCATTACCGGATGACCCGGAACCGGGAGCGACGGTTCCACTCGACTCCAATCCTCATTAAAATCGCCGCGAAGATCCCAATTCCCGAGGTTCCGGCAAACGTTCCCAGGCTGGTCCGCCACTAACCGGGAACGCAACGAATCAGGGGTCAAAATGGGGTATGGTAGGGGAAGTCGTCCTTTCCGGGCGACGTGGATCCGAATGGGCATCCTATGCATCGGACTGGCAGGCGCGACCGCGCTCCGCACGGCAGCCGCGTCCATGCCGGTTTCGCCGGACATCCGCGTGAATCAAATCGGTTTCCATCCGCAAGATCCCAAAAAAGGCGTGGTGGTCAACGCGGGCGCCGCGACGCGTTTCTTCGTGGCCACGCCCAATCTCGCCGATACGGTTTTCCAGGGCGATCTCGGGCCGGAGAAGACTTGGACCCCCTCGGCGGAAGCCGTGCGCTTAGCCGACTTTTCCGCCCTGTCCAAACCGGGTCAATACGTTTTGGGCGTGACCGGGAAAGGCGTCTCCTACCCGTTCCTCATCGATAACCATGCCCATGTCGAGACCGTCCGCGGAGCCATCCGCGGCTTCTATTACCAACGCGCATCCTGCACGCTCGCCGCCGCCAACGCGGGAAAATGGGCCCGTAATCCGGGCCATCCCGACAACCGCGTCGCCGTGCATGGCTCGGCGGCCAGCGACGCGCGGCCGGAAGGAACCATCATCTCGGCGGGCAAAGGCTGGTACGATGCCGGAGACTACAACAAATACGTGGTGAACAGCGGCATCTCCACCTATACCTTGTTGGCCTTGTACGCGCATTATCCCGCCTTCTTCGATACCTTGAAATTGAACATCCCCGAGAGCGGCAACGCCATCCCCGATTTGCTGGACGAAGCCCTGTGGAACCTGCGCTTTATGCTGGCCATGCAGGATCCCAACGATGGCGGCGTTTATCACAAGCTGACCACGGCCGAATTCTCCGCCTTCATAATGCCGGAAAACGACGTCGCCAGGCGCTACGTGGTGAAGAAGTCGGTGACCGCGAGCCTGGACCTGGCCGCGACCGCCGCCTATGCATCGCGCCTGTTCCGCAAATTCGACGGGCCCTTGCCCGGTTTCGCCGACAGCGCCCTGGCGATCGCGCGTAAGGCCTGGGATTGGGCCCGGCTCCATCCCACGCAGTACTACCGGCAGGCCGATATCAACAAATCCTTCACGCCGGCCATCAACACGGGCGAATACGGCGACAACAGCGCAGTGGATGAATTTTTCTGGGCCGGCGCGGAACTCTATCTGGCCACCGGCGAAGATTCGTTTTACGTGGCCGCCGTCCCGGGAGCCTTGCCCCCCACCTTTTCCGTGCCCAGTTGGTCTAACGTGCTGGCCCTCGGCATCTATAGCCTGGCCGACGCCAAGGACGCGGGCTACTCCCGTATCAATGCCGATACCCTGAAAAAGATGCTGATGACCGTCGCCGATCCCATCCGCGCGCGCGCGGATACTTCCGCTTACGCCGTCCCCATGAGCAATAACGATTTCTATTGGGGCAGCAACTCCGGGGACGCCAACCAAGGCATGCTTTTGTTGCAAGCCTTCCGGCATACGGGCGATTCCACCTATCTTTGGGCGGCGGTGAACGCGCTGGATTACTTGTTGGGACGCAACGCGACCGGATACTCCTTCGTGACCGGCTACGGTTCCAATACCCCGATGTTCCCCCACCACCGGCCCTCCGCCGCCGACGGCGTCCGCGAACCGGTACCAGGACTCTTGGTCGGCGGATCCAATCCGGGCCAGGAAGACAAAACCCCCGGCTACCCATCTATCATCCCCGCCCTCTCCTACCTGGATGACCAAAACGCCTACGCATCCAACGAGATCGCCATCAATTGGAACGCGCCTTACGCATACCTTTCGGGCGCCCTGGAAGCCATCCTGGGCTCCGGCGTAACGGCCATCGGCGTCCGGCCCCACTCCGCTCCGGCCCGGGCCGAAGCCTTTTTACACTGGGAGAATGGCCGCCTCGCTCTCGACATGCCCGCGGGCTGGACCGGCAAGGTGGACTTGTTCGATCTCCGGGGCGCCAAGGCCGATCCCAAAGCGGCGGACACGGTGGGCGGCTTGCGACTGTTCCGCTTGACGGCCCGCGATCGCGCGGGACGCTTAGTGGTGCGGAGCGGTACGCTGTCGCCGTTGACGATCGCGCGAGTGTCTTTGGGACAATAGGGCGATTCCGGAACCCTTCGTTCGGCGCCGAGCGGCATCACCGAAAATCCTGAGCCGACGAATAATTAATCCTGTTTTAATAATGATTTCATTGGATTTGGATCTGCGGCAGGATTTAGGGATATCCATCTCTTCCACTCCATTCAGGAAGTGGATTCCAATTTTTCTTCGGCAACGTTTCACCTAGTCCGGAATGGAGGCGACAGGGAATATCGTATCTTCTTAGGCTGCCTCAAGGCGACTAGAGCGGAGCATCCGTGCCTGATCAATCCGATGAACCCGATGCCCGGATACTTGACGACGCCAAGTATCTGGAAGTACTGAATGCCCGCATCGATATTTTTTCCATTGATGGGTACGGCAGCCTGCGCGACATCGGCCTGCTGTCGCTTTTTATCGGACTCTTTTGCGGAATCTGGTTGGGTTTCGGACCTCCCCATTTTTTCCGAGACCGGCCGATCAATGCTCCGAACCCAAACAATGGCAGTTCTGCCCGGCAAATCACCCCCGATTTCTTTTTGAAAGCGGATATCGCCGCCTCATCGCGGTATCTCCCCAAGCGATCCACGACTTCTCTCTCACATGATAAAACGGCCCACGGGCATCCCGCGAAATCCCTGAGCGGCGCGCGGGCCGGCGTTGTCGCAGCCGCGGCGCCGCCCACGCGGCAGATGCCGGAAGCGGGCATGGCCCGGGACGCGGGGCTTAATGCACGGAAAGAAGATCGGAACCCGACCTCGGAAGGTTCCTTGGTCCAACGGGCGGACCAATTGAAAAAGCATAGTGATTATACGGGAGCGTTTGCCGAGTATCGGCACGCGCTCGCGTTGAACCCTCAAAACGAAAAGGCCTTGTCCGGAATGGGGGACTTGTTCCGCTATTCGGGTTTCACCGATTCGGCGATCCGATTCTATAAAGCCTCCCTGGCGGTTAATCCCCGCAATCCGAAAGTTCACGATGGGCTGGGAACGGCTTTATATGAAGAATCCAGACGCGTTTTAAGGCCCGGTTTCGCGAAATTGCGGAACATCGCTGATCCGGCCCGGTACATGGAGGAACAGTATGATAGCGCGATCGCGGAGTATACCCGAGCGATCACCCTCGACAGCGGCGGTGTCGAGGCGCTTACGAATCGGGGGGTCCTTCGCGACCTCAACAACGATCACGATGCCGCAATCGAAGATTACACGCTCGCGATACGGCTTAAGCCGGGAAACGCGGACGCCTATGGCAAACGGGCCGAGACCTACCAGAAACTAGGCAGGTATGCCGACGCCGTCGCCGACTACTCCGCGGCGTTAAAGCTGGATAGTACGACGTATGAATTCGATCCCAGGCTCCACTTCGCGAACGTTTACTTCGGCCGGGGATCGGTCTTTTATAAGATGGGGAGGCTCGACGATGCCCTCGCTGATTTCGACAGCACGCTTGCGCTTTCACCGAACCACACCCTGGCGCTCATCAGCAAAGGGGTGGCGCTCGCCGACAAGAAACGATACGATAGCGCAATTACCGAGTACTCCAAAGCGATTTCTCTGCTCACCGCCGGGGAATATGATGGGGTTAAGATGCTGGCCTTCCTGCAAAGGGGCAATTCCTGGAAGGCCTTGGAGCGATACGACACGGCCATCGCCGACTATCGGAATGCGATGGAGTCGCCCAATCTTGCCCCCAAGGCATGTTGGCGCATTGCAGAAGCCGAATGCTTGAAGAGAGATATTCCGGCTGCTCTCGATTGGTTAAAAAAGGCGAAATCATCCGGCTTCGCGGACGCCAAAAAATGGGAACGGGACAAAGAGCTTTCCCTGGTTTGGGATACGCCCGATTTCAAGGAGCTCACCCGGGAGCATGGACCATGATTTACTACTCGGAATTCAATAACAGCCGCCGCTAAGCCAATCGGGTGGAATTTTGGGGTGAAGGGCCGTAAAGACCTCAGTTGTATGCGGGGCGGCATGCGCGCGCGGCGTTTACGCCGTAAACTACAATCCGAGGATCACCTTATGGCGGAACCCATGCCCATGACTTTTCTGGAACGGACCAGGAACACCCTGATAGCCCTGTCGGCCTGCGCCACCCTCTCCCTAGGGGCCGCCCTTCCCTATTCGGTTTTCCCCGCCGATGGATCCACCGTACCTGCCGATGCCCCCATCCGCATTACCTTCCCTTCCGCCTCGCATGCGTCCGCCGCGGGAGTCTTCCGTCTGCGCGCCGCCGACGGCCATATCGCGTACTCCCTCGACATCGGCCGCACCGGTTCGGGCACCGTGACGGCTAAGGTGGGCGGGGATTCCCTGGACATCCATCCCGTGATCGTGTCCGGCCAGGAAGCCTATCTCTTCGTAGCCGCCGGCAGCCTCGCGTATGGCGCCGTCTATACGGCGGAAATGGACGCGGGCGCCTTCACCGGCGCGAACGGGTCCTACCCTGCCGCGTCCTGGACCTTCACGACGGCGGCGCGTCCCGCCGCGGGCCGTTCCGCCTACGCCGTGGCCGCCGACGGCAGCGGCGACTTCTGCACGGTCCAAGGGGCGCTGGATTTCCTCGCCCAGGGTACCACCCAGGTTACGGTAACGATCAAACCAGGCACCTACCGGGAAATCCTCCGCTCGCTAAGCCGTAACTCCCTGACCCTGGCCGGGACCAATCGGGATAGCTGCATCATCCGCGCCGTCAACAACGACAAGCAGAACGCGGGGACCTCGGCCCGGGCCTCCGTGCGCCTGTTCGGGGACGATTTGTCCTTGCGCGATCTCACTTTCCTGAACGACACCCCGGACGGCGGCTCCCAGGCCGAGACCCTGTTCTTGCGCGGCCAGCGTTGCGCCATCCGCAATTGCGTGTTCCACAGCTTCCAGGACACCATGCAGCTGGAAGGCCGCGTATACCTGGCCGATTGCCGCATCGAGGGCGCGGTCGATTACATCTGGGGCAGAGGCATCGCCTTCTTCCGCGATTGCACGCTGTATTCCAATGCCGACGGGTACATAGTACAGTCGCGCAATGCCAAGGGCCAACGCGGATACGTGTTCGTGGGATGCACCTTGACGGCGGCCGCAGGCGTGAAATCGAGCTATCTGGCCCGCGACGGCAACGGGGACTACCCCGACGGCGACGTGCGTTACATTGATTGCGCCATGGGTACGTACGTTCCCAAGGCCGGCTGGCTGGTGCAGACCGTGGCGGGCGCGACGCCAGGCTTCGCCGAATACGGAAGCACGGATGCGCAGGGGAAATCCCTCGACCTGTCCGGGCGCGCGGCCTATTCGCGGGTGATGACCGCCTCCGAGGCCGACGGGCTGCGCAAGGCGGTGAACGTGGTGGGGGGAACCGATGGCTGGGATCCGGAGAAAGCGACGGGGCTGGTACCGCCGCGTTCCCGAAGGGCCCAGCCGGGACTCCGCTTCGGACCCGGCTCCGGTTTCGATGCCCGGGGCCGGTATCTTCCTTCACGGGGAATACGCTCCCCGCGAGCGGCTTCGATCTAAAAGCAACCGACGATAAAACCTCGGGGCCAGGTTTTGACCCTGGTCCTCATCCCCGCTAAGTTATTATTGCGGATGGCCGTCCGCGAAGGGTGGCCCCACCATTTGAATGTCGGCCCAACTATTCTTCAGCAATTCCCCGGCGCTGCTGCTCGCGCGCCTCTCCGATAACCTGGATTTCTCGGATCCTTTCCGATCCCCCCGCATCGCCACGCCCACCCCGGCCATGAAGCGCTGGGTGCAATTGCGCCTGGCCGAAAAACGCGGCATCATCGCCAACGTGGAATTCCTGCAATTGGAGCGCATGCTTTGGAAGCGCCTGGAAGAGCTCGATCTGGAGCATGTGGCGGAAGGACGCAAGCCCGCGCGCCTGTTGGATGAACAGGGGATCCAGCTTTTGATCCTGGCGTTGCTCCGCGCCGATCCGCCGGCCGAGGCGCGGGCGTACCTGGACCCGGACGTCCGAGCGGACCCGAAGGGCCGCGGCGACGCCGATTTATACATCCAACGCTTGTGCCAATTGTCGCGCAAGTTGGCGGGTTACTTCCGCGAGTACGAATATAGCCGCGTGCGGGAGCACGGCCACGAGGGCCTGGCTGCCCTGTGGATGCAAGGGAAGGATTGCTTCCAGGGCTACCTGGGGACGGGTGTTCCGGCCGCCGAACGCGCGCGGGTAGCCGCGCTGGAGCGCTGGCAAAAGCGCATCTACTTCGATCTATTCCGCCCGGGAGGCCTGCGGGACCGGCTTGGGGAAAGCACGGGCCAATATCGCTACACCTTGCCCCAGTACGCCGAAATGGTTCTCTCCCAGGCGCGCCAAACCGCCGCGCCTTCGCGCATCGCCCCGGCCTACCATCTTTTCGGGTTGTCCCAGATCTCCCCTTTCCACCGTTCCCTGATCCAGCGCCTGGCCGATGAGGAATCCTTAAAGGGCCGCCACGCGCGTTTCCACATCTACTCCCTCAACCCTTGCGCCGAGTACTGGGAGGACGTGCTGACCCCGGGCGAACGCTTGCGCCAGCAGGGAAATCTTTTCCATCGCAAGAAGTTCGTGGGGTGGCGCGATCTGGAAGAAGCCGAGAAGGCGAAGCTGCGCCTACCGGAAAAGGCCATCCAGGCCGAAGAACTCCATCTCGAGGAGAACGAAAATCCCCTGCTTTCCCGCTGGGGCAAGCCGGGCCGCGAGAATATCCAACTGTGGTGCCAGGTTACCCAATACGCCTTCTCGGAATGCTTCCGGGAATCCGGCGCGCAAACCATGCTGGGCTCCGTGCAGGACGCGGTCCTGAACCGGCGCGGGCGCCTGCCCGCCGAAGAACGCGTGTCCCAGGACGATTCCATCCAAATCCTCGCTTGCCCCGAAATCCACCGCGAGGCGGAAACCGTGCATCAGGGCATTCTGGAGGCCCTGCGGCGGGATCCCGATCTCCGCCCCGACGACATTGCCGTGCTGGTCCCGGACATGGAGAAATACCGGTACGTCCTCTCCGCCGTCTTCGGCCGCACCGCCGAAGGCGATCCGGGACACGTGCCCTTCAACCTGGCCGACACTTCGGCCGCGTCCGAGAGCGACTACGCCCGCGCCGTCAGGCAAATGTTCGGCCTGGCCTTGGGCCGCTTCAGCCGCAAGGAAATGTTCGCCCTGGCGGCCAATCCCTGCTTCAAGGATGGACCCGGATCGGATGCGGCGGCCTTGCAGGCCTGGAGCGCATGGACTTCGCGCCTCAACATCTTCCATGCCTACGACGGGGAGGACAAACGCCAACGCGGCTATTCCCCCGATTCGCTGCATACCTGGGCCCACGGGCTGGACCGCCTCGTGCTGGGCACCATCATGGAGTCTCCCGCCGAAGACGATCCCCGCCATTTCGAATCCATCGTCCCCTTCGCCGACGGGAACAGCCCCGATCGCGATCTGCTGGCCCGATTCCTGGCCATGGTCCAAGGCCTGCACCGCGACCTCTCCCCCTTCCGCGATCCCACGCCGCGCCCCTGGTCCAGGTGGATCGATCTCTGCGAAGGCGTATTCGAACGCTACCTGCAAGCGCCGGAAGACGAACCGCTGGAAGCGTACGTGCGTACCGAACTGCGGCGGACCCTGACCGAGCTGCGCGCCTTCGATCAGGCGGATGCGCTGGCGGCGGGGGCTCCGGAGGGGCCGGGAGTCGCTTTCCAAGCCCCCCGGGAATTGATCCTCGCGCGTCTGGAAGGGCTCAAGGCCGGAAGGGAACCGCACTTGGCCGGAGGCGTGAACGTCGCGGCGCTCGGATCACTACGCTCGCTACCATTTAAACTGGTCTACGTGTTGGGTCTGGGCGAAGGCGAATTCCCCGACGAAGAGGGATCCTCGACCTTGGATTTGCGCCGTTCGCGGCGCGTCATCGGGGACGTCGATCCCGCCGGCCGCAACCGCTACCTCTTCCTGGAGACCTTGCTCTGCGCCACGGGCAGGCTGCGCCTCAGCTACGTATGCCGCGACGCGCAGCAAGGCCGGACCTTCCAGATGTGTTCCGTCTTGCACGAACTGGCCGATTATCTGGAAGAGTGCGTGCTCGCCGCGGAAGCGGATGGTTCCGTGGCCCGCTTCCGCGCGGTCCAGGTTCCCTTGCTCTCGCGAGATCCGTCTTTGTTCGCCGAGGGCGCGCGGTCGCCTTGGGATCCGCCCCCCAACCCCTTCCGCGAGGACCGGGTGCTGGCTTGGCTGGAACGGCGGCGCGGGCAAGTACCCGATTTGCCCCGCTGGTTCGCCTCCGCGCAGGGCGCGCCCGCCCGCGATCTGCGCCCCGCCCCTCCGCCTCCGCCCCGGGATTCCGATCCGGGTCCGGCCGCCCTGCCTCTCGATGATTTCCGGCTCTTCCTGGAAAACCCGGCGCGCTATGCCTTGCGGCGCCGCCTTTTGATCCGCGACGACAGCGACGAGGATCCCATGGAGCAAGAGGACGAGCCCTTCTTCTGCCCGCCGCCGGCGGATACCGACCTGATCCGGCGCGTGGCCTATCGTCGCCTGATCTCGCCGGATGGCTCGCGCGCGGCTTGCCGTTCCTGGTTTCTCCAGGCCTATGCCAACTTGGGGCTGCGCGGCCTGATGCCCGCCGGTCCCTACCGGGAATTGGATCAGGAGCGCCTTTGGCAGGCTGCGGAAACGGCGCTGGATGGCATCGACGCCTTCTTCGCCGAACTGGAAAAGGACGGGAAAATCCTCCAGCGCATGCCGAACCTGGTTTTGGGGGACGGTTCCGCGCGCGGCATCTTGCCTCGCATGCGGGATGTGCCGTTGCTGCGCCTCCCGCCCGCGAGCCTGCGGGCGGCGGGCTTGGACCTGGAGTTGCATGGGGAATTGCCCGGCCTCTATCGTAACGGGTCCGACGGGGCTTGTTCCGCCCTGGTGTTCTTACCCTGGGACTTCAAGCCCCGGCATTTGCTGCCGGCCGCGCTGGGCTATGCCGCCGCCCTCCTGACCGATAGCGAAACGGCCGGATGGCTGGCCGGCGCGCCTTTCACCATCCGGTATATCTTCAAGGACAAGAAGCGATATGGATGGGGCAATTGGGCCCCCTTCCGCATGGACCAGGAACAAGCGGAAACCTGGCTGGGCGGATTGGCCGAGGCCATGCTGGCCGGAACCGGTTTCGACTCCCTCCCCTTCGATGCGGTCCGCAAGGTGCTCGCGCCCCAGAACCGCCTGTTGGACGGGATCGATTACGCAGCCACTTTGCGGGAAGAACTGGAAGACGATGACGAACCCGAATGGGGCGCTTCGGTCCCGCCCGACAGCGAAGTCCTCCTCGCGCCTCGCGTGCCGGACGACGCGGAAGCCAAAATCCGCGCTCGCCTGGGCCCCTTCTTCAACTTCAAGCCCGCCGAAGGCGGGCCGCACACCGCAGACGGGCCGACCGCCGGGAGCGCCGATGCCTGAAGCGCCCCTCCCGCCCACCGCGAGCGGTCCTACCGTAGCGGGTTGTCCGGAAGTGATCACCGGGCTCGATCTGTCCAAACCGGGATTATTGGAAGCTTCCGCGGGGACGGGCAAGACCTATGCCATCGAGCACCTCGTCTTGCGTCTCCTGCTGGAAACCCCGGATCTCGAATTACCATCTATTCTGGTTCTTACCTTCACGGAAAAGGCCGCCGGCGAGCTGAAGGACAAAATCCGCGCCCGCTTGGCCACGCGCCTGGCCCAAGGCGGACTGCCTCCCGGGGCCCACGAGCGCCTGAGACGCGCCCACCTTGAATTCGATCGCGCTTCCATCCATACCATCCACGGATTCTGCCAACGCGTCCTCCGCAAGTACGCCTTCGAGACGCGCGGCTTGTTCCGGCAGGAGCTTCTCAAGAACGTACCCCAGGCCCTAGAGCTCGTGCTCTACGAAGAGATGCGATCGACCTGGCTGGCGGGATGGGGCGAGGATGGCATGGACGCCTTCCGACGCAAAGCCGAGGCCTTGGGACTGGACGGACGCGGTCCGTGGGTGGCGCGCATCACCGGGATCGCGAAGGAATTCAATCCGGAACGGGGAGACGTCCTTTTGCCGGAATACTCGCCTGCGCGCATCGCCCTGCAAAGGGCCGCTATGGGCGAGGCCCTTGCCGACGCGGCTCGCGTGGTATCCGCCTTGCGGCCCGGGGCCGAAGAGGGAAACCCCTTCCTAGCGCGCTTCACCTCTATCCGCTTCCGCAGCGATACCACCCGCAAGAAGGGCGCGCGCATCCTGCTGGCGGCCTTGCGGGCGGCGGCCCGGGCGGCTTCGGCGACCGGCGCGGCCGGGGCCGAAGGCGACGCGCGCCAAGCACTAGCGGAAGGGTTGCTAGCTGAAGTCGAGGAAGTGGGCTTGACGGGAGTAAAGAAGGAGGGTTTCCGCTTCCTTACGCCCACTTCCGAAGAAGCGCCCGGGCCTTGGCCCGAACTGGCCTCGTTCCTAGCCTGTCTCGATCGGATCCGGACCGCCGCCGCCAAGGCGCTCGCGGAGGAAGCCGCGCTGGCCTTCGCGCCGCGGCGGGAGGTGATCCTGGATCTGCGCGCCAGGCTGAACGAATGGCTGCAGGAGAACGGCAGCATCACCTACGACAGCATGATCGAGAACGTCTGCCTGGCCTTGCGGGAGGGGCCGGAGCGGGTCGCCTTGCTGCGGCGCGAATACCGCTATTGCCTGGTCGACGAATTCCAGGATACCGATCCGCTGCAATGGGAGATTTTCCGCCGCACCTTCCTCGACAGCGGAGGCGCCAATCCCCTCTACCTCATCGGGGATCCCAAGCAAGCCATCTACCGGTTCCGCGGCGGCGACGTCTACACCTATATGGAGGCCCGCAAGGCCATGTTCGCCTTGAGCCGGAAGGGTATGGCCCAGGGGCGCGGGCTGGACACCAATTTCCGATCCAGCGCGGCCATGGTGGCGGCTTGCAACGCGACTTTCCTGCATGCGGGCTGGTTCCGGGCGCATTCGGTCGATCCCGCCGATGCCGCCTGGCGCCTGGCCGCCGAGCCCGATCCCCTCGGATACCTGCCGGTCCGAAGCGGGGATTTACCCGTCCAACGGTCAGAAGACGCGCTCCACGAAGGGAAGCCGATCATCCTCAAGGACTTCTCCGTGGACCCCCCCGGCCGGAGCGAGATCCGCCGACGCCTGGGGCATTGGATCGCCTCCGAGATCCTGGGGATGATGGCCGATCCGGATCGACTGCGCATACCGGACAAAGGTACCGGCGCCTTGCGCCCTGCGGGTTGGGGCGACATTTGCGTACTGGTGCGCAAGGCGCGTGAGAAGGACTATCTGGAGCGGACGCTGGCGGCGGCGGGCATCCCCGTGCAATCCGCGCGGCGCGCCGGCCTGTACCAGAGCGATGCCGCTCTGCAATACCTGGCGGTGCTGGAATCCCTGGAAGACCCGAGCGATGCGGGCAAACATGCGCGCGCCCTGTTGACACGCTTCCTCCGCGCCGAAGGCGATCCGCCTCCCGCCCGGCCGCCCGCCTCTCCCCACCCGCTGTTCGAAGCATGGCAACGCTTGGCCGCGCGCCGGCGCTGGCAACGGCTGTTCCATTCTTTGCTATACAAAAGCGGCATCCTCTACCGCGAATGTTTCCGGCCGGACGCCGATCGCAGCATCATGGATCTGACCCATATCGGGCAGAACCTGGTGCAGGAAGCCATCCGCGAGAACCTGGGGCTGCCCAGCCTGGTCCAGCGCCTGCGCGATTTGCGCGCGGCGCCGGCGGGGGCCGAAGAGGATGCGGACATGCGGAGGGAATCCTCGGAAGGGGGCAAGGTCACCTTGATGACCATGCACGTAAGCAAGGGACTGGAGTTCCCGGTGGTTTTCCTCGCATCCTGGTCGGGCAATCCCCCGCCCACCTTCCTGAAATACCGGTCGGGGCTGAACACCGTCTATCACCTCGACAAGGATGACCCCGAGGCGCGCAAGGCCTGGAAAGAGGAGTCCGAAGGCGAGGACCGGCGCTTGTTTTACGTAGCCCTGACGCGGGCCCGCTATAAGTTGTTCTCGCCCCTGTTGCCCGCGGGCACGGGCCGTTCCGATTCCGGCCCGCTGGGCGGATTCGTCGCCGCGGCCCTGCGGACCGCCGCCGCGGCGCGCCCCGAACTGTTCCATCGCCTCCCCGACGAGGATTACGCCCGACCTCCGATCGCCCGACCCCCGGTCGCCCGCCCCTCGGTCGCGCCCGCCGAACCCGGATCCCAGGGTAACACAGAAGATACCCAAGACCCCGCCGTCCTCTTCGCCGGGTATCCCTCGGAAGATCCCTTGGCCCGGGAAGATTTCGCGCGCCGCCGCAGGCGTCTTGCGTCCTATTCCCTTCTGATCCGCAATAGCCATGGCTTCGCGGCGGAAAACGTCGAAGGCCGCTTCGATAAGGACGAAGCCCCGGCGGCCCTAGAGGCCTCCGGCCCCGAGGCCACGGTAGTTTCGGCGACGGCGCCCGAGATGCCCGGGGAAGCCCTGCCCCGCGGCAAGGAAATCGGCAACTTGCTCCATGAAATCCTGGAAGCGATCGATTTCGCGGCCGTGGGCGCGGCGCCTTCCGCATCCGCCCTGCTTTCTCCCGGCGCCGTTCGGGATCTTTTCGAAGAGCGTATGCTGGAGCATCGCCTGGATCCGCGTTGGCTTCCCCAGGTCGCCGCCTTGATCTGGAACACCTTGAATACGCCCCTGCCCGATCCGGCCGGAGGCGATCCTTTCCGCCTGTCCGACGTCGGCGAGCGGCGGCCCGAAATGGAATTCCTCTTCCCCTATCCCGCCCGATCTGGATCGGCCGGGCCAGACGGCTATCTGTGGGGCTTCATCGATCTCGTCTTCCGCCACCGCGGGAAGTATTACGTATTGGATTGGAAATCCAACTACCTGGCCGGCTATGGCCAACCGGAACTCGCGCGCAGCATGGCCGAAGCCCGTTACGACGTGCAGTATAAGCTCTACGCGCTCGCCGTGGATCGATGGCTCTCGGGTTTGGTTCCGGGATATGCCTCCGAGACGCACTTCGGCGGCGTCTTCTACCTCTACTTGCGCGGCATGCGCCCGGATGCCCCCGGCGAAGGCATCTTCAGCCTGCGACCGGCCGGGACCGATACGCGCGCCGAATACGCCCAAGCTTTGGCCGGACTCTTATCCGAGATCGGCCGGGGCGGCCGCATCGATGCCGCCGCGCTTTTTCCGGAGCCGGCATGAGCGGAGGATCGTGGGGAAAACTCCAGGCCTACGCCCTGGAGCATGGCGCCTTGGACGAAATCGATCGCGTCCTGATCGGCACCCTGGCGGCCAAAGCGCGTCGTGAAGACGATCTGGCCTTCCACATCGTACTCGCATGCTTGGTCGCGGCGGTGCGTTCGGGAGGCTTGCGCATCCCCATCTCCGGCCGCGGCTTGGAACTGCGCCTGGAGGAATGGCTGCGCGCCCTGTACTCCGCCGCCGCGCGCGCGCAAGGCGTCGATCCCGGTCCCGCGTCCTTCCCGGAACCCCGCGGACAGGCCCTAAGCATGACGGAGGAATTCACCGCCGCGCGCTTGGAAGGAAAATATGACGCGGTGCTGGGCCGCATCGATCCCGCTACCGGGCACGCGACGCCGTTCCTACCCTTGATCCATTCGGGAGATGGCTTGTATTTCCAACGGCATCATGCCGCCGAAGCCCTGGCAGGGGCGCGCTTGCGGCGCCTCCTGGATGCGCCCGATCTTCCGTTCACCGCTGCCGAAGTGGATCGAACCCTGGAGACGGTATTGGAGCGACTGCCTTTGCGATTGGGGCCGTCGGCCGATGCGCCGCCCATGGCATTCGTCGGCGCGCAGCGCGCCGCCGTGGTGATAGCCTTACGCAAGCGCTTTACCGTGATCTCGGGCGGTCCCGGCACCGGCAAGACTTCGCTGGCCGCCAACCTGCTGCGGGCTTGGGTCCGCCTTTGGGGCGAGCGCGCTCCGCGGCCCCCGCGCATCCGGCTCGCCGCTCCCACGGGGCGCGCCGCCCAGCGCCTCTCCGAATCGATCAAGCGGAGCCTCGGCACCCTCATCGGGGCGGCGGATGGACCGGATGCCGAGTCCGACGCCTTGGTGGGCAGGCTTCCTTGTTCGACCCTGCATGCCTTGTTGCGTTATCAGCCGGCCACGGGCGATTACTTCCACCATGCCCATCGTCCCTTGCCCGCGGATCTGGTGCTGGTGGACGAAGTGTCCATGGTGGATATATTCCTGCTGGCGCGGCTGCTGGATGCCCTCGAAGAAGGCGCCTGCCTGGTCCTGATGGGGGACATGGATCAATTGCCATCGGTGGAAGCCGGTTCGGTCCTCGCGGATCTGGCGCCCGCCGGCATCGCCGGGAATCCGCTACGGGATCATCTGGCCATCCTGGACCGCAGCCATCGATCCGATGCGAGCATCCTGGAAGCGGCCCGGGGGATCAACGCCATGGACGCTGAGGCCGCATTGGCGGCGATGCCCCCACCGCTCCCCATCCCTCTTTCGCCGTCGTCCGCGCGCTCTCTACCGTCTTGGCCGGTGGCTTTCCGCGAAGAAGGGAAAACCCTGTGCCCAGGCGGCGGGTGCAGATTCGTGGTCCCGCGCGGGGTGGGTGCGGACCCCTGGCGCGGAGGCCTGGACGATCTCCTCGAATCCTGGATCGAATTCCACTACCTCGGGCGCCCCTTCGATCCGGCGCGCCATCCTGGCCGGGAATTGGCTACCCCGCGCCGCGCCGCCTATACGGAAACCATCGCCTCGCTCTGCGCGCTTCCCGATGCCGCCGACGCCCGCCTGGAGCCGCTCCTGGGGGAAGCATTCGCATACGTGGATCAGGCCCGTATCCTCACCTTCACCCGCATCGGATGGCATGGTTCCGTCGCGCTCAACCGGAAGATCGGGGAGAAGCTAGGGCGTCGATGGGATGCGCGGGGAGACGGCCCCCTTAGCGGCGGGAGCCCGCTTGGCGGGGGCTTGCCTGGCGGCGCTGGCTCGCCCGGGGAGGCTTTCCCGGGCGCGCCTTTGCTGATCACGGAGAATGATCCCGCGCGCGGCTTGTTCAACGGCGATGTGGGGCTGCATTTGCGCATCGCAGGACGCGATTTGGCCTGGTTCCGCCGCGGCGAAGGATTCCAGTGCCATCCCGTCGCCTTCCTGCCGAGGCACGAGCTCGCCTTCGCCATGACCATCCACAAGTCCCAGGGCTCGGAATACGATCAGATCCTGTTGGTGCTGCCCGAAAGCGGCAACCGGCTTCTTTTCAATGAAACCCTGTACACCGCGATTACCCGCGCGCGGCATTTCGCGGGGATATACGGGCCCGTCGAGGTGTTCCGCGAAGCCATCGCGCGCAAGGTCATCCGCGAATCCGGCCTGGCCGCTTACCTCGCCCCCGCGCCCCAGCCCCGCTAATTGTTATTTTTGCGGGTCCAGCGGTCCTACGAAGGCCGAGGCGCCCGTTTCGGGCCGAAAGCGCGCCCCCCGGGGGCCGCCCGAAGGGTTACGCCCCTTGTCCCAACGGGGCCCTCATGGTTTAATAGGAGACGGAAAGGCCGGCCCGAAGTACCGATGCCCTACATCGAGATCATCAGCAGTCCCGCCAACCTCAGCACCAACCGCTTTCCGCTGAAGGAAGGCGCTAACGTTTTGGGCCGCGAGAAGGGCTGCGATATCGAAATCGCCGACCCGCGCATATCCTCTAAGCATGCGATCATCCTGGTACAGGGGCAGGACGCGGAAATCATCGACCAGAATTCCACCAACGGCATCTACCTGGACGATCAGCGGGTACGCAAGGCCAAGTGGAGGGACGGCGCGACCCTATTCATTGGTAATACCGAATTGCGCTTCAAGGCCGGCGCCGCTGTAGACAATACGATGAAGACGGGGACGTCGCTGTGGGGGCAGAAGGAGACCGCTTCCGGCGGGCGCCCCCTGGAAGGGCGGCCCAAGTCCCTCAACAATTCCAGCTTCGACTTCAACATCGTGGAGGAAAAGAAGATCGGCGGGACCGCGGCCGATCCCTCCCAGGACAGTTTCGCCAAGCGCATGGCGGTCATCAATAAGATGATCAAATCCCTCGGTTTGGTTAACAGCGTGGCCGACCTGCTGGACCGCACCATGACCTTGCTCTTCGAGGCCGTGAATTGCGACACCGGCTACATCCTGGTGACCGATCCGGCCAACCACGACGCCATCAGCGAGCACTTGGCCTACGAGCGGGGCGTGCGTAAGCAAAACTTGGAAGAAAAGCTTTACAGCCGCACCCTGGTCTCCACCGTGATCCAGAAAAAGTCGGGCTTCATCTTCGACAGCGACGAGAGCGGCGAACAGGATCAGAGCCTTTCCATCTTCCAGCTGCGCATCAAGACCGCCCTCTGCTGCCCCATCCATTCCGAAGGCCAGGTGTACGGCGTCCTCTACCTGGACAACAAGAAGCGAGGAGCCAAGTTCAACGGCGACGACCTCGATCTGGCCATGAACATCGCCGGGATCTCGGGCGTGGCTATCGAAAACCTCCAGCTCTCGAAGAAGCTGGAAACGGAATCGCTGATCCGCGATCACTTGAAGCGCTTCTGCTCGCCCAACATCGCGGAAAAAATCATCGCAGAGCGCGGCAGCAGCGATTTCCACCTGCAATCGCAGAAGACCACGGTCACCGTGCTCTTCGCCGACATCCGCGGCTTCACGCCCCTATCCGAGTCGCTGGCCCCCCTCGAAGTCGCGCAATTGCTCAACAACTACTTCTCCGAAATGTGCAGCATCGTTTTCGCCAACGGCGGCACGCTGGACAAGTTCATCGGCGATTGCATGATGGTGCTATTCAACGCCCCCGTGCCGGTGGCCGACCACGAGTATTTCGCGGTGAAGACGGCCCTCCAGATGCGTAACCGCCTGCAGCAGAAGCTGCCCGAATGGAAAGCCGCGGGCATCCCCGAATTCCAGGTCGGCATCGGCGTGAACACCGGGGACGTGGTGGTGGGAAGCATCGGCACCAGCACGCGCATGGAATACACAGCCATCGGCGACACCGTGAACATCTCCTCCCGCGTCTGCGGCATCGCCCGGCCCAACCAGGTCCTCATCACCGACAGCATGCTGGAAAAGGTGAAAGGCCGCTTCCGTACCGTAAGCCTGGGCGCCGTCCAGCTCAAGGGCAAGTCGCGCCAGGTGTTCGTCCACGAAGTCGTGGACGATCTGGTGATGCCCAAGCGCTAGCGGGCCTCCGACTCCGGGATTTCCTTCAACTTCGACAGCATGGCCAAGCCCTTCGGGGGATGCGCCATGCGGCCGCACTTCTCCTTCGCCATCCTGATCATATTGTTCCTGCAACGCATTTGCCCGACCACCAAGGTCGACTGCCGCAATCCCGAAGGATTGGTCGTCCCCGGAGAGGAATAGACATTACCTTGCCGCCAACAGAACCGATGCTTCGTATGTGCCTGGCAACGGCGCTCCGATTCTTTCGCGTTCTTGCATTGCAAGGAAACCGTGGTCTGATCCACGAGCCCGCGCAAACCGGCGCCGATTTGCTGGACACCCACCTCGAGCAGGGAAACTGCCGGCAACGGGGATCCCAGCATGACCGTATCCACTGCCTCGTCCCCCACGACCACGCGGTAGGAATCCTTGGAAACCAGCAGATCGAGGGTGAATGTGACGCTCGGGCTCGAGGCTACGGAACTTTCCTCGAACTGATCGAAATCCTGCCCGCCGCTGGAGCCGAAGGTCTCCACGAAGATCTTTCCGGGCTGCCCCGTAAATCCCACGTTCAGAAAAGCGTAGTTGGCAAAACTCTCATCCGCATCTGCGTTGATCAGGAAGAGCGCACCGCTTTCGGTATAGTTATTGGCGATCGGATCGAGAAATCGTATCCGGTTGGAAAAGCGCACGACCGTATTGGTGTCCAAGGCCAAAGGGCATTTAGGGATCCAGTCCGCCGCCGCGGAACCCGCTCCATCGCGGGCTTGGAAGTAACCATCCGCCGCGATCGCATCTTCATCCGAACGCCAAAGCGAAGTATCGATGGCATCCCACGGTTCGTTCAGAAGAGTGCGTTGGACCACGCATGCGGGCCTTTCGGCATCGCGCGGTTCCTTGGCGGATACCGGGATCGGGGCTTCGTCGAACTTCGACAGGGGATCGGCGCAAACCGCTTCTGCGTCCAACACGCGAACCCGCACCTGAGGCAGATCCCCGCCGGAGCGGCGCGCCAAGTCACTGACGGAAAGAACCATGAAGGCGGCCTTGCCCAGATAGGGCCCGCGGAGATCCCCGCTCGGCGGCTCATAGGACATATGCACATCGCCATCAAGCACCAAGGCGCATACGGAACGCCCCTCCAACCGGGCCAGCCCCGTGGCGCGCAAGGGAACCAGGCCGGGAACCCTATCAAGCAAGGTTTCCTTCTTGCCCGACTTATCGGGGGCCCCCAAACCCGCTCCGGCATCCACGTAATTGCGCAAACCGTCCTCATGATCCGGGCCGGCCGACTTCCAGGCGAACCGCACCGAAGAGAAGGCGAACCACCCTTCGTTTCCGACCTCTCCGGCGGAAAGCGTCACCTCTTGGCCGATATTGCGACTGAACCAATCAATCGTCGCGCGGTTTCCCACGCCTTTCCGGGAGCAGCTGAGATCGGCATCGGAAAAGCGGTTGTGCCCGGGGGACAATGCATCCCGGTCCAAGACAACGAGCAGGGTCTGTTCGATGCAATCGGGACGGCCAGAGGGAGCGCAACTCACCCGCGCCGACTGGATGGGACTTGAAGAGGTGTTCGGATTCGTATCCAGGCATCCTAACGCGGTTAAGCAGAGCAGGCCGGCTGCCAGGTTTCTGCAAAATGACATGACGGTTCCATTCGCTGGGCATGTCCCGCATGCGGGTACGGAACAAGCCGTCCCAACTATGACGCAAAGTGCCGATGAATTCAATCCCCGAAAAACGGCTTTTCCGGGGCCTTTCTCCAAATTCCTAAAGCACGATCGACGCGAATCGGCTGTCCGACCGTGGTCCGCCTACCCCGGTGGCGATTCTCCGGCAATCCGCTGCATTTATGGATGCAGGCCGGTCCCGCCTGTTCGTACAATGGCAAAGGTTGGCTCGGGACGAAAGTCAAGGATGTGTTAGATACGATGGTCAAGGATGTATCAGATAACCCTATGACGCCTAAAGTGGACAACCTCTATTCCGGTTCTGCCGGATGGACGATCATGCAAGTGGTCATGACCGTATGCGTCATTCTCATCTTAAGCGCAGTCACGGCACAACCGCTGAGCGGTCTCGTACGCCGCATCCGCGTCCAGAACGCCGCCGACGGTTTGAAGCATTTCATTTTGAACGCCCGCATGCGGGCCGTCTCCAGCCCCGACCGCCACTGCGGCGTCGTCTTCAAATTCCACGCCGCCGGAAGCCTTCTCAACGATAGCGTTTTCGCCTACCTGGACGCCAACCCGCCGGATAACCATTACGTCGCGGGCACGGACCAGCTTTACCTTTCGGCCTACGTCATCCCGCGCAACCAGAAAATCACCGTGGCGGTGCCCGCGGGGTTACCTACCGAGGTGGTGTTTCGTGGCGATGGATCGGCAACCGTTAGCGCCAAGGTGACGCTGACGCTACAGGGATTCAAAGACACCCTGGACGTCCTGGCCAGTACGGGCCGGGTGAAAGTGACCAAACATTGAGCGCGCAAATGGATTCACATAGATCGCAGCGCCAGCGGGGATGGACCTTGATCGAGGTCCTGGCGGCCGTCGTAGTGGTGGGCATCGGGTTGCTGTTTTTCTCCCGCGTGCAGCACTCCTCTAGCCGCGGCAGCGGCGAGAATTCGCGCATTCTGGTCGCAGGCAAAATGCTGGAGAAGTTCCTGGAAGACACCCGCATCACCATCGCCAGGGACACCACCCACAATTGGCCTCCCGTCACCCGCACCGTGGCGGCCGTGGCCCCCGATTACATCACCATACGCAGCACGGTTTCTCCGGCCTACTCCCCCGTGGACAACGCCGTGGTCAACAACGTCATGCGCATGGACCTGGTCGCCTCCTGGACCCGGCCCTATGCCGATTCCCTAACGGTCTCCACCTATGTGTCGAAACGGTTCTGAAAGCGCCCGGGAACGGGCGCGCGGCGGGAATCCGATTGGGGAAGCCTCCGGCTTCACCCTGATCGAAACGATGATCGCGATGGTTGCCAGCGTGATCATCGGAATGGGAGTTGTGCGATTCTATCGTGATTCATATCACGCGTACAGCATGCAGGATCAGATGCAGGAGCGCGATCAGAACGCCCATTTCGTGGTGACCCGCTTCACGGAGATTCTGCAACAATCGGGATCGGGCCTTCCCGATACCGGATGGACGGTGGTTAGCCAGTCCGGCGGCATCACCACGGTGGCCGTGAATCCGCGGAACGCGATCCAGTTCGTCGGCGCGGACTCCCCTAATTCCCAATTCATCCCCATCAGCGACGCCACGCAATGGCAGAGCACCGGGAACGTCCTGCTCAACGTCGCTTACGTCCTGATCGACTTCGCCGATCCCGCCAAAGTCCCCGCCATCATCAAGCGCGCCATCGACACGACGTACAACACGAACGGATACGTGAAAGGGATCAAAGACATGCCGGCGGGCATGGATACCCTTCGGATCACGGTCGCGGTGGATCTGTCCGTGGGGGATCGCGTCTACGGGTATCGGGAGGACCAATACCTGCTCGGGGGCGCCTCGGGAACCGATTTGATCCTGCGTCCGGATGGCAACGTGAACGCGCAGATGGTACTGGCCGAGAACATCGATTCCCTCGGCTTCGCTTTCAAGGACGCGGCCGGCGGAGTGGCTGCCTCCTGGAAAACCATGCGCTCCGCCCAGATTTCCGTACGGGCGCGTACCGCCATGTCCGACCCCAGGCTGGCCGGCGGCTATCGCAAGATTACCCTGCCCATGAACGTCATTCTCCGGAACCGCTTATGAAGACGGTTCGCGGAAACGGATTCGTATTGCCGCTGACCATCCTTCTGGTGCTGGGAGTCACCGCCATTTCCGTAGGCATCCTTTTCAACGGACGCATGGGGCGGATGTCGACCATCAATTACAAGAACAAGATCCGCACCTTCATGGCCGCCGACGGCATGGTAACCTTGCTGGCCCAGGAGCTCATCAACGGGAATTCCTTTAAATACGTGGACTCCACGCGCACTGGCCGAATCAAGGGCCAGATCTGGTCGGGGATGGGGGGGAATAGCGTGGCGAATTTCATGGCCGCCATCCCCTCCACGGCATACTCCGACACCCTGTCTTCCCCCTATCTGGGATCGAACCTGAATCAGTTCAATTACGGATTGAAGTGGACCGGGTGGATCCTCCCGCCCATCACGGGGGCCTACACCTTTATCACCCGCTCGGACGACGAGTCCCGCTTCTACCTCAGCACCGACGCGGAACAGGGCCATCTTTCCGCCTCGCCGATTTGCAGCATCGAACCCGGCTGGGTGGTCGATTGGCCCACCTCCGGGCAGGCGGTTTCCGGCCCCATCGCATTGGAAGCCGGCAATCGGTATTATTTCGAGTATTACCATAAGCAAGGCGCCGGTTGGGACGTGGGCCAGGTGGGCTGGACCGGCCCAGAGTATTTCGCCGAGCGCCCCATATCCGGGCAATACCTCAGCCAATACAAGACCGATCCCGACTACAACGGCTTGGTCCAGCTGGGCGGAGTTCCCGTGCGCTTCCGGGTCGCGCCCATGGGATTGGACGCCTTCCGCATATCGGCCGAGGCGGTGCTCACGCGTCCAGGCAATACCAGCGACACGGCCTACCGCCTCCCCCTCGTGCAATCGCTGTCCCTCAAGGGCCCGCCCATCCCGGCTCCGGCGCACCTGTTCCTCCGCGTCATCCATCATGATTTCCTGTCCAAGATCCATCCCGAATTCGATATGCCGGGCTTCTTCAGCCTAGGCGTCTTTACGGGCATGGTGCAGCCGACCTTAAGCGACTCCACCGCTACGGACGCGGCCTACTTCGGGCGTGCGCATATTCCCAAGCCCACCCATGCGGCGAATACGCCGAACTACGGCTGCGGGTTGAACAAATGGTTCAAGGATTGGACCCTCGATCAATGGGACTACGCGTACACGAATCCTTCGGATTGCGGGAAGACCAAGTTCAACGCGGCGGGGAATACCTATCAGAACGTAAAGATCTACGATTCGCTGCAATTCGATTTGGACGAAAGCCAGGGGCCGTACACCTACGTATACAGCCGCCAGGGGAATTTCGACACAGGAGATCCGCACACTTCCTGGAAAGGGGAAGCCGAGTATTTCCCCCTCGACTGGCGGGGCCAGGATCCGATGGGCTCTGGGCATGATTTCTCCTTCTGTACCGAGCTGCATACCACCTTCCTGCATCAATCGGGCCTCAAGTTCGAATTCACCGGCGATGACGACGTCTGGGCCTTCGTCGATAACAACCTGATCATCGATCTGGGAGGAATCCATCCCTCGGCCAATGCCATCGTGAGCTTGGATGATTTGAACGGACTCACCTACGGGAGAACCTACGCCTTCGATTTTTTCCAATGCGAAAGGCATGAATTCAATTCGACGAGCCGCATCGTCACCAATATCAAAATGGGACGGCCCCAAGGCGCCCCGGTGGCCAACTGGCATCGTGATTACGGTTCGATGAATTGACCGCGTGATTGAATTGAGAGAGACGGGGATTTAATCCATGCGGAAATGCCGTGAGAATGGTTTCGTTCTTCCTCTGACGATCTTCCTGATCCTGGGGGTGACGGCCATTTCCATTGGAATGCTGTTCAATGGGAAGATGGGCCGCATGTCGGCCATCAACTATAAGAACAAGATCCAGACTTTCATGGCCGCCGACGGCATGGTGACGCTCCTGGCCCAGGAGATGATCAACGGCAATGGCTCCAAATACGTGGATTCCACCCGTATCGGCCGCATCCGCGGAAAGATATGGACCGGCGCTCCAGGAGGAGGCAACGTGGCCACCTTCGAGAACTATTCGAGGACCACCCACTACAGCGACACGTTATCTTCGCCTTATCTCGGGTCCAACCTGACCCAATTCAATTACGGGCTGAAATGGACGGGGTGGATCATCCCTCCCCTCTCCGGGGCGTATACCTTCATCACCCGCTCGGATGATCAATCCCGCTTCTACTTGAGCACGGACGCGGAACAGAGCAACTTGGGCTCCCAACCGATTTGCAAAATCGATGCCGGTTGGGTCACGGCTTGGCCAACCACCGGCACAGCGGTTTCGGCGCCCATCTCGCTGGAAGCCGGCAAGCGTTACTACTTCGAGTATTACCATGCGCAAGGCGGAGGCTGGGCCGTGGGCCAAGTGGGTTGGAACGGGCCCGAATTCTTCGCCGAGCGGCCCATTACGGGGCAATACCTGAGCGAGTTCAAAACCGATCCCGCGTTCAATGGTAACACGATAGTGGGAACCGTGCCGGTACGCTTCCGCGTGGCGCCGATCGGGATGGATGCCTACCGCATCAGCACCGAAGCGGTCCAAATTCGGCCCGGACACCCGACCGACACCGCGTATCGCCAGAATTTGGTCCAATCCTTATCCTTGCAAGGCACCGCGGTACAACCGCCCTCCAAAATGAACCTACCCGTCATTTACCACGACTTCCCTTCCGGCGGGGCGCATCCCGAATTCGATATGCCCCTCGTCTTCAGCCTCGGCGTCTTTAAGGGCATGGTGCAAGCCACCCTTTCCGATTCTACCGCTGTGGATGCGGATTATTTTGGCAGGACGCAGATCCCCAAGCCCGTCCGCAATCTCTCCTTCCCCAATTACGGCTGTGGCGTGAACAAATGGTTCAAGGACTGGGCCTTCGATAAATTCGACTACCAATATTCGACCCCGACGGATTGCAATAAAACCAAGCTAAACCCCAGCGGGGATACCTACCAGAACGTGAAGATTTACGATTCGCTGCAATTCGATTTGGATGCCTCCCAAGGGCCCTACACCTACGTTTTCAGCCGCATGGGCAACTACAACTCCGGCGACCCGCTCACCTCCTGGCGCGGCGAGCAGGAGTTTTTCCCCATAGACTCGCGCGGGAGGGATCCCGCCTGGTCGGCGCATAATTACTCCTTCTGCATGGAGATGCATACCACCTTCCTGCACCAGTCGGGCCTGGTATTCGAATTTACCGGCGACGACGATGTATGGGCCTTCATCGACAATAAGCTGGTCATCGATCTGGGGGGCATCCACGTTTCCAGCAACTCCATCTTAAACCTCGATGATCTGGATTGGCTTAGCTATGGAAAGACTTACGCGTTTGATCTTTTCCAATGCGAACGGCATACCATCAATTCCACGGGCCGCATGGTCACCAACCTCAAGATGGGACGCACCCACGGCGCACCGGTATCCAACTGGCACCGCGATTACGGATCGCTGGATTAATGGGCAGGAGTCGAGGCCGGATCAACGTTCGATGGTAACCTTGAAACGGTAGGGCGATTTTTCGGTTCCTAGAACCAGGATACCGCCGTCGCCCTTGAAGAAGACGGGCCCGGGCGAATCGCACTTCCCTCCGATGCGTTCATCGTCCACCGAGGCTCCCAGGTGGCTGCCGCGGTCCAGCACCCCCACCTTGTCGCCTTCCTGGACGATGCTGACGTGATGCCGGGAAATCTGGAGCGGATCGCGGTCGGCGATTTCCAGGTGGTTGTGGACCAGGGGATCGTTGGTCTTGCGCCCGACCTTGATGGGCAGGGCGACGAAGGTAGACGGGCTTTCCGTTAGGGACTCGACGGCGCGGGGCGTGAGTCCTTCGATACGCACCGACTTCACGTTTCCCGGCTGGGCGCGGGCGGATTCGGGTTTCGACGCCGCACGGTGGAAAAGGAACTGGGAGGTCTCAGGCATGGCCGCCTTGGCGCCCTCCGCGGACTTCATTTCTTCCTTCAAGCGGGCGATGGTGGTATTGGCGATGCGCAGCCTCTCGAAGATCCCCTTCAGCAGTTTGATCATGGTCTCGGGATTGCTCGTCAGGTTTTCGTAGAGGTTGTCCCGGTGGACTTCGCGCACCATGGTATCTTCGAGGGCCGTAACCGTCGCGCTACGGGGCAGATCATCCACCATGCTCATTTCCCCGAAGGTCATGCCCGCGTCCAGGTAGGCGATATGGGCCGGCTTACCCTCCTTTTCCCGGGTGATTTCCACGCGGCCTTTCTCGATGATATAAGCGCATTCACCGATTTCATTCTCGCGGATAATCGCTTCCCCGGGGGCGTATTGGCGAAGGGTGATCATGTTTTTCTCCTAGCCTGGATTGTATCGCCCATAGGCGGGAACGGGCAACCGGGAATCGCCTAAGAGGTTTTCCGGGACCGGTCCGTCGTGGGGCCTGCGGCTCGCTGACAAGTTGACAACGGAATCCGGACGAGTCGCGACTTGCCCGGCTTTCTTACCTTTACCTCCATGCCAGCCTCTCCCGGTCCCGCCTCCGGCCTCGATATCCTCATCCTCGATGATGAAGCCAATATCCGCAAGACTCTGACCCTGGCCCTGGAAATGGATGGCCATCGGGTGGTTGCGGTTGGCAACTTGCGCGACGGCCTGGACCAGGCCGCCACGCGGCCTTTCGATCTGCTCTTCCTGGACATGCGGCTGGGCACCGATAAGGGCACCGACCACATCCCCGAGTTCATCGCGACCAGCCCTTGGATCAAGATCGTGGTCATTACCGCCTATGCTTCGGTGGAAACCGCGGTGGAAGCCATGCGCCTGGGGGCCGCCGATTATCTGCCCAAGCCTTTCACGCCCGACCAGGTCAAAGCCATCATCGCCAAGGTAGCCGAGACCAAGCGGGCCGAAGGTAGCGTGGCCATCTTGGCCGGAGCGACGGATGGGGAGCCGGGCGCCGATCTCGACAGCCGCAGCGCGTCCATGCAGCGGGCGCTGGCCCTGGCGCGCCAGGCGGCCGCCTCGGACGCGGGGGTTTTGCTGCGCGGGGAAAGCGGGACGGGAAAGAGCGTGCTGGCGCGCCTGATCCATGCCTGGAGCCCACGCGCGGCAAAGCCCTTCGCCACCGTTTCCTGCCCCTCCCTTTCGGCCGAGCTGCTGGAGAGCGAACTCTTCGGCCATGCGCGCGGGGCTTTCACGGGGGCCTTGCGCGATCATACGGGACGCATCGCCGCCAGCGACGGCGGGACGCTTTTCCTCGATGAGATCGGCGATCTGCCGCTGGCGGTCCAGCCCAAGCTGCTGCGCTTCCTGCAAGAGCATGCCTACGAGCGCGTGGGCGAAAGCGTCACGCGCAAGTCGGACATCCGCATCCTCGCGGCTACCAACCTGGATCTGGAGACGCTGGCGCGCTCCGGCCGTTTCCGCGAAGATCTACTGTACCGCTTGAACGTAGTGCAGATCGAATTGCCGCCCCTGCGGGAGCGCGCGGAAGACATCCCGGTGCTGGCGCAACGTTTCCTGGCCTCCTATGCGGTTCGGAACCGCAAGCAAATCCTCGGGTTCACCAACGAGGCCCTGGAGGCCATGCGCGAACATGCCTGGCCGGGCAACCTGCGGGAACTACGCAATGTGGTGGAGCGGGCGGTGATTTTCGCGAGCGGGGAGAGGCTCAACGCCGCCGACCTGGGCCTCAAGCCGGGCGCCGGCCCCGGTCGCGTGCCATTGGGCGAAGCGGTGACCTTGGACGTTTTGGAAGAAGCGCATATCCGGCGCGTGCTGGCCAATTCCAAATCCCTGGACGAAGCGGCGCGTACCCTGGGGATTGACGCAGCCACCTTGTGGCGCCGGCGCAAAAAATACGGGATTTGAGGGGCCTTCAGGCGTTATCGGAATCCACTAATAGCGCCATCGCCTCCGCGGGCGTCCTGGCTTTCCGCAGTTGGTTGCGCACCGTCCGGTTCAGCATCATGCGGCCGGCCACGGCCAGCAACTGCAAGTGCGACCGGTTCTCCTCCCGCGGCGAAAGCAGCAAGAATACGATTTCCACGGGCGCTTCCGTATAAGCGTCGAGGATGCCGGCATGGGAGAGCCCCAAGGCCACCCACGGCTTCTCCAGCCCTACGATGCGGGCATGCGGCAAGGCCACGCCTTCGTTGAGAAAGGTGGAGCCCTCTTTTTCGCGCTCCTGAAGTTTCACCAGGAGATCCTCCGGGCGCTGCCCGGTCTTCCCGTTCAAGGTCGCGACCAATTCCTTCATGGCCTGGAACTTGGAGATGGGTTGGTTCCAAATCAGGATTTGATCCGCTCGCAAGTGATCCGCCAGGCGTTGGCGTTCGGCCAGCAAAGCGGGAGTGCTATGGGCCGGGGATTCGGGCCCTTCCTCCGCGGCTTTCCCGCCTGCGGCCGGACGCGTATCGATCACGATCAGGTTGAAGCCCCCGTCCTTCTTGAGGAGGCTCGCGACCACCTCGCGGGACCGCCAACGCCGCCACCAGGGCCGCACGTGCGGCTTGCCCACCAGCACATGGCCGACCCGGTATTCCCGGGCGAAGCGCGCCAGCGCCTCGGCCACATCGTTGCCCTTGAGGGTGAATACGGTGGCGCCTAATTGGTTGGCCAAGGTGAGGGTATCGGCCAAGTGGCGCTGCCGCGCCGCGTCGATGACGGTGGGCTCCTCTTCCAACGTCTGCACGTATACGGCGTACCAATTGCGGTTGAGGCGCCCGGCCAATCGCGATCCGTAGCGCAAGAGCGCGGCGTTTTCCGGTCCGCGCGCGTCCAGGCAAACCATTACCTGGTCGGTGCCGCCCCGCGTGGTCTGGCCCGCCTGCTCACGCCGCCGGAAGTCGATCTGCGATGCCGCCTCCCGCAAGGTCAGCTCCCGCAATTGCTCCAGATGCGGGGCCTGGAAGAAATTCTCCAAAGCCATGGAGACGCGGGCCAGCGGGTAGATTTTCCCCGCCTTGAGCCGCTTCTGCAGATCCTCCGGCGATACGTCCACGTTCACGATCTGATCCGCCTCGGAGAGTACGGCATCCGGCAGGCGCTCCCGCACCTTCACGTTGGTAGCCTTCTCCACCGTATCGTAAAGGCTTTCCAGATGTTGCACGTTGAGGGTGGCGATCACGTTGATGCCCGTCGCCAAGATGTCCTCCACATCCTGGTAACGCTTCGCGTTGCGGCTGCCCGGGGCATTCGTATGCGCAAGCTCATCCACCAATACGACCTGCGGGCGCCGCGCCAGTAGCGCGTCGATATCCATCTCCTCCACTTGGATACCGCGGTACTCCGAGCGCCGCATGGGGATACGCTCCAGGCCTTCGACCAGGCGCGCCGTATCCTCGCGTCCATGGGTCTCGATGACGGCGATGACCACGTCGATGCCTTCGGCTTTCAGGCGATGGGCCTCTTGCAGCGCCTGGTAGGTCTTGCCCACGCCCGCCGCATAACCCAGGTATACCTTGAGCCGGCCGCGGCGATCGCGGCGGATCATCTGCAGGAATGAAGAGGCCTTGTCCGCCATGTTCGCGAATCTACTCCTTCTTGTCCAAAGCGAGGTTCAAGAGCAGCACGTTGACGCCCGGCTCGCCGAGGACTCCCAGATCGCGGCCGCGCTCGCGCCTACGCACCATGGCTTCCACTTCCTCAGCGGTCAGACCGCGAGCGCGGGCCACCCGGGGGGCCTGGAGCAGGGCATTGGCCAGGCTGATCTCGGGATCCAGCCCGCTGGCCGAAGCGGTCACCGCATCGCCCGGAATCAGGGTTTCCGCCGTCAATATATTCTCCTTGCGGTAAACCTCCACGCGCGCCATCACCGAGTCCATCAGCTTCTGCGAAGTTTGCCCCAGGTTGCTGCCGCCCGAGTTGACGGCATCGTACCCCGATCCGGCCGCCGAGGGCCGGGGATGGAAATACTTTTCCGAGGTAAAGCCTTGGGCCAAAAGGGCCGATCCCAAGACCTTCCCTTGCGCATCCTTGAGCAACGATCCCTTGGCTTGCTCCGGGAATACCAAGCTGCCCAATCCCCAGATTACGAGAGGATAGAGGCCGCACAAAAGGACGGCTAAGGCCAAGGTGGCTACGATGGAGGTTTTTAACTCCCGCCCGTATGCGGGCTTTTCCGTTTTTTCTGCATTATTATTGGTCATTTTCTTCTCCTGCTCCGGTCAGATTCAAACCCAGCCCAGCGCGTTTAGAGTCAAATCGATAAGCTTGATTCCGATGAATGGGCTGATGACGCCGCCCAATCCGTACACCAACAGATTGCGTCGCAATATGGCGCCGGCTCCGAGGGGACGGAAGGCAACGCCGCGCAGGGCCAGCGGGATCAGCATCACGATGATGATGGCGTTGAAAATGACGGCGCTGAGGATCGCGCTCTGCGGCGAACCCAATCTCATCACGTTAAGCGCCGCGATCTCGGGGAAGGTGACCATGAGCATGGCCGGTAGGATCGCGAAGTACTTGGAGACGTCGTTGGCGATGCTGAAGGTGGTCAGCACCCCGCGCGTCATCAGCAATTGCTTCCCGATTTCGACGATCTCGATCAACTTGGTGGGGTTCGAATCCAGATCGACCAGATTGCCCGCCTCCTTGGCGGCCTGGGTGCCGGTGTTCATGGCCACCCCCACGTCGGCTTGGGCCAAGGCAGGCGCATCGTTCGTCCCGTCCCCGGTCATGGCTACCAGATGGCCGCGCGCCTGCTCCTTGCGAATGAGGGCCAGCTTATCTTCCGGCGTGGCCTGGGCCAGGAAATCGTCCAAGCCCGCCTCCTTGGCGATGGCGGCGGCGGTAAGGGGATTGTCGCCCGTGATCATGACGGTACGGATACCCATGGCGCGGAAGCGTTTGAACCGATCGGGCAAGCCGCCCTTAACGATGTCCTTCAGGTAAATCGTTCCCAGTACCCGTTGCGAATCGGCAACGAGCAAGGGGGTGCCGCCGGCGCGCGAAATCCGCTCCACGGCCTCGGAAACCTCGGGAGGGCAAATGCCTCCGCAGAATTTCAGGATGGAATCGGTGGCGCCCTTACGAACGGAACGTCCTTCCCAATCCACACCCGAGAGGCGCGTTTGCGCGGTGAAAGGAACGAATTCCGCATGCGGCAGTTCCTGCAGGCTGCGGCCGCGTATGCCGTATTCCTTGGCCAACACCACGATGCTGCGGCCTTCCGGGGTCTCGTCGGCCAGGGAAGCGAGCTGAGCGGCATCGGCCAGCTCCAAGGGCAGCACGCCGGGAGCGGGCAGGAATTCCACCGCCTGGCGGTTGCCCAAGGTGATGGTGCCGGTCTTATCCAAGAGCAGCACGTCCACGTCGCCGGCGGCTTCGATGGCGCGGCCGCTCATCGCCAATACGTTCTTCCGCAACAAGCGATCCATGCCCGCGATGCCGATGGCCGACAACAACCCGCCGATGGTGGTAGGTATGAGGCAGACCAACAACGAAACCAGCACGGTGACCGAGAACGCAGCCCCGCTATAGATGCCGAAGGGCCTTAACGAGAGGACCACCGCCAGGAAGATGAGGGTCATCCCGGACAACAGGATGGAAAGGGCGATTTCATTGGGGGTCTTGCGCCGCTGCGCGCCTTCCACCAGCCCGATCATCCGGTCCAAGAAGGACTGCCCGGGATCGACGGTCACTCGGACCTTGATGGAATCGGAGAGCACCGTGGTGCCGCCCGTGACCGCGCTGCGATCCCCGCCCGCCTCGCGGATGACGGGGGCGGATTCGCCCGTAATCGCGCTTTCGTTCACGGTGGCCGCGCCTTCGATGATTTCCCCGTCGGCGGGAATGACTTCGCCGGCCACCACGAGGATGACATCGCCTTTGATCAAGGCCTCGGCGGAAACGGATTCGGGGAAACCATCCTTACCCACACGGGTGGCGTTGGTCTGGGTACGCGAAGCGCGCAGGCTCTTGGCCTGGGCCTTGCCCCTCCCTTCCGCCACGGCCTCGGCGAAATTCGCGAAGAGCACGGTGAACCATAGCCACAAGCTGATCTGAATCACGAAGCCGGCGCTTTCACCGGTCCGGTGCAGGTTGAAGATCTGGAAGGTGGACAGTAAGGCCCCAATTTCCGTCACGAAAATCACGGGGTTACGAACCAGATGCCTGGGATCCAACTTCTTAACGGCGTCCCAGAGGGCCGGCCTCAGGATACGGGCATCGAAGAGAGAATATTCTTCCTTGCCCTTGCGGGCGGAGCGACTATCCGAATTTGAGGGTTTCCCGGGGACCGGGGCGGATTTGATATGGATTTCCATGGCATTCCCTTCAGAAAAGCTTTCCGGAAGCGTGCATGATGAAATGTTCGACAATGGGGCCCATGGCCAGCACCGGGAAGAAAGTGAGACCTCCCACGATTACGATGGTGCCGATGAGCAGTAAAGTGAATGTCACGCCGGAGACGGGAAAGGATCCCGCGCTGACAGGGGCGATCTTCTTACCGACGAGGTTCCCCGCTAGGGCCAGAGCCGGGATGATCATCCAGAATCGGCCGATGAACATGGCTATTCCCAAGGTCGTATCCCACCAGGGGGCATTGGCGGTGAGTCCGGCGAAAGCGCTGCCGTTATTGCCCGTCGCCGAGCTGAAGGCATAGAGGATTTCGCTTAGGCCATGCGGCCCGGCATTGTTGAGGCCCGCCAAGGCGGTTTTACTGATCGCCCCTGCCGCCGAGAAGGACAGGATGCTGAAGGCTCCTACTAAGGCGTACAGCACCGCCATCTTGACATCGTAGGCTTCGATCTTTTTGCCCAGGTATTCCGGGGTACGACCCACCATCAGGCCCGCGATGAATACGGACAGCACGATGAAGACGATCATGGCGTAGAGGCCCGCACCCACTCCGCCGAATATGAGTTCGCCCAACTCGATATTGAACAACGGCACCAGGCCGCCCAAGGGCGTGAAGGAATCGTGCATGGCGTTCACCGCGCCGCAGGAAGCGTCCGTGGTGATGGTGGCGAATAGGGTGGAGTTGAAGATGCCGAAGCGCACTTCTTTGCCCTCCATGTTGCCATCGGCGGGATTTACTCCCATATCCGTGAGCAGATGGCTGGGATGGAGTTCGGCCCACCAGCATACCAAGGCGCCCACCAGGAACAAGATGACCATGGCTGCCCATACCGACCACCCATGTTTTTGGTTCTTTACCATGCGGCCCAGGTAATAGGTCAGGGCGCTGCCGATGGCGAAGATGGACAGCATTTGCGCGAAGTTGCTCAAGGCGTTGGGATTCTCGAAAGGGTGGGCCGCATTGGCGTTGAAGAACCCGCCCCCGTTGGTCCCTAGCATCTTGATGGCGACCTGGGATGCGACCGGTCCCTGGGCGATGGTCTGGGCGAAACCGTCCGGGCCGGCCGCCGTCGTATAAGGCAGGAAGTTCTGGATCATGCCTTGCGAGACGAGGAACAGGGAATACACTACGCACATGGGGAGGAGCACGTACAGGGTAACGCGTACCAGGTCTACCCAGAAGTTACCCAACGTCTTAGACGTCCCGCGCGCGAGTCCCCGCACCAGGGCCGCGGCCACCGCGATGCCTACGGCGGCGGACAGGTAATTATGCAGGGTGAGCCCCACCATCTGGCTGAAGTAAGACAGCGTCGATTCGCCCCCATAGCTCTGCCAATTGGTATTGGTGGTGAAGCTGATAGCCGTGTTGAAAGCCAGATGCGGGCTCAGGCCCGGGAACTTCTGGGGATTCAAAGGCAGGTAGTACTGGAGACGGAGGATGGCATAGGTGAACAGGCACGAGACCAAGCTGAAGAGGAGCATGGCGGCGGCATATCCCAGCCAAGTCTGCTCTTGTCCGGTCTGCACTCCCAGCACCCGGTAAAAAAGCGTTTCCACGGGCCTGAATGCCTTATGCAGGAAAGGCCGCTCCTCGGGCGTGAGAACCTTGTACAGATGGATTCCCAGGGGTTTGGTAATCAGGAAGAGGACGCCTAAGAACAACGCTAATTGGAACCAATCGATGGCATGCATTTGCATTTCTCCTCAGAACCGGTCCGGCCGGAACAGGGTGTAGAACAGAAAGCCGATCAGGCCCAGGCCGATCAGGCCCATGATTATGTTTTCCATCATTCCTCCCTACCGGCATGCCGGCCTTGTCCGCGGGTGAACAATCCCAAGGCGGCGACGGAAACCAGGAACAATCCCAGCATCGTGATTACGTATACCGCATCCATCATGACGCGCTCCTTTGCGATTCGTTTTCGTTGCGCGCCGGACCCTGGCCGGCCCGGCGCAAAGTGAAGGTGAAGGTCGAACCGCGCCCCTCGACGCTCTCGACGGAAAGACGGCCCCCGTGGGCCTCAACCACTTCGCGGGCGATGGCCAACCCCAGCCCCGCGCCTCCGCCATCCTGCTCCCGTACGCCCCGGTAGAAGCGTTCGAAGATTTTGGGGAGGTCGGCCGCGGGAATGCCCGCCCCCGTGTCGGATACGTGGAAGGCGACGAACGGCCCATCCTCGTCCAACTCCTCCAGGGTAACTTTAACGGTACCCCCCGCCGAGGTATACTTCAGGGCGTTGGACAGCAGGTTGGCGAATATCAAATGTACCCGGGTAGGATCGGCGAGCACGTTCGGCGGATCGGGAGGCATCTCCAGTTCCAAATTCAATCCTTTGTCCTGATAGGCATGCCGCACCCCGTCCAGGGCATGCCGCACCAACTCCTCCGCGGGCATCGGCTTTTCTTCCATGCGCAGCCTGCCCGCGCGGATCCTTCCGATATCGAGAAATCCCTCGATGAGCCGGTTGAGGTTTTCCGCGTCCTCGCGCGCGGCCAGCACCAGTTCGGTTTGCCTCGGATTGAGATCGCCCACTTTTTCATCCAACAGCAAGTGCACGGCCATGCGGAAGGAGGTGAGGCGGGTCTTGAACTCATGGGATACGGTGGCCAGCAGATCGCTCTTGGATTCGTCCAACCGACGCAATTCGGTCACGTCGGCCAACACCAGGGTCATGCCGATGGACTGGCGCGCGCCGTCGCGGATGGGGATAAGTTGCGGAAGGAAAAAGCGCTCCCGGCCTTCCTTGAAAACCTGGACCGCCGATTCGTATCCCTGCGGTTCGATGGGCCGCCCGGCCTGCGCGGTCCGTTCATGCAGCTCGGAAAGCCATGGCATGCCCAGCCCGTCCACCCGGGTCCCGGGTTTGATCCCGAATAGGGCCTGGGCCGGCTCGTTGGAAAGCTCCACCGTTCCATCCGTACCCAAAACCGCGATGGCGTCCGGCAGGCTATTGATGGCCGCCTGGGTGGTGCGTTGGGTGAGGATAAGCTTAGCGCGATCCGATCTGCGGAACTCCCGCAAGCGCGCGGCCATGGAATTGAAGGCCTCGGCGAGTTGGCCCAGCTCATCGCGAGAACGCGCTTCCAACGCCAGGTCCAAATTGCCTTTTTCGATTTCCTGGGCCGAAAGCAGCAAGGTCTTGAGGGGATTCAAGATCAGCCGGCTGGCGAGATATAAGAGGGCCAGGACCATTACGCCGCCGGACAAGAGCAAGGCGAGGATGGTCCTGCGCGCGCCGGCGGCCTGGGAGCGGACTTGCCCGTCGGCGGAAAGGATATTCCTGGCGTTGAGATCGGCGATGCGGGTGCTTAGGTCTTCCAGGGAATGGTACCAGCGATCCAGTTCCGCGAGTGAACGATCCGCGGGCTTCCCTCCCGCCCATCCGGCCGATCCCGAATCAAGTAGGCCAAAGTAAAGCTTCCGGTAGGCCCCCCAGGCGGCTGCCAGGCTATCCGTCAATTGGCGCTCCCCGGGCACGGTCACGTTGGAGAGTTGGAACTTCAGATTGGAGGCGAATGCCGAGTCCTGCCGCGAGGCCTCGGCCGTATCCACGCCCTCTCCGCGTACCAAGGCTTGGAGCATGATTTCTTCCAAGCCTCCCGCAGCGCGCCGCATTTGCTCGCAAGCGTGAATGGTCTCCAGGTTCTCATGGAAGATGAGCTCAAAGGATCTCGACACGCGGCCGATGATGCCCACCGCGAGCCAGGCCACTAATAGAAGAAGGAGGAAAAGCCCCGCGAAGGCGCTGAAAAGTTTTTGACGGAGACCGAGCATGACCGGGACCTACTGCAAAGGGTGTGCCGAGGCCAACCATAGTAGAAACCCGGATTTTGAGGATCGTATTACACCCTTCCGACCTTTTGTCACCCTCGCCGTGCATTTTGCAATCCACTCCTGGAAATGCCTTGCAAAACGCACGAAAAAGCCTGAATTCAAGCGCGCCTTTGCTACCTTGGCTCGCGGTCCTTCCAAGGAATTCGATGTCCAACGGTACCCCGTCCACCGGGTTCAAATGGCTTAAAGAGGCGGTTTTCGGCCGCGCCCTCGATCCCACCAGCCGTAGCGCTTTCCATAGCATCGCCCTGGCCGCCTTCTTCGCCTGGGTCGGCCTCGGATCCGACGGGCTCTCCTCTTCGGCTTACGGCCCCGAGGAAGCCTTTCTGGCTTTGAACGGCCATGACCATCTCGCCATCCTGATCGCCATCGCCTCCGCCTTCACCGTCATGGTCATCAGCGCCAGTTATTCCCAACTTATCGAAGTCTTCCCTAGCGGCGGCGGCGGGTACCTGGTGGCCAGCAAGTTGATCTCGCCGGCGGCGGGTATGATCTCCGGTTGCGCGCTCATCATCGATTACATCCTTACCATCACCATTTCCATCGCCAGCGCCGCCGATGCGATGTTCAGTTTCCTACCGCCGGAATGGGCCGCATACAAGCTCCAGTTCGCCATCGTCGTGCTCGTCGGCCTCACCATCCTCAACATGCGGGGCGCAAAGGAAACGGTGGCGCCATTGGTGCCCGTCTTCCTGGTATTCGTGATCTCCCATGCCTTCGCCATCGCCTATGCCCTCATCACCCACGCCTTCGACTTCCCGGCCGTGGCCGCCGAAACCGCCCAACAGGCCGCCCGTTCCCGGTCCGAGCTCGGATGGTTCGGGCTCATCTACCTGCTCTTGAAAGCTTTCAGCATGGGCGCGGGAACCTACACCGGCATCGAGGCCGTGAGCAACGGCCTCAATATCTTGCGCGAGCCCCGGGTAAAAACCGGGAAGCGTACCATGCTTTATATGGCCGTTTCGTTGGCATTCACCGTCTTCGGGCTCACCCTCTCCTACTTGCTTTTCCATGTCCAGCACGTGCCCGGAAAAACCCTGAATGCCGTGCTTTTCGAAGCCATGTCGGGCGCCTGGCCGGGCTCTTCGGGAAAGTGGTTCACGACCATCTGCCTGCTCTCGGAAGCCTTGATCCTGTTCGCGGCGGCCCAGGCGGGCTTCATGGGCGGCCCCCGGGTGCTGGCCAACATGGCCCTCGACAAATGGTTCCCGACGCGATTCAGCTTGCTGAGCGATCGCCTGGTCAGCCAGAACGGCATTTTCCTGATGGGAGTCGCGGCGGTGGTCACCCTGGTGCTCACCCGAGGCGAGGTGAAGTACCTGGTGGTGCTCTATAGCATTACCGTATTCGTGACCTTCGTGCTCTCGCAATTGGGCATGGTGAAACATTGGCTCAACAACCGCCACACGCTCGCGCATTGGCGGCGCAAGCTGGCCGTGAATGCCCTCGGTCTTGCCCTATGCTCTTTTATCCTCGTTGCGGTCACCCTCCTCAAGTTCAAGCAAGGAGGTTGGATCACCCTCGTCATCACCGGCGTCCTCATCGCCCTGGCGACGGCCATCAAAGGCCATTACAACTTCGTGCAACGGGTCCTTTCCAAAATGGACAACCTGGTCGCCATCGCCCGCGCCAAGGAAGCCCCGGGCATGCCGGTGGCTGGCAACGTAGTGGAGATCGGCGCAGACGATAAGGAACTGCCCCAGGCCAAAGACACCGTGTTGTCCCCGACCGCGTCGGCTTTCCCTCCGCTAGGCTCCCCCGCTTTCGATCCCAAGGCCAAGACGGCGGTGTTGCTCGTCAACGGTTTCAACGGCCTGGGACTGCATTCGCTGCTCGCCATCATCCGCATGTTCGGGGGAATCTTCAAGAATTTCGTCTTCCTCGAGGTTGGCGTGATCGACGCCGGCAGTTTCAAGGGAGTGGAAGAAGTGGAGAACCTTCGCGGCCACGTACAGGAGGGGCTGAACGAATACGTTGAATTCGTGCGCCGCAACGGGCTTCATGGTGAGGGAGCCATGACCCTATCGCACGATGTAGTGGAAGGCAGCGGGGAGCTATCCGGCAAGATCGCGGAGCGCTATCCGCAGGCGGTATTCTTCATGGGGCAGTTGGTGTTCCCGGAAGAGACCTTGTTCTCGCGGCTGCTGCATAACAATACCGTGTTCGCGGTGCAACGGCGCCTCTACCATCAGGGCCTTCCGTTCATCATCCTGCCCATCCGGATCAATCTCAAGAAGCGCTGAGGCCCCCGTCGGGCTAGTGCGGATGCCGATGGTGCAGATCGGGCCAATGCGGATGATCGTGGGCCAAGGCCCCATGTCTGTGCCGATGGGTATGTCGCCGCGAAGGCGGCATTACCGCATGCGCATGGGTATGATGATTATCATCGTGGGCATGTTCATGCGTATGTTCCAGGGCCTCGTGAACGTGCGGATGGCTATGCCGGTCCCGAAAGAGGAAGACCATACCCACCGCTTGCAGCCCCAGGGCCATCCCATGGTAAGCCGTCAAAGGCTCGTGCAGCCATAGCGCGGAAAAGGCCAGCCCGAAGATAGGCGCCGAAGCGAAGACCATTTGGCTTCGGCTCGCCCCCAGCGCCTGGGCCGCCCGGATATAGAGGACGATGCTGGCCCCGTAGGCGAGCGCCCCCAGGGCCAATGCGCCGCCGATGGCCTGCACGGAAATGCCTTCGGGCTTGGACAGCCAAAAACCGAGGGTGAGATTCACGGTTCCCGCCACGGCCCCTTTCCAAAAGGCGCTTTGTACGGGATGCAGCCCGTCGATCAGGGATGTCAGGTTGTTGTCGAACCCCCAACAGAGGCAGGCCAAACCCAACAGCAGTCCGGCCTTCGGGCCCGCGTTCCCATCGCTCCAAGACAACAACAGGCCCGCCCCGAGAACGCAGACGGCCCCCAGCCAACCCTTGGGACCCAAATGCTCGCGGAACAGGAGCACGGCCAACAGCGAAGTCGCCGCCATTTCCAGATTGAGCCATAGGGAGACCGAGGATGCGGAAGCCAACCGCAATCCGGCCAAAAGTAAAATCGGACCCAACACGCCGCCGAAGGCGATGGAGCCCGCCAGGCGCAGGACGTTGGCCCGGTTCGCGTGGACAAAGGACGAGCCTGCGCGAGCGAAGAACAGGGCCGGAGCCAATCCCAGGGCCGCGCCCAGATAGAGCATCCCCGCCAATTGCTGCGGAGTCCAAACGGCAAGCAAGCCCTTGCTTAGGGGAGTAGACGCTCCGAAAAGCGCCGCCGCAAGCAAGGCCAGTAGGATAGGATGCATGTCAATCCTTCGCTCACGGATACTCCGTGAGCCGAAAAAATACCTTCCGGATCGGCCGGACCGTAGAGGGCGCTTTTCGGATTCATGCGGTTTGCGAACAATACCAACATTAACGAAGTCCGGGTGTTCGACACGAATGAGAAAGGCCTATTCACCATCGACAATCTGGAAGTCGGGATGTACCAGTAATCAAACCGATGGCGGCCAATCCTGAGCGTCGTTTCCCGGCCCAGCCCCGAGCCCTTCGGGCCCAAGGACCGGGTCTGTTTCATCTAGTCGGTGCTGCCTTGACCCACGCGCTCGGCGACCTTGATATCGTCGGTTACATGGGTGAGCCCGGCCACCTTGCGGGCCTGCGATGCGATCGCGCTCTTCGCCTCTTCCGAGGCTACCGTTCCCTTCAGGCGCACGTGGCCATCCCGCGTCTCCAGGGTCACGTCGCCGGCATCGCGGGTCCCGTCCCGTTTCAGCGCCGCGCGGATGCGATCGTTCAGCTTCTTGTCCGCGGCGGTCTTGCCTTGGTCCATGCCCAGAGCCTCGTGCACGTCGCGGTTGGTCTGGCGCGCCTCGGTTTTGATATCGCGGTTGGTCTGGCGGGTTTCGGTTTTGACCGACTTGTCATCCTTATCCGCGGAACCGCGAACCGCATCGCTGGCCTTGCCGGCCTCGTTGGCGATCTTTTCGCGAGCAGCGGCGGCGTTTTCCTTGATCTCGCCTACGGCCTGTTTAGCGTCCTTCTCCACTTTGTCAGCGGCCTTCTGCGCGTTTTCCTTGACGTCTTGTATGGCCTTGTCGGCATCTTGGCGCACCTCCGCCGATTTCTCCGAGGCCTTCTCCCGCGACGACTTATTGCATCCCGTGAACCCGATCAGGGTCGCGGATAACGCGAACAACAGCGTTCTATGCATAGGAACTCCTTGGTTAGGGTGGAGCGACATGCCCCACTTGCGCACGAGGCGAAGATACGGATTTCGCAAAGGGAGGGGAAGATTAATCGGCGGATATTCCCGCAGCCAGGCGAGCCCGGCGCGTATATGATATCGCCTATGGTCATCGCCGGTCCGGCCCTCGAATGGGCAGGCAGTTTCGCATTGTTCCTGGCCTCTGCGAAGGCCCATGGCCGGCAATTGCGCCTGGAGCGGGAACGCGCGGGTTATTTCGAAGTGGTTTTCGGGGGCAAGAATCCGGCCTTCGTGGAAGGGCTTTGGAAACAGGAACGACTCCTGTTCTGGAGCCTGGCCGGCGCTTTGTGCGCTTTCGCATTGGCCTATGCGGTCGCGGCCCAGCGTTTCGCTTGGAACTCTCCCTTCCGCCCTTCCGACGGGAGCGTTCCGCCTTTCTGGTTGCTTCCCTTGTGGGGCGGGGTTTGGCCCATGTGCGCGGCGTTCATCTTCACGGGCGCGCTGAGCGTCTGGCGCCTGCGGATGGCGCTCGTATCCGGTCCGTCGGCCGATCGGCGCTGGTTGGCAGCGGCCCGCCTGGGATCGGTGGGATGGTGGTGCCTGGTTCTGTTGCTGACTTTCATGGTCGCCGCCGCGTCACCCTATAGCAAGGCCTTCTGACCTTCTCGCTATCTTTCTGTCCATGCCGAAATCCAAACCCGTCCTCC